>Ga0105092_10001791_pt1 | contig 11513 bp, 9 predicted proteins | sample PPLLak2March2015_FD_87021 | JGI IMG/M metagenome (GOLD analysis project Ga0105092, IMG submission 87021) | Freshwater sediment microbial communities from Prairie Pothole Lake near Jamestown, North Dakota, USA - PPLs Lake P7 Core (1) Depth... | ecosystem: Environmental > Aquatic > Freshwater >... | reverse complement strand
CCCCCGCCGAGCATGCACGCTTTCGAGGCGATCGCGACCTGTGAGCCCGACTCGTCGAGCAGGCGCGTGAAGATCTCGACTTTGTGCAGCTGGCCGTCGGTATTAGTGCCGAGGAAGGTCCACTCCCCGACGACGGGGTCGGCGCCGTCGGCCGACGTCACCTTCAGCGTGACGGCCGAGATCTTTGCCTCGAAGGCTCTGGCCTTGTAAGAGAGCCCGTAGAGAGACTGCTGCTGGTCACGCTCGGGCACCGAGATCACCGTCTGCGCTCGATGCATGAGAGGCGCGGGGAACGCGATCGAGGCGACCAGAAACAGGATGGGCAGGATAAACCGCGGGCGAGTAGCCATACGCACCTCCTCGTTCGGGCGTTCGAAACGCGATGTCTATTGTCCGGATTGCCCGAAATCTTCGCCGAGTATATCCGTGACGTCGTAGGAGCCGGCGGCCAGGTGAATGGTGAGCGCGCCCTCCTCGAAGACGGTGCGCTCGAGCGAGAGGTCGATGCCGGGAGGCATCCAGTCGTTCAGGTTCACGACCATGATCCGGTCGGGGCGGTACCAGGTCAGCAGCCCGGCCGGCGCCCGCTCGACGAGATACGTCAGGAGCTGGTCCGGAATCGGGATGAAGGAGAGCGCCTGCACACGGTCGAGGACGAAAGCGAGGAACCCGTCCTTCAGGCGAAGCTGCGAGAGGGTGGCTCGCGCCGAGAGGGGAACGCCGAACCGGTGCACGACGAGGGTCGCCGACAGCTCCCCCGGAGTGACGCGGATCTTCAGGTCCTGGAGATCCGGGATCTCGTCGACCAGCCGGTGGACGAGAGCGTTCAGCGTCTGTTCATCGAAGGTCAGGGCGAGACCGCTCCAGCGGACTTTGAGGCTCCCGTCCTCCTTCGTCGGAGCCGAGAGGGGTGTGGCGGCAGCCTCTTTCACGTGTACATTTTACCAAGAGGCGGCTCCCAATCGGGCTGTCAGACGAGATAACCGACGGCGAAACCGACCTGCGCCGCCATCATCATCAGGTACATGTGGCTCCAGGCGGGGTGGTTCTCCGTCGTCGCGAGCTCTTCGGGACGACGCAGAAGCAGGCGCGCCGTATAGGCCCCCCATGCCCCGAGCCCGAGGCCGAGAGCGGTCAGAAACCCCCGGTTTCCCGTCAGCCGCCAGTCTCCGGGCAGCCAGGTGAAGAGGGGGATCAGAAGCCAGGGCAGGACGAAGAACGGCGCCATGATCCTGGCGGCGCGGGCCACACCGAAACGCACGGGCAACGTGATGCAGCCGTGGGCGCGGTCGCCTTCCATGTCGGAGAAGTCCTTGGTGGAGGTCGCGCCGAGGAGAAAGAGCGCGAAGATCCCGCCGATCGCCCACGCCTCCCCCACGAACGCCGATGCGACGAAGGACCAGCCGGCCACCTTGAGCAGCCCGCCGCGCGTCACCGCGATCGTGAAATTGGCCCAGAACCAGTGCCGCTTCGACCGGCCGAAGGCCGGAAACGAGTACACGAACGTGGCGAGCGCTCCGACGACATAGATGAAGAAGGCCGCGTGGAAATGCAGCGGCGCCGACATGCGCTCAGCAAAGCTGTCGTAGGGATACGGCACCACGAGCCAGGTCGGCAGGATCGAGAGCGCGTAGAGTCCCGCGGCCACGCCCCACGCCCGGCCGATCCCGACCTCCCCGGTGACGAGCGGGCGGTCGGGCTTGTTCTTCCGGTCGATCTCGAGGTCGGCGATCTGGTTGACGATGTTTGAGGCCGCGTTCATCGCCGAGGCGCAGAGCGAGCCGATCGCCACGGTGAGGACGACGGCCCACGTGACCCGCCTCGCCGGGTCGGGATTGTGGGCCGACCCGAAGGCGCAGATCGCACCCGAGACGATCCCCAGCAGGGGCGGCAGCAGCGTGAACGGCCGAGCGAGGCGGAGGTAACGCTTCACGACGCGGCCGGGCCCGACAGCCGCAAAGCGATCATCGCGCCGACGAAGGTGTTGAAGGCGTTGGCGAACTCGTGGTCGAGCCGGAAAAGAAACCGGCGGCCCATCGCCGCCAGGACGCTCTCGGCGAGGGCGCCGAGAAAGCCGCCAGCCGCAGCGGCCAGGACGAGCCCCGATGGAATCAGGCCGAGGCCGGCTCCCACGAGCGCGAGCACGACGGCACCGGCGAGACTCGCGGCGGTGCCCGGAAGGGAGACGGCGCCGGGCGTGCCGGCCGGGACGGGCCGCAGCGTGAGCGGCGAAACGGGACGGCGCCCGAAAAGAGTTCCGACCTCCGTGGCCAGCGTGTCGGCGAGCGCCGCGGCAAAGGACCCCACGAACGCCACGGTCCGCACGCCGAGAAGCAGGAGCGCCGCCGGGACGAGACAGTTGGCGACGACGTGCGCGGCGCCCCGCCGGCCGGTGTCGGCCTGGGCGAGGCCGAGCGCGGCCTTGCGCCGGTAGCCGAGCTTCGTCGCGATGGTGCCGGCGAGAAAGAAGGCCCAGAGAAGGCCGTAGGCGCCCCAGCCCCCGAAGCTGAGGATCAGGAACCCGGCGATGGCCCCGGCCACCGCGCCGGAACGGCGCACGATGCCCAGGGCGCCGGTCAGGGCGGCCGCTGCCGCGTTGACCGCGAGCGCGGCGGCCCAGTGGCGCGGCGGGATCTCCGCCAGCCGCAGGAGCGGGGGCGGGAAGGCGAGGCTCATCTGGTATACGGCGAGGGCCGTCGGGAGCGCGCCGACGAGGTTGTCGTCGATGCCCGCCCGGACGGATTCGAGAAAGGCGTAGATCGCGGCGCCGATCATCAGGATGGCCACTGCGTCCGCCGACGGCTCCCGCCGGCTGACGAAGAGGAAGACGAGGACCGACGCGGCCCCGCCCACCGCCCAGTTCGAGAGCAGGCCGACCCACGTCTTGCCGGAGTTCCACGGCAGCGTCGGACCGCCGACCGTGCGGCCCGCGATCGAGGCGGCGGGATCGCCGAAGGCCATCATGGCCCAGACCGCCGCCGCGATCGGGATGTGCTTGCCCGAGAAGACCAGGATCAGAAGGGCGACCATCGCCGGATAGGCGATGATGCCCACGTCGTGGCGCGCCGCGGGATCCCGGTAGAGGCCGCGGCCGAGGCGGGGCAGGACGATGACGTTGACGAGCAGCGCCGCGACCGCGCACGCCGCCGCGAGGCGCCAGTCGAGCCAGCGCAGCGTCAGCGCGAAGAGCCCGATGCCCGCGTGGACGGCCTTACGTTTCCATTCGGCCGCTGTCAAAGCGGTCCCCGTCTCAGCGACCCGCGGTCGTCGCGGCGCCGGCAGCCGGCCTGGCCGTCTTCGCGTACTTGTCGTACCAGGCGAGGTAGCGCTCGAGCCGGTCGCGGACGTAGCTCGGCTTCCGGATGCCGTGGTGCTGGCCCGGGTAGATCACGAGCTGCGTCGGGACCCCAAGGCTCCGGAGCGCCTGGTACATCTGCTCCGAGCCGACGATGGGCATGTTGAAGTCTTCCTCGCCGCAGAGAAAGAGCGTCGGCGTCGTGATCCGGTCGGCGTGCACGAACGGATAGGAGACCTTGAGCCAGCCATCGAGGTTCTTCCAGGGTTGGCCGAGCTCCTGCTCGTACTCGCGGATGTACTGATCGCTTCCATAGCCGGCCAGGGGGTTGGACGATCCGGCGCCGCTCGTCGCCGCCCTGAAGCGTTGCGTCGAGGCGATCAGGTAGTTCGTCAGCATCCCCCCGTAGCTCCAGCCGCCGACCGCGAGGCGGTCGGGATCGGCGATCCCCCGCGTCACCGCGTCGTCGACCGAGGCGAGCGCGTCCTGCACGTCGACGTTGCCCCAGTCGGCGTAGATCGCTGCCTGGAACTTCTCGCCGCGGCCGGAGCTCCCGCGCGGATTGGGGGCGAGCACCACGTAGCCGTTGGCCGCGAACCAGTGCCACTCCTCGTCGAAGGAGCACTCGAACTGCCCCACCGGCCCCCCGTGCACCCGCACGATCGTGGGATACCGCTTCCCCGCCTGGTAGTCGGGCGGCTTGACGAGGAACCCGTGGATCTCGGTGCCATCCTTGCTCTTGAACTTCGTTTCCTCGACGGCACCGAAGCGCACCTCCGCGAGCCAGCCGGCGTTCTGCTTCGAGAGCGGACGCGTCCCGCCGCCCTTCTCGACGGCGTAGATCTCGTCCGGCAGAAGCGCAGTGCCCATCTGGACGGCGATGCGGTCCTTCGCCGCGCTGAAGCCGGCAATCACGCTCCGTCCGGTGACGAGGCGCTCGACCGGGCCGCCTGCGGCCGGAATGCGCGCGAGCCCGATGGCCTGGTCGTCTTCGAGCGTGAAGAGGATGGCCGAGCCGTCCGCCGTGTACTGCGGAGACAGCACGTTCAGGTCGACGTCCGCGGTGAGAATCTTCGGCGCTCCGCCGGCCGCGGGAACGACCGCCAGCCGGTGCAGGCCGTAGTAGATGAGCTTGTCGGGCCCGCCCTGCACGTAGGCGATCGACTTCGAGTCGGGGCTCCAGGCGAGGCGGCTCCCCCAGTCGGGCTGATTGTCGGAGCGCTCGTCCGTCGTCAGGGCGCGCGGTGCGGCTCCCTGCCGGGGCTCGATCGCGTAGAGGTCCCAGTTGTCCGTGCGGTCCGCCTCGTCCATGCGCTTGGAGACGAAGGCGATGGTTTTCCCGTCGGGCGACCAGGCGGGGAGCTCCTCGTCGTGGTCGCCGGTGGTCAGGACCTCGGACTTCCGCGTCGCCAGATCCAGAATCGAGAGGTGCTTGCGGAGCTTGCCGAGATAGCCGTGCCCGTCGAGCTTGAACTGGTAGCGGTCGATGACGATCGGCTTCTTCGTCGTCTTCTTCTTCGAAGACTTCTCCTCGTCGGACGGCGCCTCCGGATCGGGGTCCGAAACGACGAGGACGAGCTTTCTGCCGTCCGGGGACCAGTCGAAGTCCTCGACGCCTCCCTTCTCCTCGGTCACCTTCTCCGCTTCCCCGGCCGTTCGGGGCAGCAGCCACAGCTGGGAGACGTCGTTGTCGTCGTCCCGGCTCGAGAGAAACGCGAGGTACTTGCCGTCGGGGCTCCAGCGCGGTGAGGACTCCGAGTCCTTGCTCGTCGTCAGCCGCACGGACTCCTGGCCGTCCCAGCGGGTCATCCAGATGTCGGAGGCGTTGCGGTCTTCCTTCAGGTCCGGCGTGCGGACGGAGTAGGCGACCCACGACCCGTCGGGCGAGACCTGGGGATCCGAGACGCTCTTGAGGCGTGCGACGTCTTCCAGGCCGAAGTTTCGCTTTGCGGGCTGCGCGGCGAGGCTCCCGGCGAGCGCCAGAAGCGAGAGACCGAAGATCATGCGACGCATCGACTCGTCCTCCCGGTTCGTTGGATTCCGAGAGTTTATCGCCGCCGGCGGCGAGAACCGCGGGTCACGCTTCGGGCCGCGCGCGGCGCGCCAGGTACTCGGCGAGCGGGTCGCGGAAGTGGCGAATGGGGCGCCCGGTCAGTCGCTCGTACTTGCCGGTGTCGAGTACGGAGTAGGCCGGACGCCTCGCGGGCCGGGCGAGAGCTTCGGAGGTCGTCGGATCGACGGCGACGTCGGTGCGTCCGGCGAGCCAGAGGATCTCGCACGCGAAATCGTTCCAGGAGACCTCGCCGCGGTTGGCGAAGTGATAGAGGCCGGAGGCGCCCGCGTCGAGCAGGGCCAAAAGAGCCTCGGAGAGGTCGGTCGTCGAGGTCGGCCGGCCGAGCTGATCGACGACGACGGCGAGACGCGTCTTGCCGGACTCGACCTGCTTGAGGATCGCCTCGATGAAGTTCCAGCCGGAGCGGCCGAACAGCCACGAGGCGCGGACCACGAGGCTGCCCGGCAGCCGCATCGCCTCTTCTTCGCCGGCGCGCTTGGACCGTCCGTACGCGGACACCGGATTGACCGGATCGTCCTCGCGGTAAGGGCTCTCCTTCGTTCCGTCGAAGACGAAGTCGGTCGAGATCTGCACGAGCTGCGCCCCGGCATGGCCGCAGGCGTCCGCCAGGTTCGCGACGCCCTCGGCGTTGACCTCGAACGCCCGGGGATCCGTCTCGCAGTCGTCCACCCGCGTGAAGGCGGCGCAGTTGACGACGACCTCGGGCCGCAGCTCGCGGAGCGAGCGGGAGACCAGCGCGGCGTCCGTGACGTCGAGCTCCGCCTTCGGGCGGGCGAGGACATCGTAGCCGGCGGCGGTGAGGAGGAAGACGAGGTCGGAACCGAGCATCCCCGACGAGCCGGTGACGAGAACGCGCCGGCGGGTCCGCGGCGCCGGCCTCGGGGCCGCGAGCACGGCGGCGTGGGTTTCGGAGGGGACGCCCGCGTCCGGCATGGGCCGGAGCTAACCCGGCTCCTTGGCCGTCGAGGAGGATGTCGAAAGACGCTGCGCGTACTGCGAGCGATAGAACTCGCGGTAGGCCGCGTCGCGCTCCTTGATCGGCCGCCACCACTCCTCGTGGTCGCGATACCAGCGGACCGTCTCGGTCAGCCCGTCGTCGAACGGCGTGGCCGGCGAGAAGCCCAGCCTCGCGAGCTTCGACGCGTCGAGCGAGTACCGCCGGTCGTGGCCGGGCCGGTCGTCGACGAATCGGATGAGGGTCTCGGGCTTGCCCAGCTCGGCGAGCACGCGCCGCGTGATCTCGATGTTCTCGGCCTCGTTGCCGCCCGCGATGTTGTACGTCTCCCCCGGCCGGCCGGCGTCGAGCAGGAAATCGATGGCCGCGGCATGGTCACGGACGAAGAGCCAGTCGCGGACGTTCCGTCCGTCTCCGTAGAGGGGCAGCGGCTCGCCGTCGACGGCGTTCGTGGCGAAGAGAGGGATGAGCTTCTCCGGGTACTGGAAGGGCCCGTAGTTGTTGGAGGCCCGCGTGACGATCACGGGAATTCCGTAGGAGGCCCAGTACGAGTAGGCGAGACGGTCGCCCCCGGCTTTTGACGCCGCATACGGATTGCGGGGGTTGAGCGGCGACTCCTCGGTGAAGGATCCGGTCGGGATCGTGCCGTAGACCTCGTCGGTCGAGATCTGGATGAACTTCGAGACACCGCGCCGCCGGGCCTCCTCGAGGAGAACGAAGACCCCCCGCACGTCGGTCTCGATGAAGGAGGCGTCTCCCAGAAGCGAGCGGTCGACGTGGGTCTCGGCGGCGAAATTGACGACGGCGTCGCAGCCCTCCATCGCCACCCCGACGACGTCCGCATCCACGATGTCCCCGCGGACGAAACGGTAATCCGGCCGGTGGGCGACGTCTGCGAGGTTCGCCGGGTTGGCCGCGTAGGTGAGCTTGTCGAGGTTGACGATCGAGACGCGGCCCTCGCGCGACTGCAGGACATGGCGGATGAAGTTGGACCCGATGAATCCGCAGCCCCCCGTGACCAGAAGCTTCATGGAGTGACCAGGAGCTTCATACGATTCCGATCTCCGAGTTGTCCCCGACGAGGAAGCGGTGGACACGCGGGCGCTCGGCGCCCGGATGGATGCGCACGTTCTTGCCGATCAGCGAGTCCGCAATCCGCACCGGGATCCGCTCGATCCGCGCTCCCTCGAGGACGATCGAGTTTTCAATCTCGCAGCGGTCGATGAGACAGCCGGCGCCGATGGCCGTGTACGGCCCGACGAAGGCGTCGCGAATCTCGGCGCCGGGCCCGATGACGGCGGGCCCCCGGACGGTGCAGTTCGAGAGACGGGCGCCGGGCTCGATGACGACCTTGCCCTCGACCCGGCAGCCGTCGCCGGCGATCGAGAGGCCGCGGGCGGTGAACGTGTCGAGGATGATGCGATTGGCCTCGAGCATGTCCTCGATCTTGCCGGTGTCCTTCCACCAGCCCGTGACGAGGTGCGGGTGCACGCTCTTGCCGTGGTCGACGAGCCACTGGATCGCGTCGGTGATTTCCAGCTCCTGGCGCGCGCTCGGCCGGATCGCGTGGACAGCTTCGAAGACCGTGTCGTCGAACATGTAGACGCCCACGAGGGCGAGGTCCGATTTCGGCTGCTTTGGCTTCTCGGTCAACCGCACGACGCGGCCGTTCTCGAGCTCCGCGACGCCGAACTGGGACGGGTTGGTCACCTTCGCGAGCAGGATCTGCGAGTTGCAGCCGAGCTTGCGATAGTCGTCGACGAGCGCGGTGATCCCGTCGGCGATGACGTTGTCGCCGAGGTACATGACGAAGGGCTCGCCCTTGAGGAACTTCTCGGAGATCAAAACCGCGTGCGCCAGGCCGCGCGGAGCGTCCTGCGGGATGTAGGTGATCCTGGCTCCGAAGCGGGACCCGTCGCCGAGGGCCGCCTCGATCTCTTCCCGCGTGTCCCCCACGACCACGCCGATCTCGGAGATCCCGGCCGCGACGATCGCCTCGACCCCGTAGAAGAGGACGGGCTTGTTGGCCACCGGCACGAGCTGCTTGGCGCTCGTGTAGGTCAGCGGGCGCAGGCGGGTGCCCTTGCCGCCCGACAGGATGAGGCCTTTCATTGGGGACGGATCATACCGAACCCCCGGCAGCCTCCTAGAAGCCGAGCAGCGCGTCGATCGAACCGTTCACGTCGAGGATCGTCCCGATGTCCTTCAGGTTCACGACCAGCCGATAGTCGTTGCGCGGCGCGGGCGGCAGCCGGAGCTGCCTCACCTCCAGGAACACCGTGTAGCAGGAGCCCTTGTAGGTGAGCAGGCCCCGGTCCTCCTGCACGAGGTTGGAGGTGATGTCGTACGCCACCGAACCGTCGAGCCGGAAGTACCGGCCGAGGTCGATCCCTCCGGAGAAGCGGAGCTGGTCCGAGTTGAAGGCCGTGCCGGGCGTCGTGACGACCGGCCGCGACGCGAACCAGCTCGCATTGAAGTAGTTCGAGCCCCGGTTGGCGCCGGCCGTAACGCTCGCGTTCGTGACCTGGTTGGCGTAGGGGTCGTACGCGAGCCGCCCGTCGACGTGGAAGATGCCGGGCTGGGCGATGCGGAGGAGTCCTTCGTAGGGACCGGTCTTCCGCTGCTGGAACGACGGCGGCACCGGCACCAGAGTCTGCGGGAACTCGAAGGCGTACGTCTGGGCGATCTCGAGCGACGCGATTTCCTCGGCCGAGCCCTTCACGCCGGCGGACCGCGCGAGGAGGCGATTGACGATGGCGTAGCGGACCTGGTTGCGGCCGAGGGCGTTGTCGATCTCGTCGAAGCCCGGGATGTGGTCGGGATCGTCGACGTTCGAGACGTACTGGTAGTCCACGCGCGGCTCGATGACGTGTTTGAACTTGTCCCACGGCCCGATCTTCGCGTCGTAGATGCGCGAAAAGGAGGGACCGACGAAGGAGATCCCGCCCTCTCCGTAGGCACGCGTGAAGGCCTCGCCCGTGAACGGGCCGCCCGGCACCGCGACCGAGTCCGTGTACTGCGTGACGCGCCCGCCCGCCCGCGCCGTGAGCGAGAGCCAGGGAATCTCCTTGAAGGGGAACGAGACGATGGGATACGCGTCGAACCGGCCGTAGCTGCCGCGCGTGAAGTCCCGGCCGCGGTTCATGTAGAGGGCGGACAGGGAGGACTGCAGCGACAGGTAGAAGGGGCTGCGGCCGATCCGTGCCGTGCGATGGAAGAACTCGACCGAGGGGAACCGCTCCTGGATGACGGTCGAGGAGTAGAAGGTCTCGCTCCGTTCGAAGCGGACGTTCAGGGAGTCGGCGCCAAGATTCTTGGTCAGGAAGCCGCGCGACACGATCTGGCGCGCGGAGTTGAGCGAGAAGCTCCGCTCGTAGTCCTGAAGGTACTGCTGGTCGGAATAGTCACGGATGTTGAGGACTCCCCGAAAGCCGAAGGGCAGATCGTCGGAGACGTGGTCGAGACGCAGCTTCCACCGAGTCTCCGGCTGGTCCGTGAAGACGCCGAGCGTGCCGTCGGGCAGCGTGCACGGGCCGTCCCCTCCGTCCGGCGGCGCCTGGGAGATCGGCACGCAGACCGTCGCGTTCTGGTCGCGGATGACGTAGCCCTGAAAGAGACCCGCCGACTCGTCGGTCGGGCGCCAGCGGGATTCGAGGCCCCCGCCGATCGAACCGTCCGTGTAGGCATCGACGTGGATCGTCTGGTCCGTCGGCCTCCCCGTGACCCAGAAGTAGGAGAGACCGAGATAGGCGCCCCGCTGATTGCTGTAGCCGATGCCGGGGACGAGCATTCCCGAGGCCCGATCCTCCTTGGTCGGCCAGATGAGGTAGGGCGTGTAGAGGATCGGGACCGATCCCGCGCGGAAGGCCACGTTTTTCATCCGGGCGTAGTCGTCGAGCGTCACCGTGGCCTCGGAAAGCGTGAAGGACCATTCGGGATCCGGCATCTCGCAGGCCGTGAACACGCCGTCCTTGATCCTGTAGGTTGCCGGTCCGATCTTCTCGATCGTGGTGCCCACGATGTGGAAGGTGGGCGGAAGATCCGCGGTGGCGTCCTCGAGCACGCCCGTCTTGGATTCGAGGTGAAACGTTCCGCGGGTCCCGGACAGGCGCGTGGGGCCCTGGTCGATCACGACGTGGCCGGTCAGGACCGCCGTCTTCGTCGGAAAGTCGTAGCGCGCCGCGTCGGCCGTGATCTTGATGTCCTGGTACTCGATGACGACCTCTTCGCTCCCCTCCCAGTACTGGTCCTTTACGAAATGAACGGGCTTTTTCGTGTAGAGCCGGACGTCGCCGCCCTTCTCGGGAGGCTTGAACTTGATCTCGAAGTTCGTCCGCTGGTCGAAGCGGGACGCGAAGGGATCGGGCTCGGTGGCCACCTGGGCGAGCACCGCGGACGCGCAAGCGAGGGCCGCGGCGGCCAACCCTGCCGCGGCGGTCGCGCCGGCCGGGCGGCGTCTCACGCGTCCATGGAGCGGACGTTCGCGGCGACGCGAAACGCGGCCTCCGTCTTGGCGCGGACCTCCTCGACCGTCACGCCCGGGGCGAGCTCGACGAGCTCGAGGCCGGCTCCGGCCTGGAGGACGTCGAAGACGCAGAGGTCCGAGATGATCCGGTGAACGCAGCGCCGCCCGGTGAGCGGCAGCGTGCACCGTTTGAGGATCTTCTTCTCCCCCGACCTCGCGGTGTGCTCCATGGTGACGACGAGGCGGCGCGCTCCGGCCACCAGGTCCATCGCGCCGCCCATGCCCTTCACCATCTTGCCGGGGATCATGTAGTTCGCGATCGAGCCTTCCTCGTCGACCTGCATCGCGCCGAGGATCGAGAGGTCGATGTGCCCGCCCCGGATCATCGCGAAAGAGTCCGCCGACGAGAAATACGACGCGCCGGGCCCGATCGTCACGGTCTCCTTGCCGGCGTTGATCAGGTCGGGGTCGACCTCGTCCTCCCGCGGGTACGGCCCCAGGCCGAGGATGCCGTTCTCCGACTGGAGGATGACCTCGATTCCCGGCGGGATGTGGTTCGCGATCAGCGTCGGCATGCCGATGCCCAGGTTCACGGTGTAGCCGTCGCGCAGCTCCCGGACCGCGCGGCGGATGATGCCTTCCCGGTCGAGCATCAGCTGCTCAGCCCTTCCTCACCGTGCGACGCTCGATCCGCTTCTGCCGCGGGGCGACGATCAAACGGTTG
>Ga0105092_10001790_pt1 | contig 11521 bp, 10 predicted proteins | sample PPLLak2March2015_FD_87021 | JGI IMG/M metagenome (GOLD analysis project Ga0105092, IMG submission 87021) | Freshwater sediment microbial communities from Prairie Pothole Lake near Jamestown, North Dakota, USA - PPLs Lake P7 Core (1) Depth... | ecosystem: Environmental > Aquatic > Freshwater >... | reverse complement strand
AGCATGCTGCCGGCAATGTTATTTGACCGCGATCTTCCACAATCGTTTATTGGCGACCCGCCGGGCAGTGCGGCTGACACGCTTGCACCAGCCACACAGCAGGTGCTGGGCATACGCGCAGAGAAGAACATCCAGTCGGCGACACAACAAGCAAACCGCGTTTGGTACATCATCTACCAGCGTTCCATAAATGAATATAGAGCCGGCGGATATTCGACTCACCCGGATATTGAATATCTCAATTCACAGTACAACCTGAAATTAACAGAGGCATGGGATGGACTTGAAATCCGCCTCTATGCAAAGAAACCATGACGGCTGACAACGAAACGGGCTTGGGAAAAAGCAGGGCCGGGACAACAGGCATACTCTGCCTGATCGGACTTGCTTTGTTCCTGCGCTTCCTGCTGATCCCATTTACAAACTATGACACAGACGGGTATTCGCGCTGGTATGATTTTATTGTCAGGATGGGTATCCCTGCGGCTCTGGGGCAAAACTTCGCAATCTACACACCACCCTATCTCTATCTGCTCTCTCTGGCAACGCTGGTCAAAAATATCATTCCCCAGATGGTTGCCATCAAACTGATCCCCATATTCTTCGACATCATCAATGCGATGATCATCTTCAAGATTGTGCGATTGAAGTATGTACGAGGAAAAATACCGCATCTCGCTGCAGCAATCTTTTTACTGGCACCTACTGTGATCCTGAACAGTGCCTTCTGGGGGCAAATTGATTCGTTCTACACTTGTTTTCTGCTGTTGAGCATTTACTTCCTGCTTAAGAACCGACCGATCCATTCGATGATCGCCTTTGGCTTTGCCCTGGCTGTCAAAGCGCAGGCAGTCTTTCTTGCGCCGTTTCTTTTACTGATGGGATTCAAGAAACGCATACCCTGGTACACCTTTGGGTTGGTTTTGCTGGCATATCTGGCGGCTATGCTTCCGGCAATCATGGCAGGCAGGACGATCCTGGATGTGTCCACAGTTTACTTGAATCAGGCGGCTGAATTACAGATCCTCTCATTTAACGCCCCGAACTGGTATATCTTTGTCCCACAATCAGCGTATTCGGTGTCCATGCCAATCGGAATGGGGCTGGCAGCCTTATTGATTGCCGCCTGGGTGTACGTCCATGCACGTCGGAGATTACCACACCAGCCCGAGATTGTATGGTTTATGGCATTCCTTTCGGTAGCAATCACACCATTCCTGCTCCCGAAGATGCATGAGAGGTATTTTTATCCAGCCGATGTCTTCTCGATTGTTCTCGCGTTCTTCATGCCTCAATTCTGGTTTATTGCCCTCTGCTACCAGATAATTTCCAGCCTGGTTTACACGATTTTCCTTTTTGACGCTGACCGTTCCGCAATGCTGGTGTTAGCCACGGAACTGAATACGATTATGATTGCCTATCTTGGTTGGGCACAATTTCGCCTCCTGAAAACCGATGAGAACAACGCAGAATCTCAAAATTAATCTAAAACATTATCATCCATGTCTCCGTTCAAAAACGCTCTCATTCAATACTGGCAAACACTCGATCGCTCATGGCGTTTTGCCATTGCCGCTTTTTTCCTTGTGAGATTATCGTATGCACTGTGGGCATGGGCAATCCTGACCGTCCAGCCACTGGCAGTTCAAAACATTGAGTTGTCGGGGGAGCCGGTGCTTACCATTTTCGACTTGCAGACCAGCCAGGCTCACACGTACCTTCGTGAAGTCCGTGGGCAAATCTTGACGTTCCGCGCCACGGGCTCAGGTACTGTAATGGATCTACAGACGGGAAGCATTTGGAATACATCCACGGGGGTTGGCATGGAGGGACAGTACAGGGGGGCGAAACTTATAGCATCAAAAACGAGGCCCGCTGACATCTTTCCTTATTACAATGCCAGGCCTTATCCTGTCAAATGGATGGCAATCTGGCAAAGATTCGATGCCAACTGGTATATCTCTGTAGCAGAGAAAGGCTATGGAGGCATCCCAGGGGATGACCATTACCCACCCTTGTTTCCTGTGTTGCTCCGCATCTTACAACCGGTCTTTGGAGGCGCCTTCCTGGCAGGTCTGTTCATTTCCCATCTCGCGACTTTATATACGATCAAGCTTCTCTATGACACCTTCCATCAATGGGGAGGAATTCATCTCGCAAAACAATCGACCTTGTTTTTTTTGATCTATCCAGCCTCATTCTTTTTGTTCAGTGTCTATTCGGAATCATTGTTTCTGGTTGCCGCGCTGCTTGCTTTCCAACAGATGCGAAAGCGTTCCTGGGCCTGGGCGGGATTTTGGATATTCTGCGCCATTCTCACACGGCTGCAAGGCGCCGCATTGATCCTCCCCATGGTTACCCTCATGTGGTCGGATCGCCCGTTCCTGCGCAGACCCGTTCATTGGTTTGGTCTGGCGCTGCCGGCCATTGGCGGGTCGTTTTATCTCTTCTTGCGTTCCAGGCAGGTGACAGATGGAGCCATTCCATTTGTGGAAGCAGCCTGGCATGCACGCCTTGTCCCGCCATGGGAAACGTACTGGTATGCCGTCCAGACCCTTCTCTCAGGCAAGTTTACGTTCATTGATGCGCTCAACTGGGTTGTCATCACTCTCTTCATCATCCTGCTGATCGCCGGCTGGCGAAAGATCCCTCTTGAATATAATTTGTACACTACGGTGAGCTTGCTGATCATTTTGATCCGGATCGTCGAGACACAACCTTTGATCTCCATGTCACGTTATGCGCTCATGCTCTTTCCTTCCTTCTTCATTCTCGGCCTGGCAGGCGAAAACCCATGGATTCGCCGGTTGATCATCTATACGTTCGCCCCACTTAATCTGTATCTGAGTGCCCAATTCTTTTTATGGGGCTGGGTGGCATAAATTTATGAAACTACTGCGCTTTTTTCTCCCAAGGATTGAATATATCCTGCTGATTGCGATTTTCTGGGGGATCGCCGCCAGTGGTCCCAGGATCCTGAATTTCGACGGCGACTTGCCGCGTCACATCCTGACCGGAAACCTGATCCTGCAAACCCGCCAGATTTCCACCACCGACGTCTTTTCCTTTCGAACCACGGGCCGCCCAAGTTTTCCCCATGAATGGCTTTCGCAGGTGTTATTTGCAGCAACTGATAACTGGCTTGGCTTGGACGGGATCGTCCTGCTGGTTGGGCTGGTGATCATGCTGACCTGGGGAATCGTCTACCGTCAGGCGATCCGGAAATCGCACAGCTTTTTTTCAGCGCTGATCCTGACCGCTCTGGCAGTTGGAGCCAGTCAGATCCATGTTCTGCCGCGGCCTCACATCTTTACATACCTGCTGACTGCCATCTGGATCACATTACTGGAAAGCATCGCTGAAAACAGAACACGACCCTGGTGGCTGCTTCCCATGTTAATGCTGTTATGGGTCAACCTGCATGGCATGTTCGTGCTGGGCATGATCATTTTAGGGATTTATTTGATCGGGGATTTCCTCGATCATCCATCGAGAACCTGGTTCGCGAGCCAAAAGGCAAAGTCCCTTTTGCTTGGCGGCGGACTCTCCCTGCTTGCAACGTTTCTCTCCCCCTCGGGTCCCAAAATATGGGGAGCCATCGCCTCCCTGGGGAGTAACGCGTATATCACTTCAAAAATTCCCGAATATCAGACCGCCAATTTCCATCTGCCGGAAACCTGGCCATTTATTATCCTTCTCCTGCTGACCATGATTGGCTTTGCACGCTCAACCGAAAGGATATCCTGGGTTTACATTCTTCTGGCTGTTGCATTTGCGGGAATAGCTCTTTATACCAGTCGCATGCTCCCATTGTTTGCCATCGTAGTGACCCCGATCACCGCGCAGGCAATTGCAGCGTGGACCCGGAAGGAATACCCCCAAAGCAGATTGTTGGCGATGGAAGAAAACATTTCGAAAACAAATTCAACTGCAAACGGCCTACTCTGGATCTTTGCGATCATCGTCATTGCAGCGGCACTTACTGTATCTGGGAGAACAATTGATCCCGAGGGACGAGGCAACGTCTTTGACGAGCGTTTCTTTCCGGTGGAAGCCGTATCCTGGCTCAAAGACCATCCACAAAACGGACACATGTTCAACGAATTTGATTGGGGCGGCTATTTATTGTTGAAGTTATGGCCCAGTCAGCAGATCTTTATGGATGGGCACACGCATATCTATGGGGAAGCACTCACGCGGGAGTATGAGCAAGTGATCACGCTCGGCACAGGCTGGCAGGAGATCCTCGAAAAGTACGATGTCAACTGGATCATCATGCGCAAAAATGCCCCTTTAGTAAAAGCACTTTCCACATTGGAGAATTGGGAAATTGCGTATGAAGATTCAACTGCGGTGATCCTGGCGCGCAGGTAAGCTTCTCAAAAATCATTGTTTCTCAAAAACAACTGCATCTTCCGTCTCATAGATCGCATTAAAGCCTTGCTCCGCACGCAGCGACTCCAGGAACAAGGGGAATCTTCCTGGAAGATCGAGCGGACTGCAATTATTCACACGTAAAAGTTTGGAAATATAGACGTAGTCGTATTCGGAACGGTCAATTGCTGCATCCAGGCAGGGGACATCCCCCGATGACAGGCATTGCTGTACCGGATACGTCGATCTGACGTACTCGTTAAAGTCTTGCCCCTGCGTCCACTCTGTCCCCTGCACCGTGTAGATGCTTTGCCTGCCTGTTAAGGCCGGGAACCATTCCAGCACCGAGTCGCACGAAACCGAGGTAGTCCCCGTCAACACCAGAAAGCGCGCCTCCGCCGGGGTATTCTCTCGCACCCACGACATTGCTTCCCGGTCCGGCGGGTACAACTTTGCATTCGAAAGCTCGAAGCCAAATTGATAGGTGGAAAACACAAGGTAGACCAGCAGATAAACAAAGATATTGCGCTCGCTTGCAGGGACCTCTTCGGGCTGCTCTCTCCCAGCCCAGGCTTGCAGCGCTGCCAGCACGACATCCACCAGCCCGATGGCAGCCAGCATCGCCAGGGGGATCGCGGCGGGACCCGCAGCGCTGCGCCCCTCCACAAAGAACGGAATCGCCATCCATAACGGGAGCAGGTACTCGCGGCGGAGAAGACGGGAGGCGATCCCGATCAATCCGAGGACCGCAATGACAGTCGCATAGGGCTCTTCCGTGAAGACGAAGAAGAGCAGGTGAAGTACAGCCAGGGCTTTTTGTCCTGTTTGCGCGCCATTGAGCAGCGGACCTATCCCATGATAGGAAATGACTGTCGCCCACCAGGGCGCAGTCACGATCAGGACAATGATGCCAACGAAAATCGAATTCAGGAACGAAGCCTTTTTGCGGGAGAGCATCAGCCACAGGAAGATGGCAGAGACAAAGGTATGGATCGCCGCCTCGGGGTGGCTCAACACAGCCAGCCCGCCAAAAATGCCCGCCAGCAAAACATCGCTGCGGCGGTTTTCCTCGTAAAGACGTATGACCACTGCAAGGGTCAATAACATAAAGAATTGACCCGGGCTGCGGGTGAGGCCTCCGCCCATGACAAGCCACGAAAGGGCACGCGGCATGAGAGCAAAGAAAAACGTGGAAACCGCCGCATAGTATTTATTCTTCAGCAGACGCAGTGCCAGCAGATAAAAGGCGGGCATGGAAAGCGAGGCAAAGAAAGCCGGCAGCCAGCGCAGGGCATCCACCGCGCTCCAGCCGAACAGATCAGCCGCAATCCTGCCCAGGTAAAACCCGAGAGGTGGATAGGCATAGGGGATATTCAGATGGTTATACGTGGTAAAGACAGGCAATACATAGTGGCTGGTTTTCAGGTCATCCACCATAACTGCAAACATGCCTCCGTCATTCAGGGGGAAACCAGCCAACAGAGTCGGACTGAAACGCACGAATGCCCCCAGAAACAATGCCAGGACAAAGATCAGGCCAGCCCACTCACCGCGGCGGACAACTTTCATAGTGAAGTCTCCAATGCTAAGATACAAGGGATTCTAACATGCCGCCCTTTACTACCTGAAGTTAAAAATCGAACCCGTTAGGAGGCGGGAGCAGGAAGGCTCCAGCGCAGCTTTCCCGCTGTCACCAGGAAATACACGAAGAAGAACATCACTGTATAAACGATTGGGAACTTAAGCGCACCTGAGCCGATGAAACCCAAATTAAAAAGCCAGGAGATGACTAAAGGAAGGATTGCCAGATAATTCTGATGAACCGTATTCTGTTGCTGATAGATCCGCAGCAGGCAAAAAATCGGAATCAGCAACAGGATTAAGTCATGGTAGTGGGCATAGGGAAGAAGAAAGATGCCAGCGGTCACCAATAAACCGAGATGCCATTCCCTGATCTCCGCGCTTTTCCACCAGAGCAGAGAAAAACCGATAATTCCGAGCGCATAAAATATCCAGATCAGGTTCTTGACAGGCTCCGGATTCGAGAGGACGAAATTGCGCCTGATCATTCCGGAGATCGTCGGCATATCCAGCGCGTGGGCTTCATGCCAGACCGTGCTTTCGATATATCGTAGTGCTTCAAGAAACTTAATCGTCCCATCATATCGCAGCAATCCCACACTGATCGCGACCAGTACCAAGCCTCCCACGACGAAGCCCCAAAATACTCTGCGATGATGGAAAAGAAACGGGATTGCCAGAAACAGGGCGACCTGGGGTCTTAAGGTGGTAAGACTTAAGCCCAGCCCTGCCAGGAAATATTTCTTTGAAAAAAAGCCGGACGCCCACAGGACGGCTCCAAGCAACACGATGGCGGTATCCTGTCCGTTCATCAGACCGCTAAACGTTGGGTCAAACAGATAGGCGCCCAGGGCTAAAATGATCAGATTCTCTTTCGTAAACTTTTGTCTATCCAACATGCTTACGAGGATATAAATGTTGACGGCATTCAGTAAAAGCAGGACAATCGCCCATCTTTTGAACGATGCAACATAATCCTCGTCACCCACCGCCACAGAAAGCGGAGCCGTAAGAGGCACATGTGTATGAAATATCGGCGTGACCGGATGCCCGACAATTTTCTCCTGCAGATCCTGCTGCACTTTAAGATCGTAAATATATTCTATGCCTTTGTTCTCAGTGATCCACCCAAAGCTATAGAAGCCCATAAAGTCTGAACCTGTTCTTTGATAATGATCCCCGATCATACTGATCCATGCCAGGATAAAGTAAATCAGCAGGGAAGCAATCGCAGCATAGGTAAGAATTCGACGAAGGTCCAGTTTTCGAAAGGTCATGGTCGGGATCTCCTGCAATCTTCGATGTTAACAATCATGAGGCTTGTCCCATCCCTCGGATATTACCACACTGCGTCGATCATGATCGCCAGGAAAATAAACACCAGATAGGTACTTGACCATTTGTACATCCGCCAGGCGAGCTTATTGCCGCCTCGTTTCCAGACCGCCCAGGCAGCATAGATCAACGCACCGCCAAGGACCAGCGAGGAGATCAGGTAGATGTTTCCTGCCAGGTCGAGGATGGGGAGCAGCAACGTGACGATCACCAGCTCGATCGTGTAAATCAGAATCTGCCTGCGGGTTTCCAGCTCGCCGCGCACGACCGGCATCATCGGCACCCCCGCCCGCTCATAATCCTTCATGCGGACAATTGCCAGCGCCCAGAAATGCGGCGGGGTCCACATGAAAATGATCGCAAAAAGGATCCACGCGGTCCAATCCAGCTGACCCGTCGCGGCGGCGTACCCCACCATGGGCGGGATCGCCCCTGCGCCCCCGCCGATGACAATATTTTGCACGGTCGCCTTCTTTAGCCAAAGACTATACAAAATGACATAGTAAATAATTCCGGCAAGCGAAAGTAACGCCGCCAGACCGTTCACGAAACAAGCCAAAACGTAATAACTCATCAAAGAGAGTGCCAGCCCAAACGCCAGCCCTTCGGCATTCGTGAGACGGCCATCCGCCAGGGGGCGCTTTGCCGTACGCTGCATGTTCCTGTCGAGTTCACGGTCGATATACTGATTCAATGCACTCGAGCCGCCGGCTGCCAGGGCTCCGCCGAGCAACGTCCACAGGGTGAGGGCGAACGAGGGCCAGGCTTTTGCCCCAATGACCAGCCCGCCATAGGTAGTGATCAACAACAAGCCAACGATCAATGGCTTGGACAACACGAGGAAATCCCTGGCACGCTGCCGTCGGTCCAGGCTTTCAACCGCCTTGTTTTCAACAGCCAGCACTCCCGAGGTGTACACCAGCAGGAGCAGCGAGACCCACACTCCAATGCTCGTCAGGGTGTGCAGGAAAACAAGATGAGCCGGGTAGGATTGCAGGACCTGCACGGCTCCCACCAACACCTGCCCAAAGAACATCACGCCAAGAATGGTGGTCAACGGAAGAAGTACACTCTGGTCACGTTGTTCCCGCCACGCTTTGCGCAGCACGAGGAACATCAAGACAGCTGCAACCCCCACCAAAACAATATGTGTCTGCTTGAGCCAGCCTAATGGATGATCCGGGGCGCAGAAAGGAAACCCATCACAATACTCCCAGGCTCCTGTCAACGTTACTATGCGGCCAACGACCGTCAGTGCCAGGACGACAAAAAATAGGACCAGCACGATACGCGCAAAAGATGATCTCAGCGAATATTTCATTTTGAGTCGGTTTCCTGTTTTTTCAAAAAGAACGGATACCCAACGAACAGTATCGCCGCGAACGTAAACCACTGCAAAGCATACCCAAAATGGGGACCCTCTGTCAATTCGATTTCAGGCTGGAATGGGATCGGTGGTTCGGTGTCATTTGCATCCGGTTCAGGCTGGATGTAAACAGGCAGAATGGGATACGGCATCTGGCTGGCGATCCGCGTCAGATCGGCGTTGTTCAAAACCTCGAGCTTTACGCCGTTTTCCGGCAGCGGATCCGCGACGCCGCCGAAGCGGGGTTTGGCCTGCCCGAGCCGGATCTGCCCCGAGACCGTGACCGTCCCGGTCTCGTCATACTTCCGCCAGTCCGCGGGAGCGGAGTTGCCTCAGCGGGGATCCAGCCGCGATCGACGAGGACAGCTGTCCCGGCGAAGCGAAGCGGGGTCAGCAAATGGTATCCGTATTGGTCACCATAATACTGATTCCGCAGCGCAATTTGATTCTCAAAGTCATACTCCCCAGTCACGCTCACAGCTTGCCACTCCATCTCACTGATGTCTTCGGGAAGCGTCTGCTTCAGGTCCAGAGGCGGCTGCGCCCGGGCGGACTCGAATTGAGCGTTGAACGCCCGGCGCTGCTCGAGCCGGTCCAGCTGCCAGATGCCGAGACGGATACACAACGCCGTCCCTGCGAAAACAAGCAAGGTGGCAAAGAGCCACTTACGCTGGAACATCCTAAGCAGGAACATCTTCTTTTTTCTTGGGAGTGAAAATGAAACTGTACAACAGGATCAAAATCGCCATCGGCAGTGCGACATAAACAATGCCATAGATTCGGGTGCTGGGTGTCAACGGCTCACGCACATCCAGTCCGAAATATTGACCTGGCTGAAATGTACACTCGTATGCCAGACTCTCCTCCTGATCCAGCGCCAGCTGGGCTGACGAATTTGCCGGAATCCACAGCGGGCCAAGCTTATGATCGACAGAATCTTCGTTCCTGACCACAAGCCGGTCACCCACCACAAAGGTCATATTCTCGGGGATCGACGGCGACTGTTCCCCGCGCTCGATCTGTTCGGCCGTCCCGGCCGGGATGGTTAATATGACCTCACGCGGCGGGCGCGCGGTTTCCTGCAGGAAGAGGAACGGCACTTCACTGATCAACGCACCGAGCAGCAAAGCGCTCACGATGGAAAAGAGGATTCTTTTGATCACAAAACTTCTTGAATACATTTTATTCTCGCTTCCATCACCGGAGCAACAATTTTAGATCGTGGACGATATCCTCTACAGGCGTATCGAATGGAAACGATATCCGCAGGTTTCCCTGCTGATCGATCATGGTCACCCGCGCGGTGTGGTTGACCAGATAGCCCGCGGCGGACGCGCCATCCACAACTTCGCGGAACACGCCATAATCATTCCAGGCTTTTGCCAGTTCGGACTCCGATCCGCTTAACCCGATAAAGTTCGGGTTGAAGTGATCGACGTATTCCTGCACCCGCTCCGGGGTATCCCGCTCCGGATCAACGGTCACAAACAGGACCTGGACCTGATCGGCTCGACCGCCCAGTTTTTCCAACGCCTGATTGAGTTCTGCCATGGTAGTCGGACAGACATCGGGGCAGGATGTGTAGCCAAAGAACAGCATGACGATCTTGCCGCGCATCTCGCTCAGCCGAAAGCTGCTCCCGTTTGCGCGAGTTAACTCGATCTCCGGCGCAACCGGGTAGGGCTCGGCATAGGCTGTCCCCCGAAAATTGTCAGGCGTTGAAAAAAGGAACACGCCTGCCGCCACCGCCCCGATCAAAACAAACGCTGCCAACCCCACCAAAAGTGTTTTTCTGTCCATGATATTTCTCTCTGATCAAAATTAGCCAGCCCGAAAACGGGACGACCTGCAAGCAGGCGTCCCGTTTTGAATTCATCCACTTGCAGGACCGGAATTCATCCGGTGATCAACGTACGGCTGTACCGATCAAATACAACGCGGGATAGAAGAAAATCCAGACCACATCCACGAAGTGCCAGTACACGGCGGCGGCTTCCACGGGATAATTCTTGACATCATACAGGCCACGCCGGCCGTTGATCCAAATGATCGCGAGCAGGATCAAGCCCGTGAAGACGTGGAAGGCATGCATGCCCGTCATCATAAAGAAGGCTGCTCCCGCGATACCACTGTCGGGCGTCAAGCCCTCGTGAATGGCGAGGCGCCACTCCACCAGGACGACGCCGAGCAAAAAGCCCAAACCAAGTACAAAGGTTATCGCGGTGTTGGCAAGGAAACCTTTTCGATCACCGTTATGGATCAACGTCTCGCCACGGTTCATGAAGAAGGACGAGACGAGCAGCACGGCAGTCACACCCAGGCCCAGGAGCTGGTTTAGCTCCGGGCGCGAGAGCCCCAGCAGATTGACGCGCATGACCATCAATCCGCCAAACACAAATGAATCGGAAATCAGGAACAACCACAGGCCGAGGCGATTTGTCCCGGCCTTGTAATCGTAGGACTGGTCATCATTCTCAGACTCGAGATTGAGCTTATAAACATGCATGTAGTAATACAGGACCAACCCGGCTTTCACCAGTGCAACAACGATCAGCAAAGGGGCTGAATTGAAAGAGATCGCGACGAAGAACTCCAGTCCTGTCAACACTGCCAGGTAAATGAAAATGAGGATCCCCTGGCTCAACATCGACTTTTTTTCATGTAAATGGTTCATTATTTTTCCCTGCCCCGGATTAATGATGCGCGCCTACAGCGGTCTCAACATGCTTTTCACCTTGATGACCGTTAAATTGGATATACTTCCCATCCGCCAGACCATAGTCATACGGCTCGCCAACCACTTCAAACGGAACATCGTAGTTATGGACCGGCATGGGGGAGGGAACCTGCCATTCAGGGGAACGT
>Ga0105092_10001789_pt1 | contig 11524 bp, 10 predicted proteins | sample PPLLak2March2015_FD_87021 | JGI IMG/M metagenome (GOLD analysis project Ga0105092, IMG submission 87021) | Freshwater sediment microbial communities from Prairie Pothole Lake near Jamestown, North Dakota, USA - PPLs Lake P7 Core (1) Depth... | ecosystem: Environmental > Aquatic > Freshwater >... | reverse complement strand
GTCGATGGCTTGGTCGGTATAGAGGATCTGCGTGCGCTCCAGAATCAAGGTAAATTTTTCCGCTTTTCCTACCTCAGTAACGATCTTTTCCAGCTCTCTTAGGATATCGCCGGTCATCTCGTTTTCTTTCTGCCGCAGCTCCTGTTGCAGATCTTGCATCCCTCGCTGGTAATTCACGAAGCGCCTCTGAAGGTCCCCCTCGAGATTTCGTTTTTCTTCATCCTTTAGCAACGGGCCTTTTTTGTCGAGGTCGCTCTTCAGCCGCTCCAGCTCGCTTTTTTCCTTTAACAGGTCGGCTTCGGCCTTCTTAACCTGCGCTTGAAACCTTTCCTTAGCCCGCTTGCCCGCATTCGACTCGGTAATCGCTCGCTGAATATCAACGAACCCAATCTTGACCCTGTCCTGAGCCCAGCCAATTCCGGCAGTAAAAAAGAGACATAGAGCGACTACGAAATATCTCACGTTGGACCTCCGAATGGCTGAAATTTGGGCAGGTAAAATAACGAAAATGCGCGCCCGCTACTGTAGATTGCCAGCGGAAAACCCAAGGATGGAAGTCTCATCGCCCGATTGTTTGTTGAGCGGGAATCCGAGTTCTACTCGCAGCGGGCCAAAAGGAGACATCCAACGCGCGCCTATCCCGACGGACCTGCGAAAAGCGCTGAAACTGATACTCTCAGTTTCTTTGAAAGCTTGACCGATGTCAAAAAAGGCGAGGCCTCGTAGGCCAAACTGCTCGGCTATGGGGAAGTGAACTTCAACGTTCATAATGGCTTGCTTGTCACCGCCGACAACGTCGCCGTCGTCTTTTGGACCTAAACTCCTCTCCGCGAAGCCCCTTACCGAGTTGATGCCGCCGGGGAAGTACCGCTCAAACAAGGGCAATTCATACTTGCTGGAACTAGGCTGGTCAAATCCGATGCCATAGCCCAAAGTTCCACCGAGAGCGAACACGTAGGAACCTCCCCAGTTGGGGTCTTTAAGCAGGGGATAATACCAGCGGGCGCCAATATCGGACTTGATAAAGCGGTTGTCGCCCCCTAGCCCGGCAAACTTGACGGCGAAGGACGACTTCGTTCCTTCCGACGGATTGAAGAAGTGATCGCGGCTGTCATACGTAAGACCTGGGGTCATAGCGCTGGTCAGAGAAGTTCCTTTCTCGTCTTGAATGGAAACCGGAGCGTCCTCGTCCACATCAAATATCTTCGCCCGCGTCAGATCGTAGGACATGCTCCCGCGCATATAATCCCACATCGTCAGCGGCGCCTCGCGGCTTAATTCGTCGCTGCCGATGGGGGCCTCGCTTTTGCGAATTCCAAAAAACGGCAACCTGACATTCTTCAACGGATAGCTAGTATGCAGCGCCATGCCGAGCTTTCTTTCCTTGAAATCGCTATAGTCCCTCTCCGTATTGAAAGCGTCCACTCCCAGAGCCACTTTCGTATCATTGAAATAGGGCTCGTTGTAACTGAGGATGAAATCCTGCCGCTCGGATCCGAGGCTAAAGCTCCCGTTGGCGGTTTGTCCCCGGCCAAAAAGATTTCTTTCAGCGATGCCGGCATTGAACAGAAAGCCGTCGCCGCTGCTGTATCCCGCGCCGATGCTGAAGGTTCCGGTCGGTCCTTCCTTGACATCGATTAGCAGGTCGACGGTATCGGGTTGATCGGTTTTCTTTGTCGTAAATTGCACGTCTTCAAAATATCCCGTCCGTTGCAGGGCGTTGCGGCTCTGCGTAATCTTGGTGCCAGAAAAGAGCTCCTGTTCCGTCGCTTCCAGTTCTCGCCGCACGACCTTATCCCGGGTCTTGGTGTTCCCGGCGATAAGGATCCGATTAAAATAAACCGGGGGCCCCTTGGTAACGATCAACGCTACGTCCACCTTCTTCTCCGGCGCGTTGACTTTGGTCAGCGGTTCAACCTGCACGAAGGCAAAGCCCTTATTGGAATACATATCCGTGATCGTCGTAATGTCATCGCGCAGACGGCTGCCCCGGAAAATCTGCCCGCTGGTCAGCTTCACCTGCTTTAACATCTGCCGGCCGTCTTGAATCAGCTCCCCGCCAATCTCCACCTTGCCCACGTGGTATTGCTGCCCCTCATCGACGCGTATGACCACCTCCAGGCCGTCTCGTTCGCGGAGGATAATGGGCTCATCGAGTTTGTGATCGATATAGCCGTGGTCATAATAGTGATTTGACAAGATCGCTATGTCGTTGGTCAGAATATCGCGGTCCAGGACGCCGCGGTTGGTTATGAAAGAAAAAAGCCATTCTTCTTTGGTAGCCATCAATCCCTTGAGTTCGCCCTCCGGGAAATGTTGATTACCTTCAAATGAAATTTTTTTGATCAGAAGCCTGGTTCCCTCGACGATATCCACTAGCAACATGGCTTGATTGTTGGACTCGACGGAAAGCGAATAATCCACTTTGGCGTTGACGTAACCCTGCTCGTTATAGAGCTTTCTTACCTTGTCAACCCCTTCACCCACCCTGCCGCGGTCGAGAATTGTTCTCGGGGTGATGCCAAGGGCCGTTTCGATCTTGTCCCGGGCAAGCTGGGCATTGCCTTGGATCTTTATTTCGCGGACGTACGGCTTTTCCTTGACCGCGTAGGTTAAAACGCCATCCGGCGTGATTTCCGCTTGAACGTCCTCAAAGAATCCCATCCGATAAATAGACTTGACATCCTGCTCTACCATCGCGCGATCGAATGGCTGACCCGGTCGGGCTTTGACGTGCAAGCGAATGCCGTCCTCTTCAACCCTTAAGTTGCCGGAGATCTTAACCTCTTTTAAGACGGTCTTCTCTTGCGCGCTAGGCGTACCCACCAAGCCAACAAAAACCAAGCAGACTAAAGTCAAAGCGGCAATGCAAAACTGAATCTGACGGAATCCTGATCGGGGTTTCATGACTTGGAGGGTAGCCGTCCGGGACTGCCTCTACAGTCTTTTTTGTAGCAAATTCACCTACTTTTGTAAAGCTAATTCTTCGACCGAGGCCTCTACCGGAAACAGTCGCCCGCTCTTGAGTTCCAGCCGGCGGCCGATTTTCTCGGCGAATTTCCGATTATGGGTAGCGACAATCAAAGCTATGCCTTTCTCTTGGTTGAGTCGAAACAAGAGGTCTTGGACCTCCTCACCGATCCTTAAATCCAAAGAGCCTGTGGGCTCGTCTGCCAAAACCAGTTTGGGTTCCAGAATCACCGATCTCGCTACCGCCACCCGCTGCTGCTCGCCGCCGGATAGTTTGCCCGGACGGTGACTCAGGCGATCTTTCAGGCCAACCTTTTCCAGCAGTTGCTCGGCCTCTTTCCTGGCGCGCTGGGCTTCTACACCCTGAATCAGCGCGGGCAGCATAACATTCTCCAAGGCGGAAAAATCAGGCAGGAGATAATGGAACTGAAACACGAAACCGATCTCCCGGTTGCGAAAATCCGATAATGCGTTCTCGTCTTCAGTGGGAATCTCTTGGCCTTGATACAATATGCGGCCCGCCGTGGGTTGGTCGAGGGTCCCCAGGATGTGCAGCAAAGTGCTCTTCCCCACCCCGGATTCACCAATGACGGCGAGACGTTCGCCGATTTTCAATTCAAGGTTCAGCCCGCGCAGAACCTGAATTTCTGCACCACCCTCGACAAAAGATTTGTAAAGATTCGTGACCGAGAGAAGACTACTCATACCGGATGATTTCAACCGGGTCCAGTTTTGCCGCCTGGCGCGCGGGATAGATGCTGGCGAGGAGACAAACCAGCAACGAAGCAACGGCCACGAGCGAGAAATTGCTCAAATAAATTCTCACCGGAACCGTAGAAATAAGAAAAACATCCTTGGGTAGCTCAATGAAACGATATTCTTGAATCAGGAAGCTAATGGCCAGTCCCAACAATACCCCCAGCAAGGTTCCCACAACCCCGATGATGCAGCCCTTGATGAGGAAGATTCGTCGAATACTTTCTCGAGTCGCACCCATGGACTGCAAAATGGCAATATCCTTGCGCTTCTCCATCACCACCATGATCAAAGTGGATATAATGTTGAATGCGCCGATCAGGACCATCAGGAGCAAGACCAAAAAGTAAACCGTCTTTTCCAGTCTCAAGGCGGAAAACAGATTGGGCCAAAGACGCGACCAGTCTTCGGTGAGATAAGGAAATCCCAATTGACGCTGGATGTCCTGCGCAACGCCCTGAGCCTGATAGACATCCTGCACCCTAATTTCAATATTGGTGACCGCATCCCCAAGCTCGAAAAACTTCTGGGCGTCCGCCAAATTCATATAGATCAAGGTAGAGTCGATTTCACTCATCCCCGAATCAAAAATACCGACGACGACGAAGCGGCGAACCTTCGGAATCACGCCGATAGCGGTTGGACTACCGAGAGGCGAGACCACCTGAATCGGGCTTCCAGGAAAAACCCCAAGCTGATTTGCCAGCCTGACCCCGATAATCACGCCCGGTAATAGAACCGTGCGCCCCCCGGTCTGCACCGGTTGTGGTTGCTTGAGCCTTTGTAGGCTGCCTTCTTTGATGTAACGTTCGATATCCACCACCTGATTCACTCTATCGGGATCGATACCTCGGACGACAACCCCGGAGACCCGGGGCCCGGAAGTCAACATGACCTGCCCGTAGATGGACGGCGACGCTGCGACGACGCCCTTGGTCTGGCGTACTTGCTCCACAATTTTTTCGTAGTCCCTGAGTTGATCGCCGGATTTCACCAGCGCCACGTGGGCGTTGATGCCCAGCAACCGATCGCGCAGCGTTTCCTCGAAACCCGTCATCACGGCCATGACGACGTTCAACGTCATCACCCCGATCATAACGCCCAGCACCGAGATCACGGTGATCAGCGATATAAACCCTTCCCGGCGCCGCGCCCGTAGATATCTAAGGCCAATGAAAAGTTCGTATTTCATTCAACGGATCTCGCCGCGCCTTTAGCGTTGCGGCCGAAGGAGTGGAAAAAGTATAACGTCTCTGATGGACCGGCGATCGGTAAAAAACATGACGAGTCGATCGACGCCGATACCTTCGCCAGCCGCAGGGGGCATGCCATACTCGAGTGCCCGGAGATAATCCTCATCGAGCGGGTTGGCGGTATCGTCACCGGCATTTCGAGCCTCAACCTGTCGGAGAAAACGCTCCCGTTGATCGGCAGGATCGTTGAGCTCCGAGAAGGCGTTGGCCAGCTCTCGCCCGCCGATGTACAGCTCAAAGCGGTCGACGAGGGCCGGGTGCGTGTTGTTTTTTCTCGCCAGCGGCGATACCTCCAGCGGATACCCGGTCATGAAGGTAGGCTGGATCAATTTAGACTCGGCAACCTGTTCGAAGACTTCGACCAGAAGATTCCCATACGGGATACTAAGATCGACATGCAAGCCCTCCTGCTTCGCGAATCGCTGCAATCCCTCGAAGGTTTCGATTTCCCGTTCTTCCGCTCCGCCATACTGCACCACGGCTTCCTTCAGGGTTAGTCTGCGCCAGGGCGGCTTGAGATCGATGACCTGATCCGCATAGGAGATCTCCAAGGAGCCGACCACCTCCTCGGCAACGGTGACAAAAAGCTCTTCCGTCAGGCGCATGAGATCTTCGTAGGTTGCGTAGGCCTGATAAAATTCCAACATGGTAAATTCCGGATTATGGCGCACCGATATGCCTTCGTTGCGAAAGTTTCGATTGAGCTCGAATATTTTGTCGAATCCTCCCACCAGCAACCGCTTCAGAAAAAGCTCCGGCGCCACGCGCAGATACAGCTCCATATCCAGGGCGTTGTGATGGGTAATAAAAGGGCGCGCGGCCGCTCCTCCGGGAATGGACTGCATCATCGGGGTTTCCACTTCCAGGAAATCCCGCTCTTCGAAAAAGCGCCGAAGCAAACGGACGATGCGAGAGCGTTTTTCAAAAACATCTTTGACCTCCGGGTTGACCATCAAATCGAGGTATCGCTGGCGATAGCGCGCCTCGACATCCGCGAGGCCATGCCACTTCTCAGGCAAGGGTCGCAGGCACTTGGTCAGCAAGCGAAGCCCATAGGCTTCGATCGTCAGCTCCCGGGTCCTGGTGCGAAAGAGCGAACCCCAAACACCGACAATGTCACCGACATCCAGCGACTGAAACAACGCGTAACCGTCGTCGCCGAGCCGGTCCCGGCGGGCGTAAACCTGGAGTTGTCCACGGCGATCCTGAATATGAAAAAAAGCGGCCTTGCCCATTTTGCGGATGCCCATGATCCGCCCGGCCAATCTTAATTCTTGGGCCGTCTGGGTTAACTCTTCGTCACTCAAACCGGTGAATTTGGCCAAGATTTCTGACGTCGTACCGGTGGGGCGAAAATCATTGGGATAAACAGACACGCCCGCGTCCTGGAGCTTGGCAAGCTTTTGTCGCCGTACCTCGACTTGCTCGACGGAATCGTCGGGCGACCTATGTTCCAAGTTGGCCATCGTTGTTTGTGAGTCGACCTCGGTCGGTCCTGAAGCGGAAAGATCTACAAATCGAGGTTTTTACAAACCGCGCGGACAGAATAGGATTTATTGAGCGAATAAAAATGCAGCCCGGGAATACCGAATTTGATCAATCCCTCGCACTGCCGGGTCGCATAGTCGATGCCCAATTGAACGGCCGCTTGCTCGTCGTTTTCGACCTTGACCAATTCTCTTTCCAAAGCCACCGGGATTTTGGCGCAGCAGAGCGACGTGAACCGGCGAACCTGCGGCGCGGAAAGAATCGGCAAAACCCCTGGCACGATGGGCACAACGACACCCAGTTTCCTGACATCCTCGACATAGCGATAGTAATCGTCATTGTCGAAAAACAGTTGCGTGATAATCGCTGCGGCGCCAGCGTCGACTTTTTCTTTCAAGTATCTGAGATCGGAACCCCGACTCTCAGCTCTCGGATGCACCTCGGGAAAACCAGCCACGGCAATGGAGAAGCCGCCCAACACCGTCGCTTCGCGCACAAGTTCAGCAGCGTAGTGAAAACCGTCTGGATGGGGCTGCCAATCGACCGTCCCTTGAGGTGGGTCGCCGCCGAGTGCAATAATGTTCTCGATTCCTTTCTCTTGCAGCTTCTTGAGCACGGCTCTGGCATCGTCTTTGGATTGGCCGACAACGGTCAAATGGCACATCACTTCCAAGCCGCAGGTTCGATGAATTCGGTCGACTAGCTCGACGGTTTTTTCGCGCGTGCTTCCGCCCGCCCCGTACGTAACAGAACAAAAGGCAGGGTTTAGCCTCTTAATGGTTTCGATTTCGCTAAAGAGGTTTTCTTCGCCTTTGTCTGTCTTTGGAGGAAAGAATTCAACCGATAGGGTCAACTCGTGCCGGGCATAAAGGTCGGCTAATTTCACGCAAGCGAATCCTTGATGACAACCTTCGGTAGATAGTAATTAATAACACAATTTTATCCCCTGTCACAAACAGTCAGCGCAACCTTATAGCGGGTTAACCCGATTTCAGCGTTCGCCCCACCGCGTTTGGATCGCATTCCGAATCTTTTTGGGAAGTAATCTGCGGCCTCAATGCATCCGTGTGCGCCAGCCAAACCTCTTGGATCGGCTCGGGCACATGATAGAGCTCCAGTGTTTCCTTTAGAATCTGCCGTCGCCGGGCAAAATGACCGCCCATGATGGGATGTTTTGCATGGACTTGGTCCAGCGGGCGACCTTGATATTTTACCTCGGCGCCGAGGAAATGAGCCGCCAGTTGGTACTCCATCGCCTTGATCCTCTGCCTGTCCGCGTGGCGGAAGAAAAAGCCGATCATCCGATCGTCGAACACCCTGTCAATAAAAGTATCGATGAGTGCTTTAAGTTCTTGTTCGCCGCCGAGTTGGTCAAAAAAACTTTGCCCCATGGGTTGACTCTAGCAGTTCGTCGAAAGTTTTTTGGCAAGCAACCTGCGGACTGAGACCGATCCTACATCATGCCCAGCTGAAGCCGGGCGGCTTCGGACATCTTGCTGGGGTCCCATGGAGGATCCCACACGAGGTCGATCTTGACGTCGTTAACACCCGAGACGGCCCGTACCTTATTTTCAATTTCCGCGGGTAACGACTGCACAGCCGGGCAGTGCGGTGAGGTAAGCGTCATCTTGATGGACACTAGGCCGGCATCGTCGACATTCACTTCGTACACCAGTCCCAATTCGTATATGTTGACGGGAATCTCTGGGTCATAGCAGGTGCGCAGCGTGTCGAGCACCTGGGCTTCCATGACGAGATTATTAATTGAGCTCACAGTCGATGTCCTCCCTGTTGGCGGGCGGCGACAATTACGCAATTCCCAGTTGCTGTTTGGCCGCCCCGGAGATCCTGCTTTGGTTCCAAGGCGGGTCCCAAACGAGTTCGATATCCACCTCTCGTATGCCCGAAACACTTATCAGTTTTCTTTGCATGTCGGCCTTCAAAAACTGGCCCATGCCGCAGCCTTGAGCCGTCAAGGTAAAACGCACTGCCGCTTTGTAGCCGCCGTCGGCCAGAGGGGTAACGGCGCAATAATAGATCAAACCCAGGTCCACGATGTTGACCGGAATTTCGGGATCAAAGCAGCCGCGCAATTGATCCCAAACCCGTTTCTCGGCCTCTTCAGGACTGTCAAACGCCGCAGGTTCGTCCGCTTTAGACTCTGCGGCCGGCACCATCCCGATGGCATCGCCATCGATGCCGTCGATCCGGGCCATGTAACCCCGGTCGGTCATCACGGTGTAGGTGCCGCCAAGCGATTGAGTCAACCAAACGGAGCTTCCCGCGCCAAGAACGGTTGGCTCGCCGCTTGGAATCATGACGGCGGGGCAATCGCGCTTCACCGTAATCGACTTTTCGCTGTTCATGTCGGCAACCCCCTTCCGTTCGGTCTCACGTCATTCAGTCGAGACCACTTCTGGTTCCGCTTTCAGCGCCGAATTGACCGTGTGCCAAGCGAGGCTCGCGCACTTGACTCGCGCCGGAAACTTGCTAACCCCCGAAAGGATCGTCAGCTTGCCGAGCCTTTTCGGCCCTTCGGGTTCGTCGCCGTTGAAATGACCGGTCAGCATATTATGGACATTCTCAAAAAGCTCTTTGGCTTCCGCTTCGCTTTTCCCCTTCAACTCCGCCGTCATCATCGACGCCGACGCTTTGGAGATGGCGCACCCCGATCCTTGAAAACTGATATCCTTGATCACGCCGCCTTCGAGCTGGAGGTAGACCGTCAGCTGATCGCCACAAAGCGGATTGTATCCTTGCGCCTTGCGATTAGCATGCTCCATGCTCCGGTAATTGCGCGGACTCTTGTTGTGGTCGAGGATAACCTCTTGATACAGTTCGTCCAGTTCCGACATGGTTATTGAAATACCTTCAACGCGCGCTGAATCCCTCTGACTAAGATATCAATTTCTTCCAGCTTGTTATACAACGCGAAAGACGCCCGGGTGGTTGCCGGCACGCCGAATCGCTGCATAACCGGCATGGCGCAATGGTGCCCCGCTCGCACCGCCACGCCTTCTTGATCGAGAATCGTACCCACATCGTGGGCATGAATATGATCGAACACAAACGAAACGACGCCGACTTTTTCCTTTGCCGTGCCGATGATCCTTAGCCCGTCGATATCCGACAAGGCGGCGGTCGCATAGCTAAGCAGGCCATGCTCGTGAGCCGCCACCCGCTGCCAATCCAGGCCTTCTAGATAATCGACCGCGGCGCCGAGCCCGATGCCGCCAGCGATGTGCGGGGTTCCGGCTTCAAATTTGTAAGGCAGCACGTTGTAATGGGTTTTCTCGAAAGTCACCAGACTGATCATATCGCCGCCTCCTTGATAAGGCGGCATGGCTTCAAGCAACTCCGCTCGGCCGTAGAGAACCCCCACGCCCGTCGGCCCGAACAGCTTGTGCCCTGAAAAGGCATAGAAGTCACAGCCGAGGTCCTGAACATCGACTTTGAGATGCGGAACGGCCTGCGCCCCGTCGACACAAACCGGCACGTGGCGCTCATGCGCCAAACGCACCATTTCCTTCACCGGTACGATCGTTCCCAGGGCGTTCGAAACATGAGTTACGGAGACGAGCTTGGTTTTTTCGTTGAGCAGGCGGCTATATTCATCCAGCACTAACTCGCCCTCGTGATTGATAGGAATCACTCGCAGTCGCGCGCCGGTTTGTTCACAAAGCATCTGCCAGGGAACGATATTGGAATGGTGTTCCATCGCCGAGACGATGATCTCGTCTCCTGGCTTAAGAAACGTTCTGCCGTAACTTTGCGCCACCAGATTGATTGCCTCGGTGGTGCCGCGAACGAAGATGATCTCCCGCTCGCTCCCGGCATTGACGAAACGTTTTATCTTCTGGCGCGCGGCTTCATAGGCCGCCGTTGCTTGTTCGCTCAAGAAATGGACGCCCCGATGGATGTTGGAATTCTCGGTCGTGTAGTAGCGGTTCAACGCCTCGATAACGACCTGTGGCTTTTGACTGGTGGCGCCGTTGTCGAAGTAGACCAGGGGCTTGCCGTGGATTTTCTGCTTCAGAATCGGAAAATCCGCGCGGATTCGATCGACGTCGAACCCTTCTGCCAATGGCCCCCGGGTAACGATTTCGTGAGCAACTTTCATGGATGACTCGAGTATGGAGCGCTGCGGAATTTGGTTAGCAAATAATCATTTAGCTGGTCGCGCAGCGAAGGGACTTTGACCCCGTTGATGACGTCGCTGGCAAAGGCGTAACTTAAAAGACTCTGCGCTTCTTCCACATCGATTCCCCGCGATCTTAAATAGAACAGGGCGTCCCGGTCCAGCTGGCCGACGGTGGAGCCATGGCTGCACTTGACATCGTCGGCATAGATCTCCAATTGAGGCTTGGTATTGATCACCGCACCTTCAGAAAGCAGCAAATTTTTGTTCGTCTGGCGAGCGTCGCTCTTCTGGGCGTCCTTGTGAACCAGAATCTTCCCGTCAAAAACCCCTCGCGCGCTGCCGCTCAGGATACCCTTGTAGAGTTCCAGGCTTTTCGCGCGCGGCAGACAATGCTCGATTTCCGTGTGGTTATCGACATGCTGCTTGCCGTCCACCAGATAGAGGCCGTTGAGGCTGCACTCTGAGCCTTCCCCGTTGAGAACCACGTGCACATCGTTGCGGACCAGTAAACCCGCCAGTGTGATGCAATGCGCGACCAGCGTTGATTGACGGTTCAACTGCGCCTCGAGCGTGCCGACATGGAAGCCCGCCTCTCCCTCCCGTTGCAAAAGGCAATGCTCGATTGATGCGCCTTCGCCACCGACGATTTCTGTCACCGCGTTGGCGAAATAGGCGCCGTTACCGGTTCCGATGTGACTCTCGACAATGCGCGCTTGACTTCCCTCTCCCGCAACGATCAGATTTCGCGGGTGGGAGACCCTGGGCCGAACCTCACCAAGCGAAACAAAAACCAGATAGATCGGCTCTTCAATCACTTCGCCTTTGGGAACCAGAACGAGAGCGCCGTCTTCGACAAAAGCCGTGTTCAAGGCCGCGAAGGAACGTTCCCGATAGCGAACATATCGAGACAGGTGAT
>Ga0105092_10001786_pt1 | contig 11526 bp, 13 predicted proteins | sample PPLLak2March2015_FD_87021 | JGI IMG/M metagenome (GOLD analysis project Ga0105092, IMG submission 87021) | Freshwater sediment microbial communities from Prairie Pothole Lake near Jamestown, North Dakota, USA - PPLs Lake P7 Core (1) Depth... | ecosystem: Environmental > Aquatic > Freshwater >... | reverse complement strand
GACATCGGCTCGGAAGTCCGGTCTGAGTTGGCTGAATATGTCGACGTAGGCGAAGACGAACAGCATCGCTGTCCACAGCGCCGAGATCTTCATCCTCACGTTCACTTTGAACGGTTCGAATTCCGTGTCGGCGGTCTTTGGTGTCATCTGGGTCTGGATGGCCATGTGTCTCTCCGTTTCGTCGCTAACTGGCTTACTTAGTAATCCTATGGATTACTAAGTAAGCTGTCAAGTCGTGACGCTCACCAGAGACCCCTCACCCCGCCCGCCTCTGACCCGAGAACGAGTGTTTCAAGCTGCCGTCGACTTGGCCGATCGAGACGGGCTCGGCGCCCTGACGATGCGTCGTTTGGGGGCAGAGCTCGGCGTCGAGGCGATGTCGCTCTACAAACACGTCGCCAACAAGGAAGAAATCCTCGACGGCATCGTGGAGGTAGTGGTGGGAGAGGTAGAGACTCCACGAAGCGGGGCCGAGTGGAAAGAAGCAATGAGACGACGGGCGATCTCGGCTCGCGAGGTGCTCAGCCGTCACTCGTGGGCGATCGGCTTGCTTGAAGCTCGAGGCTCGACCGGGCCCAAGGCCCTGCGCTATGTGGATTCGATCCTCGGGAACCTGCGCTCGGCAGGCTTCTCGATCGAGAACGCCGTCCACGCCTTCTGGCTCCTCGACAGCTTCGTGTACGGACAGGTGATCCAGGAGACGAGCTTGCCCATCAGCAGCTCGGCGGAGATGACGGAGCCGCCGGGATCCACCCTCGAACAGGGCGCGGCGAACGATTACCCACATCTCGTCGAGGTCGGAGAGCACGCACGGAAATCCGAATACAGCGTCGGAAAGGAGTTCGAGTTTGGTCTCGATCTCATCTTGGACGCACTGGACCAGAACGCCATGTCCGGCGAAGTGGCCGAGGAACAATGAGGCCCACTCGAAATCGGATCGCCATGGCGACCTGCATGCTTCTGCTCATTTCGGCGTGTGCCGACGGCCCGGTTGTCGAATCTGGCGCCGATGACACGGGGATCCCCCAGGTCGATCTCGGCGGGCATCCTGTGGCCGATGCACCGGATCCTGCCGATCGGGCCGGGGCGGCGGCGGGCTATGTCGACTGCGTCCACGGCATTTCGAACGGTGGATGGGCGGTGGACTTCGGACCGGCCGGCAGTGCATCCGATCCAGAGGCAGCTCTGCAGGGTTTCCTCGATGATGGACTCTTCAGCCTTCCGCCCGATGGCTATGTCACCTCAGGCAGAGACGCAGGTCGCAAGCTCTACACCTACTCGGTTGATGACATGGCCAAGGTCGCGGTCATAGTTGCCGACAGCAACACGGTTGACCTCGATGCCTCGAACCGCTGGACGGTGGAGACGTTCGCGACCTGTGATCCGGCCGAATACGACCCAAACGTGGACGACCAGCTGCCCATGGAGGTCTGGCTCGACGGCGATGGCGAACGGGTGCCTACATCGATCGCCACCTCGTTCCCTGGTGCGGAACACTGTGGATGGGAGTCCGTTACCTATCTGATCTACGAAGATGAACAATTCATCAGTGATCCGCGTGGAGTGATGGACGTCCCCTACGTGATTCCGTACGACGACGACACCGAGCTACCACCTGACGCCGTCGTAACCGGCTACCGCCAGGACGACCGTGAGCTCTGGATGTCGGCCGACGAACAGGTGGCATACCTCGTTTGGAGTGACCGAGTGGAGGCATGGCCAAAACCTGACACGACCGATCCCGTCTGGTGTGCTTGACGCCCGAAATGGAGACATTTCGCAGCGCGCCGATAGCCTCTGAGCAAGATGTCCCCTGACAACAACCTCGTTCTCACCGGCTTCATGGGGACTGGTAAGACGACCGTTGGGCGGCTGGTGGCAGAGAAACTCGGGCGTGAATTCGTCGATACCGATCTCGTCATCGAGGAACGTCATGGCCCGATCCAAGAGATCTTCGATCGTCAAGGAGAGTCGGGCTTCCGTGCCATTGAACGGGCTCTGGCGGCGGAACTTGGCCAGCGAAAGCGTCTCGTGATCGCGACCGGCGGCCGAATGCTCCTCGATCCGGAGAACTTCAGGGTGCTGAGCGAGAATGGTCGAATCTTCTGCCTTGTGGCCACACCGGAGGAGATCTACCACCGTATGGCCGGCGATTCGTCCCGGGCCAACCGTCCGTTACTCGACGTGGAAGATCCCAAGCAGAGGATCATCGAGCTACTCGACGAACGCGCCCCCGACTACGCCCGCTTTACTCAACTGCTGACAGATCAAATCGAGCCGGATGTCATCGCACAGGAGCTGGCCGACCTCTGGTCGGAACACGACCCGCCGTAAGGATCCATCGATACGAGCCCGACGTCTCTGACCTGGACCGGCGTCACGGCCCGCCGGATGGCCCGCCACGCCTTGACCGAGCCGGCAAGCGACCTCAGCGCAGCGGACATCGCCGGCGTGATGTGCGGTGCCCACGCCCAGGTTCTCAGCGCCGCTGAATTCTCGATCGGAAGACGCATTGCCGGGGCGACCCGCACCGACGTGCAGCGAGCCCTTTGGGAGGAGCGCACCCTGGTCAAGACGTTCGGTCCGCGCGGTACGGTGCACCTGCTGCCCACCGCCGACCTGCCGATGTGGACCGGGGCGCTATCGGCCCTGCCGTCCTCGGTCCCGATGCACCCTGAGCCGGTCCGATTCACCTCCGAGCAGGCCGACGAGGTCATCGCGGCCATCGGCGACTCCCTGGCGGAGACCGAGCTGACTGTGGACGAACTGACCGAGGCGATTGTGGACCGAACCGGGGCGTGGGCCGGTGAACGAACCATGGACGCGTTCCAGGAAAAGTGGCCACGCTGGCGTCAGTTGACCAGCACGGCTGCACACCGCGGCGTGCTTTGTTTCGGGCCGAATCGGGGTCGAAACGTGACCTACACCAACCCCCACCGCTGGCTGGCCGGCTTCCAACCCGACGACGAAGGGGTGGCGATTCGCACCCTCGTCACGCGATACCTGCACGCCTACGGCCCGGCCACGCCCCAGCACTTTGCCAGATGGCTCAGCATTCCGCCGGGGAGAGCAGCCGATCTCTTCCACGAGCTCGTTTCCGACGTGGAGGACGTCGAAATGGAAGGTGAGCCGGCATGGGTGATTGCCGGCGATGTCGGAACCCCGGACCAGCCGCATAGAGGGATCACCCTGCTGCCCTACTTCGATGCTTTCGTCGTTGCAGGTCAGCCCCGGAGCCTGCTTTATCCGGGCGCGGCGGCGGCCCGTGCCCTCACTCCATCGGGCCAGGCCGGCAACTACCCGGTACTGCTGATCGATGGCATGGTTGGTGGTGTTTGGCACCAGAAGCGGTCCGGTCGAAAACTCGCCGTCACCGTCGAACCGCTGAGCCAGCTGACCACAACCCAACGGCGTCAGCTCGATGACGAAGTAGATCTTCTAGGCGACGTCATGCAGGCCAAGCCGACCCTCACGATTGGCGCCGTGACGGTGGGAGCCCACGCCTGAGCGTCAGAGGCGGCTTGCGTACGCGAAGTTCTCGAAGGGCCATTTTTCCGCCAGCCACTCCCCGACGGCATTCCAGACGACCGGGTCCATTTCGGCTCGGCTCGATGTAACCCACGAGCTCACCTCGGCATCGTGCCCCTCGTCCTCAGCAGGGTCGATGTAGAGGCACCCGATCACGTCGTCCCCGTCGAGAACCGAGTAAGCGAACGCCTCCCGGTCGGCGAACTCGCGAGCGTGTCCCTCCAGGTCTGACATGTTCTCCTCGATCGTCATGGGTGAAGGCCAGCCACCTTTCATGCCGGGCGTGGCGCGGATGTGCTCGATACTCGACATCCACGCCCTGTGGTCACGTTCGTTGTGGATCGGCCCCAACGCCTCGAGATGGAACCCGGGACCTTCGAACCCCGCTGGCACTTCGAAGTCGGCGGGAACGAACATTGCGCTGGCTACGACCGATCGTCGGTCTCGGCGTCGACGATCTCGTACTGAAGGACTTCCTGCGTGCCACCAGGCCAATCCGCGCGGATGCGGCGGTTGCCGGTGAGCACATTGACCCGACCCGAGAGCCTTTTCGTGATGTTGCGGTAGATCATGTCCCTCACGGCCGGGATCAGGAGCAGGAAGCCCAGAGTGTCGGTGATGAATCCCGGCGAGATCAGAAAGGCGCCAGACACGAGGATGGCCGCCCCGTCACTCAGTTCACGCCCCGGGAGGACGCCCTGGTTCACCTTGCCCCGGAACCGACCCCACACCGACACCCCGGCGCGACGCACGAGGACGGAACCCAGCACCGCTGTGACCAGGGCAATGCCGAGGGCCCAGCCGAACCCGATCATCGATCCGACCCAGATGAATGCCGCCATCTCGGCAAGCGCCACGACAGTGAAAAGAAACACCAACCGCATGTCGCCAACGCTACCGGCGGCCGCGATTAAAGACTCTCAATCGCCCCAGAACACCGACGGATTCATGGTTCGATCCGGATCGAGCGCTTCCTTGACACGGCGCTGGACGTCCACGACTGCAGACTCTGTCGTTCGCCGCCACCAGGCGGCCTTGGCGACCCCGATCCCATGTTCGCTGGCAATGACGCCATCGAAGGCGACGACGAGCTCCAGCACACGGTCGACCACCGCCTCGGGATCATGACTGCCGACGACGTTGACGTGGAAGTTCCCTTCCGCCAGGTGCCCGAAAAGGTAGATCTCCCCTCCGAGGTCCAGGTCCTTCACCGCACTGGCGAAATCATCGACCCGATCGAGTGGGACCGCTACATCGAGCTTGACCGGGACCCCTAGACCGTTGATCGTCTCGGTGATCGACTCCCGATACGCCCACAGTGAGCGATCCACGACCGCTACGACATCCTCGGGAACGCGAGGAGTGTCTCCAGATTCGATGAGAACGTAGAAAGGAGACTCGGAAGTATGGGGTTCGGGGAGGCCACGATGGTCGATCACTGCCTCCAGACAGGCCCTGTCGAAGAACTCGATCGCACGGACCTCGGGACCAAGGAAGCCGAGACCCTCGCTCAGTGTCTTCACCGCCACGAGCACCACCATCGGCGCCCCGGCTTCACCCGGCAGAAGTCTCAGCCGTGCCGCGGTAATGACACCGAGGGTCCCTTCACTGCCGACCATCAGCTGTAGAGGATCCGGGCCGAGGCTCGCTTTGGGAACACCTTCGAGGCCGGACAGACGAGTCCCGTCGGCCAAGACCACTTCCAGGCCCAGCACCTGACGACGAGTGTCCCCGTTGGAAACGACATGTGTGCCTCCGGCGTTGGTGGCGATAGTCCCTCCGATCGTGGCCGAGTCACGGGAGGCCAGATCGACGCCGTATCGGAGCCCGGCGCGACGAGCGTGCTCTTGGACGGATCCGATCGTGACCCCCGCCCCGACCGTCACCGAGAGCTTCCCGGCGTCAATGGGCCCGACCTGGTCGAGGCGCCGCAACGAGACCACGACCTCGCCGTGGTGGGGCACCGATCCCCCGACCAGACCGGTATTCCCGCCCTGGGGCACCACCGTCATCCGGGCGCTGTGACAGATCCGGAGCAACTCCTGGACCTCCTCAACGGAACCTGGCCTGATCACTGCGGCGGTGTGGCCCGTCCATCGACCGGTCCAGTCACGCACATAGCCGGCCACCATGTCGGGCTCGGTCAGGACATGGGACTCGCCCACGACCTCGCGAAGCGCTGTGAGGACGGCCTCTTCGCTCCTCGACGTCATCGAGCGACTCTATGCAGCGCGGCTTCTTCCCCTTCTCGCCGGCTCTCGAAATATGCGTGCGCATTAGGTTGGAGGTTCACAACCATGCCGATGACCGAGTTTCACTACGAGCCGCTGTCCTATCTCGATGCGTCGTTCCTGGCGCTCGAGACCAAGACCAGCCACATGCACGTCGCCGGGGTGGCGCTACTCGATGCCGCCCCGCTGAAAGGCGACGACGGTGGCATCGACATCGCCCGTATCCGTGCCCACGTCGATTCGAAATTGCGCTACATACCGCGCTACCGACAGCGTCTCGAATGGGTTCCATTCGACCGGCGACCGGTCTGGGTGGACGACGAGCATTTCTCCATCGACTACCACCTCCGCCACAGCTCACTCCCCCGCCCAGGTACCGAGACCCAGCTCAAACAGCTCGCCGGGCGAATCGTCTCCACCCCCCTCGACAGGAGCAAGCCACTGTGGGAGCTCTGGGTGATCGAAGGGCTCGACGACGATCGGTTCGCCCTGATCGCCAAGATCCACCACTGCATGATCGATGGCCTCTCCGGAGTGGACCTGACGACCATCCTGCTCAACGTCGTCCCCAGCTCCGACGTCGAAGAGCCAGAAGTTTGGGTGCCCCGTCCCGCCCCCACCCCCACCCAACTCTCGGTGGCCGAGGTCGCTCGTCTCACCGGTCGCCTGGTCGACCGACTAACCAACCTGTCGGAGGCGGTGCGGGACGGCGTCATGCTCACCGATCGGACGCTCGACAAATCGGCGGCTGCCTTCTCATCGCTCCGCTCAGGCTGGCTTCGAGCCGCCGACCGCACGCCGCTCAACCCTGATATCGGTCCCAACCGGCGGTTCGACTGGACGGATACGCCTCTCGAGGCCATCAAGGATCTCAAGAACAAGCTCGGCGGCTCGGTGAACGATGTCGTGCTCGCCATCACTGCAGGCGCGGTGCGACAGTTCCTCATCGAGGAGCGTGGCTACGACGTGAGCGGCGCCGAGTTCAGAGTCATGAATCCGGTCTCGACTCGCAGCGCCGCCCAGCGGGGCGCCCTCGGCAATCAGATCGCCATGTGGCTCCTCGACCTGCCCATTCAGGAGCCCGACCCGAGGGTCCGGTTCGAGAAGGTCAAGGAAGCAACGGGCAACCTGAAGAAGACGAACCAGGCGCTGGGAGCGGCCACCCTCGTCGAGATCAGCTCGGGAACGCCGATCACCTTGCTCTCGTTGGCAAATCGCGTCGTGGGGCAAAAGATAAGGCCCTTCAACATGACGGTGACCAACATCCCCGGCCCGCAGTTCCCGATGTATCTGCTGGAGTCGGAGATGATCGCAAACTACGCGATGGTTCCGTTGTGGGCGCAGCACGGGCTCGGCATCGCCCTCTTCTCCTACAACGGGCGTCTGCTCTGGGGCATTCACGCCGATTACGACACTCTGCCCGACTCCGATCGCTTCCTTGCCGCCATCCAGGACTCGTTCCGGGAGCTTCAGAACCTGCCGTCGTGAGCAATCTCGACCTCGCCGACGGGCTGCGGATGATGCAGCAGGCGGGAGAGGGTGGATACTTCGGGCACGAGGCCCATCTCCGATTCGCCTGGACGGTGCTCGAAGAGACCGACGACGTGGAGGATGCCGAGCGGGTCGCCTGTCTGACGATTCGCCATGCGGCGGACATCGGTGGCAACCCCGCCAAGTACCACGCCACCGTCACCATGTTCTGGATCCGGCTGCTCGCGCATTTGCGAGAAGCTCATCCCGACGTAACGTCGGTCGGGCAAATGCTCGATGTGTACCCGCCGCTCGGCGATCCTTCACTGCCCGAAAGACATTGGTCGAATCTCGACAGCGAAGAGTCGAAGACATCCTGGGTTGATCCGGATCTGATCCCGCTTCCGTGACGTCGCTTGCCGCGCTGGCCGGCGCCGTGGCCATTTCCTTCTCGGCCATCCTCTACGCCCTGGCTGAGGTTTCACCGATCACCGGAGCCTTCTTCCGTGTGTTCTACGCCCTCCCGATCCTGTTCGTTCTTTGGTGGGTGCGGCGCCGGGAGGATCACCGAACCCGCAACAAGCGGCGGATAGCGGTGGCCGCCGGGATCTTCCTCGGCCTCGACATCCTGGTCTGGCACATCTCTATCGAATACATCGGCGCCGGCCTGTCGACGCTCATCGCCAACTCACAGGTGATCGTCGTTGCAGTGATCGCCTGGATTTTTCTGGGTGAGCGCCCCAGCCGCCAGGTTGCCATCGCTGTGCCAGTGGTCTTGATCGGCGTGAGCCTGGTGAGCGGTCTCGGCCGGGGTGATTCCTTCGGCTCCAACCCGCTACTCGGCACGATCCTTGCCCTGGTGTCGGCTCTCCTGTATGCCGGGTTCATCCTCGGCTTCCGCATCTCCAACGACACCCAGGCTCCGTCGGCCGGACCGCTTCTCGAGTCAACCGCCGGCGCCGCCCTTGCCATCCTCTTGGCGGGGGCCCTAACGGGCGGTGTCGAGTTCACTCCGACCTGGCCGGCCCATGGCTGGCTGCTCGTCCTTGCCCTTACCTCTCAGGTGGCCGGCTGGCTGCTGATCGGATACGCATTGCCCAGGCTCCCCGCGGTCGAGACCGCCACGATCATCCTCCTCCAGCCGGTCCTGACCATGATCTGGGCCGTCCTCATATTCTCGGAGAGCCCCTCGACCATCCAATGGGTCGGCGCCGCCCTCGTCTTGTCCGGTGTCGGCTACGTCGCCATCGCCCGCGCCCGTCGAACCCCGGTGATGCCAAGCGTTACCTGAGGTACGTGGCCCCGGATATGGGCCTGGACCGACATGGAAGAACAGGCACGTCTTTCTCGGTCCCCAAAGGACCACATATGGGCCTACGTACCTCAGGTAAGCCGTATCAGCCGCCCATCACTATCACCACCAGACGGCCGGTGGGGCCGTCGACGACGGAGATTCCGGTGCGGTCATAGGCGGAGACGGCGAATTGGGAAAGGGCGGTCGGCGATCCCAGCATCGCTTCGACTGCGGCCCGTGCGCTGCTGGCCAGCGCCAGGTTCTCGCCGACCACCGCGAGGCGGATCCCGGCAGCAGCGACATCGGTTGCCACGCTCCCGCCAGGCGGGTAGTGGCGGGAGATCCGACCGCTGGTGTACATCCCCATCGCCCTCGATTCAGCGATTCCTTCCAGCCCGGCGCTGCGCCCCATGGCAGAAAGACCGAGCCCGGTCCGATGCTCGTTGACCTGCTCCAAGACACCGGCTGTTTCATCCCGCACCTGGCGAACCTCGTCGGGCGCGGCGGGAGGAATGGTCAGGACCTCGTTTCCTTCCGGGACGATCCGGTTCACACCAAACAATCCCTGGATCGCGGCCAACGAGCCAAGTACCCCGTCGGGAGCCATCGTCTCGAAGACCTGCTGAGGCGCCGCATCCGGTCCGGCAATGGCCTGAGCGACCGACGAGTCCTCGAAACGCGCATCCCAGCCGCCGGGGACCACCCGGGCCAGATTGATCACCACGAGGATGATGGCGATCCCCCACAGCGCGGCGACGGCGGCACCACCAAGGCGGTTGATCAGATTCAAACCGGGGAGGGACATCACCCTCGACAAGTAATGGGCGGCGATGCTCATCGCCACACCGAAGAGCAGGAAGAGGACCACCCCCGCCCCGATGGTCGCCACCTCCGGCGACACCGAGAAACGATCGGTGAGGAATTCGCCCAATGGGCCACTCAGGCGAAACGCGATCCAGAGGCCGATGAAGAGGGCCACCAGGTCGAGGGCCTCCCTGACGAACCCACGAAGCCAACCCCGCACCAGCAACCCGGCGATGAACAGCCCGAGGACGAAGTCGACCATTGCGTCCTACGTTGTACGTTCTAAGCGATACGTATCGCGGTATTGCCGGTTTACACCCGGATGGTCAAGACCGGGCAGGGGGCACTCATCAGGATGTCGTGGGCGTTCGAGCCGAGGAGGAACTTGCCCGCAGAGGTCCGTTGCCGGAGCCCGATGACGATCACCTCGCCGCCGAGGTCACTCGCGGCCTGGACGATGTCCTCCGCGGGCGCGTTTCCCCGCACGAAATTGTGGATCGAGTAGGTGATGCCCTCCTTCGACAACTCCTCGTCGATGATCGCCAGGTCGCGATCGCTGGCTACCACGTCCTCATCGTCATCCACTCCGGCACCGTGCAGCGAATGAACCACTACCAGATCGGTCCCCCGCAGCTTCGCCTCGGTGATGCCCAGTTCCAATGCCGCCCGGCCGCGGTCTGCGGACATGTACCCGACAATCACGCTCATGGTTTGCCTTTCGCCTCCTGATGACGGAAATTAGCTCTCGGAGAGCTCGATCCGCATCCTCTTGTTGGCTTTTCCCTTCGACTCGGTCTTTACCACTCGCACCTGTCCCACCTCCAGCGTGGATGCGACATGGGTGCCTCCGTCGGCCTGTCTATCGAGACCGACGATGTCGATCACCCTGATCTCCTCCACCCACTCCGGGATGAGATTGACCTTGGTCCGGATCAGGTCCGGGTCCTTCATGGCCTCCTGGCGCGCCATGAAGACCACCTCGGTCGGATAGCCACGGACCAACTCTTCGTTGAGCCTTCGTTCGACATCCTGACCGAACTCGACCGAGATGCCCTCCAACTCGAAGTCCATCCGGGCGACGCCAGGCTCCATGTTGCCGCCTGTCACCTTGGCGCCGAAGTCCCGGAATATGACCCCGGACAGGGCGTGAAGAGCGGTATGGGTCCTCATCGTTCGATAGCGGCGCTCCCAATCGATGATGCCCTGAACCGGCGTGCCTGGATCGGGGAGTAAGGCACCGGGAGTGACGACATGGAACGGCAGGCCGTCCTTGCGGACGGTGTCCGTCACGTCGACCTGCCCACCGTCCCAACGTATGACCCCGATGTCACCCGGCTGACCGCCTCCCCGGGCATAGAAGGCGGTGCGGTCGAGAAAGAGCCCCTCGTCGGAGACGCTCAAGACCGACCCCTCGGCCTCGGCCAGATAGGCGTCCGTCGACGCCAGCTCTTCGGTGGGTCCCGACCGGGCCATGGGCGGCGAGCCTAGGCCGGTATGAAGCCGGTCTTCCTCAGGAGGTATCGCCCGAGGTGAGACCGGAGAGCCGCCAGACCCGCGACTCCCACAGCAGCCTGGAGCCCTTGGGCACCAGGTGAACGATGCCGTCGGCGATCAAGTTCTTCAGCGTCTCGCTGTCAGCAATCAAGGACGGCAGGGGGATCATCTTCTCGGCGCGGGCGGCCACCTTGTCATAGAGGGCGCGGGCCGCATCGAGGATTGCTGTCTCATCCTGAAGGCTGCCGGTCGGGAGGAAAACCCGTCCGCCGGGCCGCAACCGACGCACCGCTTCTCGCAACATCCGAATCGGCAACTCGCTGCCTCGTGGACCACCCCCAACTCCGTCGGGGAACCAGCCACTCACCTCGGCCAGGGAGTCAGGCACTCCGGAGACGTCGCCAATGATCACATCGGCGTCGACGTCCTCGTCGAGAGGATCGAACAGATCACCCTGGTGGAACTCGATCCGGTCGGCGACGCCATGCGCCTCGGCGTTCGCCCGGCCCACCTCCTCGACTTCGGGGCTCTTGTCGATGGCCAGCACCCGTGACGCGCCCAATTTGGCGGCGATGATGGCGAGGACCCCGGTACCGGTGCCGACATCGATGACCACGTCACCTTCCTTGACGTCCATGGTGTCCGCGACCAGGGTCGAGATCGTGGTCGGAGCAAACGTGTGCTCCCCAAGAATCAGGTCGAGCG
>Ga0105092_10001785_pt1 | contig 11526 bp, 8 predicted proteins | sample PPLLak2March2015_FD_87021 | JGI IMG/M metagenome (GOLD analysis project Ga0105092, IMG submission 87021) | Freshwater sediment microbial communities from Prairie Pothole Lake near Jamestown, North Dakota, USA - PPLs Lake P7 Core (1) Depth... | ecosystem: Environmental > Aquatic > Freshwater >... | reverse complement strand
GATGACAAGGTTGATGAGACCATAACAGCATGTGAGCAAGCTTTGCTTACCCTCTCCCCGATCGATCTCCGTTACGATATCCCCATGCCTTCCTGGCACGGTCATAACCAGGTGTTTTGGCGCCTAAAGAACGCCAGCCCCTATCTGCAGATCGATCTGGCGGTCATAAAACACAGCAATAATAATAAATTTTTAGAACCAGAGTTGCATGGCAACCTGGTTGTCCACTTTGATAAGTGTAGTGTTGTTCAGCAGCTCCCTCTCGACCAGGAGAACCTGCGAAATGTCCTCTCTTCCCGGATCCAGAGCCTGAAGAAAATGTTCGATATGTTCCAGGTCATGACGGAAAAGGAAATCAACCGGGGCAACGCCGTTGAAGCCATATCGTACTACCAGGGGCTTACCCTGCGCCCGCTCGTCGAAGCCCTACGGATTAAATACAGACCCGAACAATACAACTATCACACCCGCTATATTTACTATGACCTGCCCCGCGAAATCGTGGATAAGCTGGAGACCTTCTATTTCATCAAAAATCTTGCAGAACTCCGTCTCCGCCGACAGGAAGCCGAGGAATTATTCTGGGAGACGATTGCATCGCTGGATGGTAAGCTACAATCTATGTAATCGTGCAACGCACATCGGATCGCATCATATTAAACATCTGGCTCCAATCTGGCAAGACCCGGTTGTGCGTTGCACGTTGTTTTGGCGTGTACGTACTTACACGCCTGCGATGCATGCTGTTTTCCACCGAAAGTACGACGCACCGTTTAGGAATTCCATGGATGACGTCCGGATGGCAGGATTGGTAACCCAGGTGCGTCGCACTGGTGCTGCTCGTCTACCTATCAGAGTCGGAATTCCGAGACCTGCCCCTACAATTTCGGCGGTAATGCAACTGCCTTGGAGCAGGAAGACCCGGTAAGGTAACCCTTAAAACAATGTTACAGACACTGGAAGTGTAATGTTTCCAGGACGTGACATTGTGCTCTGACTTCTGGCTTCTGACCCCTGACTTCTTTCAATTCGCTCCTAGCCAAATTTCCGATTCCCCTTATCCGATTTTTCCGGTAGAATGATAGGCTATGAACGATTATTTATCTCCTGAAAGAAAAAATGGGCGCAAAGTCTCCGATCGTTGGAGCAAAATAATTGATTCGTATTCGAACATCAAGCGAGCCTTCATCCTCGTCATCGACGCCCACAAACCATCCTCGGCAGCAATGGCACTCTCGACCGTCGTCGGAGCACTCATTCCACCTGCCCAGGCTTGGTTAGGGAAACTGATCGTAGATGGGGTTGTCAACGCCATTAACACGGGTATCGGTGCTGAGGCCGGGCTGCGCAGTGTACTGCCTTACCTGGCAGCAGAGCTTGCCCTCTTCCTTCTCCAAGCTGGCAACATGCAGCTCCGGACTCTGGCAGAACATATCCTCCATTCCCGCATCAACCTGGCTATCAACTCTCGCATTATTAAAAAAGCAATCGATTTAGATCTCGTTTACTTCGAGAACCCCGAATTCTACGATAAGCTCCAGAATGCCCGTCGTGAAGCAGACTTCCGCAGCCTCCGGATTGTCAATAACGGGTTTATGCTAATTCAGAACACAATAACGCTCGCCTCTTTCGCAGTTTTGCTGGTCAGCTTCAGTCCCTGGCTCGCTGCTTTGCTGTTTCTCGCCACTCTTCCTGCATTTATCGCCCAGAATAAATTTGCTGAGCTGAGTTTCCGCGTTCTCTCCTGGCGAGCACCAGAATCCCGCAAACTCAACTACCTTGAACACCTGCTGACGGATTATGAATCTGTAAAAGAAGTCAAGCTGTTCGGTTTAGGCGAGCCGCTGCTAGGCAGGTATGCAAGCTTGTTTTGGAAATTCCTTCAGGAAGACCAATCCATCGCTACTCGCCGGTCCATCTACTCCCTGGGTTGGGGGTTGCTCGCCACGCTGTCGTACTATGTAGCATACGCCTGGATCGTCTGGCAGGCAGTCGGTGGAGCCATCACCCTCGGTGACATGACCCTCTACCTCAGTATTGCCCGCTCCAGCCAGGGCCGGTTCGAGTCCCTTTTGAACAACCTGACCAGCTTGTACGAGAACGGCTTGTTTATGTCGAACCTGTTTGCTTTTCTTGCCCTCGAACCGAAGATGCAGAAGAAGCTGGACCCGGTTCCAATATCCGGGCCGATCGGCAAAGGCATCGAGTTCCACAATGTCTCCTTCCAGTATGAAGGCAGTGAAGAATGGGCGTTAAGGAATGTCAACCTCACGATTCGCCCGGGGGAAAAGGTCGCCCTGGTGGGGTTAAATGGAGCCGGAAAGACGACTCTCATCAAGCTGCTAACCCGGCTGTATGATCCCACCGAAGGTCAGATTCTGCTGGATGGAATCGATCTTCGTGATATTGATGTTCGTGATCTGCACAAGAAGATCGGTGTCATCTTCCAGGATTTCGTCCGCTATCATTTGAGCGCTTCCGAAAACGTCGGTTTCGGCCAAATAGACGCCCTTGCTGACCAGCCTCGCATCGAGAAATCTGCCAAAAAGAGCGGCGCACACGAAATCATCCAGACCATGCCTGAAGGATACGAAACGGTACTGGGAAGATGGTTCAACAATGGGCGTGACCTCTCCGGCGGAGAATGGCAGAAAATAGCCCTCGCCCGCGCCTTTATGCGTGACTGTGAAGTCTTGGTATTGGACGAACCCACTGCTGCCCTCGACGCCGAGAACGAGCTGCGAGTCTTCCAGCAGTTTCGTGAGCTCGCGGAAGATAAGATGGCTGTCCTCATCAGTCATCGTTTCTCCACTGTCCGTATGGCGGATCGTATCTTCGTCATTGATAAGGGTCATATCGTCGAAGAAGGTTCTCATGAGGATCTGCTTCTCCTGGGAGGCCGCTACGCGCGTCTCTTTACCCTGCAAGCGGAATCGTATAGGTAGGCAATCAGGCACTAAGTAAATCAGACATCAGGTCCTGGGTTTTTGGAAAAGACAAGGGATAAGGGATAGGGGGTATCAGTTTTTCCCTATCCCTTATCCCCTATTTACCGGTTGCCGGTCACTGGTCACGATGTACCTGTCTCCTTTTCTCCCTCCCCCGCCTTCATGATAAAATCTAGCCATGAATCCCACATCAGGATACAGGCAAATCGAATCGAAAATTGACGGCATTACCGTTTGGGAACCAGTTCCCGAAGAGAAACGCCGTGAAGAACCGGTGACATACAATTGTCCTAACTGCGGCGCTGTCACCCGCTACAACATTTCAGCAGGCGGGATCGCTTGTGAGCACTGCGGGTACCAGGCGCCAACCAGGTCGAAAACAGTCGGTCAGGGTGCGGAAGTTTACGAGTTCACATTGGAAACATTGGAAAAATCGAACCAGGGTTGGGGCGTTGCCCGCCAGGAGATTCACTGCGATAACTGCGGCGGGACGATCAATGTGCCTTCTGGAGCCCTCTCGGTTTCCTGCCCATTCTGCGCTTCCAACAGAGTCAATGCCAGCCCGGCTTTGCTCGATCAACTGCGACCCCGCTTCCTGATCCCCTTCAAAATCCATCCCCAGCAAGCAAAAGCTGCCGCTAAAGAATGGTTAGGGAAAGGCTGGTACCATCCTTCTGAGCTGGCAAATCGGGCTGCCTTCGACAAATTTACAGGCATCTACTTGCCTTACTGGACATTTTCTGCAGAGATTCCATCCGATTGGCGAGCAGAGGTCGGTTACGAGCACACAGAGCGATATTATGACCATTCCAGCAAGGAGTGGAAAACACGTACGGTGATTCGCTGGCGGTGGGAAAATGGGCACATATCGATTGCAGTTGAAGATCTTCTTGTGCCAGGCAGTAAGCATGTCAGCCAGCGTATTCTTTCTCAGCTAAATCCGTTTCACCTGAAGGACCTGGTCGAATACGCACCCGACTACCTGGCCGGGTGGCAGGCGCAGTCGTATGATCTAAAGCTGGAAGATGCCTGGGAGATCGGCAAAGCTGAAATGCGTGAGCAGGCACGGAAAGCCTGCTACGAAGATATACCTACCAGCCACGTCCGCAACTTCAGCATGACTGCGGATTTTTGTGAAGAAACCTGGCGCTATATATTACTGCCAGTCTATCTTCACACATACATCTTCACACAGAAGAACTACCAGGTAATGATCAACGGGCAGACAGGCACTATCGCCGGGCAAAAACCGGTTGACTGGAATAAGATCTGGCTGGCAATCGCAGCAATGTTCGCACCCGGCATCCTCACCGCTCTGGCTGGCCTGCTCTTGCTTGCCTTCGGGATCGGTGCTATCGCCCTGGTCATCGCTTTCATCCTCATCGTCATTGCCGGGGTTCTATCCGTTATCCTATACCAGCAAGCCCGGGCATCGGAGGCTCCCTGATGACGGTACCTGAATTTCCAAAGATCCAGCCCGTTGAAGAGGGCGTAAATATTGAGTCCTTATGGGGCATAGGTTACCAACCTTTCGGGTGCCGTATCTGCGGGCAGGCATTCCTCACACCTCCATCTTTCACCGGAAGAACTTGCCCTAACTGCGGCAAGGGAACCCTGGAACCCCAACCAGCCCTACTCCGCCCTGAACCCCCAGAGATGATTCTTCCCTTCCTCAAACCAGGTTCAGCGCTTCTACCCATTTATCAAGCTTTTACCCGTGGTGTCTGGCTCCATACACATGACTTTACCCCCGAATCACTCACCGGACGAGCAATACCTGTCTTTTGGCCCATGTGGCTGGTAGACACTTCAGCAGAGGGTGAATGGCAGGCGGAAGTCGGCTATAACTACGAGGTGAAATCATCGAAAGAATCGTATACAGGCACAGGCTGGCAGACCCATGAGGTGGTGGAGACCCGGGTCAACTGGCAGCCACGAATGGGGATTGTGAACCGCCGTTACGAGAACATCTCCGTGCCCGCCCTTTCGGGTCACAAACAGTTATCAAACCAATCAGGAGAGTACCAGATAACTCGAGCGATCCCGTATAACCCGGAAAAACTGGGGAGCGCTGCCCTACAGGTACCCGACCAGAATCCAGAAAATGCCTGGCCCATAGCAAAGATAGCAATCGATCGAGCTGCCGGCGAAGAGTGCAGCCAGGCTGCTGGCGGTCAGCATGTACGCAATTTCCGCATCCAGGCAGGCTATCACTCTACGCACTGGACGCAGCTACTCCTGCCCCTGTATGTCAGTTATTACCACGACGATGAGGGGCAGCCTCACCTGGTGTATATCAATGGTCAGACCGGAAAGATTTCTGGTGTAAGACTGGCTTCCCAGAGAAAAGGCTGGCAAACAGCCGGGATCATTGCCGCTGCAGCTCTGCTCTTCTTCCTTTTAGGGCTGCTTGGGATCGCAGCAACCGCCTTGTTCCCACCCGCCGGAGCTGTGGGCGGGCTGCTGGTCATTCTGGCTATCCTCACCGGGATCGCTGCCATCGTTCCTGCAATCTGGCCCTGGCAGTGGAACCGAGGCCAACTAGATAATGAATGGTAAGTCCTTCTTTTATACATACTTTTCGAGCCCTTTGGGCAGCATACTGCTTTTGTCAAATGGGAAAGAGCTCACCGGGCTGTATATGGACGAAGAGCGGTATGGACCGAAAATCGACGCCAGGTGGGTCGAAAATCCTTCCGCGAAACCGTTTCCCATAACCACAGCTCAGCTCCAGGAATACTTTGATGGGGAAAGAAGAGAATTTTCTGTCCCGTTTCTGGTCACCGGTACTCCATTCCAGCTCACAGTTTGGAGTGCTCTGACCGGTATTCCGTATGGAAGTACAATCTCTTATCGAGATCTCGCTGCGAGTATCGGCTGCCCGAAGAGTATCCGTGCTGTCGGAGGGGCAAACGCCAGAAATCTAATTTCAATTATCATTCCCTGTCACAGGGTCATCGGATCGGATGGTTCCCTGACCGGCTACGGTGGCGGTCTGGACCGGGAGGCAGCCCTGCTGTCGTTTGAGGCACACGTTCTTTCGATCAAGGAACAGGTGAGATAAACGCGGCGCTGCTCCCCGAAAGTGCAACTTTGGGGCGGCAAGGTCCGGCATCTGACGACTGCCTGCTGACTTCTGTCTACTGACCTCTGGCTTCTTCTACTGTCACTTACCCAATTCTATGATTGAAAAAGAATGGATGTTATATGGAGCTTATGGGTATACCGGCAGGCTGATTGCCGTTGAGGCAGTCAGGCGCGGGCATAAACCGGTCCTGGCTGGTCGTTCAGCAAAGAAGCTGGAACCATTCGCTCGCCAGCTTGGTTTAGATTGGAAGGCGTTTTCCCTTGAGGATGCCGGGCTGTTGGTTGAGAATATTCGCGGCTCACGCCTTGTATTACACGCTGCCGGGCCTTTTACTTATACCAGCGATCCGATGATCCGCGCCTGCCTGGAGTCAGGTGCGCATTATGTCGATATCACAGGGGAACTCAACGTTTTCGAGAACACGTTCAGCTATCATTCTTCGGCTATAGACCGAGGGGTTCTTCTCCTTTCGGGCGCTGGGATTGACGTAATTCCTTCCGACTGTCTGATCAAAGTCGTTGTGGATAAGCTGCCGGATGCCATTGAGCTCGAATCTGCTGTAGCTGCCGTTGGGCAGGCAAGCGTTGGCACAAAAAGGTCCGGGCTTGAGATCATCGCTTCGGGCGGTTGGGTTCGCAGGAACGGCAGGCTGGTCCCGGTTCCATTCGCGAAAGGAGCACGCGATATCGTTTTCTCTGATCATCCTCGCACGGTAATCCCTTTCCCCTGGGGAGATCTTTCGACAGCATACAGGTCAACAGGCATCCCGAATATCACCACTTACGTTGCTGTACCTCATAGGCTGGCGAATATTCTGAACGCCTTTGGCCCAATGCTCCCCAAACTCTTAAAACCTCGCTTTGTCCGAAAAACTCTCGACGTAATATTTGAGAATTTCCAGCAGGAACCTGATGAAAATCAACTCAATCGAAAAACATCCCACTTTTGGGCTCGTGCAGCTGCTCCGGATGGTATGGAAGTATTGGGATGGTTGGAAACGATTGAAGGTTATCAATTTACAGCCAAAGCATCTGTACGGGTAGTAGAGAGAATTTTGGCTGAGAATCCAAAAGGAGCGTTATCACCTGCTCAGGCTTTCGGCTCGGACCTGGTCATGGAGATTAAAGGAACAAATATGGAGGTTACTCCACCCTCACGCAGGAACTCGCCCGGATGAATGGCTCTCCAATGTTCTCATCGAATCCTACTTCCCCCTCGATAAAGTAAGGACCAGCACCCGAGAATGCCCGGCGGTCCTTCTGATACACGTCTCCTGGAATCACGACATTTAACATCCCTTCCAAATCCTCAAGCGCCATAAAATATATATAATCCCCGCGAACAGTGCGCGTGCGCCGCCAGGTCTGCCGCATCCCCGCGACCCGGACCTTCTTTCCGATACTGGAGGCCGCCTCCAGTGTGTTCATTGCCTGGGCAGCAGCTATTTTGCCAGCAGCAAGCTCCAAGGGGTGTGCCGAAACGCTGACCCCTAAAATTTCTTCCTCGACAACTACCTTTTTTTCCAGGCTCCAATCTTCAACAGACCCAGATCCATCAAGGTGACCCATGGAAAACAAGGGAAGCTGCCCTTTACTTCTTCTGCCTCCCTTTAGTTCTTCTAGAAGCTCCGGAATGGAAGCTATTCCATCAAGCGCTCCGGCTTTCACCAGGTTCTCTGCCTCCGCCTGACGCGGATCGACCCGGGCAAGAAAATCACCCAATGAATGGAACGGCCGCTCGCGCACGATGGCTGTGATCGTCCGGCTGGTCAAATCACGTACCTGATCGAGCCCCATATATAGAACGGGTCGTGTCTCACCTGTGTCTGTTTGCCGGTAACTGACGCTGAATTCCCTGCCCGAATAGTTTACATGTGGAGGTCTGACAGCCAGCCCCATCCGCCTGGCTTCAGTAAGGTACACGCGCTGCCCGTAGTAACCGCCCCAGTTCGCCAGCACGGCTGCCATAAACAACTCCGGGTGATGGACTTTACACCAGGCAGCTCGCCAACCGACTACCGCATATGAAGCTGCATGAGCTTTCGGAAACCCATAACCGGCAAATGCTGCCATCAATTCCCACACTCTTTCTGCAACCGCGTTCGGGACCCTTTTTAGCTTCCAGGCTCCGGAAATAAACTTCTCCTTGAGTTTTTGCATTTCTTTACCGGGGTCGAAGTGACTCATGGCTCGCCGCAGCAGGTCTGAATCCGCCAGGCTAAAACCTGCCAGTTCGTTTGCTATGCGCAGAACCTGCTCCTGGTACAGGACGACTCCATACGTGTCTTCCAGCAGCGGTGTAAGCGCCGGATGGAGCTGCTCCGGTTGTTCTATCCCTCGATGCCTGCGGACAAAAGCATCCTTCAATCCGCCGGTCAGCGGACCGGGACGGTATAAGGCAAGCGCGACCATAATATCATCGACCGTTCGCGCCTGGATTTCCTTCAATGTTGCTCGCATGCCCGGGCTTTCGATCTGGAAGCATCCGATCGTCCTTCCATGCTGGACTGCGTCGGAGGTGAGTGGATCATCCTCCGGGATCGATTCGAGCGCTCCCAACATGCTTGAATATTTCGGAGGATTCGCATCATAGAGCGCTTTTGCCGTATCACCGAGGACGGTCAGACCGCGAATCCCGAGCAGATCGATCTTTACTAACCCTAACCGCTCCACCGAATCAAGGTCGAACTGCGTTACCATTACACCTTTGGGAGCTTCATATACTGGAACCAGTTCGTTCAGTTCGACTGGAGCGATGACCAATCCACCTGGATGGACGGACAGGTGGCGGGGCAAACCAAGGACAGCTTTTGCATCCCGGAATACCTCCTGATATTCAGGCGACCTGTATCTTTCTTCAAGCTCCCCAAACGGCGAGCCCGTCCCTTCTTCCGAATCCGATCTCCACCAACTGTGAGGCAGGCTGTCTGCCAGTATCTTAATATCTGCACCTGAGAGTCCGTGGGCTTTTGCTACCTCTCTCAGCGCCGAGCGCGGCCTGTAACGCATGATCGTACAGACCATCGCCACCCGGTCCTCACCGTACCGCTGGTAAACATAATGGATCACTTCATCCCTGCGGCGGGAACATAAATCGGTGTCGATGTCAGGTGGTGTTGCCCGGGCCGGGTTCAGGAAACGTTCGAAGTATAGATTTAACCGGAGTGGATCGGGGGATGTAATTCCCAGGCAGTGAGCTACCAACGATGATGCTGCTGAACCCCTGGATGAGATTGGCACACCGATTTTCCGGGTATGTGCGATAACATCCGCCATGATCAGAAACAGTGAGTCGTAGCCGAATTCGGAGATAATTTTCAGCTCATGATCCAGGCGTTCCTGGAATACGCGTTCTTCCGACCTGATCCCATACAGGTCTGCTGCACCTTCTTCTGCTTTCTTTCGCAGAGCACCGCTCGGAGACAATCCCTCTTCCATAACGATTTCAGGGTAATGGCGTTTTCCAACTGGCAGGCCGAATTTGCAGCGGTTGGCAATTTCCAGTGATGTGGCAGAGAGCTCAGAAAAGTCCAGATCGGGAATGTGCTCCCGGAACCAGGATTCAACTTCTTCAGCAGTCGTAAAGTAGCTGCCAGGTGGAGCCGCTTCGCTCTCGGTGACTTCAGCCGCCTGGCGATTGAGTCGAATCGCTGTAAGGAGCCGTTGAAGCTGCGCTTCCCCTGGTTGAAGGTAATGGATTGCATGCCCGGCAACCAGAGGGAGCCGCAAACGACCGGCGATGTTTTTGAACTTGCGTGTTAGGGCAGCAGCCGGAGGGTTGGAGAGATCCAGTTCTGCGTAGGTTCGATCCGGGAAGATTTCTTGCAGCCGCCTCAAACATTCGATGCTCTGGCGCTCTTTTCCTGCCGAGACGAGACCGGCGAGCCAGCCTCTACCACCCCCGGTCAGGCAGACCAACCCCTTTGAAAGCATCCCTAAGTGCTCGAAGTTAAGAGGCTTTCCAACCTCACCTTGGTTCCCTGATTGGAGCATGCTGCTGATCCGGCACAGGTTGCCCCATCCGGTCATGTCTTCTGCAAGCAATACTAGCCTGCCTCCTCTGATGCGCTGGTCATTTTCTGTTTTCAGTCCTAAAACGCCTGCTGGGAGTGCGGCATCGATGGCTATCCCAAGGATTGGTTGGACCCCGGACTTCTTGCAGGTCTCATAAAATTCTATGCTGCCCACCATCAAATTGTGGTCAGTTAGAGCTACGGCCTTCATCCCGTTTTCGGCAGCAGTTCTTACCAGCGCATCTATCGATGGAAGTCCCTCCAAAAACGAATAACAGGAATGTGTGTGCAGGTGGATCATATGCTTTATAGGCAAGAAACCAGGCAGCTAAATGACGACTCCGGATATCTTCACCAGTTCTAAAAGAATTATAGCCGTAGAGTAAGGTAACCGAAAGTTGAATCCGGTATAATTAGACTTGAGTATATTCAGGAGGGTGATATGACAAACGAAAAAGTAAACAAGGAAGAATTTGTGGTCAGCGGTGAGGCTGTCATCGGAACGATAAAGGACCTGCTTCACCAGGGGAATATTCGCAGGATCAGCATAAAGACAGAAGAGGGGAAAGAACTGATCGAAATCCCATTAACAATTGGTGTTGTCGGCGCAATCCTGCTCCCAGTTTGGGCTGCGATTGGTGCCATTGCTGCGCTTGCCGCAAAGTTAAGGATTGTTGTAGAAAAGGTGGAACCGGTTACCAAAGGAACCAATGTCTCACCCCAAGGAGGCGATCCCGGGCAATCAGGCGAGGAGCCGCCGGTGGTCGATTTATAAAGCGATGATATCTGCCAGGTTCCGGTTTGCCGGTGAGCTAAACGACTTCCTTACCAGGCGTTTCCGGGGAAATGAGTTCTCATACCAGTTCGAGCCGCACCAGTCCGTAAAACATCTGATTGAAGCGGTTGGCGTCCCGCATCCAGAAATCGGCGAAATTCGGGTGAATGGAAAGCCGGTTGATTTCAAGTACCAGGTTCAGGACGGTGATTTTGTCTATGTTTTTCCTCCCGTACCAAAAAATGAGAGCAAACCTGAAGCTCTTCGCTTTGTGCTGGACAACCACCTTGGAAAACTTGCAGCTTACCTTCGAATGCTCGGCTACGATACCTTATATCAGAATGACTACCAGGATGAAACGCTCGCACATATAACATCTGAACAAAACCGGATCCTCCTTACTCGAGACCGTCGCTTACTGATGCGAAATGAAGTCAGATATGGTTACTGCTTACGCAGCCTGGACCCATTGGTTCAACTTAAGGAGGTCGTGCGTCGGTATCACCTTAATGGGAATTCCGGTACCTTTCAACGCTGCCTGCGGTGTAATAGCCCACTCCAGGAAGTTGAGAAAGAGGAAATCGTTGACCGGCTTGAACCGCTCACAAAGCAGTATTATGATGAGTTTTGTATCTGCCCAAACTGCAGCCGGATCTATTGGCAAGGCTCGCATTACAAGCGCATGCAGCAACTGATTATAGAT
>Ga0105092_10001784_pt1 | contig 11528 bp, 9 predicted proteins | sample PPLLak2March2015_FD_87021 | JGI IMG/M metagenome (GOLD analysis project Ga0105092, IMG submission 87021) | Freshwater sediment microbial communities from Prairie Pothole Lake near Jamestown, North Dakota, USA - PPLs Lake P7 Core (1) Depth... | ecosystem: Environmental > Aquatic > Freshwater >... | reverse complement strand
CGCCGCGACTCGCTCGGCGGCGAGCCGGCCATCTCGATCGCGGCGATCTCGTCGGCCAGCTCCGGGTCCTTGATCATGTCACGTACCCACGTCGAGTACTCGGCGCCGCCGAGATGATGCGCCCAGGTGGCCTCGTCCACCCCTTCGGCGAGCTCGGCGAACCGCCCGAGGTTGGCGGCACGCAGGTTCAGGGCGTTGGCGGGGCCGCGGAAGAAGAACGACCGCTCGGGCGGCAGCTCGCCCTCCGCGTACTTCCGGACGTGACGGCGGTGGGGCACGCGACGCCGGCCCACGCGGAACCGCACGGCCCGCGGGGCGGGCTCGAGCCACGCGAGTGCCGCCTCGCCGCGCTCCAGGGCGGGGCCGTCGACGGTAAGGGCGGCGCGCCGATCGTCCTGCGCGGCGAGCACCGTACGGACGCCGGCCTGGAAGGCCGTCAGCTCGGTGGACGCCACCAGGTTGGGCAGCGGGCGGACCGTCGGCACCAGCTCCGCGGCATCGAGGGTGATCAGCGCCAGTCCCTCGACGCCGGGCCGCACGAGGTCGGCGGCGGGAGAGCCCGCGGCCGGCAGCACGTGGTGAGCCTCGTCGATCACCAGCCAGTGCGGCAGGCCGGTGGCGGACCGTACGGCCGCCACCACGGCGAGCACCTTGGTCGCGTAGGCGACCTTCTCGGCCAGGCCCATCGCGCTCAGGTCGAGGACCAGGCTCGTGCGCGACTGGCGCAGTAACTGGTCCACCTCCTCGGCCGTCGGCAGCGCCTGCTCGCCCTTGCCGCCGAACACGACGACGCCCGGGATCTCCGCCAGCGTCCGGTAGTCACCCTCCAGGTCGAAGAGCAGCAGCGAGCGCTGGCTCTCGAGGAGGCGCTCGACCAGCAGGCCGGTGAGCGTGCTCTTGCCGCTGCCGGAGGGACCGACGATGAGCAGGCGAGTGCCGTGGGCGGGCACCGCCACGGGCGCGCCGTCGGGCGTCTCGCCCAGTCGCAGGTGATGGCGGGTCAGGCGCGGCACCAGGTCGACCAGGTCGTTGAGCAGGTGCTCCTCGATGAACTCGATGGCGCCCCGCGAGGCCATTCCGCGCGTCACGTAGTCCGCGCGCTCGCGCAGCGCGGGGACCGCGTCGGCCACCGCCACCGCGCACTCGCAGATGGACAGGAACGCGTGATCGTTCTCGGCGTCGCCGATGCCGACCATGTTGTGCGGTGACAGCCCCAGCGCCGCCAGCGCCGCCGTCAGCCCCGTGCCCTTGGTGACCCCGCCCGGCAACAGCATCAACGCGCCCTTGTTGAAGACCAGCGTGCGCTCGACGCCGGTCTCCTGGATGGCCGACAGCGCAGCTTCCGCGTACGGCGCGTCGGTCGCGACGATCGCGCTGCCGAGGGTGATGGGGACACCGCGCCGCGCGAGCGCATCGACCAGCGCCGGCTCGGGCGGGTCGCCCAGGGTGCGCACATCGCGATGCTCGGGGAAGTAGACGAGGGCGCCGTTTTCCGCCACCACGGCGTCGAACATCCGCTCGAGGTCGGGACAGACCCCCTGCAGATCGGGCAGCATGCGGCCGGTGACCAGCAGGAGCTTGCGCCCGGTGGCCCGCACGCGCTCGAGCGCGCGGGCCGTGGCCTCGTCGACGCGGTTGCCCTCGGCGATGGTCCCGTCGTAGTCGGTGGCGAAGACGTGGATGTTCACGCTGGCCGGCGGCTCCTCGCCTTCAACGGTACCACGGGATTCAGCACGTCTCGCCGCCGAGCAGCTCCCGGTAGACGGCCATCGTGCGCGTCATGGCGGCGTCGAGCGAGTGGCGCTCGCGCACCAGCGCCTGGCCGCGGCGGGCCATCGCGCGGGCCCCGCCGCGATCCGTGAGGCAGTCCAGGATGGCCGCCGCCAGGGCCGCTGGGTCTCCGGCGCCCACCAGCCGTCCGGTGTCGCCGTCGCGCACGAGCTCCCGGCTGCCGCCGACGTCGGTGGCGATCACCGGGGTGCCGACCGCGAGCGCTTGCGGGATGACCTGGGAGGCGGCCTCCGAGCGGGTCGAGGGCAGGACGAGCACGTCGAGCGCGGCCATCACCTCGGGGACGTCGCGGCGAAACCCGGTCATGCGCACAGCGCCCTCGAGGCCGAGCGCGGCCACCCGCCGCCGCACGTCGTCGAACCCGATGCCGTCGCCGACGATCAGGAAACGCGCGGCCGGCTCCCGCGCGAGGACGGCGCGCGCCGCGTCCAGGAAGACGTCGTGGCCCTTGGAGCCCCGGATGTTGGCGACGAGACCAACGACGGGGGCCTCGTCGAGCCCCAGCTCGTCCCGGACGCCGGCGCCCGTGACGGCGGGATGAAAGCGGGTAGTGTCGACGCCGGGAGGGATCGGCACGATCCGGGCCGGCGGCACCCCGGCCGCCGCTACGACCTGCGCGGCGGCCTCACCGCTGCTGATGATGCGGTCGGCGAGCCGGTACACGAGCGCTCGGCGGCGGGGGATCCCGATGGTGACGTGGCGACTGCGCACCACCGGGCGGCGGCGCGAGCGGCCGGCAAGCCCGCCCAGCCAGCTGTCGATCGAGCTATGCGTGTGGACGAGCGCGACGTCGCGCTCCGCGATGAGGCGGCGGAGCGTGAGCAGCGCCCGGACGTCGAGCGGACGGCGCATGCGTATCGCGACGGTGGGCACGCCGAGCCGCCCGCTCTCGCGGAGAAGGTGGCTGCCCGGCTGGCCGGCGATCAGTGCCGGCCAGCCGTGGTCGAGGAGCCAGCGCGCCTCGGCCACGATCCGGATCTCCTGACCGCCAAAGCCGACGGATGCCTCGGTGTGCAGGACAAGGCATCGCACCTCGCTCACCCGGCCATTCTACCGGCCGGGTGCGCGATCGGACGATCGTCGCGGATTATGTCGGGGGGCTACCAGCGCGGCCGGCCACCGCCGCCGCCGCGACCACCGCCGCCGCCGCTGCCCGGAGACTTGGCGCGCTCGACCTGGATGGTCCGGCCGTCGACCGACGTGCCGTTGAGCTTGCTGATCGCCTGCTCGGCATCCTCCGGCGTCGCCATCTCGACGAAGCCGAAGCCGCGCGAGCGGCCGGTGTCGCGATCGGTCACCACCGCCGCCGACTCGACACTGCCGGTCGCGGCGAAGACCTCGCGCAGACGCTCGTTGGAAGTGGAGAATGACAGCCCGCCGACGAAGAGTTTGACGGCCATGGGGAGCGCTCCTTTTGGAGGGTTACCCTGAACCGCGACCGCGCCAGATTGGGCGAAGTATACACTGGCGCCGGTGGAACCGATCGGGCAATTCCTGGAAGAGTTCACCTACCTCGGCGTCTTCCTCGTCCTGGTCATCGCCGGCCTGGGCGTGCCGATTCCCGAGGAGCTGGTGGTTCTGGCCGGCGGAGTGCTCGCCCATCAGGGCGTGGTGCGCTGGGGGCTGATGCTTCCGCTGTGCGTGGCCGGCGTGCTGGTGGGTGACGTGACCCTCTACTGGATCGGTCGCCACTGGGGGGAGCGGGTGCTGGCCTGGCGCTGGGTGCGGCTCGTCCTCAGCCGGGAGCGGGAGGAGGCCCTGAAGGCTGGCTATCGCCGCCACGGTGTGAAGATCGTCCTCACGGCCCGCCACGTGACGGGCCTGCGGGCGGCGGCCTTCCTCACGGCGGGCATCGCCCGGGTGCCGTTCGGTCGGTTCCTGGCCGCCGACGCCGCCGCGGCGCTGTTCGGCGTGTCCACGATCTTCGGCCTGGCGTTCTTCTTCGCCGCGCAGATGCGACAGATCCTGGCCGGGGCGCACCGCGTCGAGCGCTGGGCGGCTCTCCTGGCGCTGCTGGCGGTCATCGCCTGGATTGCCGTGCGCGTCTACCGACGCAGTCAGGCCCTGGAGCGCGAGGCAGGGACGGCTCGGGGGGACGCCTCGTGCTGAGCCGCGTGCTATAGTCGGCCGAGCGAGACCGTGGTGACGACCGGCGAGCGCAAGCCCTGGCACGCGATCTTCCGGCTGCTGGAGCGCGACGAGCGCGTGTTCGCCGTTCTCCTCGCTGCGGCCATGGTGGGTGGTCTGGCCACCCTGGGACTGGATCCGCTGAGAACCCGCGAGCGCATCGACCTCTACTCGCTGGTCGTGTGGTTCGCGCTCTACAAGGTCGGCGTCTTCGCGCTAGTCACCGTGCATCCGCGGTCAACCCGCTCGATCTTCCTGGGCGCGCTCGGCATCGACCTGCTGCTGGTCTTCGTCCTGATCTTCCTGACCGGTGGCGGGTACAGCCTCTTCTACCTCCTGTTCTTTCCGCTGGTCGCCGTCAACGCCTACTACTTCGGCCCCTGGCTGGGGCTGGCTGCCGCGCTCATCGCCGGTGGCCTCTACGCGGCGGCGGCCGCGCTGGCCACGCCGTGGGTCGGCTGGACCCCGGTCACGATTCTGGCCGTGCTGTTCGGGCTACCGGCCGTCACCGTGGGCATCGTCGCGGTGCGCGAGCGGGGCGCGCGGAGCGAGGTGGAGCGGCTCAACGCCGAGCTGACCGGCACGCTCAACCGGCTGCAGGCAGCCCAGCAGGAGCTGCTGGTGGCCGAGCGCATGGCGACGGTCGGGCGGCTGTCGCTCAAGGTGGCCCACGAGGTCCGCAATCCCATCGCGGCCATCGAGCTCAACGCCGAGCTGCTGCAGGACATCGTCCGGGGCCAGGCCGGGACGGAGAGGGACGAGGCGACCGGGCTGGTGGCGGCCATCCGCGATCAGGTCAACACGCTCGATGCCCTCACGGAGGAGTACCTGGCGTTCGCGCGCTTCCCCAAGCCGCACTTCGAGGAGGAGTCGATCAACCATCTGCTCGAGGAGCTGGCCGCGTTCGTGCGGCCGGTGGCCACCCGCCAGGGACTGACGATTCACGTCGCCACCGACGCCGGGGTGCCGATGATGGAGATCGACCGCGGGCTGCTGCGCCAGGCGATCCTCAATCTCGTGAAGAACGCCATGGAGGCGCTCTCGCGCGGCGGGGCGGTGACGATCGAGAGCCGGTGCGACGGCGAGGCCGTGGAGATCGCGGTCTCCGACACCGGCGGCGGCATCACCTCGGAGGTCGCCGGCCGCCTGTTCGAGCCGTTCTTCACGACCAAGCCGCAGGGGACCGGGCTCGGCCTGTCGATCACGCGCCAGATCATCGAGGAGCACGGCGGCGAGCTGATCTGGCACAATCGGGAGGGCGCCGGCGCCACCTTCGCCATCCGGCTGCCGATCAAGAGGCCGGTGACTCATGTCTGAGCCCGCCACGCTGCTGGTCGCCGACGACGATCCGGGGCTGCGCGAGAGCCTCGACCGCACCCTGACCCGCGAAGGCTATCGCGTCGTCCTGGCCTCCGACGGCCGCGCCGCGCTGGAACGCTTCCAGAGCGGCGGCATCGACCTCATCGTGACGGATCTCAAGATGCCCGGCCTCACCGGCCTCGAGCTGTTGCGGGCGGCCAAGGCCATGGCCCCCGACGTCGACGTGATCCTCCTCACCGCCTTCGGCACCGTCGAGGAGGCGGTGAAGGCGATGAAGGACGGCGCCTACGACTTCCTGACGAAGCCGTTCCGGCGCGAGCAGCTCATCAAGCTGATCGACAAGGCGCTGGAGCGCCGCGACCTCATCGAGAAGAACAAGGCGCTGCAGCAGCGCCTGGACGACCTGCTCGGGCAGGGCGCGATCATCGGGGCCAGCCCGGCGTTCCGGCGGATGATGACGCTCGTCGAGCAGGTGGCCGACAGCTCGGCCACCGTCCTCGTCCAGGGCGAGAGCGGCACCGGCAAGGAGGGCACCGCGCGGGCCATCCACGAGCGCTCGGGACGGCGCAAGGGCCCCTTCGTCGCCGTCAACTGCGCGGCGCTGCCGGAGACGCTGCTGGAGTCGGAGCTGTTCGGCTACGACAAGGGCGCGTTCACCGGTGCCGCCGGGCGCAAGGAGGGGCGCTTCGAGCTGGCCGACGGCGGCACGCTATTCCTGGACGAGGTCGCTGACCTTTCGCCCGTGACCCAGCCCAAGATCCTTCGCGTGCTGCAGGAGGGCGAGTTCGAGCGCCTCGGCGGGACCCGCACGATACGGGTGGACGTCCGCATCGTCGCCGCCACCAACCAGGATCTCGCCCAGATGGTGAAGGACAAGCGTTTCCGCGAGGACCTCTTCTACCGGCTCAAGGTCATCACGATCAACGTGCCGCCGCTGCGCGAGCGCCGCGAGGACATCCCGGTGCTGGCCCACCACTTCGTGCGCATCTACGCCGCCAAGAACAACCGAAAGCTCGAGGGGCTGACCGACGACGCCGTGCGCCAGCTCGAGGCATACTCGTGGCCCGGCAACGTGCGCGAGCTCGAGAACGTCGTCGAGCGGGCGGTGGTGCTGGCGCGTGGCGGGCGCATCGAGGTGGCCGACCTGCCGCCCGAGATCGCAGGGGCCACGCCGCTGCCCGAGGGCGTGCTCACGATCAGGATCGGCACGCCGCTGGCCGAGGTGGAGGCGCGGCTGCTGGACGAGACGCTGCGAGTGACCAAGGGCAACAAGACGCTCACGGCCCGCCTGCTCGGCATCGACCCGCGCACGGTCTCGCGCAAGCTCGAGCGCCAGGAGGACGGATCGGCCGACGGCCCGGCGGCCGACGCGGACCCGGCCTGACGTCGTGAAGGCTCTGCTCGTGACCCGCGAGTACCCCCCGCACATCTATGGCGGCGCCGGCGTCGTCGTCGACCAGCTCAGCGGCGCGCTGGCCCGGCGCATGGACGTCGAGGTGCGCTGCTTCGGCCCCCGCGACCCCCACCGTGGCGGCATCGCGGTGCGCGGCTACACGCCGTGGGAGCGGGTGGGCGGCAAGGACGTCCGTTTCGCGCCCGCGCTGGAGACGCTGTCGATCGGTCTGGCGATGGCCCGCGACCCGGTCGACGCCGACGTGGTCCACGCCCACACGTGGTACGCCGACATGGCAGCGCTCTGGATCAGCCAGCTGTATCGCATCCCGCTCGTGGTCACCCTGCACAGCATGGAGCCGCTGCGCCCGTGGAAGGCGGACCAGCTCGGCAGCGGCTACCTGCTGTCCTCGTGGATCGAGAAGACGGCCGTGGAGGCGGCCCACCGGGTCATCGCGGTGTCGAACAAGATGCGCGAGGACATCCTCGCCCACTTCGGCGCCGACCCCGCGCGGGTCGTCGTCATCCACAACGGCATCGACCCCGACCTCGTCAAGCGTACCGACGCGCGCGACGCCCTCGACCGACTCGGCGTCCGCATCCCCTACGTGCTGTTCGTCGGGCGCATCACCGACCAGAAGGGAATCTTCCACCTGCTGGAGGCTTCGCGACGTTTGCCGGCGGACGTCCAGGTCGTGCTGTGCGCGTCAGCGCCCGACACGCCCGAGATCGAGGAGCGCCTGCGTCGGGCAGTGGCCGACATGCCCAGGGTGCGGTGGATCAACGAGATGGTGCCGGTCGACGTCGTCACCCAGCTCTACAGCCACGCCGCCGTGTTCGCGTGCCCGTCCGTCTACGAGCCGTTCGGACTCATCAATCTCGAGGCGATGGCCTGCGAGACGGCGGTGGTGGCCTCGGCGGTCGGGGGCATCGTCGAGGTGGTGGAGGACGGCAAGACCGGCGTACTGGTGCCTCCGGCCCGGCCCGACGCGCTCGCCGAGGCCATCAGCCGCGTCCTCGCCAACCCCGCGCTCGCCCGCGAGATGGGCCGGGCCGGCCGCCGGCGCGTCGAGGCGCAGTTCTCCTGGGCGTCGATCGCCGAGCGGACCGAGCAGGTGTACAGGGAGGCCGTCGACGACTTTCGCCGCACGTCGGGCGACTGAGCCCGTGCTCGGGGACTGTCGCGGCTTCGTCGTCGATCTCGACGGCTGCGTCTGGCAGGGCTCGACCCTCATCTCCGGCGCCGGCGAGACGCTGACCGCGCTCCACCGGGCTGGCCGCGGCGTCGCCTTCCTCACCAACAACTCGCGCGCGACCGGGAGCGACATGCGTGCCAAGCTGCAGCGCCTCGGCCTCGACTGGGTCGAGCACGCGCTCACCCCGCTGGAGATTCTCGGGCAGGTCGTGGCCGAGCGCTACGGCTCGTCGCGGGTGCTCGTCATCGGCGCCCCCGAGCTGGCCGCAGTGGTGGCGGCCGCCGGCCACGAGGTGGTGGACGTTGCCGACTTTCGCCACGCGACCGTCGTGGCGGTCGGCAACGACTTCGATCTCTCGTACGAACGGCTGACCGCCGCCGCGCGGGCCGCCGCCGCAGGCGCGCCGCTGGTGACGCCGAACGTGGACCCCCGGCTGCCGATCGAGAACGGTGATTTCCTGCCTGGCTGCGGCGCCATCGTGGCCGCGGTGAGCGCGGCGGCGGGCGTGGCCCCGATCGTCGTGGGCAAGCCCGCGCCGCCGCTGTTTCGCCTCGCGCTCCGCCGCCTCGGCCTGCCGCCTGGGCAGGCCGCCATGGTGGGCGACAGCGTCGAATCGGACATCGCCGGTGGGCGCGCGGCCGGCATGCGAACCGTGCTGTACGCGCCGGCCGGCGCTCCGGACGGCTCCGCCGACGTTGTCATTCGCTCGTGGGGCGAGCTGGCGCGCCTCGCCGGCGTCGCCTGAGCGACGCCGGGGATCTGAGCCCCGGGGGCAAGGGGCGCGGCGGCTTGACTCTCGGGGCAGGGGCGGCCTAGTCTCGCGGCATGGCGCTCACGTTTCGGAAGCTCCATTCATGCTTCGCCGCCGAGGTCGGCCCGATCGAGCTGCGGCGAGCCTACGATGCCGACACGCTCGCCGGGATCCGCGCCGGCATGGACGAATACGCCGTCCTGGTGTTCCGTGACCAGCCGTTCACCGACGAGGACCAGCTCGCCTTTGCGCGGCGCCTCGACGGCGAGCTGCACACCAAGACGGGCGCGCGCGTCCTGGTGAAGAGCCGCCTCGGCAACGAGGCGGTCGCCGACATCTCCAACCTGGACGAGGACGGCGGGATCATGAAGTCGGACGACCGCCGCCGCATGTACTCGCTGGGGAACCGCCTGTGGCACACCGACGCCTCGTTCCAGAACCCTCCGGGGCGCTACTCCATGCTTTCGGCCAGGGTCGTGCCGTCGGTCGGTGCCGACACCGAGTTCGCCGACACGCGCTCGGCCTACGACGCCCTCGACCCCGAGACGAAGGCACGGCTGGAGGGGCTGCGCGTGCACCACTCGATCGCGCACTCGCGGCAGATGCTCGGTTTCGAGTTCTCCGCCGAGGAGACAGCGGCGCTCCCCGGTGCCGTGCATCCGCTGGTCCGCGTGCTGCCGCGCTCGAATCGGCGGTCGCTCTACGTCGCCTCCCACGCGTCCTGCATCGTCGACTGGCCGGTGCCCGAGGGCCGGCTGCTCCTGCGCGACCTGATCGAGCACGCCACCCAGCGGGAGTTCGTGTACCGCCACGCCTGGCGCGTCGGCGATCTCGTGATCTGGGACAACCGCGCCACGATGCACCGCGCCACGCCGTTCGACGACACGAAATACCGTCGCGAGCTGCGTCGGGTGACCACGCTGGATCAATGAGCCCGGGGGGCCCCGAGATGGCCTCCCAGACCTGCCCCATCGCCCAGGGCGGCTGACAGCTGCGCGGAGCCGCTGGAGTGTCTTCAGAGATGTCGGCGATCCGACGAGACAGCATGCTGCGCGCCAAGCCCGAGGTCGAAGCGCTCACGCCGTACGTGGCTCCCCTCGAGGGCCGGCGGACGCTCCTGCGCCTGGACTTCAACGAGAGCACCGTCGGCCCGTCGCCCAAGGTGGTGGAGGCCATCCGGGGGCTGCCGCCGTCCGCGTACACGACGTACCCCGAGTACGCGGGGCTCACGGAGGCCTTCGCGGCGACGCTCGGTATCGGCGCCGAGCACGTCGAGGCCTTCAACGGCGTCGACGCGGCGATCCGGGCGATCTTCGACGCCTACGGCGAGCGGAGCGCGACGTTCCTCACGACGGTGCCGACGTTCGGGTACTACGAGCCGTGCGCGCGGCAGCAGGGGATGACGATCGACGCGGCGCCCTACCACGACAACCTCGGCTATCCACTGGCTCTCGTCACGAGGCGGCTGCAGAGCGGGCCCCGGCTCTTCTTCGTCTGCAATCCGAACAATCCGACCGGCACGCTGCTGCCGCCCGCCACGATCGTCGAGCTGGCCCGCGCTGCGCCCGACACGCTCGTCGTGGTCGACGAGCTCTACGTGGCCTTCACGGGACAGTCCGTGCTGCCGGCGGCGCTCGAGCTGCCCAACGTGCTCGCGCTGCACTCGCTGTCCAAGGCGGCGGGGATCGCGGCGCTGCGGCTGGGCTTCGCGATCGGCCACCCCACCGTGCTGGACCGGCTGCGCCGGGTCACCGGACCGTACGACATCAACATGTTCGCCGTGGTGGCGGGCCAGGCCGCGCTGGGCGACCCCGATCACATGCGGCGGTACGTCGCCGAGGTGCACGCCGCCCGGGCATGGACCGTCAAGCGACTCCAGCGTCTCGGCGTCCGGCATTCCGGGGAAGGTGGCAACTACATCCTCGTGTGGCCGGAGCGCGACTGCCAGCGGGTCGTCCAGGCGCTGCGCGAGCGGGGCATCCTGGTGCGGAGCATGGCCGGCAAGCCCGTCATCGACGGCAGCTTCCGCCTGACCATCGGGACCCGCGCCAACATGCAGCGCTTCATGCTGGCCTTCGAGGACGTGATCCGATGAAGATCACCAGGATCGAGACGCATGCCGCGCGGATCCCGCGTCGAGCGCTTCTACTGCGACTTCGCCGACAACCCGCTGGGTGAGGCCATCCACCGCGCCAGGGCCGCATCGCCGTCCCCAGGGGCCTGGACCCGGCGTGGACCCCGATCCCCAAGCTCGTCGACAAGCGACGGGTCACTCGCTGAGGCCCCCAGGACGATCACGACCCCCAGCTCACACTCTCGCCGCCGTCGACTGCCAGCGACACCCCGGTGACGAAGCCCGCCTCGTCGGAGTGCAGGAAGAGCGCGGCGTAGGCGACGTCCCAGCCCGTACCCATCCGGCGGCGCAGGGGGACGCGACGATCGCGCGAGGCGATGACCTCCTCGCGGCTGGTGCCCTGCGCGACCCGCGCCTCGATGGCCATCGGCGTGTTCATCAGGCCGGGCAGTATGGCGTTGGCGCGTACGCCGTAGGGGGCGTTGGCGGCGGCGAGGTTCTCGGTGAGGGCGACGACAGCCGCCTTGGTGGTCTTGTAGCCGACGAGCGGATAGGCGTTGCGCGCCGCCATCGAGGAGATGTTCACGATCGAGCCGCCGGTCTCCCGCAGGGCAGGCAGGGCGTGCTTGCAGGCCAGCCACATCCCCTTGAGATTCACCTCGAAGCTCCGCTGGAACGCCTCCTCGGTGAGCTCCGTTGCCGGCGCGTCACCCAGGGCGAGGCTGGCGCCGACGTTGTTGTGCAGGATGTCGATCCGGCCGAGGCGCTCCAACGCGGCGGCGACCAGGCGCTTGGCCGCGTCCTCGCTGGTGATGTCTGCCTCGAACGGCCAGGCCTGCCCCCCCTCACCGGCGATCATGTCGGTGGTCTCGCGGGT
>Ga0105092_10001783_pt1 | contig 11529 bp, 10 predicted proteins | sample PPLLak2March2015_FD_87021 | JGI IMG/M metagenome (GOLD analysis project Ga0105092, IMG submission 87021) | Freshwater sediment microbial communities from Prairie Pothole Lake near Jamestown, North Dakota, USA - PPLs Lake P7 Core (1) Depth... | ecosystem: Environmental > Aquatic > Freshwater >... | reverse complement strand
GGCGGTGTCGCTACGCTCAGGATGACATGCTATGGCTCCTGCGTCTGGCTGGGCAGAGAGGGCCAGCCCTCGGCATCCCACGAAAGCGACTCGATGCGCAGCTTGGGGATACCGATCTGGTTCGCGTCGTAGGCGTGATAGACCATCCAGTAGATACCGTCTTCGAGGAGCATGCCGTTATGGCCGGGGCCCTTCCACTGGCCGTACGCCGACAGGGTCAATGTCCCGCCGCCTTCGGTCAGAGGCACACCTTCGCGATCCACGTAGGGGCCGGTCAATGAATCGCTGCGGCCCACGCGGACGTTGTAGGTGCTGTCCACGCCCTGACAGCACGTGTCGAACGAGACGAACAAATACCATTTGCCATCGCGAAGGCTGATGAACGGCGCCTCGATAGCGGAGGTGCTGCCGGGGCCGGTCGAACGGTTCGCCAGGTGATGGACGGTCGAGTCCTTTGGATCGAGTCGGCCTGTGAGGTAGTCGACCTTCTGCATCCAGATCCCATCCCAGAAACTGCCCCACGCCAGCCACGGTTCACCGCTTTCATCGAGCACCAGGTTTGGATCGATCGCGTTCCACGGGTCGCCCGGATGTGAGCGCAGGACTTCGCCCTGATCGACCCATTTGTAGTCGGGGCCTTGCGGGTCGAGGGTGGCATTGGTTGCAAGGCCGATGGCGGAATCCTGGCTGCCAAAGCTCGAGACCGCATAATAAAGATGCCACTCATTGTTGAAGAAAGAAATATCGGGCGCCCAGATATCCACCAGGTCCCGGTTTACATCCCTTGTCCAGGCAGGATTGCTTTCGAACACACGCCCGCAAAATTCCCAGACCACTTTATCTTGAGAGCAGATGAACGGGATCAGGCTGCCGGTTGAATAGACGTAGTACGCCTCGTTCTCGTGCGCGATGACCGGGTCGTGAATGCGCTGGACGAATCCTTCCGGCTCGATCAGTGTACCTTGCTCCACAATTTCATTCGCCACACGGGCTGGCGACTCCGCTACGATTGGCCCGCAGGCTGTCAGCAGCAACATCATCAGGACACCCGGAAGGATGTATCGAACCATTACTCCCTCACAATCGATCCAGCATAAAAAACAGAGCGCCATTCCCCTGCGGGAGTGGCGCTTGCGTCATTGTCAGGGTCAAGCTGGAAGTCTTAAATTCCATCCAGCGATATTCCAGGTCCGTTCATTCTGCACACGTGCTCAGCACAGTGAACGACAAAGGAGGTAACTTAAGGGTCGTACGGCCAGCTTCAACGTTCGTTATAGGAATAGTCTTCGCGATCACTCGTTCCGGAGCATCCCAACTATTCACGTCTTTGGGATCGTTCCCCGTCAGTTGCCAGGCCTTGTCGACTTGTACGGCTTGTCCATCCTGCCAAACGAGGTCGGTGAAGATCGCTTCCGTCTGGCTTCGGTTCACCAGGAATACCGCGCCTTGTCCCGTTTCGACATCGTGACTGGCAGAAACATCCAGTGCCGGCACAGCATCGTACAGCCTGGTCCCCAGCTCCGGCGCTTTCACGTGGACATCCAGCGCCTCGCCGCGGGCAAGATTGCTGACCAGTTTGAAGGCGTAATAGGAAGGATGCTTCAGAATTCCATCGCTGCGAGTGTGCAGCCACGAAATGGTGTTGACGATCTGCGCGACGCAGGCGATCTTGAGCACATGGCTCTTGCGCAGGAAGACATTCAGCCACTGCGCTACGACCAGCGCATCTTCCAGGTTGTACATTTCTTCCGCCAGATGAGGTGCTTCCGTCCAGTTGCCTTGCACGGGGTCGCCTTTGTACCAGACCTGCCACTCATCCCAGGAAAGATGGATATCGTGCCTGCTGCGCCGTTTGGCCTTTACATAGCGCAGGGTCCCGTCCAATGTGTCCACAAATCGTTCGAAGAGGACCGGGCTGGCCAGATAACTGGCTGTGTCATTTTCACGGTTGCCGGCATAATAATGCATGGAAAGATAATCCATGTGTTCCCAGGCGATTTCAAGAGCCGTGCGGTCCCACTCCGGATAGGTTGGCATCTGGTCGCTGGAGGATCCGCACAGGACTGTTTTGATGGTTGGGTCCTGCATCTTCATCATCTTCGCCGCTTCCAGCGCTTTATTGCCGTAGGACACGGCATCCAGTTGACCGATCTGCCAGGGGCCATCCATTTCATTGCCGACACACCAGTAACGCACGTTGTGGGGTTCACGAAAACCATGCCCGGCGCGCAGATCTGACCAGCGGGTGCCAGCCGCGACATTGCAGTACTCCACGAGATCCGCAGCAGACTGGATGGTGCCGGTGCCCATATTGACGGCCAGCATGGGCGCGGCGTTGATGGATCGGCAGAATTCCATGAATTCGTTTGTGCCGAATTGATTGGTTTCGAGCGACTGCCAGGCAAGCTCGCGCCGGCGCGGGCGCTGCGCTTTGGGGCCTATCCCATCAAGCCAGTTGTAACCACTCAGGAAATTGCCGCCGGGATAACGGATCACGGTATAGGCCTGATCGCGCAAGGCGTCCAGAACGTCTTTGCGAAAGCCACGCTCATCTGCATGCGGCGACTCCGGATCGTAGATTCCCTGGTATATGCAGCGGCCCATGTGCTCGGCAAATCCGCCAAACAGGAGCGGTGAAATTGGGGCGATCGTACGGTTTCTGTCCAAGAGGACTTGCGCTTTGTATGTTGACATTTGGAAGCCTATCCTGTGATATAGAGATTACTAGCACAGATCATTATGAATCGTGATAACAGATACTACTGTCCGGCCATGCCGGTGGTCGTGATGCCTGCAATGATCTTGCGCTGGAATATAGCATAGAAAAGAAGAATCGGCGCGGAGGCAATAAATGCAGCCGCAAAAGCAAGACCGCGTTGAATGTAGCTTCCGCCCACCTGCAGGATGACCAATCCCACCGGCAGGGTCAGCACGTCGCGTTCGCTGAGTACGATCAGCGGCCAGAACAAATCGTTCCACATGCCCAGGAATGTGAATATGGCGAGCGCCACCATGGCTCCACGTACCAGCGGCAGGCAGACTTGCCAATAGATGCGGAAGGGTCCCGCGCCGTCCACGCGCGCCGCGTCTTCGAGGTCACGCGGGATTGCATAGAAGTGCTGCCGCATCAGGAAGATGCCCACCACCGACGCAGCCGCCGGCCACCAGATGGCATGATAGGTGTTCAGTAATTTCATGTCACGCAGCAGTAGGAATGCAGGGATCAGAGTGATCGCTCCCGGTATCATCAGGCTAAAAAGCAGCAGCGAGAACAACTGTCTTTTTCCGGGAAATTCCAGGCGAGCAAACGCGTACCCGCTTAGCGTCGACAGAAAAACGACGATGAGGGTGCCCACGCTGGAGATGATCAGACTATTGGCAAACCATTTCATCACCGGCAGAGTCACATCGGCAAAAATGTGGGTAAAGTTGGCGAATGTGATTGGCTCAGGGATCCACTCGATCGGGAAATTGAACTGATTCGATTCATGTGTGAACGCCCTGGAGACAATGTAGAGCAGCGGAATAATGACCGTTGCCACGAGCGGCAGGAAAACCAGCCAGAGTAACAGAGACCGCCATATTTTTTTGCGGATGGGTCGCAAATTTAGAATTGAATTCCTTGTTTTGGTTTCTGTAGCCATATTTGCTCCTATCTACCTCTACTAGTATTCAGCGCGCCCGCGCATCAACGAAAACAAAATGGCTGTGACAACGATCATAATAATAGCAAGAACAACTGCCATGGAGGAGGCGTACCCAAACCGGAAGTACTTCCAGGCGGTTTCGTACAGATACATCACGGCCGTCCGCGACGCATTGCCGGGGCCGCCTAACGAGATGATATAGGGCTGGGCAAACACCTGCATGTGGGCGATAAACTGCGTCACTGTAATGAACAGCAGCGTTGGCATGATGAGTGGGATGGTGATGTGAGTGAAGGATTGCCAGGAGTTCGCCCCGTCGATCTTGGCAGCTTCGTAATACTCCTCAGGAATACTTTGCAAACCGGCCAGGAAGACAAGCATCGGGAACCCAAAGGTCCACCAGACCGTGGTAATGGCAAGAGAAGGGATGACGAGGTCAGGGTTTCCCAACCAGGAAATGCGAGGTCCCCCCATGATGGTGGTAACAAAGTAGTTCACAATGCCCAACTGAGTGTCCCAGATACGTGTACCCACGATACCGATCACCGCCACCGAAAGGACCCCAGGCGCATAAAACAGCACGCGCAGAAAGTCTCTCCCGAAAAAGGAATGTTTTAGGCCTGAAGCCACGAGCAGGCCCAGCACGATGTTGGTCGTGACGGTGAATAACACAAAACTACCCGAATTGCGCAAGGCTTGCCAAAAAACCCTGTCGTTCATCAGCGCCTGATAATTTGCAAGCCCGATGAAGTTCTGCTCTTTGAGCATGATCTTCCAATCGTACAGACTGATCTGTAAACCGCGGAAGATTGGATAGAGCAGAAATAATGCGAAGAAGAGAAAGTGGGGAAGAATAAATAGATAGTTGGGAAGCTGCTTGCGTATGCTTTTCCAACTCCAATCTGCAGCAATTACAGTTCCATTGGCCGGTACAACGTCTTTTGTGGAAGTGGGAGCTTGTGTCATAAGTCACATCCTTCCGATACATAACATAACGGGCAGGTCGGTGCGCCCGATTGCAGCGAGCCCACCGACCTGCATAGGAGAAGAATAGATCTATGGACGATCAAGGATCGCCTGAATGACCTCACAGCCGGCTTTCAATTCAGCTTCCACATTTGCATCCGCGCTGGCCAGGGCGTTGCCAACCGCGGTTTCATAGGCAGTCTGGATTTCGATGAAGGATTTATGAGCGAGGGATGTGCGGCCAATCTCGTTGAATTCCTTGGCAGCCATCGCCACCGATTCAATCGCCTGGACATCGGCCTGATTCTGTACCTCGATCTTGCCCGGCACCTGGCCTGAGGTCGCCCAGAAGGCGCCGTTATCCGCCAGGTAAGCCATCAACACTTTCGCCTTGGCAACGCCATCCTCATCCACACCGGTCGGGATGGACATAATGTGCGAATCCAGTTTGACAGCTTGTGTTCCATCCGGAGCCAGCGAGTTGATAAAAGCGGTTTTGGTCTTGGCGGCCACGTCAGGGTTGTCCTTCATGAAGCCCCCGGTCCAGGTGCCTTCCCACATGAACGCCAGGCGGTCGACCTTGTAGAGATCGCCTGCCCACATCTTGCCGGGGACTGCCGGTGGAGCCACGTAATATTTGTACATCATGTCGTGCCAGTACTGGATCGCGGCGACCGATTCGGGAGAGGCCAAAAGGCACTGGGTCCCATCCGCGTTCGTAACATCACCACCAAATTGCCACAGTGTGACGGGAATGGTATAGCGCGGCCAGGTGAATTCGTGCGCCCATACCTCTACATTGTCCTTGTCAAAACCTTCATCGGTTGGGTGCTTGCCATTTATATCTGTGGTAATCTTCTGCGCCCACTCCAGGAATTCTGTCCCATTCTTGGGCAGGTTGTCCGGGTCTAGGCCTGCATTTTCGATGATTTCGGTGTTGTACCATAATAACCAGCCGTGGTTATCGAAAGGAACGGCCATGGTTTTACCATCGTAGGTGATGTTCTCGATCACCGAAGGATTGAAGTCTGCCTTGTCGAGGGTGCCATCCGCGAAGATCACATCATCCATTGGCATCATGAGACCTTCCGACGCCATCTGGTTGACTTCAGCCGCATGGAAAATGACCATGTCGGGAGGGGTACCGGCAGCCACAGCCGTAGGGTACTTTTGGAAGAATGTGTCCCACGGAATGCCTTCAGAGCGAAGACAAACGTCGGGGTTATCTTTTGCGAATTTTTCCAGCAGCACCGCAAAGACCGCGCCGTCCGTGCCGGTCAGGCCATGCCATAAAATTAACGGATCACTGCAGTCGCCGAAGGCGTTCACGATCGGCGTAGGTTCTGCGGTCAGATCTACTGCTGCCGGGGGTTCGGTGACGTCGGCAGCACCTGGAGCCGTAGCAGGGGCACCGGTCCCACAGGCGCTTAGCACCAGGGCCATTACCATCAACAAGGTCAGGCCCAGGGGTAGCTTGGTACGATGTACGATGTTCATACTTCTCTCCTTTTTGAGAATTGAAAAACTGAAACAACCGACTTTGAAAAAACGCGAATGGCGCCGTGGCGCCACTGCGCTACAACCGGATTTGATTACAACAGTGAAATATCAGTATTTCAATCCTGCCGTTCCGTGAGAGTGGGACTTACGCAGAGGCCCGCTCATAAAAACGGCATGGAACTTCGAAGCGGCGGCTAGGCCCGGTATACTCACCTCGGATGCGCTCAAAGAGCGCTTTTGCTAACAGCGTGCCCATTTCACCCGGATACTGTGCCACAGTGGAGAGCTGTGGGCGCACCCAGGATGCGGCGGGAATATCATCAAAGCCAATGATGGCAATATCTTCCGGGACCCGATAGTTCATTTCTTCGGCCGCCGCGAGAGCGCCAATCGCGATGGTGTCGCTGGCAGCAAACACAGCTGTGGGAGGAGTAGGCAATGCCAGCAGGGATGTAATGGCGCGGCGTCCACTCTCAACCGACCAATCCCCTTCCACCACATAGTCAGGTGGAATCGACAGGCCGGCATCTTCCATGGCCCGACGAAAAGCACTATAGCGGCGTGTGATCACCGGGAATTGGTGACTCGCACAGATCATGGCGATGCGTTGATGTCCGCGCTTTTCAATCAACCAGTGAACGGCCTCATAGCTGGCCCTGGTATCGTCGGCATACACAACGTCGACTTCGGGGTGCTGGACGTGATTCCCAACTGCGCTGATGGCCATCCCTGTGCGGGCTTTGAGGTTTTGCAGATCATCATCGGTCAAGTGATAGGGGATCATGACCGCTCCATCCACTGGCCGCCGCAGGAGCGACTCACAGAAGAGCATTTCCTTCTCACGCAAATGATCGGAATTGGCAATCATGACACCGTAGTGATACTGCGACGCCACATCCTGAACGGCGCGCACCATCGGATGGTAGAAAGGATTGCTGATATCAGCAATCAACATCCCGATCACATGATTTTTTTGGCCGCGCAGAGAGCGTGCATACTGGTTGGGCTGATAACCCAACTCTTTAACAACTTCCAGAACTTTTTCCCTGGTCTCTGCACTGATCGGTACTTTGGACTTGGAAGAGGCAGGGCTTAGGATGCGTGACACTGTGCTCTGTGAGACACTTGCCGCTTTTGCGACATCACGCATGGTGATTTTGCGTTGGGTTTTGGGAGAATTGAGTGTCATGGGGTATATTATATGGATTGATGAAATCGTATGCGGTATTTCGTATTCTAGCATACGATTGTATAAGAGTCAAGAATCTGGCTCTTTCCAACATGGCTTTCTCAAAGTCCGGGCAGCATCTCTTTGTCCGCTACTCTTCGCGAGTTTGCGCTAATCGGTAACCAATTCGCGGAGATTAGCGTAAATTCGCGGACTCACTTTTGGCTTTGAGAAGACCATATCTTTGCCGATCCCCCGCCATACCTTTTACTTCTTCGGGAATCGAAAATGCCAGCTTTGATGCTGGCATTCCCCTTAGCTATTGTCCAAATTTCAGGTTAGTTCCGGCTTGCGCACGATCCAAACCAACGCCAGCCCTGTGATCGCCCCCGCGACCAGTCCACTTGTTACCGCGATGATCGTGGTGCTAACAGCCGGCTCAATCGATGGAACATTGAAGAACATCGACAGGACAGCCTGGCTCGTCCAGAAACCGGCCGCCCAGCCGAGAGAACTGGCCAGGATCCAGACCAGCAGGTTGGGAATTTCCCGCCTCAACACGGGCCATTGCACCATTGCTACAATGACACCAAACAGAAGATAGGCGATCGCTTCCACAAAAACCGTACTGGGCAGAGTCTGGACGAGCAACAATGCCAGGATATAACCGGCGGCCCAGGAGGCCCCGCCAGCCAAAACCCAATTCGAGCCGGGAGTGACATAACGTCTGAGCACGATCCACTGGGCAAAACCAATAATAGTCCCGGCGAGAACCGGGACTATTATTCGGGCCAGGCCAAGGCTGAGCACATCTACCAATAAAACGGTTGGGAGAAAGCCCAGAAGCATTCCCCCGGCAGTGACTAACGTCCAGCCAAGCCACAAACCGATTTCACTGCGCTCAACCCTGGCTTCATCAATATCAATCGTCATTTACATCTGAGGGTAACTACGCACGCCGCATCAAGCCCACGATGAACAGCAGCACGACCGCGCCGCCGATCGCAACCAGGATACTGTAAAGGTTAAACCCGGTCACACCAGCCGCACCCACGGCGTTCATCAGGAACCCACCGATCAGGGCGCCGAAAATACCAACAACGATATTGGCAAGCGCACCCATCTGGGCATTGCGACCCATGACCATACTGGCAATCCAACCCGCCAGGGCACCCAGAAGAACCCAAATTAGTATATCTGTAAGCATTCTGCCTCCTTTAGTATTTTTGGAACAATATCAATATACAATCGGCAAGGAAATTCTACAATAAGGGAAGTCCTCACTTATGCGGGGGTTATCCCTAATTAATCCATTTTTCATTTTTCGGTATATTGAAGGAACAGGAAGGTGTTATGTACTATCGCACAACCTCTACACGCAGGCGCGGCTCATCCTGTTCGGGTCGCTTGATCATGGCTGCCGCCATCGCGGCTTTTTCGCTGTTCTCCTATTTAAGTTCACGACAGGATAATCCGGTTACCGGAGAAACCCAATACATTAATATCACCGTGGAGCAGGAGATCGCCCTGGGTTTGCAAGCCGCGCCGCAAATGGCACAGGAATTCGGCGGGCTGGATGAGAACACCGGCGATCAGGCGCTCGTAGATGAAGTCGGGAATCGCATCCTGCAGGGCTCGCCGGCAGGCAATTCTCCCTATGAGTTCGATTTCCACCTGTTGGACGATGAACAAACAATTAATGCGTTTGCCCTGCCAGGCGGACAGGTTTTTATCACCCGGGCTTTGTACGATAAGTTGGAGACGGAGGGCGAACTCGCGGGTGTTCTGGGGCACGAGATCGGACACGTCATCGGCCGTCACTCTGCTGAGCAAATTGCCAAGGCACAACTTACCGAAGGCCTGACCGGGGCAGCGGTCATCGCCGCGTATGACCCGGATAACCCCGCCAGTGTCAACAGCGCCCAGGTGGCAGTCTTGATCGGTCAATTGATCAATTTGAGATTCGGGCGGGAGGATGAACTGGAATCAGACTATCTCGGGGTTTGCTTCATGAACGATTCTGGCTACGACCCGAATGAACTGGTCGGCGTGATGGAGGTGCTCGAATCCGCCCAGACGGGCGCCCGGCCGCCGGAATTCTTCAGCACGCATCCCGACCCCGGCAACCGGATCCAACGGATCGAGGCCGCCATTCAAAATACCAACACCTGTCCCTAAGTAAGAAAGAAGATAAGAAGAAAGAGGAAAAAAGAAAGACTTCAGCTAGAAACAGATTTCGAGGGCGAGTTTCTTTTTAGAGCGCTGATAACCCGCCAGTGAGGGCATTTTTGCCGCGAATTGGCGTAAATTTTCTGAACCTTTCGTGAAATTCGCGGCAGAGGTTTTTGCTCTCCGAGTAATAAGGGTACGGTGAGACCCATGGGATCAGCGTACTTCGCATTCCCAAAACGCGGAAGAAATTCCGCGATTTCCAGGCGATCAGCGTTCCAAACGGCTTATCGCAAACTGACGTTAGCTAACGATTAGAAAAAAAATATTTGGGGATATTTCATTTGAAAATGACCGCACAAACTACTATAATAGCAACCTCCTTTCATGAACATGAACCCGGAATACCATTCAGCCATACAGGATTTTCAATCCGCGCACCTGCGAGCCAAGCTGCAGGGAGTGCTGGCGCGCATCACCGGCCGCTCGAACGAATTGCTTTCGTATGAAGATATAGCCAGGAAACTCAAGCTGCAGGGACGTTCCGATAAGGGCATACAGTCGATCCCTGTGGACGCCATCATCGGAAGCGTGGGCCGCTACACAGATTTCACACGTACCTTCCTGCCGCGCCGCGCAGAGGATCAAGAGCGCTGGGCAAATGTCAAGGCGGTAGCGTTGGATGGGTCGGGGGTAGGCTTGCAGCCCGTGGAAGTCTATAAAGTCAGTGAAGTCTATTTTGTGATGGACGGCAACCACCGCGTCTCGATCGCACGACAGGAAGGCTGGAAGGTTATCGAGGCGCATGTCATCGAGATCCAAACTGACATTGCCCTGACGCCGGACGTGCAGCCTGATGAGCTGATCATCAAAGCCGAGTATGCCGATTTCCTGGCGCAAACAGAGTTGAACAAAACACAGGAATACATAGACCTGCGCATCACCATTCCTGGCGGATATCAAAAACTGCTCGATGAAATCTGCATCTGTCGCTGCCAGATGGAGAAGGAAGGACAAAAGGAATGCTCGCTTCAGGACGCAGCCGGAAACTGGTACCGCGACATCTACCTTCCCTTTGCTGAGGCCGTGCGCGAGCGCGGCATGATGCGCTGGTTCCCCGATCGCACGATCACCGATCTTTACGTCTGGATGTCCGAACACCGCGACGAGCTGGAGAAAGAACTGGGCTGGAGCATCCGCCCGGAAGCCGCGGCAGAGGTTGTCATCCAAAAGAAGAGCCGGCGCGCCACCAGCGCGGAGGCCAAAGTGGGAAGCTGGCGCAAAGCGCGCCTGCTCAACCGTTATTCCGAGCACCTCTTCAGGGACATCCTCGTGCCGGTTGGGGACGATCCTGAAAGCTGGCAGGCGCTCGAACAGGCAATCCGAGTTGCCAGGCGGGAAAATGCAAACATCCAGGGGCTTCATACGGTGGAGAGACAGGCAGCATTCAGCGAAGCGGAGGCAGCCGCCCTGCAAAGTCGATTTAATCAAATCTGCGAACGCGAGAACGTTCGCGGGGCACTGGCAATTGAAATCGGTGAACCGACTCAAAAGATCCTTGAACGCTCTGCTCTGACAGACCTGGTCGTGATGAAGATCGCCTACCCACCCTCCAGCGGGATCAAAGCCCTGGGCTCCAACATCCGGACTCTGCTGGCGCGCTGCTCACGCCCGGTACTGGGGGTCACAGACAGGGTCTCGCCAATCGATCACGCCCTGCTGGCATTTGACGGAAGTCCAAAATCCAAGGAAGCTCTTTTTGTGGCCGCTTATCTCGTGGAGCAATGGAAGACGCGCTTAACCATTTTTGTTGGTTCGACCAACAACGGCTCGAACGAGACGATGCAGGATTTCGCCCAGAGTTATCTTGAGTTCAATGAGGTGGAAGCCGGCTTCATCACAAAGCAATACTCACCGGAGAGCATGCGAGAAACAGCCAAAGAGATCAATGCTGATCTCGTGATCATGGGGAGTTATGGCGGCTCGATCCTCAGGGAAATGACCAGCGGCAGTTCCGTCAACCGCATGCTGCGGGAATTGCAGCTTCCAATCCTTATTTGTCGTTAGCCAGCGCGGCAG
>Ga0105092_10001781_pt1 | contig 11537 bp, 12 predicted proteins | sample PPLLak2March2015_FD_87021 | JGI IMG/M metagenome (GOLD analysis project Ga0105092, IMG submission 87021) | Freshwater sediment microbial communities from Prairie Pothole Lake near Jamestown, North Dakota, USA - PPLs Lake P7 Core (1) Depth... | ecosystem: Environmental > Aquatic > Freshwater >... | reverse complement strand
GCGGATACGGAGCGGGCTCCAGGGCGACTGCGTGCTCAGCTGAGGCTCCTGTCTTGTTCGGTCGGCGTAGGTTCGTCCGCTTTGCCGGAGTGCTACCTCGGACGCATGGCGGCGCTTCTCGGTAGGCATGCGGGCGAGGATCTCGAGGACGCGCGTGTGGCGCGCGCCGACCGCGCCTAGCGGGACATCCTCGCCTCCTTTCCATGGAAGGGAGCATGCCCCATTTGCCTCTGCGGACGCACGCAACCGAGACCCGCCGGCGTCCGATGCGGCACCCGCGTCAAGCAACCGCAGCGCCGCTCGAGCCCGCGAGCACGCGGACGGCTCAAGCTCCCAGCTTGCTCTTTCGCCTCGGCAGCTTCCATTGAGGTCGGACGAAGTGGCAGGTGTAGCCGCCGGGATTCCGCAGGAGGTAATCCTGATGCTCCGGTTCGGCCTCCCAGAAATCGCCAGCCGGAACCACCTCAGTGATTACCTTGCCGGGCCACAGGTCTGAAGCATCCACGTCGGCGATCGTGTCTTCGGCAATCCGCTTCTGCTCCTCGCTGGTATAGAAAATCGCCGAGCGATAGCTGCTGCCGACATCGTTGCCCTGGCGATTGCGCGTGCTGGGGTCGTGAATCTGGAAGAAGAACTCGAGAATCTGTCGATAGCTGATGCGGGCCGGATCAAAGATGATCTCTACCGCTTCGGCGTGTCCGGGATGATTGCGATACGTGGCGTGAGCGTTACTGCCGCCGGTGTAGCCGACACGCGTCGACAGAACACCGTCGAAGCGGCGGACGAGTTCCTGCACGCCCCAGAAGCAGCCTCCCGCGAGAACGGCGCGCTCCTGGTTCATCGGGCACCCCCCACCTGGTTCAAGTAGGCCCCGTAACCCTCGGCCTCCATGTCGTCGCGATGGATGAAGCGGAGCGCGGCAGAGTTGATGCAATAGCGCAACCCGCCGCAATCCCGGGGCCCGTCCGGAAAGACATGGCCGAGATGGCTGTCGCCGTGCGTCGAGCGCACCTCGGTGCGCATCATCCCGTGCGTCGTGTCCCGGACTTCGTTGACGTTCGCAGGGTCGATGGGCCGGGTGAAGCTCGGCCAGCCCGAGCCCGAGTCGAATTTGTCGGACGAAGCGAACAGCGGCTCGCCCGACACGACATCGACGTAGATGCCCGGCTCCTTGTTGTCCAGGTGCTCGCCGGTTCCAGGGGGCTCGGTGTCACCTTGCTGCGTCACGCGATACTGCTCCGGAGAGAGCCTCGAGATGGCGTCGCGGTCCTTGCTGAAATTTCGCATTCCGTTCTCCTCGTTGGGGCGTGTTTGCTCGGGTCCGGACCGCGAGCACACCGCAAGCGTAGCGCCAACGGGACGGCGCGCAGTCACGCGCGCCATCCCTCGTGGTGTCAGGCCGGTTTGCGGAGCGATTTGAACGATGCGCGCATCTCGGAGGCGAAGATCGCCGGCTGCTCCCAGGCGGCGAAGTGGGTGCCTTTGGGGAACTTGTTGTAGTGGATGAGGTTCACATACGCCTTTTCTGACCAACTCTTCGGCGCTTGATAAATCTCTTCCGCAAACGCGCTCACGCCGACCGGAAGCTTGACGCCTCTCGCGTCGAAGAAGCCACCTGCCGGCAAATTGTGCGCCGTGTCCCAGTAAAGACGCGCCGAAGAAATCGCGGTATTCGTCAACCAATAGAGCGTGATGTTGTCGAGAACGTCGTCGCGGCTCAGCCCTTCGGGTTTGCCGTCGAAAACGCGGGCGATCATCTGGTAGCTGCGAATGTCGTGATCGAGTATCCAGCCCGCAAGACCAACCGGGGAATCCGCGATTGCGTAGAGCGTCTGCGGACGAAGCGCCATCTCGTTAGCGTAGCCCAGCCCATTCTTATAGAAGTCATCGAGCTGATCCCACGCGTGCTTTTCCTCCGGCGAAAGGCCGGCGGGCGGCGGGCCGCCCGCGGAAAGGGCTTTCGAAACATCGGGCGGAACCGTCGCCGCCATGTTGGTGTGAATGCCGAGTAACCCCGGCGGCTGCTGCAAAGCCATCACCTCCGAAACGGCATTGCCCCAATCGCCACCCTGCGCCACGTAGTTTGTGTAGCCGAGGCGCTGCATGAGCGTCGCCCACGCTTTCGCAATGCTAACGGGGTTCCATCCAGGCGCCCTAGGTTTGCCCGAGAAGCCGTAGCCCGGCAGAGACGGAATCACGAGATGAAAGGCATCGGCTGCGGTCCCGCCGTACGCCGTCGGGTTCGTCAACGGCTCGATGATCTTCATCTGCTCGATGATCGACCCAGACCAGCCATGCGTGACAATCATCGGCAACGCATTTTCGTGCTTGGAGCGAACGTGCATGAAATGAAAGTCGAGCCCGTTGATTTCGGTGATGAAGTTCGGCACCGCGTTGATCTTCGCCTCGCACTTGCGCCAATCGTGCTCGTTCGCCCAGTACTGCGCGAGCTTTTGCATGGTTGCGAGCTGGACACCCTGCGATGCATCCGTTACCTGTTCGCGGTCGGGCCACTTCGTTGCGCTGATGCGCTTGCGCAGATCGGTGAGGTCGGTTTGCGGCACCTCGAAATGAAACGCACGAATAGTGGCGTTGTCGGGCATGGCGCCCTCCTTTTGAGGTGGTGATTCAGACTGTGTCGCAGCCAAAGCAGAATTTGCCGGCCGCTACGCCGCCCGCGCCTGATCGCCGACCGGCAGCTTGCGGATGCGCCGGCCCGTCGCCGCGAAGATCGCGTTGGTCAGCGCCGGCATCACGCAGGAAGTGCCAGGCTCGCCGATCCCGCCGGGCGCCTCGGTACTGTTCACGAGATGGACGTCGATCCGAGGCGCTTCGCTGATGCGGAGCACCCGGTAGTCGCCGAAGTTGGTCTGCTCGACCCGGCCGTCCTTGATCGTGATCTCGCCGAACAGCGCGGCCGACAGGCCGAAGATGATGCCGCTCTCCATCTGGGCGCGGATGGTGTCGGGGTTGACCTGGAGGCCGCAATCGACGGCGCACCACACGTGCACGGGACTCACGGCGCCATCCTTGCCGACGCTGACCTGGACGACCTGCCCGATGAAGCTGCCGAAGCCCGTGCACAGCGCGATGCCGCGCCCCTGCCCCGCCGGCAGCGGCTTACCCCATCCCGATCGCTCGGCGGCGAGCTGCAGGACGGCTCTCGCGCGCGGGTTCTTGTCGAGGAAAGCGATACGGTAAGCGAGCGGATCGTGCTTCGCACTCGCCGCAAGCTCGTCGACGAAGCTCTCGACGACGAAGGTTCCGCGCGTGACGCCGACGCCGCGCCACCACGTCGTCTGAATTCCGGACGGCGGCTCCTGCCTGACCCAGTCGACATGAATGTCCGGGAACCCGTACGGCAGATTCGCCGAGGATTCGACCGCGTCGGGATCGACGCCGTTCTTGATCGAAGCAGCGATGTAGCGCGCGACGATCGAGGCGCCGGTGATGCGGTGCGACCAGGCCACGGCCTTGCCCTGCGCGTCGACGCCCGCAGTCACGCGGTCGTAGTAGTACGGCCGGTACATGTCGTGCTGGATGTCTTCCTCGCGCGGCCAGATCACCTGCACCGGCCCGCGCACGTGCTGCGCGATCTGAACAGCGCGTACGGTTCCGTCAAACTCGAGGCGGCGGCCGAAGCCGCCGCCGAGCAGGTGATTGTGGATGCGCACCTGCTCGCGCTTCAGCCCCGTAAGCTTCATCATGGCGGCCTGCGTGAGACCCGGGACCTGCGTGCCGACCCAGATGTCGCAGCCGTCCGTGGTCAAGTGGACGGTGCAGTTCATCGGCTCCATCGTCGCGTGCGCGAGAAAGGGCTGCTCGTACACGGCGTCAATCCGCTTCGCGGCGCCGGCAATCGCTCTTGCCGCATCACCGTCATTCCGTGCCACGGCACCCGGCTTTTCGGCGGCGCGGGCGAGCTGGCCGACGATGTCGGTCATGGAGACCTTGGCGTTGGGGCCGGCGTCCCATTGCGGCGCCGCAGCGGCAAGCCCCTGCTTCGCCGCCCAGGTGTGGTTGGCGACGACGGCGACGGCGTCATCGAGGCGGACGACCTGGGTCACGCCGGGAACGGCCTTCGCTTTCGCCTCGTCGATGGAGGCGAGCTTGCCGCCGAACACCGGCGATTGCGCCAGCACGGCGAACTTCATCCCCGGCAGCCGGGTATCGATGCCGAACCTCGCGCTGCCGTTGACCTTGCCCGACGTGTCGAGACGCCGGTGCGCCTTGCCGACGAGCCTGAACGCAGCGGGTTCCTTCAGCGCGACTTTCTCCGGCACCGGCAGCTTCGCGGCCGCATCCACGAGCGCGCCGTAGCCGAGCCTGCGTCCGGTGGCGGCGTGCACCACCACGCCGTTCTCCGCGCGACAGGTGGCCGGATCCACCTTCCAGCGCTGCGCAGCCGCCGCGACCAGCATGACGCGCGCGGTCGCGCCGGCGCGGCGCAGCGGGACGTACATGGCTCGGATCGCGGTCGACGCGCCGGTCATCTGTATGCCGATGAGCGGGTTGGCATAGACCTTGTCGTCCGCGGGCGCGTGCTCGACGGCGACCTTGTCGACGTCGACCTCGAGCTCTTCGGCGATCAGCATCGGGAGCGACGTGTAGGTCCCCTGGCCCATTTCGATCAAGGGCGACACGAAGATCACCTTGCCCGCGCGATCGATGCGCAGGAAGGCGTTCGGCGCGAACGGCGCATTGGTGGTGAGCGTGTCGCGCACCTCGCTGCGTACGGGCAGGCCGAAGCCGAGCAGGAGGCCGCCGCCGACGGCGGCACTCGCGGACACCTTCAGAAAGTCGCGGCGCCTCATCTCACGCTCCCGTGTCGGTGACACCCGCGGCCTTCTTGATCGCGGCGCGGATGCGCGGATAGGTGCCGCAGCGGCAGAGGTTGCCCGCCATTGCAGTGTCGATGTCCGAATCGCTCGGCTTGGGTGTCGCGGCGAGCAACGCGGCTGCGGACATGATCTGCCCGGATTGGCAGTACCCGCACTGCGGCACGTCCAGTGCGAGCCAGGCGGCCTGGATTTTCTTGCCCGCGGCCGTGGCCCCGACGGCCTCGATGGTGGTGATCCGTTTTCCGCCGGCGGCCGAAACCGGCGTGATGCACGAGCGCGCCGGCTGCCCGTCGATATGAATCGTGCATGCGCCGCAAAGGCCCTGGCCGCAGCCGAACTTCGTGCCGGTCATGTTCAGGACGTCGCGCAGCGTCCACAGCAGCGGCGTGTCATCGGCGACATCGACGTCGCGGGGCTTTCCGTTCACGTTGAGCCTGATCATGGCTTTCTCCACTGATCGTTCAGGGCTTGACGGGCGCGGTCCTGGCGGCTTCGATGATCAGCTTCGCCACTTCCGCCGGACGCGAGAGCATCGCCACATGGCTCGTCGGCAGCGTGATGGTCTTCGCATTGATCGTCTTGGCGAACCTGCGCTCGAGATCCGGCTGGATCATCCGGTCGTTGGCAGCGACGACATACCAGGAGGGCTTCGTCTTCCATGCGGCGTTGGTCACCTTGGCGCCGAAGACGCTGCCGTTGGTCGCGCCTTGCGTGGCGGCGATGAGCCTGCGCTGCGCCACCGGCAAGTCGGGCGCGAAGTTCTCGAGCACACCCTTCGTCGTCATCGTGAGATAGCCCTCGGCGTCCGGGCGCAGTTCCGCGAGTCCGGGCGGCGGCGGGAAGTCCTTCCCGAGCTCGCCGACGGGTTCGCCCACATCGGGGGCGAACGCCGCCACGTAGACCAGCCCGGCGACCTTGGGATCGGCGCCGACCTCGGTGATCACCACACCGCCCCACGAATGCCCGACGAGGATGACGGGCCCGTTCTGGAGCGCGATGGCGCGCTTCGTGGCCGCGACGTCATCGGCGAACGAGGTGAGCGGGTTCTGGACCGCCACGGCATTCAGTCCCGCCTTCTCGAGGAGCGGGATCACCTTGGCCCAGCTCGTGCCGTCGGCCCATGCTCCATGCACCAGGACGACATTGCGCACACCGTCGGCGGCGACCGCGGGTTGTGCAACGACGGCCGTCGCAAGCACTCCTGCGAAGATCAGTTGGCGAATCATTGGGGCCTCCAAGGGTCGGTCCGTTGCTTGATGATGCTGCGCGCGGCACCGCAGCGGCAGTGTGTCGGCGGCGGGACACCATGTGTCAATCGACTCAAACGACCCGTCAGCTGCCACGCCCGACCCAAAGGCGGACAACATCCTGCGACCGCTCGCCTCCAGACTGCGATCGAGATGCATGGGCCGACCGGCCCGGCGCGATCTATCGAGGCCACCATGGATACCTCTCTGATCATGTTCGGTGCGCAGGCGCCGGATGCCGCGCTCACACTGAATCGCGTGGCGCTCGGCACGTTCTTCGCGATCAGCGGCTACCACAAGCTGTTCGACGGCTCCCGGCACGTGACGCTGACGCGCACGCTGCAGGAGAACGGCGTCCGCGCGGTGCCGGTCATGCAGTGGCTCGTCCCCGGCGTGGAGTTCAGCGCCGGCTGCGCGCTCATCGTCGGCCTCCTGTCCGCGCTCGCGGCCTTCGGTCTCTTCGTGATCACTTTCGCCGCCATCGCGCTGGACGGCATCAAGCGCATACCCGGATGGCAGCCGATCAATCGGGCCGATTGGCTCGGCGATCTGCTCTACCTGCCCGAAACCTCTACCTGCCCGAAACGCTCTACTGCATCGGCCTGGCGGTCGTGATGCTCGCGGGGCCCGGACCATGGGCTCTCGACGCGAGGATCGCCACCCTCCTCGTACCGTAGATGGCGATCGAGCGACTGCGGGCTTTGACGACACTCACCACCACGCCAAGGAGGTCAGCATGAACAGCATTCAGACGGCCACTGGACCAGCAACCCGCATGCCGAACGCCGCGAAGGTCGATCTGAAGCTCGAGGCCGTCATCATCCCGGTGTCCGACGTCGATCGCGCCAAACGCTTCTACGGCAGCCTCGGATGGCGACTCGACGCCGATTTCGCCTTCGACAATGGCTTCCGGGTCATCCAGTACACGCCGCCCGGCTCGGAGTGCTCGATCCAGTTCGGTACGAGGATCACCGCGGCCGCACCCGGCTCGGCGCAGGATCTCTACCTGGTCGTCTCCGACGTTGAGGCGGCGCGCGCGGATCTCGTCAGCCGCGGCGTCAAAGCGAGCGAGGTGTTCCACCCCGAAGCACCTGGTGCCTAGTTCCAGCCGAACGGCGCGAGCGGTCGGGTCAGCGGGCCCGCGCCCGACCAGACGAGCTACCGCTCGTTCGCCACGTTCGGCGATCCGGACGGGAACGGCTGGCTCCTCCAGGAGGTCAAGACACGGCTTCCCGGGCGCGGGCTCGCCGGGGACGTCTCGACCCTCACGCAGCTTCTGCGAGAGGCGGAGGAGCGTCACGGCGAGTACGAGGCGACCGCTCCGAAGCACCACTGGTCCGGGTGGTACGCCGCGTATATCGTCGCGCGCCAGCGCGGCAAGTCGCCCGAGGAAGCAGCGAAGGATGCTGCCCCAGCGTGAAAGGTGCCCCGGGATAGCGGGGACCCCTCGATCAACGAGCGGCCAGCCCGATTCGCCGGCGCGCCCGGGGCTGTCAAGCCTCGGCCGCCTGGTCGCCGATCAACGCGCCGCCGTCCAGGCTGCGGTCGACGACGACAGGCGGTAAGCGGCGATTCCGTTCGCGATCTGGAGCAGGTCGCGAGCGCCAGGTAGCGACCGCGGTGGGCGCCGGCAATCGCACCGAGCTTGCCGCTGGCGAGGGCGTCGACCACAGACGCGCCGATCGCGACGACCGATGCCGGAATCGAGAAGTCCTGTGCTAGCTCAGCGCATCGACGAGCCCCGTGATGAACGTCAGCATCAGCAGGAACAGGGGCAGCGGGCCGTGTTCCCTCGCGTCCCAGGGTGAAAAGGATTCACGCACCACCGTCGGTCCCGCCGTCCCCGGACAGCCGCTCCCTGAGGTCATGCCACGCGACCAGCACGAAACCGCCGACGAGCCCGAGGTGCTCGAAGAACGTGTTCTCGACCATGAAGCGCTCGGGTTGCGGAACCTCCCAGAAGCGGTTTGCGACGAAGGTGGCGAACAGCGTGAAGCCGGCAAGCACGAGCGCGCCCAGCCAGCGATAGAAGCCGCTGAGGATCAGCGCGGATCCTCCCAGCTCGACGAGGATCACGGCCAATGCGAGCGGCGCGGCGGGCGAAAGGTCGAAATGCCGCATCTCCGCCACGGCGGCGTCGAAATCGGTCAGCTTGTTGAGCCCCCCCTGCAGATAGGCGGCGCAGAGTAGCAGCAGCGCAACCCACATCACGGCGCGCGACCGCGTCAGCACGGCGGGTACGAGCGCCTTCGGGTGGTGAGCGGGTCCGAGCCGGTCCATGGCCGCGCAGTCGAAGAGCGGTTCAGAAGGCCCAACACGAGCACCCCAGCGCGCCCCAGAAAGCGCCTTCATCGCTGGCAAGCACAGGGGTGGTCCATGCTTTCGCGTGGGCATGGCCATGCACGCCGCAGGCCATGGAACGACCTGTCGCGGCAGATTGCGCGCTGCGCTGATAGCCGCCGAACGTGCGGACCGGCGACCAATCCGGCATGGCGGGCGGCATCGGGGGAGCGAGATCGGCGAACTCCTCGGCTGCATGCACGGGTTCTCCGCCGAGCAGCGTGAGCACCGACGTGGTGTCCGGGATGCTTTCCTCGGGGATGGAGAAGTAGTCCTGCGAGAGCACTGCGAGATCCGCGAGCTGGCCCGCCTTGATCTCCCCTTTCTTCCCTTCCTCCGTCGAGAACCAGCTGTTGGCCTCGGTCCATAGCCGCAGCGCCGTCTCCCGCTCCAGCCGGTTCTGCCGGGGGTAGAGGACCGTCCCGCCGAGCGTTCTGCCGGTGACGAGCCACGCGAGCGACACCCAGGGGTTGTAGGAAGCGACGCGGGTCGCGTCCGTGCCCGCCCCCACCGGCACGCCCATCTCCAGCATGCGCCGGATCGGCGGCGTGCGTTCGGCCGCCCTGGCCCCGTAGCGCTCGATGAAGTACTCGCCCTGGTACGCCATGCGATGCTGTACCGCGATGCCGCCGCCGAGCGCGGCGATCCGCCCGATGTTGCGATCGTCGATCGTCTCGGCGTGATCGATGAACCAGTGCAAGCCGGCGAACGGGACGTCGCGGCTGACCTTCTCGAACACGTCGAGCGCGCGCCCGATGGTCTCGTTGTAGGTCGCGTGCAGCCGCCACGGCCAGCGGTTCTCCGCCAGCAGCCTGACGACGGGTTCGAGCTCGCCCTCCATCGCCGACGGCATGTCGGGCCGCTCGACCCGGAAGTCCTCGAAATCGGCCGCGCTGTAGACCAGCATCTCCCCCGCGCCGTTGTGGCGGTACAGGTCGTCGCCGTGCCCCGGAGCGACCTGCTTCGACCACGTCGCGAAGTCGATGAGCTCCTCCTTCGGCTTCTGCGTGAACAGGTTGTAGGCGATGCGCACGGTCATCAGCCCGTCGCGATGCAGCTCTTCGACGATCCGGTAGTCCTCCGGATAGTTCTGCGACCCGCCGCCGGCGTCGATCACGCCGGTGACGCCGAGACGGTTCACCTCGCGCATGAAGTGCCGGGAGGAATTCTTCTGGTATTCGGGCGGAAGCTTCGGCCCGCGCGCCAGCGTTCCGTACAGGATCGCCGCATTGGGCCGCGCGAGCAGCAATCCGGTCGGCTCGCCGCTCGCATCGCGTTCGATCGCTCCGCCGGGCGGCGCGGGGGTGTCCTTCGTGTACCCGGCCGCGCGGAGCGCCGCGCGATTGAGCAGCGCGCGGTCGTATAGGTGGAGGATGAAGACAGGGGTATCCGGCGCGACGGCGTTGATCTCGTCGAGCGTGGGCAAGCGCTTCTCCGCGAACTGGTGCGCGGTGAAACCGCCCACGACCCGCACCCACTGCGGCGCCGGCGTGCAGGCGACCTGCGCCCGCAGCATCCGCATCGCGTCGGCCAGCGAGCGCACGCCGTCCCAGCGCAGCTCCAGGTTGTAGTTGAGACCACCGCGAATGACGTGCATGTGGCTGTCAATCAGGCCCGGGATGATGCGGCGCTTGCCGGCGTCGACCACCCTGGTCGCCGGCCCGGCGAGCCTCATGACCTCCTCCTCGTCCCCCACGGCGACGAATCGGCCGTCGCGAACGGCGACCGCGGAGGCCTGCGGCTTCCGGCGATCGAGCGTCGTGATCCGCGCATTCCGCAGGATCAGGTCGGGTTTCGCATCCATCGGAGTCACCGTCGCCGGATCAGATCTCGCGTGCGGGCGAGGCGGTCGGGGAGGCCTCGACTTTCGGCGCGCCCGGCAACGCTCCGAACACGTGCTCGCCGCACTTCGCCTTCACCCACGGAAGCGTGATCTGCTCGCCCGCCACGACGTGCCGCGCAAGGGGCGCGATCTGCTCGCCGAGGAGGATGCCGAGCAGCCCGAGGAGCGCGATCACCGGCGGCGCGGGAGACCGTACGTTGAGGAAGCCGTAGATCGCCCCGACCAGCAGGCCCACGGCGAGGGACAGCAGATACGCCTTCATGCCCGGCACCTCTCTCGGCTGGCAGGCCCGGCTACTGCGCCCGGGCGGCTTCCTGCGCCCTGCGATAGCTCTCGATCACGGCGCGGTAGTTCGGGGACACCATGGTGTAGATGTCGGCGAGCTGGGCGGCGTCGGGGCGGTTCCAGGTGCGATGCACCTCGCACAGCACGGCGTTCGCGGTCGTGGGAATCACGCCCGCCTGGGTGAAGCGCGCGAGCGTCGTCCGCGACGCCATCTCGCTCGGGTCGCCCGAAGCGTCCATCACCGCGTAGACCTTGAACCCGGCCGCTTTCGCATCGAGCGCGGGGAACATGACGCACACGCTGGTCCACACGCCGGCCATGACCAGCGTCTTCTTGCCGGTTTCGCGCACGGTCCGCACGAACTGCGCGTTGTCCCAGGCGTTGACCTCTCCCTTGCGCGGCACGTAGACGGCGTGGGGCGCGGCCTCCTGGATTTCCGGCATGAGCGGGCCATTCGGTCCGTTCGGTTCCGAAGCCGTCGTGATGACGGGAATCTTGTGCAGCGCCGCCACCTTGGCGAGCGCGGCGGTGTTGGCACGCAGCGCCGTCACGCTGATGTCCTTCACGTTCTGGAACAGGCCGGACTGATGGTCGAGGAGGAGGAAGACCGTGTCGGTGGGATCGAGCAGGGCCTTGCCGCCGCCGGCTTCGTGCTCGATGCCGTCGTGAATTGCGTTCTTGCCGTCTGCCTTGAAGATTGCGTCGCTTGCGGTGGTCATGGCGTCTCCTTTCCTCCGATGGTGCGATTTGATCAGCGGCGTATGACAGGGTCCATTCGACGATGGTGTCGGTCGATGACAACCGACAACCCCTTCTTACAGATGCAGCAAACGACACCTTCGTCCAATCGACGCGATGCCCCCGGACTGGTGTGATCGCCACCGCTTGTGCGCATCGAAGGATCGACCCGACCGTGACCCCCGATAGCCGTTGACGCGTTCACGCTTGCAATTGCCGCCGTGAGCGTGGGTCTGATAGCGT
>Ga0105092_10001780_pt1 | contig 11538 bp, 8 predicted proteins | sample PPLLak2March2015_FD_87021 | JGI IMG/M metagenome (GOLD analysis project Ga0105092, IMG submission 87021) | Freshwater sediment microbial communities from Prairie Pothole Lake near Jamestown, North Dakota, USA - PPLs Lake P7 Core (1) Depth... | ecosystem: Environmental > Aquatic > Freshwater >... | reverse complement strand
GGCCTTTGTCCATGCCGGTGCATTGGGATGTCCAATTAAGGCTGAACTGTTAGCGCCATCTTTTGCTACGGCGTAATTACCGCTATCCTGTGTCCCTTAAGGAAGCGGTTTTTTATCGATCCGGGTGATTGGACTCATTCTGGATCCTTACGGCTGAACATGGCAACAAAAAAAACAATCGTTCAAGCATTCACTGAGATGGCTCCTGAATACGAGCAGAAAGTGGACGGTGAGCTCCACAAATTCTGGGGATGGAGTTATGCTGGGTTTGTCGATAATCTCATTCAGATAACCCCGCTGCGTCCTGGTGACCGGATCCTCGACGTGGCGACAGGTACTTCGGTTATCCCCCGGGAACTACAGTATCGGGGCAAATCCGAAGGATCCATCGTGGGTCTCGACATTACCCTGGCCATGTTGAATTCAGGCAAGCAAATCATGCAATCGAATGGCGGTATGAAGGATATCCACCTGGCCTGTGGTTCGGCTTTATCGATGCCATTTCGGAACGACCACTTTGACGTTGTTTTGTGCGGTTTAGCATCGCATCACATGGATGTTACGATCCTCCTCGCAGAAATGAACCGCGTGTTGAAACGTGGCGGGCACCTGACCATCGCAGACGTGGGCGGCTCGCCAGCATGGCGCCATCCGGTGATCAAAAACATGATCCGGATGGGCACATTTCTATACTTCCTGCCTTCTGAAGGACCAGCCCGGGCCCGCTCTGAATCAAGCGCCCTCTCCAACGTCCGGACGGTCGACGAATGGGGTAAGGCGCTGGCGCAACAAGGCTTTGGAAGCATCGAAATCACCAGGCTTTCGACCAACCATTTCTGGGCGCCTGCACCTCTTGTCATGAGAGCAAAAAAACCATAATCGACGAGGAGAGAATGATGGCTACAGCAACCGAACTATTACGGCAGGGTAGGAAGAGTCAAATCTGGACCAAGTATTGTGGATTCCTGGATCTCAGCCTGGCTGAGTTTATGAAGATCCAGGAACGCCTTCTCCTGGAACAAATCGAGCTCCTCTCGAAAACAGAAACGGGTAGGCGCTTCATGGGAGAAAAACCGCCGCGCACTGTAGCTGAATTCCGCCAGACGGTTCCCATCACCTGCTATGAAGATTACGAACAATTCTTCGACGAGAAACGCGAGGACATTAAATACGAGGGCGCCTACCTCTGGGCGCACACCTCAGGTCGTTCCGGCCGCCTCAAATGGATCCCCTATACCCGTGAGGCTTACCAGCGTCTTGGGGAACGCGTATTGGCCGGGGTCATCCTGGCTTCTGCGCGGGAGAAAGGGGATATCCGCCTCGAAGAGGGAGACGTACTCGTATACAATACCCCGCCGCGACCGTATATCAGCGGCGTCACCCTCAGGGCCCTCGGAGAGCAGTTCAATTTCCGGTTTGTCCCTCCGATGGAAGAAACGGAGAGCATGGGATTCCAGGAGCGGATTGAGCTAGGCTTTGAAACGGGATTGGAAACCGGGATTGATATCCTCGGTTCGATGTCGGCAGTCCTGGTAAAAATGGGCGAGCGGTTTGCTGAAGGCGCCCGAACGACCAAACTGTCATCGCATATGCTCCATCCCAGGGTTGCAGCCCGGTTACTGCGCGGATTTATCCGCAGCAAACTGGAAGGCAGGCCGATGCTTCCCAAAGACCTTTGGACGCTTAAAGCGCTGCCCTGTGGTGGAATGGATACTTCGATTTATCGCGACAAAATCGCCTACTACTGGGGCGCAGTCCCATACGAACAATATGGCAGCACCGAAGAAGGGGCGATCGCTACCCAGACCTGGAATAAAAAGGGCATGACATTCTTCCCAGATGCAGTGTTCCTCGAGTTTATTCCCGAGGATGAGTGGACCAAGTCGCGACGCGAACCGGACTACATGCCAAAGACGGTCCTTCTCAGTGAAGTCGAGCCCAAGAAGCGCTATGAGATCGTCATTTCGAACTTCTACGGTAAGCCGCTCCTGCGCTATCGTTCCCACGACCTGGTTGAATTTACAGCAATGAAGGACCCAGAAACGGGTGTCAACCTGCCACAAATGCTGTTTGTGGCTCGTTCAGGTGATTTTATTGACCTGGCCGGTTTCACCGGGCTGATCGATGAAAAGATGGTCTGGCAGTCGATCGCAAAATCAGGGATCAATTACAAAGAATGGGCCATGCGCAAAGAGTCTATGGCTGGAGAACCGGTCCTGCATTTATACATTGAGACGGTCGAACCGATGGATTCCGAAGAAGTACGCAAACGCGTCCACGAGTGCATGAAGTCGATGAACCCGTTTTATGCAGATTATGAGACCCTCCTGGAAAAACGCGCACTTGAGGTCACCCTGCTGCCAAAAGGCACATTCCAGGCATATATGCTAGAAAAACAGGCGTCTGGTACTGATCTTGCACATTTAAAACCACCACATATGAATGCGTCTGACGAGGTCATTGACTTACTGCTTAGTCTCAGCAAGCAGTCTGCGTAATGGTCAACTGCGCCGTCCCGGGTTTTGGAAATGGAACTAACCACCTTCGCCATCATCTCGCTAACTGCACTCCTCTTCTATAGCATCCTATTAGGAGTCATCCTTACCCGGGATGTGCGCAACCGTATCAGGCAGTCATTTGGCCTTTACCTGGGGTCGATGATCATCTGGAGCTTTGGCTCCCTGATGCTCTATTCAGATCCCTCCGGAGCGAGTACGCTGTTCTGGCAGCGGTTCATGGTGATCGGTTCGATGTTGATGCCGATCGCCTTTTTTGGTTTCGTCCAGGTCTTTCTCATGCGGGATTGGCGCAACTGGCTCACGCTGGGGTACGTCGTCTACGCGATCACCTTTATTGCCAACTTATACGGACAGGTAATCCAAAAAGCCTCTTTGGTCAACGGTAAGTTGGAGTTCGAAAATGGTCCTGGAGCATATCTCTCCGGAGCGTCCTGGGTATTCTTCGTTGGTTATTCGGCCTACAGCCTGGTTCGCGAATTCCAGACAACGCGTGACCTGTTCTACCGCAACCGGGTCAAGCACCTCCTGATTGTGATCATGGTCATTGCAGCCGGAACGGCGACAAATGCTTTCGATCAGCTCAAAAGCTTTCCGGTGGATATCGCCTTCAACGTCATTTCTGCCCTGTTGATCGCGAACGCCATCCTCCGCCACCAGCTGCTGGATATCGATCGGGTAGTCCGGAAAGGGCTGCTGTACTCGATACCGACGGCTATCATCGGTGCATCCTACTTCTTGATTATTTGGGCCTCTTCGAAGCTGTTCCACGGGTTTTCAGAACTCCAGTTATTCCCTGTTTCGCTTGTCCTGGCCATTCTGACCGCCCTGGTAGCCCAGCCTTTCCGCGATAAGGCCCAACATATCATCGACCAGCTCTTCTTCCGGGAGAAGTATGACAGCAGCCTGATGCTTCAGCGGATAAGCCTGACCGCGGCATCCGTGTTGGACCTGGATCAGCTCACGGATATGATCCTGGCAGAGGTAACTTCCACCCTGCACATCAAAAATGCGGCGTTCTTCCTCAAGCGCCAGGATATCGGCGAGTTTTATATGATGGCCCAACGGGGATTGCCCGCAAATTCCAATTTGCACCTCGCCCGGACCAACCCGATAGTGATGTTCCTAACCACCCACGATCGAGCACTGAGCCGGTACGACGTCTCGATTGAGCCGCAGTTCCGGGCGATGTGGGGGCAGGAACGGGATGACCTGGAGAAAATCGGCGCAGAACTCTTCATCCCATTAAAGGCAAAAGGGGAATTCATCGGCATCTTTGCGGTCGGCCCGAAGCTGTCTGAGGAGACCTATTCCCCAGATGACGAGCTGACCATGACCACCCTGGCAAACCAGACGGCTGTGGCAATCGAAAATGCCCGTTTGTTTGCCGCTGAGCAGTTCCGCCGGGAGGAACTGGATGCCCTGTACAATCTCACCCGGCAGCTTGTCGCGACGGATGAGGTCAGTACAGTTCTGGAAAGCACCACCCGCCACGCCGTCGAGACGATCCACGTAACCTTCGCCCGGATTTTTACCCCGGAGGAAACAGGCGGGCTGAAGTGCCGGGCTGCTTTCCCGGCTCGGAATCTCGTTTACCCACTAGGAATTGGTTTGGAGGCAGCTCCCGCTGCAAAACGGTTCTATTCACAGGCGCTCCGCAATCACGAGCCGGTAATTATTTCCAGAAATGATCCGGGGTTGACCGATGATGAACGTCGCGCCCTGATGCTGGATGTTGTTCATAGTGTCTGTTTATCCCCTTTGTGGGTTGGCGATGAATCACTCGGGCTGCTTGTCCTCGGTGAAGCCCGCAGCGCCACCCGGGAGCCATTTGACAACGATAAACTGCGGGTAGTCAGCGCAATTGCCGATCAGGCTGCCAGTGCGCTGCAGCGGGCCAACCTGCACGAGCAAATGGAAGCCAGCTTTGTTCAAACGGTGGTCGCATTGGCCAATGCGGCAGAAGAACGTGACTCCTATACGCAGGAGCACAGCGAGAGCCTGGCCCGGCTGGCAGAAGCAACCTGCCAGGAGATGGCCCTACCGGACGAGACGATCAAAGCGATCCATTGGGCTGCCCTCCTTCACGACATCGGGAAGATCGGCATCCCGGACGGGATCCTGCGCAAACCTGGACCCTTAGATGATGCAGAATGGGTGGTCATGAAACGTCACCCGGTAATCGGTGCGCGGATCGTCGCTCCTGTAAAGAAACTTGCGAATGTCGCCCCAATTATCAGCGCGCATCACGAGCGCTTCGACGGTAAAGGCTATCCAAGCGGCATGAAAGGTGAGGAGATCCCCCTGGGCGCGCGGTTATTATCCGTCGTGGACGCCTACGGCGCGATGACCGATAACCGGCTCTATCGGAACGCCCACACGCATGCCGAGGCCGTCGTCGAGCTCCAGCGGTGCTCCGGATCCCAGTTCGATCCAAAGGTCGTGGAGGCGTTCTTAAGGGTGCTCGATCGAGGCGGCAATAAGAAAGCCCAACCCTATGTCCTGACCTTTGAAGTGACAACCACACCGGACTCGGCAACGAAACCCATATCAAGAAGCGCTCGATAAGCTAACGCTTTTACTCCCCCAGGCGGTCCATTTCTTGGACCGCTTTTTTGTTTAATCCCCGGCATTACAGCTTTGAAAGGTTGGCTAACCCGGGTTGATGGCCTATTGATTCGGGCTGCCTTCCTTGCTAAAATATTTATAACTACTTTATAACCAATTTACGACCATTTTATATCCTACCTTACAAAACGCAAACCTCTTTGATGGACATGGAGCATCGTAGATTTCTCTGGCTGGTTTGCCTGATCACACTAGTAATCATCAGTGTGCAGTCATTGAGTCTACCCATTCTGACCGTGCCAGTTACCAGCTCGCACGGAGGCAGCGCCCGTCTCAAGGGGGAATCTTCTGCAGCCAGGAGCGACAGTCCAGCCGGCGGAGTACACCATTCTGATTTCATCCGGTCGGCGAGCCTGGCAACTGTTGAAGCGCCAAACGTATTCTCTTTGCCGATCCAGCAGCAGCCGGCGAACCAGCCTGGCTACGTTGCCACCGAGCCGGGTATTGTCACACAGTTCGCGATGGCAGCTCAAAGTGGGACGATTGGGTTGCTGGCCCACAATACCCTGGCGGGGTCGGCATTCTTTGCATTGCAGCCCAAACAGCGCGTGGCATTGCTGCTCACCAACGGGGTCCTGTGCTATTACCGGACCAGCACCACCGAGAAATTCCAGGCGCTGCAACCGAATAGCGTGCATTCGAATTTTATCGACCTGAGCAGGCCAGATCTCCTTCTATCAAGCACAGATGTCTTCCAGATGATGTACCAGCAGGTTGACCGATTAGTTTTTCAGACCTGTATTGAAAAAGACGGTAATCCTTCCTGGGGCCGGATGTTTATCACCGCAATGCCGGAAGAAGAGCTTGTAGACCTCGGTCTTATGCGGCCCTGGAAGAATTATTTCACTTATTAACCGTGTAACGACAGGAGATAAAAAAGCCACACCGGAGTGATAAACCCGGTGTGGCTTTTTGTTTTTATAAACGCGCGAGCTACTGCATGCTTCGAAAATCCTGGAAATGGTTAACCGGTTTTGCCACGATGATCAGGCGATGAGAATTTCCCCACTCCGGCCAGCAAGTGACCAGCGTCAGGCGCTCATCATCCGATTTCTGCAGCCATTGAGCGTTTGATAGACGCGTTTCCACGCTCTGGTACTTTTCTAACAGCGTCATCTGGTTCGTGACCTGGTAGACAAAAACGTCAACACCAGAATAGACCATGATTCGGTCTCCGGGGACCAGTTCAGCCAGGCGCCGAAAAACATCACCGTAGATATTATTATGGCCATTGACAACTGTATTCCCAGGGACGTTCAATGGCACCGAAGTGTCATGCCAGCCGCCGGCAAACTCATTCGGAGCCAGCCACCGGTTGAAAACCTGGCCATCCAGCTTGACCAGGCGGTGGCTGACCGGGATAACCGGCGCATCAAGCGCGATAGCCGGGATGCGGATCCGGTCAGGGGGATAGACCACAATTTCGGTCCCGCGAGATGCGCTGTCCAGAACATCCGCGGTCTGCGGATCAACAGGCAGGTCCAGATTGCCGCGCTCGGCTGAATCTGAGAGAAACAAGGGGGCATTCCCAATATCGGGAGGATCAGATTCAACCGGACTGGTCGCGCCAGAATCGCCAACATCTACGCTGGCGATGACTTCAGGTTCACCCTCATCCGCGATGGTGATATAGGAATTAAACAGTGTTGGTCCACCGCTTCCATCGACGGCTGTATTGGTAACACCAACAAGCAAGAGGAATATCCCACCTACCAGTAACCGGTTACCAGCCGATGTTAGAAATCTCAAATGGAGACGTCCGTTCACAATCACCCGAATATTTCCGAGCAACCGGCTCACTATCCGGGTGAATTGATTCACCAGTAAATACTCTCCAAGGTTCAACGGTTAGCCCTTCGTGATCTTCACGTAAATCCCATGGAGGACAAAAGCCAGCCCGACCAGGATGAACCCGATATTCAAGAACTGTCCTTCATTGCCGCTAATCAGTTCGGATAGATCGATCCCGGTTAAGGGGACGATCGCTGGTGTGCTTACGGCTGCAGGGCTTACAGGCGGCGGCAACGTTGCGACCGTGGTCGCCGGTGGGGTTGGCTGCCCACCTGGTTGGGACGTTGATGTTCGAGTAGGTTCGACATTCGGCTGAGGCGTTTGAGTTGGGGTCGCAGCGGTGACCGGAATTTCCGGGATGGTTGGCGTGGCCGTCGGCGTCGCAAAAACGATTTCCGTGGTTGGTGTAGGCGTGGCGGTATCTACAGGCGGAGGCACTTCGCTAGTCGCAGTCGCGGTTGGTGTAGAAGTACTTCCCGGCGGGACATCAGTCGCGGTTGGTGTAGGAGTATTGTCCGGCGGGACATCGGTCGCGGTTGAGGTTGGAGTTGCCGTGTCCGTCGGTGGACGGTCCTGAGGGGTTGGGGTACTTGTCTCGGTGGGTACAACTTCAGTCTCGGTAGGTGTGGCAGTCTTTGTGGGTGTGCTGGTCTCCGTCGGAGGAACAGTTTCGGTAGCTGTGTTCGTTGGGGTTGGCTCTTCCTCTGTCGGGGTGGGTGTCATTGTGTCGATGGGTTTCTGGCATACAACCTCACACGGGTCGCTCTGCGGATGGCTGCCACCCGGATGCCCTGGGCGCTGTTCTACGACAACCCGATAAAAACCTTCACCTTCAACTGGATTGAATGAATAATTACTGCACCCGGATGCGAAAGTCAGCTGGCCGGAATCGACCTCGGTATACTCACCCGCACTGCTTGAAGAATACAAAAGCCGCCAGGTAGTCGGCCCGGCCATCGTTCCAGAGACGCATACTTGTACCGTGACGGCTTCACACGAACCGGTACAACTACCTTTAACTTCTACAGAACTTTTATCCCATGGGTCAGGCGTCGATGTAGGGGATTCGCCTTCTCCTTGGGCCGAAGCCGGGTCCATGGCCTGAACAGCAGGCCTGGCCCCCATGGATACCACCAGACCAGTGATGAGAAAAATGAGACCGAATAAATACAGGAAGCCCGTTAGGACTTTTACGAGCGATGTGATGAGTGTTTTCATTGATCCCAGCTTTCCCAGTAATGACTGAATGAATGCTTATGAAATTAGTTCAGCTTGGTATTTAGTTTGTACCCGGATACTTCACTATTAATAATTAACGTAGGGTTACGGGGATCTTTCTCTAATTTCCGGCGCAGTAGATAAACCAGATACTTGATGCGTTTCCGGGCGTTGGCCGAGTCTTCTCCCCAAACTTCCTTCGTGATAGTTTCATAGCTGACGCTTCTTGGCGCTCGTTTTGCCAGGGCTACAAGTACTGCAAATTCCCTTGAAGTCAGATGGACAGGATTATTCCGGATGGACACCTCTTTGGTATCGAGGTTGATAATCAGATCGTAATCTGGGAATGCATACCGTGCAGGCATCTCCGCTGATTTTGCCCGGCGGAGGACTGAGTTTACCCGGGCGATAACCTCAGCATTGAAAAATGGCTTGGTGACGTAATCGTCTGCCCCAATCTGCAGGCCGTTGACAACCGATTCTTTATTGGTGATGGCAGAGACAACAATGACAGGCGCTGAGGTTACTTCCCGCAAAGAATTGTAGGTCTGCCAGCCGTCGATCTCGGGCATCATCAAATCGAGCATGATCAGGCTCGGTGGAAAATCGGTGCATTTCTTCAAGGCCTCATTGCATCCTAACGCACCGACCACGTCAAACCCGGCGGAACGGAGTATTTCTTTCAGAAGGCCAACCATGTCCGGATCGTCATCGATGATGAGAACCCTGTTCCGGTTGGCCATTCCATAGATGAGGTCGAGATCAATGCCTCGCGATGCGGTTGTGGCCGAAGGGCTGCCTTGAGGGGTTCTTGGAAGGGCATTGATCTGCTGGTTATCTATCATGGTCCATCCTCGATGAGATCGGTTGTCAATCACTTACGAACTACCAGCCTTAATATAATAAACCGGCCATGAATAGTTCGGCCGGTTTCGCAATTGTCTCCCCGAGAACACTGTCTAAAAATAGACAATGCGACCAGATGATGCTCTCAGTTCATCGCCGCCAGGTTAGATTATTTGATTGTCAGAATTACTCACTATCCGCGAACGATAATAAAAATCCCACCCGCCAGGATCCTCCCCCCAGGAATTCCTTATTACCAAACCAATTATATATGATTACCCCGCAAAAATCAATAACCTCTTTGATTATTTTTCCTAACCACTTTTCGACATACAGCTTACCAGCTTGAAGTCAATTGAGGTCTATTTCCTTATATTTTCAAACACCGATATCAGGGTATCGACCACGCCGATCCGTTCTTCAGATATCCGCCGGGCTTCACGAAGAAATTGCTCATCTTTGGTAAACCGGGCCGCTTCTGCCGGTTCACCCCAGAAATATGTGCGGAGCTTTTGTAACAAACCAGCAGCCAGGGCTTCTCCCTGTGAAAGGATTTCGACTGCAGCAAGATCTCCCTTGGCCGCTTTCTGGAAAAGCTCTGCCCACCGCTGGGCGGTATGCTGCCAGTCCTGCAGGTTGAGTTCAGCTTTGGTCTTAAACCCATTGCGCGCAAACGGCCGGATGAAAATTGGAAATCTCTCAAAATTTGCCGCGGTTTCACCCAGGACCCGAATTAATTGGTTTCCAGCTTGTGCACCCTGGGTGAAGAGGTCCTGTCCGTTTTCTTTTATTGGTTTTCCAAGGCCTGCACCGGCCTGTTCACATGTGTTGGAACCAGCAGTTTTAAGAAAACCGGCTCTCTCGAGGACGGTGAAACCGTTTGTTGATTCACCATGGTAGACGTCAGCCAGGGCAGCGGCCAGGTAGGCGGTCGCCGCTCCGGCATCTGCCGCGGGCATGCTGCCTGCATACCCGGAATGCAGGGGCATATTGAGGAACGCTTCCGTACGAATGCCCATCACCGGCGCTAACCGTTCTGCAACCGCTATCAAACCTGGCGTGGCCACGAAACCGGGCGCAAAAGCAACCACCCGGATACCCTTACCGGCAACCTCAGCAGCGAGAGACTGGCTGAAGGCGAGCAGCCCTTGTTTTGAAGCCATATAGGCGGACAGCAAAGGCATAGCCTCCGTGGATATCATGTTAATGATAGTCCCGTGCCCGAGCTCAATCATTCCCGGCAAGAACGCCCGGCAGGTCAGGAATGCTCCGCGCAGATTCACCCCCATGACCTGGTCCCAGGTGCGAACGTCCATTTCGAGGACAGGCACTGCCGGACAAAGAATCGCATTGTTAACGACCATGGTAACCCGGCCATACACAGACTGCGCATGTTCCGCAAGCCGTTTTACCTCATCTTCTCGAGAAATATCCGTCTGAATGCACCTGGCGTCTCCACCTGCTTGAATAACGGCCCTTTCAGTTTCAAACCCATCCACCGAGATCTCAGCGATGACTACTTTCGCCCCCAACCAGGCCAAGGATCTGACCACCTCCCGTCCGATTCCTCTCCCACCGCCGGTTACAACAGCGACTTCTCCAGCCAGGGTATCCGGCGCCAGCCCTAACCGTTCGATGGTCAGCCCTTCTGATTCCATAATCGTCTCCAAGGTATTCGAATTTCAAATGGGGAATCTGCCGCCGAAAATCCGCAGAATATCGGAATTATATCCCTTTCCAACAATAAGTTGGGTTCTCTTGGAATTCCCGTGTTGAAATCCGGGACCAGTTGCGGTAGATCCCAATGACCCATAAGTTGTATATGCGGTGAAATTTTTACTGGAACAATGGGATCACTGCGAAAGCTGCCCTACACCCGGCCATATTCGCAAGAAGCTAACCCTAAGCCTGGGCTGGCAGCTCATCATCTACGAGCTTTGTAAGCGCCTGGATCGCCTGGTCTGCTTCCGGGCCGCTTGCCTGGAGGCCGACCTGATTCCCCTGCACTGCGCCTAATGAGATCACCGAGATCAGGCTTCGCGCGGAGACCGGACCTTTCCCGGAGGTGATATTACGAACCTGGATATCTGCATCAAAGCTGCTTGCCCGCTGCACAAATCTGGCGGCCGGCCGGGCATGCAATCCCATGGCGTTTTTCAGCGTGAGGATTGCCTCCCGTTTTTCAGGCAAGGTCGAGACAGACGGCTGGACTCCCCCGGTCTCAACCGGTTTGAGCTGTTGGGTTTTTGGAAGCAGGGCCTGCTCGGCTTCCATGCATACGGATGCCAGGTCATTTCCCAGGCTGGCCTGCACACCGGCCGCGATAGCCCCCTCGACGAATGGCGCAGCGCAAAATCGGATTGCAGGGCGCATTTCTTCCGGAAGGAACTCAAGGGCCATCTCTGCGCTGAGGATAGCGCTGCCCAGATCCATCAGAACGGCAACCCCGTCAGGGGTATACACGGATTGGATCGCTTCTACGATCTCGGTGGCGTCTGTACCGAATTCCTGGCGGTCGGGCCCGACCCCGGCAGCAATC
>Ga0105092_10001778_pt1 | contig 11545 bp, 10 predicted proteins | sample PPLLak2March2015_FD_87021 | JGI IMG/M metagenome (GOLD analysis project Ga0105092, IMG submission 87021) | Freshwater sediment microbial communities from Prairie Pothole Lake near Jamestown, North Dakota, USA - PPLs Lake P7 Core (1) Depth... | ecosystem: Environmental > Aquatic > Freshwater >... | reverse complement strand
TCTTCCGTTCGCTGCGGCTCTATTCAATTCTGGCCCACCGCCGTCAACTCCTGCCTGCCCGGCTGGCACAGGTTCGTCTCGAACAGTTTCAGGATCCGCTTGTATTCGTCGACCCAGCTCGTTTCCTGCTCGAATGTGTGGTCTTCGACGGGGTAGACCGCGACGTCCCAGTTTTCTTTGCGAAGCTCGATCAGCCGCTGAACGAGCCGGACCGAGTCCTGAAAGTGGACGTTCGTATCGCTCATGCCGTGGCAGATCAGCAGTGCCCCTTTCAGATTCTGGGCGAAATAAATCGGGGAGCTGCGCCGATAGGATTCCGGATCCGTCTGCGGTTCATTGAGAATCTGCGACGTGTAGCCGTGGCTGTAGTGCGCCCAGTCAGTCACTGGACGCAGGGCCGCACCAGCCGCGAAGACATCAGGCGTCGTGAACATTGCCATCAGCGTGAGGAAGCCTCCGTAACTGCCCCCATAGACGCCGATTCGCCTCGAATCAACCTTTTCGGATTGAACCAGGTATGCGGCTGCGTCCACGACGTCATCCAGATCCTTTCCACCCATATGCCGGAAAATGGCTGTCCGCCAGTCTCGTCCGTACCCGGCACTTCCCCGGTAGTCGACATCGATAACAACATATCCAAGCGAGGCGAGCAGGTGGTGGAACATGTACTCGCGGAAATAAGTCGACCAATACTTGTGGGCGTTCTGCAGGTAGCCCGCACCGTGGATGAAAACAACGCCGGGGTGAAGCGGGTGTCTCGGGGCGCCAAGCATGTCCGGGGTATAAAGCCTGGCATAAACCGGGGCTCCGTCACGAGCCTTGAAGGTCAGGAGCCGGGGCTCGATCCAGGGGAAAGAGAGCCACTCCTCGGTTGGGCTTGTCGTCACCTGTTTCGGCTTGGCCCCCGGCTGATTGGCCATGAGAAAAACGTCAGGCGGACGATTGCTCGAGGAGTAAATGAGGCCAAGCAGTTTGCCGTCGGGCGAAACTCGAGCCTCGGTCGACCCAACCATCGACGTTAGTTTGGTCCGACGTCCGCCGGCGATGGGCATGGAGTAGACGTGCTGTTCTCCCGGATGCTCTTCGCTCGTTGTCAGCAAAAAAGTCTGTTGGTCTGGCGCAACCTCGACCGATTTGACTTCCCAGGCCCCGCTGGTCAGCTGCCTGGGCTTGGTTGAGACATCGGCGACGTCAACGACGTACAGGTGCATCCAGCGGTCGCGCTCGGAAAGAAACCAGAATTGGTCGGTATCGCCCACAAAACCCCGATTACGCCAGCCGTCCAGAACCCAGGCTTCGTCCTTCAGATGATCTACGACCCGGCTTTTCCCGGTCTCCGGATCAATGACCGCCAGCCATCGTTCCTCGTTGTCCGACGATCGCACAGTCGAAACGGCGTACTTGCCGTCTTGGGAGATGAGCGGCATGGTCCACTGGAATTCCCGAGGCGGTTTGGAGGCGCGCGCCGACGTCTGAGGTTCGGTGACCGGAGCGACGGGAGAAGTCTCGGCCGGCTCCGAATCAAGCACGGCCGCCCAGACTTGCTTTTTTGTTCTGAGGTTGAGTATCGCGATCCGCCTCATACCCTGGGCCTCGCCGGCCTTCGTCCGACCCGGCAGCACTTCTGTATATCCGCTGGACGTCACGTACCGCGGGACGTCTGCACGCTTTGCGTTAGTTGCCCGGTCTGTGACGAGCGCATAGACGTACCGGTCATCATGAGCCAGCATGAGATCCAGCACCGATTGCTTTTCGGTCACTTCCAGGAGGGGCAGTTTCTCCTTTTCGGCCCGTTCCTCGTTCTTCTTGCGGCGTTTGTCCACCTCCTTGACCGCTTCGATCAGGCTCTCTTCTTCCTTTTCCAGGTACTTCTGACCGTCGGTCGATTGAGGATCGCGTTTACGAGGTCCGGCGTCGTTAATCTGAACCAGGCGATCTGCGCCTTCGCCGAGCGGCACGAGGTAGAGGCAGTTGTCGCGAGAGAAAGTTACGGCTGTTTCGTTCCCGGCCCAGCGCGGATTCGACTCGCCGGCTGACGTCCGTGTGATCAGTTGCCGGGTCCCTGCGGTCGTGTCAATCAACACGATGTCTCCGCCGGCGACCGCCAGAGCCCGCCGGTGTTGCCGGTCCCAGACGACCATCGCGGGCGGTGCCGCTTTGCGTTCGTCCTCGCTGAGCTTCCTCAAGCCTGTACCGTCGGCGTTGACCACCCAGGTTGAGCTTTCATCGGCGTCACGCCCGCGCCATTCAAAGTAGAGACGGCGGGAATCACCCGACCAGCGGAGAGCCGATGGAGGATAGCCAACCAGTTTTGGCCCCCGCATGACGCTGTCGACGGAGAGCTGGAAATTTGATTTGGCTGCCTGCAAACCCAAGCCGGCAGCGAGAATCACGACCGAGAACCAGAGCTTCTTCACGAGGCGGTATATTAACCGCGATTACCCCTAACGGCACGCATTTGTTACACCAGGCCAGTCAGAGCCGTGAGCGCAGCGTCTTGTGCGGAGCGACCCGGCCATTGCCTCTGGAACACCATCGATGGTGCTCCAGAGGCAATGGCCGGGTCGCTCCGCACAAGACGCTGCGCTCACGGCTCTGACTGGTCTCCCTTGCGCCGCCCGTGCTAATCTCGAATTAAGGATTTACGCATGTCTACCACCACAACCCAGGTGCGCGCCCGCGCGATCTGGAAAGGCGTGATTCAGTTTGAAAACGTCGAGCTCCCGGTCAAGCTCTACTCCGCGGTTCAGGACCGCACGGTCCATTTCCGTCTTCTCCACAAGAAAGACCGCCAGCCGGTCAAGCAGATGATGGTCAATCCGGACACCGGCGAAGAAGTCCCGAAAGAACGGATTCGCAAAGGGGCCGAGGTCGAACCCGGGGTGTTTGTTCTGCTGAATGACGAGGAACTGAACGAAGCCGAACCCGAATCTTCTCGCACCATAACGATCGAACGCTTTGTCCCTCCTGAGGCGATCAGCCACCAATGGTTTGACCGTCCCTACTACCTTGGTCCGGACGGTGACGATGATCAGGACTATTGGAATTTCGTCGAGGCTTTAGAGAAACAAGGGAGGGAAGGCGTGGCCCGATGGGTCATGCGCAACAAGAACTACGCCGGCGCGCTGCGCCTTGAACAGGGACATTTGATGCTGATTGCTCTGCGCTTCTCAGAGGAAGTAGTCCTTGCCGAGGACCTTGAAGCGCCCCAGGGGCGCGAGCTCGAGAAAAGCGAGCTGACGATGGCGCGCCAGCTGATAGGGGCGATGGTCGACAAGTTGGAGCCGGAAGAATTCCGTGACGAGTTCCGCGACAAGGTTCTGAAAATGGTCCAGGACAAAGCCAAGGGCAAAAAACTGAAATTGGTAAAACCGAAGAAGAAAGCCAGCCAGGAGTCGCTGGCAGGCGCGCTCGAAGCCAGCCTGGCCGCAGTAAGGAAGAGAAGCCATGCCTGAGGAAACCAGCCTTCGCCCGATTTGGTCCGGGACCATCACCTTCGGCCTCGTCAATGTCCCGGTCAACCTGTTTCCCGCTGTCCAGTCCCACGGTGTCCACTTGCGGACTCTGGACGAAGACGGCACGCCCCTCAGGCGGCGTTACTACTGCCCGGCTGACGAGGCCCAGGTCGAGGGGGAAGAGATCGTCCGGGGATACGAGATCGAAAAGGACCAGTTCATCGTGATCGAAGACGAAGAGCTGGAAGCCCTGGAGCCTGAGAAGTCACGCGACATTGACCTGCGCCGCTTTGTGGACGCCGACCAGATCCGTCCGTATTTCTTCGAACGCCCGTATTTCCTGGCGCCTGCCGGCAAATCCAACAAGGCCTACAGGCTGCTCGCCCGGGTCATGCAGGACGAACAAAAGGCTGGAGTGGCGACGTTCGTGATGAGAGACAAGGAATACCTGGTCGCCATCCTGTCTGAAAACGGGATCCTGCGGGCGGAGACCCTGCGGTTTGCGGACGAAGTCAGGAAACCGGAGGACATCGGGCTCCCGGAAAGGCAGTCGGCGAACGCGAAACAAGTTGCCGGAATCGAAAAAGCCATCAAGAAGGTCTCGCAGAAGAGCCTGTCGCGAGAGGAGCTCCGTGACGAGGCGGCTGAAAAGCTGATGAAGCTGGTCGAGGCGAAGTTCAAAAAGAAGAAGGACGTGATTCGCGCCGAGCCGACCGCCGAGGCAGACGAGGAATTTGTGGACCTGATGGCCCTGCTCAAAAAGAGCATCTCGCAGGCGGCATGACAAGCAGTGGACGACATGGACCAAATGGACCCAGTGGACCCGCGAATTCCCTGTCCATTTCGTCCATGTCGTCCACTTCGTCCACTAGCCCCCTAAATATCCAGAATCACGTGCGCGCGCCACTCGGAGTCGACTTTTTCCAGGCGGAACTGATGCAGCGTCACCGCCTTCACGTCGACGCGCTGGGCATGCCTCGCCGGGTCAAGGCGTTCTCCGCGCCCCTTCCCCGTCGCTCGAAACTCACCACCCACCTCCTCAATCCTGCAGTCCGTGACCCTCAGCAGCAATTGTTGGGCGTCCTTATGGAAGATGATCTCCTGTAGGAAGTTGAGGAGCAGCATTTCCAGCGACGCGTCAGCCAGAGAGATGTCTCGCTCCTCCCGAGGCTCGACCGTCTCAAGATCTTCGATCATCACGTTCAGCGTGGCTTCTGCACAGGCGGTGAAGACTTCCTCGAGCGTCTGCCCTGAAGCCTCAAACGCGATATCGGCCGTCGCTACGTCTTCGAGGAATTGGTATTGCATAGTTCACACTCCGCGAGCGCCTCGAGAATGTCCTCTCGATGCACGGTGACGCTCTTCCCGATAAAGACCAGGGCGGCTTTGTCGGCTTCGAACGGTTCGAATTCCCAGCGTCCGGCGACGTAGTTGAACAGCAGCCACTCTCCCTCCGACTGCACAAATCCCTTGGACCGGTACACGCCCCATTCCTGCAATTGTCCGGCCCAGGCGCTCAGGCATTCCCGCGAGTATCCCGCCTCGGGCAGGATAGAGAATGAGTCGAACTCAGGCTGGTGCAGGTGCGGGACGGGAGTTGCTGTCCGGTCGCGGAAGATGCCGAACAGGAGTTGGGGATCAATTTCGGCCCGGACGGTTCGAACGATAGCGGCTGTTTCGTTGATCGCCTCGAGCTTGTCCTCGACCGCTGCCGCCTGGCTCGTCTCGATCAGGTCGATCTTATTGAGCAGGATCAGATCGGCATCCTCGATCTGCATCCGGGAGGTATGGCCGATTTGCGGAAATCGGATCAGGGAATCGGCATCGATCACTGTGATGACGCCGTCCAGGCGCACGTCGGTCAGGCTCTCTTCGATGTCAAAGATCAGGGCCTCCGGCTCGGCGAGCCCGGTTGTCTCGACCACGATCACATCGGGAGTCACCACCTGGAGGATTTCTCTGACTGCCGCTTCGAACTCACCCTGAAGCGAGCAGCACACGCAGCCGCCACCCAGTTCGGCGATCTGAACATCCTTGCCCTGGATGATCTTGCTGTCGATCGCGATTTCCCCGAACTCATTCATTAGGATGGCGATTTTGCGATCCACAGACGCCAGGATGTGCCGCAGGAGTGTGGTCTTCCCGCTCCCCAGTGGCCCGGTGATAAGTGTCATCGGCGTGCGCGAAGCCATGTTCAACCTTTCACATTGCCTACTGGAAGAAAACGAACGACAGGCTTGCTGATCCCGGCCTGCTCTGAGGCATGAACCACCTCGTCAATATTCTTGTAGGCCCCGCCCGCTTCTTCTGCGAGCCCGCTCCACGAGGCGGTCCGCACATAAATCCCACGATGCTCCAGCTCGCGTTGCAGCTTCTCGCCTCGCCACATCTTCCTGGCCTTGGTTCGGCTCATCGTGCGGCCGCTGCCGTGGGCGGTGCTGAAAAATGTCTCGGCACCGGTTGGGACGCCGGCCAGCAGATACGAGCCGGTTTCCATGCTGCCGCCGATGATGACCGGCTGGCCCACGTCTTTATAGCGTTCGGGCAGTTCGTCCATGCCGGGGCCGAACGCGCGCGTGGAGCCCTTGCGGTGGACCAGCAGTTTCTTCTTCTCGCCGTTGACCGTGTGGGTCTCGAGTTTCGCCGTGTTATGCGCCACGTCGTAGACCATCCGCATGCCCAGCTCCTCGGCTGGTTTCCCGAGAACCTCGGAAAACACCTCCCGAATGCGGTGGAGGATCACCTGCCGATTCGCGAAGGACATATTCAGTCCACACTTCATGGCGGTGAAATAGGCGCGCCCTTCCGGCGAATCAAATGGAGCGCAGGCGAGCTCCCGGTCCAGGATCTTGATCCGATAACGACTCTCCATCACCTTGAGGAACTGCTGCAAGTAGTCCGTGGCGACCTGGTGGCCAAAGCCGCGGCTCCCGCAATGGAACATCACAACGACCTGGTCGGGAATCGTTATGCCGTAGCGTTCCGCCAGTTTCTCGTCAAAGATGTTCTCTTTCTTCGCCACCTGGACTTCCAGGTAGTGATTGCCGGAGCCCAGCGTGCCGATCTGGTTAAACCCTCTGTCGATGGCCCGTTCGCTGATCTTCGAAGCGTCCGCGCCACTGATACAGCCGGACTCCTCGGTCAGCTCCAAATCCTCCTCCCAACCCAACCCCCGCTTTACGCACCATCGCGCCCCCTGCTCCACGACGTTGCGGAATTCGTCCTTGGAGATCCTCAAGAATCCAGTACTCCCGACTCCTGCCGGGACTCGTTCATAAAGCTTGTCGACCAACTGCTTGATGCGCGGCTGTACCTCCTGCCAAGTGAGATTGGTGGTTACCAGCCGCATCCCGCAATTAATGTCGAAACCGATTCCGCCGGGTGAGATCACTCCGCCCGCCTGGGGGTCCATGGCCGCGACGCCGCCAATCGGGAAGCCGTAGCCAAAATGCCCGTCGGGCATGCACATCGCGAAACGCGTGATCCCGGGGAGAGTCGCTACATTGGTAATCTGGTCGTAAACGGCGTCATCCATCTCGCGGACAATCTTCTCGGTCCCATAGATTCGCGCAGGCACACGCATCCCCTCCTTGTAGGAGACCGGTATTTCCCACACGGTATCCGAAACCTTCTGAATGTCGTTCATGATCGCCATACGGTCCTCTTTCCGCTGAATTCTGAGTTGACGTCTTCCGCTATCTCCCATTGTTGCACTGGCAATGGTCGGATGCGATACTTGGAGTAGTGCCCATGAATACGGAAAACAGGTGGATCACCCTAGATTATCTGGAGCTGTTCTGCGAACAGCATCACATGGTAATCGGCTGCCAGGACGGGGACCATCAGCTCTGGATTTCGCCTCTTGGGCCACATCCCTCCTCGTTAACCTCCAAGGAGGTTCACCAGATTCTCACTGAGAGCGCCCTGTTCGAGCTGAGAACGATGTCCGACGACGACACGGAAGAGACGGAGATGCCTTCTTTTTTCCTGACTCGAACGGAGCTTGAACAACGCATCAAGCGCATGATGAATTGAGCGCGATGCGTTTAGCTCAGTGCGTAACTGCGGTCATCTTCACACCGTAGGAATCCAATAGCCGGATGAAATCCTGGTCTCCTCGAAGCGTATCAAACACCTCTTCCGTTGCCAGCCTTTTCCCGTCGTTAAATCCGGCGGCAAAAGCCTTGGTCAGATACTGCAGGCACGAGTCTTTATCTCCATTTTCGGCGAAAAAGACGGCCATCTGGTAAGGCCGCTCAGGGTCGGGCTTCCGGTCCTCAGGAGGCGACAATTCCATGGTACGGCTGTCGGCAAAAACCCTTGGGTCCAGCTCGAGCGCCTTCCGGTACACTTCCCGTGCCTCGGCGAACTTATGCCTCTGCATGAACGCATGGCCCAGGTTCACATAGAAACTCGGCACGTCCGGCTTGATGTCGATGGCAGTGTTGAAGGCACGCGTGGCGCCTTTCGGGTCCTGCTCGGCGAGCTCGACAATTCCCAGCGTGTTGTGCGCAAACGCATACTTCGGAGCCAGGCCAAGCGCTCTTTCAACGGCTTTCCTGGCTTGGGGGTATTCGAAGAGTTTGGAATAGGTAATGGCCAGTTTGTTGAAGATGACTTCGTGGTAGGGATTGAGGTCGGCCGCTTCCAGGTACTTCAGTAGGGCCAGGTGGTCCTTACCCTCGTCCAGAAGCTTGTCTCCCTCGGCAACCAGGCGGTATGACTGGACGACCTTGTCAGCTGGAACCTTGACCTTCGAGATCTTCTTGATACCTGAGCACGAAGAGATGAGAAACAAAAGGGCCAGGCCGAGGACTGTCGCTGATCGGTATCTCATGGCCAAGCGTATTCTATCACAGGGGTTCGGGCACTTGCGGCGCGGCGGCTGAGCCGATTTGCCAAGGCCCCGGAAGTATTCTAAAATTAACCTCCTGCTAGCGGGGGTACATGTCGATTAAGAAAAACGAAGCGCCGGAGAAAACAGTCGATTCAATACTAAGTCTGATTATCGATGAGTGGTACGAGCGGGTGTCATCCTACTACGTCACCCACGAACAACTTCGAGACAATCCCGAACTGAAGAAGGAAGAGGAGCTTAAGAGATTCCACGACGAGAAGGGGCACCGGATAAAGTTTGATAAGGACAGCCTGGACTTCACGTACGGGCTTCGCTCGACCTGGGGCGATAATCACGTCATCATTGAGGTCAGCGTCAACAACAAAGTGGCGAACTTCGATTACGCCGATTTTCAGGAACGGCTGCTCGCCTATTACGAAAAAACCGGGAAACAGAACGTCCCGAGCCCCTACGAGCTTCGAAGCCACCCGTTCGAGGAGATCCTCCAGTTCGAGCCGAATCTAAGAGAAGCGTTCAAGGTGGAAAAGCGCGAGGACAAGGCGGATATCATGCGCCTTTCTTTTCACGTTAACGGGGAGTTCGTGGACAGGATCACGGCGCATCCCCAGGCGAGCAAGAAACTGATCGAAGATTATTGCGTTTCCCCTTTTCGCACTGTCTACGCCACGGTTTATCGTCGGTCCAAGTGAATTCTGGGAGCGCAGGGAGTTGGGTCCCTGCAGCTGTTCTTTCGGAAAGCGGTGGCCTTGCCACCGCTTTGATCCGAAAATGGGTACTCCCGAGCGGGCGCTGAGGTCTAACAGAGCCCGCTCGGGCCGAAAGAAAGCAAATGCCCCGAGAGGTTCATGCGCCGGCGTCAGTTCTCTTTTCCTGCAGGAAACATCGCTATGTCCACACTTCGCAAGCTCCTGGTGCTTGTTCCGTTCTTCATGCTCACCATCGTTTCCGTCTCCGGCCAGGCAACTCGCGCCTCCGCCGCCCGTCATCCGATTTCCTTCGACGACTTCATCGGCATGGATGCCGTCTCCGACCTTCAGCTTTCTCCGAACGGCCGCCTGGCGGCGTTCGTGGTCACCGACTATTCCCTGCAGACAAACCGGGGAAACAGCGACATCTGGATCGTCGGCATCGGCGACCGGAGACCGGCCCGACAGCTGACCAACAAGCCGGGATCGGACTCGCAGCCTCGCTGGTCTCCCGACAGCAAACACCTGGCTTTTGTCTCCGACCGGGATGGCTCGAGTCAAATCTACCTGGTGTCTCCAACCGGAGGTGAACCCAAGAAAGTCTCGCGTCTGAAGATGGGACCGAGCAATCTGACCTGGTCTCCGGACGGCGCCTCGATAGCGTTTTCGGCCGATATCTCCTGGCCGGAACAGCACGAAGACAAATTTCCCAGCCAGGCAAAGGCTTGGGATGAGCTTTTTTATCGACATTGGAACGAGTGGCGCGTCGGGGTCCGGTCGCACGTCTTCCTGCTCAATGTTCGTACCGGAGACTCTACGGACCTCACACCGTTCGATGCAGACTACCCTACCCTGGCTCTCGGCGGATACCAGGATATCGTCTTCACACCGGACGGTGGTTCGCTCGCCGTGGTGGCCAACCTGGATCAGAATCGGGCCTGGACCACCAACAATGACATCCTGTTAATTCCGACCAAGGGTGGTGGCGAGCCGGTCAACCTGACAAAGGCGAATCAGTCCAACGACAACAACCCGGTTTTCAGCCCCGACCGCAAATGGGTGGCGTATCGGGCCCAGATGCGACCCGGGTTCGAGGCCGACCGGCAGCACCTGATGTTGATGGAATGGGAGACTCGCCAGGTCCGAGACCTTACTGCCGACTGGAATCTGAGTGCTGACGAAATCCTCTGGTCACCAGACAGCCGCTTCATCTATGCGCAAACGGAAGAGGAGGCGCGCAGCAGCCTCTACCGCATCTCCATTCCCGACGGGAAGCGTGAGAAAGTCATCGAGAACGCGTACGACCAAAGCCCGCGCCTGACGCCCGACGGGAAAACCATTGTCTGCCTCCGGGAGAATTCGCGGCAGCCGGATGAGGTGTTTGCGATTGACCTTGCAGCTGGCGATGCTAGGCAGCTTTCACACGTGAACTCCAAGGTTTTAGCGGAGCTCGACATGAACCCGGTCGAGGATTTCTGGTTCACCGGGGCTCAAAACGCCCGGGTTCACGGGCTGTTGCTCAAGCCCCCTGCCTTTGATCCCAGTCGCAAGTACCCGCTTGTCTACCTGATTCACGGCGGCCCCCAGGGCGCCATGCAGGACGATTTCCATTGGCGCTGGAATTATCAGATGTTCGCGGCGCCGGGTTATGTCGTGGCCACGGTGAACTTCCACGGCTCCACTGGTTACGGACAGGAATTCACAGATTCGATCTCAGGCCATTGGGGCGACTACCCCTACGAAGACCTCATGAAAGGGCTGGACTATTTGCAGGCGCAGTACCCCTTTATCGATTCCACGCGCATCGGAGCCGCCGGCGCTTCGTACGGCGGCTACATGATTTACTGGATCGGCACTCAAACGAAACGATTCAGCTGCCTGATCGCGCATGACGGTGTTTTCAATCCGGAGAGCATGTACGGGTCAACCGAAGAGCTTTGGTTTCCGGAATGGGAATTCGGGGGGCCTCCGTGGAAGAGCCGGGAAATATACCGCCGCTGGTCCCCGCAAAATTACTCGCAGAATTTCAGCACGCCGATGCTGATCGTACACAGCCAGCAGGACTTCCGGGTGGACGTTTCGCAAGGCTACGAGGCCTTCACCGCGCTGAAAAGACAGGGCGTTCCGGCACGATTCCTCTATTTCCCGGACGAAGGCCACTGGATCGCAAAGCCTCGTAACCGACGCGTCTGGTGGAACGAGATGCTCACGTGGCTGGGGAAGTATTTGAAGACGGAGCAAGGGGCGAACTGACCGCTGACCGCTGACCGCTGACCGACTGACCGACTGACCGACTGGCCGGCTGACGACTGACCGACTGACCGACTGACCAACTGACCGACTGACCAACTGACCGGGGAAAAAGGCCCCGCTTCTTTCTCAGCCGTCGATAGGTGAGTGGTCAGCCCGTCAGCGGTCAGTGGTCAGTTGGTCAGTTGGTCAGTTGGTCAATTCGGAGTCTCCACCATGCTGCTCGTTATCGATGTCGGCAAAACCAACGTGGTACTTGGGGTCTTCCAGGGAAAGACACTCGCCCACTCTTGGCG
>Ga0105092_10001777_pt1 | contig 11547 bp, 6 predicted proteins | sample PPLLak2March2015_FD_87021 | JGI IMG/M metagenome (GOLD analysis project Ga0105092, IMG submission 87021) | Freshwater sediment microbial communities from Prairie Pothole Lake near Jamestown, North Dakota, USA - PPLs Lake P7 Core (1) Depth... | ecosystem: Environmental > Aquatic > Freshwater >... | reverse complement strand
AGTCAACATTTCAAACACCCTCGCAGCGTGCGCGGGCTCTGAACTGCACTGCGTTGCCCTTTAAGCGGGTATCCGCAACGGGTAGAATGCACTCGTGACTCCTCTTCGAAGCGCGACAAACTGTCTGACGCTCATTGTCATTCCACTTCTCGCCTTGCTCGGATGCTGTCGGCAGGATACGGAGACCGGTTCGCCGGGTCGCATCACTCTGACCCTCGGCGCTTACACAACTCCTCGGGAAGCATACGGGAAAGCGATCATCCCGGCCTTCCAGCAGTTCTGGAAGCAAAAGACCGGGCAGGATGTCGAATTCCAGACGTCTTACCAGGGCAGCGGCGCCCAAAGCCGTGCAATCATCAGTGGATTTGAAGCAGACGTTGCCGCCCTGTCGCTGGCCGAGGATGTGGAGAAAATCGTTGAGGCCGGTCTGATCACCCACGACTGGAAATCGGGCGCGAATCGTGGAATCGTCTCCACGTCGGTCGTTGTAGTGGCCGTCCGTTCCGGGAATCCTCTGAAGATACGCGACTGGACGGACTTGACGCGTTCGGGAGTCGAGATTCTTAGCCCGGACCCCCGAACGTCGGGCGGCGCGATGTGGAATATCTGCGCGGTTTACGGCGCGGCATTGCGGGGGAAAACAGGGGCGCAGAAGGATGACCGGCAGGCGGCTGCCGGCTTCCTGGAAGCGGTGCTGCGAAACGTCTCGGTCATGGACAAGGGGGCCCGGGAGTCGATCACCAATTTCGAAAAAGGAATCGGCGACGTTGCGGTGACTTACGAAAACGAAGTGCTTGTCGGACGAAAATCGGGACAGCGTTACGATTACGTTATCCCGCCGTCGACAATCCTGATCGAGAACCCCGCCGCAGTCATCGACAAATACGCCGACAAACATGGCGTCCAGGACGCCGCCAAGGCCTTCGTCGACTTTCTCTCTACGGCCGAGGCGCAGAAAGCCTTCGCGGAACATGGGCTTCGCCCCGTCCACCACGAAGTCGCTGCGGAGCTGGCGTCGCGCTTTCCGCCGGTCGAAGATCTCTGGACGATCGAGTATCTCGGGGGCTGGAAGCAGGTCATGCGCGAAATTTTCAGCCAAAACGGCGTTTACAGCTCGGTCATAAACAGACTACATTCCAGCCGATGAGTGTCTTCGGCAGCCTACGCAGAGCCGGAGCTCAGCCGCGCTCTGCTGCGAGTTGGGGGTCCTGGGGGATCAGGTACTCAGCAATTGCCTACCTGTTCGTCATGATTCTTCTCCCGCTGTCCGCCGTCTTCTTCGAAGGGTTTCGCCACGGAATCGGCCCCTTCGTGCGAAGCCTCTCCGAGCCGATTGCCCTGAGTGCGTTACGGCTGACCCTTCTTTTCGCCCTCATCACGACGCTGGTCAACGCCGTCATGGGAACGATGACGGCCTATGTCCTGGTACGTTTTCACTTCCCTGGCCGAAGGCTGTTCAATGCGTTCGTGGACCTCCCTTTTGCCATTCCGACCCTTGTTACCGGTGTCATGCTGGTTGTTTTGTACGGGCCGCAGGGACTGCTCGGTGAATGGCTCGAAAGCCGGGGTTTTGCTGTCGTCTTCGCGAAACCCGGAATTCTGCTGGCACTTCTGATGGTCACCTATCCCTTTGTGGTCCGCGCGGTGCAACCGGTTCTCGGGGGATTGCGCAGAGACCACGAGGAGGCGGCCTGGACTATCGGGGCCACTCGTGTAAGAACCTTCTTCTCCGTGGTGCTGCCCGAAATTCTTCCGGCAATTGCCACCGGAGCGCTGCTGACGTTTGCCAGGGCGCTCGGTGAATTTGGATCCGTCGTTGTCGTCGCCGGGAACATTGCCGGCCGGACGCTGACCGCGCCGGTCCATGTTTACGGCCAGATCGAGTCCGAAAACAGGCTGGCGGCCAGCTCGATGTCGGTCCTGCTGCTCGCCCTGTCCTTCAGCCTGATTCTGACGGTTGATCTGCTCCAGAAACGAAAAAGGACCCCTCATGCAGCCAGATGATCAATCGAGTTTGCACCGGCGATCAGGCAAACGGCAAGAAGGGCAGGCCGGTCATTTCGGACGAACGGCTTTGATCCTCACCGTGGTCCTCTACGCGGCAATCCTCATCCTGGGACCGCTCGTTGCCATCTTCTGGGGCGCTTTCTCGGAGGGCGCCGCCCGGCTCATCGACGAATTGTCGACCCAACAGGCATTCGACGCCTTGAAGTTAACGTTGTTCCTCGGCTTGGGGGCAACGGCGATCAACACGGTCTTCGGATTGTGCACCGCGTACATTCTGGTTCGCGACCGCTTCGCGGGACGGCGGTTCTTGAACGGTGTTGTGGATTTGCCATTCGCCGTCTCTCCGGTAATCGCCGGACTGATGCTTATCCTGCTCTTCGGAAGAGGCGGATGGCTGGAGCCACTCGTGAACGCGACCGGTATGAAAGTCGTGTTCGCCGTTCCTGGAATGCTGCTGGCGACCTGTTTTGTATCGTTGCCGTTTGTGATTCGGGAGGTCATGCCCATCCTTCAACACGTCGGGACAGCACACGAGGAGGCGGCGTACATCATGGGCGCCGGCAAATGGCAGGCTTTCTGGAAAGTGACCCTCCCTTCGATTCGCTGGGGGCTCGTCTACGGAGTAGTACTGACGATGGCGCGTTCGCTCGGCGAGTTTGGTGCGGTCCTTGTCGTGAGCGGGGGGATCGTCGGCTTGACGGAAACGTCAACCCTCTTCATCTTCCGGACATTGGATGATAGAAACGTGATTGCAGCTTACGGCATGGCCTTGGTCTTGGCGATGGTATCGTTCGTGTTGATGCTTATCGTTGAATTTCTTAAAAGCAGAAGTTCGGAATTTCGGGGACATAATACTTAATTCCCATGGCGTCCAGTGCAGGCACGCGGAAGCAGAGGAATTAAGTTTTGTGTCCCCGAAATTCTCAGGCGTAGGTCCGCTTTCGAAGTCGGACATTGGATTTTGAGGTTATTCGTTCTCGGCTGGTGGGTTAGTTGCGGATTTCTTGAAGTCCGACTTTGAAGTGGGACCTGCACCGGGACGTCGGAGAAACAGTGTCGATCGTCCTCAAGAATGTGACGAAAAGCTACGGTCATCAGGTGATCGTCGACCGTCTCACGTTCGACATCCCCGATGGGGAGTTCTTCGTCCTGCTCGGTGCCAGCGGGAGCGGCAAGAGCACGATCCTTCGCATCATTGCCGGTTTGACTCCCCTCGACCAGGGCGAAATCTGGTTTGGGGATCAAAATGTCACCAACTCCCCGCCTCAAGCCAGAGGGATCGGGTTCGTCTTCCAGAACTATTCGATTTTTCCCCGGATGACGGTCGCCGAAAACATCGAATTCGGGTTGAAGATTCGGCGGATCCCAGCGGAGGATCGGGTGCGTCGCCGGGAAGACCTCCTCGAACTGGTCGGGATGGCCGGCCTGGGGTTGCGTCTCCCGTCGCAGCTTTCAGGAGGACAACAGCAGCGGGTAGCGCTCGCGCGGGCCTTGGCATACGAACCGGAGGTCCTGCTTCTCGACGAACCTTTTGGCGCATTGGATGTCAAGACGCGATTCCAGCTCCGACGGAGTCTGAAGGAAATACACGACAAGCTTGGTATAACGACGATTCTCGTCACACACGACCAGGAGGAAGCCTTCGAATTGGCCGACCGGATAGGCATCCTGGCGCGTGGCCGACTGCTGCAGGTGGAGACGGCCGAGAGGCTTTACACATCTCCAAATTCAATCGTGGTTGCCTCCTTCGTCGGGAACGGAACCCTGCTGTCTGGCCGGGCGGCGAATGGTCGCGCGCATTTTGGTTCTCTTTCGGTCCCAATCCCGCCCGAGCTCCCGTACGAGGAAGGCGAACGAATTCAACTCTTCTTTCGACCTGAACAAATCGCCATCAGCAGAGACCTCCCGGAGCAATCGCAGCTATTGCTGGGTCGCGGAAATGTGGTCGAGACAACTTTTCTCGGTCCCCTGAAACGGCTTCGCCTCAGCGTTCCCCGCCTGCCTGGGACCAGGCAGATTTCGCCGCCCCTGGCTTTCGGTGAGATCGACTGGCTGCTCGATTGCGTGGTTCCATCCGATCGCGCCACCGAGAATACCGAGTATTGGGTGAGTCTGTCCGGATGGAAACTTCTGCGCCGTCCCTCGCCCCGGTACCTCGTCTTTGACAACAACGCACGTTCGATGGGGCACTTGGAGGCGGCTCACTGGCTTGTGCAGAAACTAGGGGCCACTACGACACTCTTCACGGTCGGAAAAGAGCACAACTCGCGAGCCCAACTCCGTAAGCTCCTTGAGGAACGAGGCCACCAGGCTGAGCTCAAGAACCCGGAAATCCTGCTTCGGTACGGACGAAATGCCGACCAGATCATTCGCGAGCAGAGCGAGAACCTCTACGACTTGCTGATCTTTGGGCCCCGCCCGAGGAGCAAAGCCGGGACATTTCCGGGACCGTTCGGAAAAGCGTTGATCAAGGTGCTCGAGGAATCCGAGACGCCGCTCATGTTTGTCCCAGGCGGTTTTCGGCCCATCCGGCGTATCTTGATCTGCACGGCGGCGGGAGAACCAGGCAAGAACGACGTCCGATTTGGAGGCAGACTGGCCCGGCGTTTGGGAGCCTCAATAACCCTGCTGCACGTCGCCGGCGAATCCGAGAGCGCCCTTTCAATTGCGGAAAAGCACCTGGAGCGGGCGGGGAGCACGCTGGGCAGTTTCGATCTCGAACCGACCATTCGGGTTCGCAAGGCCGACTCGCCAGCCGAGGGAATCCTGGCAGAGGCGCGTGAAGGAGAGCACGACCTGATCATCCTGGGGGGGCACGGGCCGCATTCGTCAAGCGGCTTTTCCATACCGGACGACATTACGCTTTTGGTGTTGCGCGCAGCCGACCGGCCCGTTATCGTCGTCCCGGAAGAAGAACCGGCAGCTGAGGAACGCCGCTGGTAACGAGTTTCGGGGACATAATACTCAATTCCCATCCCGTTACTTCGGCACGCGCCGGAGCAAAGGAATTGAGTTTTGTGTCCCCGAAAGTCGGGGGGCAACAATGGAATATCGGGGAGTTTCGGGGGAATTTCGGGGGGAATTTCGGGGACACAAAACTTAATTCTGTGCTAATAGAGCCGCCTCGGTAACTGTTGGGAATTAAGTATTATGTCCCCGAAATTCCCGCCTCGGTGACGGTCGGGAATTGAGTTTTGTGTCCCCGAAATTCCAACGAATTGCAGAAGGAACGGTTATGACAAAATCTGCCGCAATTGTACTTTTTGTGCTCCTTTCCCTGGTTTGCGTCCCGACGCTTTTCGCGATCGACACGCTTGACACTTGCCTGCTGACCCAGCCGGCGGCAGGCAAAGACAGGATCGCCTTCATATACGGGGGTGACCTCTGGACCGCGCAGTGGGACGGGCAGAGGCCGCGAAGGCTTACATCCCACCCGGGACCAGAGTCCAACCCGGTGTTCTCTCCCGACGGCCGACTGATTGCCTTCAATGCCGACTACGACGGAAACACCGATGTCTACGTGGTGTCTGTGGATGGTGGTGTCCCTCAGCGGCTCACTTGGCATCCGGGCACCGATACCGTCCACGGCTGGACGCCGGACGGTCGTTCGGTTCTGTTTTCTTCTGCGCGCGCAGTGTTCACCAACCGCTACACGCAATTGTACCTGGTCGACGCCTCCGGAGGTTTCGCTCAGGCGTTACAGATCCCGTACGCGTCGCGTGCCTCCTATTCGCCTGACGGCGCCAGAATCGCTTACAACCCGCTCTCGGATGCTTTTACTCAGTGGAAGCATTACAGGGGTGGCCGGGCGTCAACCATCTCGATCTTCAAAATCGCAGACAACTCGATCGAGAAGATCCCGCAACCGGAGGGACGCTGCAACGACGTGCAGCCGCTCTGGGCCGGCGATACCATCTACTTCCGGTCAGACCGAAGCGGCGAGTTCAACCTCTTTTCCTACGACACTAAAACGAAAGCGATCAAGCAGATAACGAACCATACCGATTTCCCGATAGTCGGGTTCTCGGTCGGTGGACAGAAGATCGTCTACGAGCAGGCCGGCTACCTCCATTCCCTGGAAGTTGGCAAGGCTAAGGCAGAGCGAATCGCAATCGGAGTGGCGGCGGACCTGATGGAGCTTCGTCCGCGGTTCGTAAAAGGAGATCGCTACCTGCGAGACGTTGAATTGTCTCCGTCAGGGGCCCGCGCCGCGATCGAATTCCGCGGCGAAATTCTCAGTATTCCCGCTGAGAAAGGCGACCCGCGCAACCTGACCAACACCTCTTCGGCCCACGAGCGTTACCCAGCCTGGTCGCCCAACGGCAAGTCCATCGCCTACTTCTCCGATGAATCGGGCGAGTACGAGCTGCACATCAAGAATCAGGACGGTAAAGGAGAGGTCAGGAAGCTCAAAGTCGCCGGCGCTGGCTTTTACGAAAACCCGGAGTGGTCCCCCGACGGCCTGAAAATCTCGTACACCGACAATTCCAGGTCGCTCTACTGGATCGACGTCACGTCCGGGACCTCAAAGAAAGTCGGCTCCGAGTACCTCTACAGCCCTTCCGGTTTCAAAAGCGTGCGTCACGTCTGGTCACCCGACTCCAAGTGGATTGCCTATACGCTCAATGGGAAGTCGTACTTCGACACGATTTACGCGTATTCCGTCGAACAGGACAAGTCCTACCCGATCACGGACGGCCTGAGCGACGTCAGCGAGCCCGCATTTGATGCAAGCGGCAAATACCTCTTTTTCCTGGCTTCAACAGACGCCGGGCCTCAAAACCACTGGTTTGATATGTCGAACGTGGACACGCGGACAACCAGTTCGATTTATCTGGCCGTCCTGCGGAGCGACCTGCCCTCCCCGCTCGCCAAGGAGAGCGATGAAGAGAAGGGAGATCAGAAGGAAGAAAAGCCAAATCCCGACGCCGAAAAGGCGGCGAAGGCATCTGCAGATGCAAAGAAGGACAAAGAAGACCCGGCGAAGGACTTCAAGATTGATTTCGATGGGATCAACTTTCGTATCGTGGCGTTGCCGGTTCCGCCCGGCGAATACAGTCAACTGAGGACAGGCGCTGCAGGTCAGGTCTATTACCTGGAGACCCTGCCTGCCGTGCGCGAGCAGGGCGGAGGGCCCCGGGGCGGGCGGTTTGCTCTGCACCACTACGATCTCAGCAAGAGAAAGGATGAGACGATCATCAGCCGTCTGGACCGCTACCAACTGTCTCGTGATAACAAGAAGGTTGGCTATTCCGCAGGCGGGGCCGTCTTCATCACTGAGTTAGCTGCAAAAGTCGAGCCGGGGAAGGGGAAAGTCAACCTGGATGCCGTCGAGGTTCGCATTGACCCGGCCAACGAGTGGGAGCAGATCTTCAACGAGGTGTGGCGCATCAATCGCGACTACTTCTACGACCCCAACATGCACGGGGTCGATTGGAAGGCCATGCGCAACAAGTACGCGGCTTTCCTGCCTCACGTGACGAACCGCGACGATCTCAACCGCGTATTGACCTGGATGTGCAGCGAGTTGGCCGTCGGACATCACCGAGTCGGAGGCGGCGACGGAATCTACCAGCCGAAGAGCGTTCCCGGAGGCCTGCTCGGAGCCGACTACGAGATTGCGAACGGCCGATACCGCTTCAAGAAAGTCTACGGCGGGCTTAACTGGAGTCCGGATCTGCAGTCCCCGCTGACCGCACCGGGAGTGAATGTCAAGGCGGGCGAATACCTCCTCGGGGTCCAGGGAGTCGAACTCAGAACACCCACCAATCTCTACAGCGTGTTCGAGAACACCGCAGGTAAGCTGATCGAAATCACAGTCGGCCCGAATCCCGACGGCAGCGGATCACGCACGGTTCCGGTAGTCCCGATCGAAAATGAATCGGCGCTTCGAAACCGGGACTGGGTCGAGGGGAATCTCCGAAAAGTGGACGCCGCCACGGGAGGACGAGTCGCGTACGTTTACGTCCCCAACACAGCCAATCTCGGACATACTTACTTTAAGCGCTACTTTTTCCCCCAGAGTCATAAGGACGCGGTCATCGTCGATGAGCGTTTTAACGGCGGCGGTTCGGTTGCCGATTACTACATCGACGTCCTTCGCCGGCCTCTGATCAGCTACTGGGCCATGCGATACGGCGCCGACCTCAAGACGCCCAGCGCCTCCATCCAGGGACCCAAAGTGATGCTGATCGATGAAACAGCCGGCTCTGGTGGCGATCTGCTGCCTTGGATGTTCCGGAAATTTCAGTTGGGGAAGCTCATCGGGAAACGGACCTGGGGAGGTCTGGTTGGCATTCTCGGATTCCCGGTGCTGATGGATGGAGGCTTCGTAACGGCGCCGAACCTCGCTATCTGGACGGAAGACGGCTGGGTGGTGGAGAACGAGGGGGTTCCGCCAGACATCGAGGTCGAGCAAACGCCTGCGGATGTTATCGCCGGCCGGGATCCTCAACTGGAAAAAGCGATCCAGGTGGTGCTGGACGAACTGAAGAAGAATCCGCCGAAACAGCCAGTGCGGCCGCCATACCCCAACAAGACGGTTCCGCCGAACACGACTCGTGTGGAAAAAAAGCAGGCGGCCAAGTAAGGGATTTGCCCGCTGAAAGGAGGGGGCCTCCCCGTGCCGGCACGGGGAGCCCCTTTTATGTTCAGCCTCTGATCGATTCCTCTTCGGCTCGCACCCGTGGATACCGCTCTTCCGAAAGATCCACCTCCGCTTTGACCGACCAGCCGAACTTCAGGCCAAGAACAAAAACGGCCAGAGCGACCGCGCCCAGAGCGAAGATCGTGTCGCCGATGACTCTCAGCCACCGCACGAAGTCGAGCGTGGGATCCTGCATGAATTCGATCGAGCGCGCGTACCACAGTCCCTGGTTGACGCTTGCCCATGTCTGGGCCAGACCGATCGGCAAGACACTGAGGAGAACCATCAGAAGCAAGCCCACGTTGATCGACCAGAAGGCGATCGCTATCAGCGTGTCCTTCCACACTCGGCGAGCTGCCAGCCCCTTCAACGCGAAAAGCATCAGGCCGATTCCCAGCATCCCGTAGACCCCGAACAGGGCAGTATGGCCGTGAACCGGTGTGGTGTTGAGTCCCTGCATGTAGTAGAGGGCGATCGGGGGATTGATGAGGAAACCGAAGATCCCCGCGCCAACCAGATTCCAGAACGCGACCGATACAAAACAGTAGATGGGCCACTTATACGCCTGAATCCACTCGGTTGATCGGCTGAGCGACAGGTTGTGATACGCCTCGAAACCCATCAAAACCAGCGGCACCACTTCGAGTGCGCTGAACGTCGCGCCGAGCGCGAGGATGGCCGTAGGGGTCCCGGAAAAGTAAAGATGATGGAAGGTGCCGATGATCCCACCAAACAGGAAAATGTTGGTGGAAAACAGTACGGTCGCAGTCGCAACGTGACTTCGCAGCAACCCCATGCGCACGAACAGGAAGGCAATCACGACGGTCGCGAATACCTCGAAGAAACCCTCCACCCACAGGTGGACAACCCACCACCGCCAGTACTCGGCAATAGCGAGGTTCGTCTGCCGGCCCCACATCAACCCGGCGGCGTAAAACAACGCGATTGCAGCTGACGCGATCATGAAGAGGACGAGCAAGTTACGGTTGTCTGTCGGGCGTTTCAGAGCCGGCCAGATGGCGCGGGCCATGAGGCCGAGCCAGAGAAAGAGTCCGACCAGAAGAAGGATTTGCCAGAAGCGCCCCAGGTCCACATATTCGTAGCCCTGGTGCCCGAAATAGAAGTTCTCGACCAGTCCCAGTTTCTGCATCACTCCTGCCCATTGGCCTGCCAGGGAGCCGACCACAACGATCAACAGCGCGAGGAACAGGATGTTCACACCCAGACGCTGGAAGCGCGGCTCATGGCCCGAAACCGCCGGAGCGATGAACAGTCCGGTGGCCAGCCAGGAAGTGGCGATCCAGAAGATGCCCAGCTGTATGTGCCAGGTGCGGGTCACGGAGTAGGGAAGGATGTCCGACAACGCTATGCCGTAAAAACCGTGGCCCTCGACGGCGTAGTGAGCCGTGACAGCTCCAAGTCCCACCTGGACAACGATCAGAGCCACGACGACCCAGAAGTACTTCAGCGTGGCCTGCATCGAGGGTGTTGGCTGAAGCGCGAGCAACGGGTCCTTTTCGGGGAACTCCGTGCGGTCCGGCCCGTCGTCGCGGTGACTGGCATAGTAGTAAGCCAGCAGGCCGATACCGGCGAGCAGAAGTATGACACTGAATCCGGTCCACAGGATCAGGGAGCTCGTCGGACGGTTGCCGACCAAGTCATCGGCCGGCCAGTTGTGCGTGTAGGTGACGTTACTACCGGGGCGATTCGTTGTGCAGGCCCAGGAGATCCAGAAAAAGAACGCGTTCATCTTGCGCATCCTCTCCGGGTCCCGAATCGCATTGGTCGGAATGGCATACGCCTCCCGCTCGTCCTGCAGAGTGGGTTCGTTGGTGAAGAGACCTCGGTAGTAGTCAGAGTTGGCCTTGATGGCTTCGGCTCGAGCATCAGAGACCGTGACCGTTGCGGTGGCCGGGTCGTACGTGTTAGTCCGCAGGTCCTTCTGCAATCGCGCAAGCATCGATGCCTGCCGCTCGGCATCCAAATCTCGGAACGGGCGGCTGTGCTCCTGCTGCGCCCATAGGTCCAGGAGGAACGTAGCCTCCCGATGCAGCCAGTCGGCGCTCCAGTCCGGGGCTACATAGGCGCCGTGCCCCCAGACGCTGCCAACCTCTTGGCCTCCCATGGATTGCCAGACATTCTGACCGTCGCGGATGTCTTGTCCGGTCATCAATTGCTGGCCATCGGCGGTGATCACTCGTTCAGGGATCGGGGGCGCCTGGTTGTAAATCTCGGCACCGAAATAACCAAGCGTCGCGAACGAGACCACGATCACAACGATGAAACCAAACCACAGTCGTCTGAATTGCACGTTTCCCTCCTTTTTCGTATGAGAACTGCAGATCTCCCGAATCTAGGGAAACCGTCTATTCGTCGCGATGACAAAAGTCACGGCGGGGTAAAGTGGACTTGGGCGTCGGCTCCGGGAACAACCGAGGCAGGTGTGGAAATAAGCCCACCTTCGCGACTGGGGCACTAAACTATTGATCCAATTATACCCTCAGATTTCCTGAGGAATGTCGACAAGCGACTGCTGAATGGTCAAGTTCCGGTAGACAGAGCCGCCCGGGACTGGTAGTTGAACGAGATTGCCCGTGCGGAGGGCGAGATCGAATGGAGCCGCGCACGAAAGCGAACGGCAGTGAGCGAGAGTAAGCGGACCACCTGACTCGCTCCACCTGCTTCGTGTTTAAATGTCTCGACTTAGCGAATGATTGGTGGTCCGCTTACTCTCGCTCGCTTCGCTCGCTCTCGAGGGTGTCGAATAAGTTCTAAGGCCTGAAAGGCCGGCACATAATAGCCCAGGGCGAAGCGTGCTTTTCGCGTAGCCCTGGGTCAACACGGTCTCGACCGCGAAGCCCTGTAAGGGCGTAAGATCCTGATAATGTTGCCGT
>Ga0105092_10001776_pt1 | contig 11548 bp, 9 predicted proteins | sample PPLLak2March2015_FD_87021 | JGI IMG/M metagenome (GOLD analysis project Ga0105092, IMG submission 87021) | Freshwater sediment microbial communities from Prairie Pothole Lake near Jamestown, North Dakota, USA - PPLs Lake P7 Core (1) Depth... | ecosystem: Environmental > Aquatic > Freshwater >... | reverse complement strand
CGTCACATTTCAATGAAGTTTTTCAACTTCCGGCTCCTTGTAGGATGCCTCAGTTTTCTTAATGCCTTGGCCTCTATCTGCCTTATACGCTCACGTGTCACCTGAAAATCCTGGCCTACCTCTTCCAGAGTATGATCGGCCTTCTCCCCGATTCCGAACCGCATCCTTAGAACTTTTTCTTCGCGCGGAGTTAGAGTTGCAAGCACCTTCCTTGTCTGTTCGGCCAGGTTCTGGTTTATCGCCGCATCGGAAGGAAGCATGAACTTTTTATCTTCAATAAAATCTCCAAGATGGCTGTCTTCTTCTTCTCCGATAGGTGTTTCAAGAGATATCGGCTCTCTCGCTATCTTCAGAACCTTGCGGACTTTTTCAAGCGGAATTTCCATTTTTTCAGCAATCTCTTCAGGAGAGGGTTCGCGTCCCTGCTCCTGGACAAGGTATCTTGATGTCCGAATCAGCTTGTTTATCGTTTCAATCATATGTACGGGAATACGGATAGTCCTGGCCTGATCGGCGATAGCTCTTGTTATGGCCTGCCTGATCCACCATGTTGCATATGTGCTGAATTTGTAGCCGCGCCTGTATTCAAACTTGTCGACGGCTTTCATGAGGCCTATGTTCCCTTCCTGGATCAGATCCAGAAACTGGAGGCCCCTGTTGGTATACTTCTTTGCTATGCTGACAACAAGGCGAAGGTTGGCCCTCGTCAGTTCGCTCTTAGCCAGTTTGGCATTCAACCTCCCTTCCGCAACAGAGGTCATGATTTTTCTCAGTGTGCGGCAATTGGATTTAATCTGAAGCTCTCTGACTTCTATAAACTCATGATTTTTTCTGACCTCATCAAATAGCGATGAAAGATCATCCCTTCCAAGCTTGCAGCGGGACCTGGCCCATTTGGTGAAATGATTCCTTGATTTAATATTGGCCCGAAGCTCTGACAGCGACGAACCTGTCTTTTCAGCACAATTCATAATCTTTTTTTCCAAAGACTCGAACCAGCCAATATGTCCTTTCATGGCCGATTCAATCCTGTCAAGAACACCGCTTTCAAGACGCCATTCTTTCAGAAGTTCAAATATTTTATTGTTATTTGCGGATATCAGCTTTTTTATTCTGCGCTGCTCCTCCCTGTCAATTTTAGGGGAATAGAGCCTCTCTCGTAACTCTTTGTTTTCTCGATGTATATCTTTAATAGAATGGATCGCCTTAATGAAATTATCGACCTGGATCATTTCGTCGACATAGTTATCGCCTTCATCAAAATCTTTCAGAACATGTTTAGGGCGGAGGGATCCGCTTTCAATCTGCATTCCAAGGTCTATAATGCATTCAACCCCTGGCACCATATCAATAAGGGCTCTTAAAACCTCCTGCTCGCCGTCTTCAATCTTCTTCGCTATTTCAACTTCACCCTCCCTGCTCAAAAGGGTAACAAGACCCATCTCGCGCAGGTACATCTTGACTGGATCGGTCACTGTTCCGAAATTTGCCGATGCCGATTCACTGCGCTTTACCTTTTTCTCCTTTATCCCTTTTCCGCCATCTATCTTATGTTTACCCTCATCAACGATTTCGATGTCATGTTCGTCAAACAGCATAAGCGTTTCATCTATCCTGTCAAGAGAAAGGACATTATCGGAAATGCTTTCACCAAGCTCATCATATGTTATATATCCCTGATTTTTTCCTTTTGATATAAGGTCGTTGAAGCCTTCTTTGTTTAAAGATTTAGAACTTTCCGTTTTTGAGACAGGCGCCTTTGCCCCGGTCTTTTTATTTTTTTTCTTTTTGCTTTCCCGTTTATCAGCGGATTTTCTTGTCATAGCTTTTCGCCTCCCGAAGCTTTCAGGTTATATTGCTTTTTTTTCAGTGCCTGAATCTGCTTTTCTCTCAATAATTCCAACAGCAGCTTTTCATCTTTTGTTTCTTCAGCCGCCTTTATTTTTTTTGTACTGGTATCTTTATGCCGTTTCCGGCTGTTTTCAAACTGTGTCATCAACCTTATGCAATCTTCCCTTGTCCATGCCTCTTCGTTAATGGCAAGAAAGGCCGCTATGCGGTTTTTCTCTTCATTATCAAAGATCTGCATTACACCCGGTGCTTTCATCTCCTGTGAACACCTTTTTTCCATGATGGCTTTTCCCATCGATTTTAAAACTTCATCTGTGAAATTGTTCAATACATCACGTTTTATTATTTCCGGAAGTATTTCAGTAAACTGAAGCATCATAGCTATTATCTGCCGCTCAAGCCTGCTTCCTTTTCCCATGCCGGATGCAGAACTATTCCCTCCCGCGGAGCCTTCCGCCCCTCTGTCTGGCGTAATGCCGCCTCCGTTTGACCCGTACAGAGTTTCCCCGTTTTTCCTGCCTGCCTGCGCGTCTTTCACTCTTTCATGAATTGCAGATTCATCAATATCAATTTTTTCAGCAAGTTCCCTTATATAAAGAGATCTCGCAACTCCGTCCGCTGTTGAAGCAAGAGCGGTTTTCATCTCCGAGATAACTCTGATCTTTCCTTCGACCGACAAACCGTGTTTTTTTATCGCGCTGTTTATCAAAAAAGAGACTGCTCCAAGAGATCCAGACACAGCTTTCCTGAAAGATTCCGCGCCAAACTTCACAAGGTATGAATCAGGATCGTATCCTGAAGGAAGCACCAGAATTCTTGCATCTGCATATCCCCTGTCGAATATCTCAATGCTCCTGTATGCCGCCTTTATGCCCGCATCATCCGAATCATAAACAAGTATGAATTTGCCGTCTTTCCCTATAATCCCCCTTAACATCTGCACATGTTCAGGAGTAATGGCGGTACCTAGCGTTGCCACGCTGTTTCTCATCCCATGCTGATGGAGAGAAAGAAGATCAAAGTAGCCTTCAACGATGTAAACGGTTTCAGTAACCCTACACTCACTTCTTGCGGCATTAAGACCGTACAAAGAGCGGCTCTTGCTGAATACAGCCGTTTCAGGTGAATTCAGGTATTTGGGAAGCGAATCGTCCATGACCCGCCCTCCGAAACCGATAACCTGTGAGTTTGGATCAAATATGGGAAAAATTATCCTTTCCCTGAAACGGTCGTAAAAACCCGGCGAATTGCTCCTTTGAATAATCAATCCGGCTTTTTCAATCTGTCCCGGCGGTGTCTTTTTTTTAGTCAGAAAATTATACAGAGTATTCCAGCCTTCCGGAGCATACCCTATATGATAATTCCGGATGGTTTTTTCAGATATCTCCCTTTTGTTAAGATAATCAAGCGCCCTTTTGCCTGAACTGCCTTCAAAAAGAGATTTGCAGAAAAAATCCATAGCCTGTTTATTGACGGAAAGCAGGCTTTCTTTTTCACTTATTCTTTTTTTTTGTTCCGGTGTCATAGATTCTACCGGAATATCAATTCCGTATTTTTCGGCAATGTATTTAACCGCCTCCGGAAATGTCAGCCCCTCTTTCTTCATCAGGAAAGCAAAGACGTTTCCCCCGACACCGCATCCAAAACAATAAAATATCTGTTTTTCATAATTTACTGTAAAAGACGGCGTTTTTTCCGCATGAAACGGGCATAAACCGAGATGGTTCCTCCCGGATTTTTTTAACAGCACAGACCCGGAAATAATTTCCACTATGTCCGCCGCATTTTTGATTTCTGTAATTTTTTCTTCGGGAATAAAAACCGCCAAGAAGAGCACCCTCCAATTTATGGAACAGAAATAACACCTGACAACGGAAGGTCCTTAAAAATAGGGATGGTTATCAACAATCTGCTACCTTATAGACCTTTAAATAACACTCCCTTTTGCCCGATTACTATAAAGAATTGGTTTCCGATCTCTGGTTTGTTGTTTCTGGTTTTTCTCTTTTAATCAGGAACCAGGAACTATAAACCAAAAACCTGAGTCTTTATTATCGCCTTCCTTGTACTTAGCCGAAACTGGATGTTCTTCAAAGGTCTCCAAGCAAATTTTCATATAACAAACTGAACCGAAACAGCGAGCGCATCACCGCTGCTTGCAACGGGGTTAGCGAGCGAATTAAAAATAGACGCTATTCCCTATGGTCGAAGTTCCCCGAAACTTGCTGCGGGGAACTTCAATTATAATAACCTGCGATAAGCCGTAAAAACTATTTCCATGACTAAACTTTCAATTTAATCACCGCAACAACTTATGTCAATATATTTTGAGAATAATTTGATGATGATCAATAGGAGTGGTTTGCCTTTATTTTTCCGGCAATTCTGACAGCTTCCTTAAAGTCAAGTGTTCCGCTGTAAATGGCTTTGCCTGTGATAACTCCGACAACTCCGCAGCTTTCGAGGGAAAGTATATTTTTTATATCTTCTATTGTTGAAACACCACCTGATGCAACTACGGGTATTGATATCGATTCCGCGAGGAGGCGGGTCTCTTCAAGATTAGGCCCTGTCTCCATTCCATCCCTGTATATATCCGTAAAATTAATCGCCGCAACTCCGCAATCTTCATAAATCCTTGCAAGGTCTACGGCTTTCATATCCGTTGTTCTGGTCCATCCCTCTATTGCAACCAGCCCTTTCCGGGCATCAATTCCGACCACGATTCTTCCCGGATAGAGCCTGCAGGCGTTTTTTACAAGTCCGGGATTCCTGTGAGCTTCAGTTCCGATGACAACCCTTTTAACACCTAAATCAAGAAACATACAGATCGTCTCTTCGGTTCTTATCCCTCCGCCGATCTGTATACCGGCTTTTACCCTTGATAATATTTGTTTGATGGCCGGAAGATTTCTTGGACTTTTTTCAAAGGCCCCGTCAAGGTCGACAACATGGATTAATTCAGCCCCCTCATTCTCCCACCTTTTTGCCATAGCAGCCGGGTCATCCGAAAAAACCGTCTCGAGGTCCTTGTCTCCCTGCCGGAGCCTTACACATTTTCCGTTTTTTATATCTACTGCAGGTATTACAATCATTTTGTGAAAAATATCCTAAGCATGCTCTCAAGACCAGAAGTTGCCAGATCCCCGGCAGCAACCCATTCTCCTTTCCGTTCAATGAAAGAGCCTATCTCAAAAAGATTCTCGCTGAGCGAACGCTGGGTTTCATCCACATGTCCTGTCCAGACAACACGTCCGTCGGGTACACTTATGAAATGCAGATCAAAGGCAACGGAAGCCGGCGATTCAACCGAATAGCTTGTTCCTGCCCGCTCTCTGAAACGGTATATATGTCCGATTATGACGGTATCGGCTCCGAGTAATCGTCCGTTTTCGACCATTTTTTTAACTTCGGAAGGCATGTTTTCGTTGCCGGCATTGAAACCATTAGAAAGCATCCGCGCTTCACCGGGATATATAATTTTAAATCCTGTGCGACTTTTAAGCAATGAGATGAGATGTTTCGTCAAAATAACATCTGCGCCTTCAGCAACATTTCCGGTCAGAAACACCTTCCCGCACACCGGACATCTCAAGTTGTTCTCCTCACCATACAATGCTGAGATATCTTTAAAAGGCAGAACGAGAACATTTTTTATGCCTTCAGGCGATGATGCCGGCTCGTGTGCAACCATACGGGAACTGCAGGCCGGCAGTATCAGAAAAACAGAAAGCAGCAGGCAGCATAACTTTAAACATAAGGATTTTTGCTTTTCCATAATGGTCCCCGGGAATGAAAAGGTTTTCTCCTGATTAGGGGCCGTTACGAAATAACCATCACACTTCTGACCATTTCGTTAGGAGCCGTTACAAAATAACAATTACATTCCTGACTATTTTGTTACGGCTCCTTATGCCTGTCACGGCTTACGGCTCCTTATGCCGGTCACAGCATTTCAATGTTACAGTAATTTTTGAACGACGGCTTAAAGCACTCCTTTTGTTGAACATATACCGGTTATACGTTCATCAAATGAAGTTGCCTGATCAAGAGCTCTCCCTGCGGCTTTGAAAACAGATTCGATTATGTGATGTTCATTCTGGCCGTAAAGAACATTAATATGAAGATTCATACCGCTCCGTGTGGAAAAAGCCCTGAAAAATTCCCTTGCAAGGCTTATATCAAAATTTCCCCCCGGAAACGGAATGGGAGTCACATTGTAAACAAGGTAAGGCCGGTTCGACAGATCAATCGCAACTGAAGCCAGGGCATCGTCCATCGGAATGGTAACATATCCGAAACGCCTTATGCCCTTTCGGTCTCCAAGCGCCTTATCCAGCGCATCCCCCAATACAAGACCGACATCTTCAACTGTGTGATGGTAGTCGACTTCAATATCGCCCCTTGCGGTGATAAAAAGATCAAAAAAACCATGTGCTGAAAAAAGAGAAAGCATGTGGTCAAAAAAAGGGACGCCCGTGTTTATCTCGTGCTTACCGGTTCCATCCAGGCAAAGCTTCAAACTTATTGCAGTCTCTTTTGTCTTGCGGTTAACATCGGCTGTACGTTCCATAAGTAACCTATAATTTTATTATCAACTGTCTGGTGGAGATGAGGGGGTTCGAACCCCTGGCCTCGGCGTTGCGAACGCCGCGCTCTCCCAACTGAGCTACATCCCCACATTTTTCATCTATATTATCAAATCGAAAAGAAACTGTCAATTTAAAAAAATTTTTAAATTTATATGGAAAGGTGATAAAGTAATCAATACTTTAATCAAAAAGCAGTAACATTCGAAATCTCAGGAGGATTAATAAATGAGTTGCAAGGTTATTCTTAATGACGCTTTCAAGCGGTTTACGCTCGATCAGGATAAGATAAAATCACCGGAAGAAACCATAAAAACCTTTCAGGAAAAGTTGAAAACCCTCAATCTCGATATTCTCCAAAGCACAGAAAGAATTGATAATGGAAGACTCGGCATACCGGTCTACTTCAGCAGGTGCGGAAAGGATGCCTCGGCTGTCACAGGAACGAAAAAGCAGATGGGAAAAGGGGCCACTCCATCTCAGGCCGAAGCAAGCGCCATAATGGAGCTTGCGGAAAGATTCAGTTTTTTCTCTTTTTGCAGGAATACGGAGAATTTTTTTTATGAAAAATATTCGAATATCAGTGACGCCGCAATTTCTTTTGATATGATTGCAAAGTCTGTTCATGATTCTTCAGAAGATACCGGGATAATCCGCAAAATTTTTGAAAATCTGACGCTGAAATGGACTTGGGCCTACAACCTTACAAGGAAAGAAAAAGTGCTTATCCCTTTCAACTGGTTTTACATGATTAACGAATTCAACGGCCCGTCAGCCGGAAACTGTGTTGAAGAAGCCCTGAGTCAGGGGATATGCGAAATAGTTGAAAGGCACGTTTCGTCATTAATCGGCAACAACAGCCTGAAGGTTCCCGGAATCAACCCTGATTCGGCAACTGATCCCATGGTAGTCGAAATGCTGAAAAAATACCGCACGGCGGGAATTAAGCTTTTTATCTCAGATTTTTCCATGGGACTCGGCATACCTACCGTCGGAGTGCTCGCCTACGACCCGTCAACCTTCCCGGATAAAAGTGAAATCGTATGGACGGCCGGAACAACCCCGGACCCTCAAAAGGCTCTCAGCCGAGCTCTTACTGAAACGGCCCAGCTTGCCGGTGATTTCAACACATCTTCAAATTATGTCGCAAGCGGTCTTCCAAAATTTAAAACAAAGGATGAGGCCCGCTTTATTATTGAAGCCGACACAACTACAATGATTCAAAGCCTGCCGGATCTCTCCGACAACAACATCAGAACCGAGGTGGAGAACCTGACGGCAGCTCTCGCGAAAAATGGAATGGAAGTCATAGTCGTCAATACCATGCATCCAAAGCTTCAGATACCGGCATTCTATACCATTATACCCGGAGCCCATTTCAGGGAAAGGGCCATCGGCACAAGTGTAGGCTTGTTCTGCGCCAAGATTATTGTTGAAAACTGCAAACCCGAAGACGCTCTTTGTGAATTGCAGAAAATTGATGAAATGTTTCCCGGAAAATACTACATCAAGTTTTATACGGGACAATCATATCTTTCATTGAATAATCCGGTATCGGCCCTGCCTTATTTCACGAAAGCCCTTGAACTCGAGCCTCCGGAGCAGGATATGCCAAGCATTTTTTCATACATGGGAATTTGCTACAAAGAGATGGGGGAATACCGGCGGGCTCTTGCCGTGTTGAAAGAAGGCGAAAAATACGACAAGGAAAGAACCGACATCTATAACCTGATGGGATTCTGCCACTTCAAGTTGAAGGAGCATGATTTAGCGATAGAAAATTTCAGGAAGGCTTTAAAAATCAATCCCGGCTCTGCAATCGACTACGCCAACATGGCATCAAACTACCGGGATATGGGTGAAAAGGAAAAAGCCGTATATTATTACAGGGTGGCGCTTGAGCTTGATCCTTCAATAGAGTTTGCAAGAACAAACTTAAACAAACTGCTTCCGGCATAAACAGCCGAACATCGGACATCGAACTTCGAGATACGAATGGCGAGGCCTTTTATGCAAAGGCCTCGGTATCATAATTTGCATAATTCATATTAATTAAGGTAATAGCTTGTAACTTTTAAGATTTTATGATAAAGGTCATGCAGATTTGACTTAAGCAGCAAATCAGGGTGCAAATTATTGCTTCGAATGGCTGCTTTCGTTTGGAAAAATTATACTATCAGAAGGAAATAACAGGTTATGTCAAAAAAACATCCTGAGTGTCCGTTATATAATCCGTTAAATTGCAAAGAATATTATAATCCGAAGCTATGCGCCTTTGTAAGAAAGGACAGGATCTGCCTGAAAAAGAAAAAGCCGAAGGCAAAACCGAAGGAAGAGGAATAACCGGGAATATCATGCATGCCCTGCTTTTAAAGAAAGGAACATGGGATCTATTCCCATTTTTTTTGCCGTCTGCTCCCATCTCGCTTCAACCGCTGTCTTAAAAATGATCTCCTCCGATATTGAGCATGTAAGCCATGCGTTTTGCCTTATTTCGGATTCGATCTGGTCTGGCCCCCACCCCGCGCATCCCATGGCAATTAAATAGGATTGAGGTCCTCCTCCTTTGGCTATTGCCTTGAGGATGTCAATTGTATTGCTCATGGCAAGAAAAGGGGTGATCATAAAACATCCGTTCCAGGTAAACGGCGATCCGTGAAGAATGAATATTTCACCCGTATGAACAGGACCCCCGATAAATACCGGTATCGATTCCGCACGTGGAACATATTCAACCTTGAGTTCATCAAAAATATCCTTTCCTGTAATCGAAGGACTCATCCTGTTTATCACTATGCCGAGAGCCCCTGCCGAATTATGTTCCGAAATACATGTCACCGTCCGTGAAAAATTCAAATCGGCAAGGTCAGGCATGGCCAGCAGAAATTGTCCTTTTAGTGAAACAGACAGGTTGTCTTCCATGTACTCCTGTAATGGACGATTTATCGCCTCTTCTTAAGTTTATTGAGCAGTTCGATCCTGTTATTGCTTAATGCAAGATCAAACCATTCTGAAAATAACGGGACTAGAGTTCTTTTCAGATCCTTCTCCTTCTCTGCCCTGATTTTCTCAAGCTCTGAAAGGGCATCTATAAGATCACTCCTGTCCGGATCCTGTTCCAGCAATTTATGGTATATTCCGGCAGCCTTATCGTATAACCCCTGACCGGCAAATATCCTTGCCATGGTAACAGTATTGAAATCGCTATCATCAGCCATTCATGTCTTCCTCCAGTATGATAACTACATGGTAACTACTCAGGAGGCAGAATTCAGGAGCCAGAATCCAGAATAGAAGCGGCGTATGCCGTAAGCTTCTTACTGATTTCTTCAAGTTGAAACATTAACTCCAAAGTATCACCACAACCAAGATCTTTCGCCGGAATTAAATAGTACCGATATTCTTCAAGAGAATTTTGCTGTCTCGAAAATCCTGGAAAAGGGGTTCCTTTTCATTCTGACTCCTGAATTCTGGCTCCTGACTCCTGAGTAGTTCTCTTATTTTTTTCCACCGTCCGCGCCGGAATCTGTTTTCTTTTCAACCTTGAAAATAATCTCGTTTTTCCCGATCATACCCAATTCCCTTCTGGCAACATTTTCAATGTATTCAGGATCATGTCTCAATCGTTCTATCTCGGTATACATGGAGTTGTTCTCCCTCGCAAGTTCTTCATTTTTCTTAATAAGGATATTCCTTTCTCTTTTGACCCGGTTCAGTTCAAGAAGGGCATCATCACCGAAAATAACCAGCAGAAAAAATGAAAAAATTACACCCATTCCAATGCTTAACAGTATTTTATTCTTTTTAGTCACCTTTTTTTATGCCCCTTCCGGCCAAAGCAACAAGACTCTTTATTTCAGGACTCTTAATTAAAAAGGATAAAACGGCGTATGAAACTATACCGGTTAATATGCAACAGGTTACACCTGACAGCTGTCCTATGAAAGATAAATTTTCAGTATGCATAATAAATGATGCGAGACTCCAGACGATGCCTCCCATAATCAACGAACACGCTGCAATTTTAAAAACCGATTCTTTCAGCCTCTTTAACCCAAGAGATCCTATTTTTATGTCGAGAGCCAGCAAGAGAAGCGCAACATTCAGCATTGAAGACAATGAAGTCGCCAGCGCAAGCCCTCCATGTTTGAGAGGCTTCATCAGCAAAAGGCTGAGAACAACATTTGCCAGAAAAGATATTAAAGCCGTAATTACAGGAGTTCTTGTATCCCTGAGCGCGTAAAACATCGAAACGACAATTCTGACTGAAGCAAACGCCCACAGACCTATACTATAATATAAAAGGGCCTGGGCAGTCAATGCTGCGGTTTGTGCATCAAATTCTCCCCTTTTAAAAAGGAGCGCTACAATCGGCTCCCTCAAAACAATAAGTCCTATCATGCAGGGAAATGTAACAAACAGGACTATTCTAATGGAGTAATCGAAAGTCTCTCTGAAGGCTCCCATGTCATTTCCGGAAGCCTGCCGGGAAAGAGCGGGAAATATGGCCGTTGCGGCGGAAATTGCAAAAATCCCCAGAGGCAGCTGCACAAGCCTGTCGGCATAATACAAGTAAGAAACACTCCCTTCAGGCAGAAACGAAGCCAGCAGCGTCCCGATAAGGATGTTTATCTGGTACACCGCTGCTCCGAATATGGCCGGCAGCATGAGGGTTCCGACCTCTTTTAAGCCGGGATGATATATACCGGAGCCCTTCCAGAAATATACCCCTTTTTTTATCAGAAATGGAATCTGGACCGCAAGCTGCAGAAAGCCGCCAACCAGCACGCCTGCGGCAAGAATCTTTGCAGGTTCACCGGCGCCGGCTGGAATAAAAAGCAGTGCTGCTATCATTGATATATTCAATATAGCCGGCGCAAAAGCCGGCGCAGCGAAATGACCCAGCACATTCAGAATACCCATAAAAAGCGCCACAAGGCATATAAAAAACAGGTAGGGAAACATAATTCTTGTAAGAGATACGGTAAGCGCATATTTCCCGGCCGTATCCGAAAATCCAGGAGCTATAAGCTTTACAATCAGAGGGGACAACAATATCCCTGAAATTACAGCAACAATCAGTATTAACGAAAGAAGCCGCACTGCCG
>Ga0105092_10001774_pt1 | contig 11566 bp, 11 predicted proteins | sample PPLLak2March2015_FD_87021 | JGI IMG/M metagenome (GOLD analysis project Ga0105092, IMG submission 87021) | Freshwater sediment microbial communities from Prairie Pothole Lake near Jamestown, North Dakota, USA - PPLs Lake P7 Core (1) Depth... | ecosystem: Environmental > Aquatic > Freshwater >... | reverse complement strand
TGGTTTGTGTTGCAACAATCTTTGGTGGATACTGGCTAAGCCTTGTCAGCCAGGAAGAACCAAAATAACCGATTTTCATTTTCTGTATGCCCTATCTCAGTAGGGCATACAGAAAGTAAAAATTGATAAGGAGTCTCCCTTGCCCTGGAATCTCAACGGCACCCACGCACAGGAAGGTGACCTGGTTCAGCTTGTTGGTTTGAACCACAAACACTTTATCATACGCTTGACCACCGGTGGTGTTTTTCAGACCCACCGCGGTGTGTTAAAGCATGATGAAATGATTGGTCAGGTGTACGGCACCCAAATATTCAGTCATAACGGCGCGCCCTTTTTCTTGCTCCAGCCGGCGCTTGGCGATTTACTACGCACGCTAAAACGTAATACGCAAATTTTATATCCGAAAGATATCGGCTACGTGATGACCACGATGGGGATTGGCCCCGGTATGCACGTATTAGAGTCGGGTACCGGGTCGGGCGCGCTAACCTGCGCATTTGCTTACGCGGTAGGCACGCAGGGCCGGGTAACTACCTATGAGGCTCGCCCCGAAATGCAGGATATGGCGCGCAGCAACCTGCGCAAATTGGAGCTCGACGACCGGGTGGTCTTAAAGCTGGGAAATGTGGCGGATGGATTTGAGGAACGCGATGTTGATGCGTTGTTCTTCGATCTGCCCAATCCTTACGATTACATTCACATTGCCCGGCAAGCACTGAAGCCGGGTGGATTCTTTGGCTGTATCGTCCCCACCGTAAACCAGGTGAGCTCGCTGTTAGTTGCTCTGCGTCGTGAAAAATTTGCTTTTATCGATGTTTGCGAGCTGATCCTGCGCTTCTATAAGCCAGAGCCGAACAGGTTCCGGCCTACCGACCGAATGGTAGCGCATACGGGTTTCTTGATTTTCGCCCGGCCGGTAATCATTGATGAAGCCAGGGCCAATCGAGCGCTGCTGCGTGAAACTGGCATGATTTCAGAAACAGAGAAGGATAACGGAACCGCAGAAATCCTGGCAGAAGAAGCATCGGTGGATGAAGCATCGGTGGATGAAGCATCCATAATCGAAGCCGCGGAAGAAAGCCTTCCAGGGGATGAAGAGGTAATGTAAGCGATGCCGCCGGATGCTTCTTCTTTGCTTACCAAGGAGATGATCGCCCGGCGCATTCGCGAGGCTTTTCCAGACCCTGAACTGGCTGTGATGACGGCAGCCAACGCAGATCTACGGCCGGCTGCGGTGCTTGTCCCACTATTATGGGAGGATGATCACTGGCGCCTGCTGCTGACCCGCCGGACAGAGACCGTACAGAGCCATAAAGGTCAAGTCTCATTTCCTGGCGGCGCATCCGATCCTGGCGACAGCTCCCCAGAGGCCACCGCCCTGCGTGAAACCTTTGAGGAGATTGGCCTGCAGCCCCATGATGTTGCCCTTTTAGGCCGCCTAGCGGTGCGGCCCACCATTTCGAGCTATTTGGTGACCCCGGTCGTTGGGTGCATTCACGGCCCACGGGCTTACCTGCTTTCCCTGCATGAGGTTAGCCGCGTTTTCTCCATTCCGTTGTGCTGGCTGGCCGATCCGGCGAATTGGGAAGAACGCCCGCGCAGCACCCCGATTGGCTTTTTTGAACGTATCATCTACTATAAACCATACGATGGTGAAATTCTTTGGGGGGCCACCGCCCGTATTACACACGACCTGCTGAAAATATTAGGGTTGCGCTGCTGAAAGGAAATAAAAAACCGCCCCAATTTCTGAGGCGGTTTTCGGTTGCCTGGTGGAATTATTCCTCGTCTTCTTCCTTCTTGCCGCGCTCGATTACCTCGGGCTCGTCAAGTGAAGAAACGGGTGCCTCTTCAACTTCTTCCGGTGCCGCGCCGGTAGCAACGACAATAATTTCATCCGGAGAGGTTAAAATATGTACTTTATCAGAAGCTGGCAGATCGCGGACATACAGGGCATCGCCAACTGCGGCCAACGATGAAATCTCGAGCGTATAGCGCTCGGGCAAATCCTGGGGCAGCGCTTCAACCTCAACCTGTGACAGGCTGTGAACGATGACTGCTTCGAAATCCTTGACCGCCGGAGAGACACCGTGGAGATCAACACGGACGGCCGAGCGAATCTTTTCGGTGAGCGATACAACCTGGAAGTCCACGTGGATCAGGCGATTTTTGACATAATCTTTCTGTTTCTCGCGTACCAGTGCAGAGTACTGTTCACCATCAACATCAATCGTGACAATCGTCGAGGATGAAATCGTAGGCAGAAACAGCGAGGCTTCATGATCGTCGAGCGAAATGGCGATCGGCTCAACTGAGTGACCATAGATTACAGCGGGAAGGCGGCCCTGACGGCGCAGGGATTTCACCTGTTTTCCCGTTACGCTGCGGTGAGCAGCTTTTATCAGCGTGTTTTTCGACATTTTTTTCTTCCTTTGAGCGCCTCTCACCTCGTCTCTGGAGGTTACCTTCACTCGATTGGGAGGGTAAGCGAATTGGATTTACGAGAGACCCATAATTTGAGACCTTCTCCCGCGGGGGATGATTTTAGTCGCAAACACTGCTTTCGTCAAGACAGGCGTTGAAGGCCAGGTTTACTCTTTTTCTCGTACCCTTGACAATTCTTTCTGAACGATTGAAAATGAACAAAGCATTTCAAGGCCAGGTGACTGGCAATCAAATGGAGGAATAGATCATGATTCGCACGCAAAAAACCATCCGGGTGTTTGCCATCCTGGCGCTTGTCATTATATTGGTTGGCTGCAGCGGTCCAACTGCCATAGTACCGCCTACCCCGGATATCCCCTCGATTCAAACCGAGGCGGTTCAAACCGCCGTGGCGAAGATCACAATCGAGGCCGCATTGAACCCAACCCCCACCGTTGAAACTCCGGCTGCCACAGAACCTGTCGCCACCGCTACCACTGAACCCTCACCCACGCTGCCCTTGCCGACAGCGGCTCCCGCAACCAGTGTGCCAACGGTGCGACCGGCGACTTCGGGCGGTGTTGCAGCATTTCCGACCGCCACCCGGCGGGCTGGCCCCGACCAGGCACAACTGGTCAGCCAGGATCCTACAGATGGGACTGTTTTCACACCGGGTAGTGAGTTCGATGGAACCTGGACATTTAAGAATATTGGCACCAGCACGTGGAATTCCAATTATTATTACCGTGTCTCGAAGGATAGCAACAATCTGGCAAAGAGCGATCGGTATTATCTGAGCCAGAATGTAAAACCCGGTGATTCGATCCGCCTGGTAGCAGATATGGTTGCCCCATCGTCAGGCGGCCGCACAGTGACCAACTGGGAATTAGTCAACGACAATGGGGAAATTTTCTACCAGTTCTTCCTGGTTGTCGATGTGAATTAAATCCGAACGGGTCATTCCTCGCGCAGCTTAGAACAAGAATGCGCGGCTCAGTTCACAAGAGCCGCGCATTTATTTATTCTATACCCGGTCAATCGAGAGATTGAATTTATAAACCCGATCCTTTTTGAACAATCACCACAACCAGCCAGATGCCGTAGGCGATAAAACCCGCACCGGCAAGCATGAAAAGCCTGTCGAGCCACCGCAATATTATCGTGGAAGGATTTAGGTCAAGCACAATACTGCGCAGCCCGACCAGTGCGTGGGCAACCACAAACACCAAAAAGATCACTTCCATGACCGGTACCACCGGCACCTGGTAATAACGCAGCACATCATCATAGCTCAACAGGCCGTTTGGAGCTACCAGATGATTGATAATAAAATGAACTGCAAGCAAAATCACAATAAAGACACCGGCAGCGATTTTAAAGAACCACAGCCATGCGCCTTCGCGGGATTTGGGAGCCGAACGAATTCCAATCATGAGGTTCTCCTACGCGCCAAACATCTTCCAACCAAAAATGATCATTCCGATCACGGCAATCACCATCAAGCCCGCAAAAATCTGCTTCTGGTAAGCTGTGCCGATATTAAAGCTGGTCATGGCAATGCGAATTCCATTTAATCCGTGGATCAAACCACCGGCAATGACCAGCATTTCACCAAATTTCACTACCGGCGTGTGAGCCAGAGTTACAAAATCATCGTATGCCTGCGGTCCCTGGGCCAACTTTCCCAGCACGATCAGGTGGATGAACAGATAAAGCGTCAGGCCTAAGGCAGTGATGCGGTTGAGAATAAAGGCCCACGTGCCGATGCTGCGATTGCGCGGGTCAAACCAGCGCCAGAAATTGACCGGGGTTGATTCGTTTTGCATGGTACCTCCTGGATGTTTCATCAGGCCCTGATAAAGAGCTTGCTGATACGGCGGCCAATGACACGCCCGCGCAGGTTCATGATCCGCCAGGCAGGGTCAACGTTTGAAGGGCAAACAGCGGTGCATTCGTACGCGCTGTGGCAGCGCCAGACACCATTTTCTTGATCGACATAATCAAGCAGCTCTGGCGCGCCGGTTTCTTCAAGTGCCTGATGGGCGCCTGCCAGTACGACAGGTCCGATGTAGGCGGGTGTGGTGAGTGCAATCGGGCAGGCGCTGACACAGCACCCGCATTCGATACAATCAACCAGGCGTTCGTAATCTCCACCATCCTCGGGATCTTTCTCGTATCCCAGGTTGGATTGATCCACGCTGGCAACCTGGGGGGACCTGGCGTCATCCATCCGCGCATACATCTCGCCCATATCGACAACCAGGTCGCTGATGATGGGGAAATTGCGCAGAGGCTCGACCCTCAGCGTTCCTCCATCGTGGGTTACGGAGCGGATGGGGGTGATGCAGGTCAGCTTTTCAACGCCATTGACACGCATTCCACATGCGCCGCAGGTGGAATGATGGCAGGCATGCCGGAAGACAAGGCTGCGGTCATGGAAGGCCCAAACGCGTTCGATGCCATCCAGAACATATTCATCCGGATCTACGTCGATGGTAAATGACTGCGTGCGTGGGGCTTCATCCCCTTTTTTTCGTGTAACGATAAACGTCACATTCCACTTTTCGTTATTCAAGTCATGCTCCTTTTATTTCGAGCTGGCTTATAGCACAGTTCCTCTTTTGCCGGTTGGCCTGCCTGTTTGAAAGGCAGCACCAATGTGGTATGCCGCCACGCCTCTGGAGAATTAAAGGCGGTAGTATTCCCGGTAAGAGATGAGCGGAATTTCTTTTGTGGTGCAGGGGGTGCTGATGCCCAGTTTGCAACAAGCCACATCCACTGTCTTTTCGGCCATCGCCCGGCAGGTGGTAGCTTTTCCCCCAGTAATGGTTACCAGGCCAGAGATGCCGTCTGTTTCCTGGTGGTCGAAACATTTGAAAGTGCGCGCCAGGCTGCGCCCGCTTTCACCTTTACCCACCAGTGGGCGCGCCGACATCCACCAACCTCTCTGGCTGGTTTCTGCAACCGCTGGAACAAGCTCGACCGCGCTTCGATACATAAACGCAACCTGATCATCCGGGATGGGGATGTAATCGACATCGGTTACCTCAAATGATGTTGTGCCAATGCAAACCATGCGCCGCTGTGGGATGAGGATATCGCCGTCCCCTGGAACGTTCAAGCGGTTGATAGGCCGGTTGATCAGGCGCCTGTCATATGCCACCATTACCCCTGGGGTTGGCGTCACGGCGACCGAGGCGTTGGCCATGCGGGTTACATCTCCGGCCCAGGCTCCTGTAGCATTGATGACAATATCGCCGCGAACTTCGTAGTTTTTGTCATTCGTGCGATCCAGGACCTTTACACCCATAACGCCGCCTTTTCCATTGATCAGCAGGCCCTTGACCTCATTATATGGATGGAAGACTGCCCCATTCTTTTTAGCAGTTGCAGCAAAGGCCAGGGCAAGGCGCAGCGGGTCAAAAGAACCATCTGGTACGCTGTAAACCGCCAGCACCTTCGGATTGAGGTTTGGCTCAAGCCGCAGCGCCTCTTTCAATGCCAGCTTTTCGATAGGGATGCCGCAGGCCTGCGCGCCTTGTTCGAAATCCGGCGCATATTTCAGATCGCTTTCGTCGAGTGCGACAAAGAAACCCCCGTTGAACTCAATGCATTGTTTGGCGATTTTTCGCAGCAAAATATTCTCTTCAATGCATTCCACTGCTGAATCCTGGTCGTTGACACAGTAGCGCCCACCGCTGTGGAGCAGCCCGTGCGTGCGCCCAGATGTGCCGGATGCAAGCTCACCGCGTTCCAATACGGTGGCCTGGATTCCACGCAGCGCCAGATCGTGGGCGATGGCGCACCCGGTAAAACCCGCGCCAATTACGATTGCATGTGGCTTGTCTGCCATAACTAGTCCTTTGGATTTTCGTCGATCCAATTAAATGTTCTGGTAACTGCCTTTTTCCATTCGATATACAGGCTGTCCGCTTCACTGGGATCCATTTTTGAGAACCATTCCGCGCCCTTTTGCCAGTTCCCGCGCAGCGCATCCAGGTCTTTCCAGTATCCAAGTGCCAATCCTGCCGCGTAAGCAGCGCCAAGTGATGTCGTTTCGGCGACTTTGGGGCGCACAACCGGGACCCCGAGCAGATCAGCCTGGAACTGCATCAGCAGATTATTCTCGACCATACCACCGTCCACTTTTAAACCCCGCATAGCGATACCCGAGTCTTTCTCCATGGCCTCAAGCACCTCGCGGGTCTGAAAGGCAGTGGCTTCGAGTACTGCGCGGGCGATGTGCCCCCGGTTGATAAAGCGGGTGAGCCCGGCAATCACCCCGCGCGCATCGCTGCGCCAATAAGGGGCAAATAAACCGGAGAATGCCGGGACGAAGTAAACGCCGCCGTTGTTTTCTACCGTACGGGCCAGTGGTTCGATATCCGTCGACTTTTCAATCATGCCCAGGTTATCACGCAGCCATTGCACCAGCGCTCCGGCAATAGCGATTGAGCCTTCCAGGGCGTAGACTGCGGGCTGGCTGCCAATCTTATACCCGGCAGTGGTTAGCAGCCCATACTGGCTGGGAATGAGCCGGCTGCCGGTGTTGAGCAGCATAAAGCAGCCGGTTCCATAGGTGTTTTTTGCATCACCTGGGTCAAAACAAGCCTGCCCAAAGAGTGCTGCCTGCTGATCTCCAAGGTCGCCGGCGATGGGGGTGCCTTCCAACAGGTCAACAGATGCGCCGCTGACATAACCATACACTTCGGAGGATGAGCATATTTTGGGCAGCATGGACCGCGGAATGCCCATCACCTTGAGGATTTCGTCATCCCACTCCAATGTGTGCAGTTTCATCAGCATGGTGCGTGAGGCATTGGTTGGGTCTGTGACATGGATACCACCCCGCGTTCCGCCGGTTAAGTTCCACATTAGCCATGTATCCATGGTGCCAAATATCGCGTTGCCGCGTTCGGCTGCATCGCGCGCGCCAGGCACGTTATCCAATATCCAGCGAATTTTTGGCCCGGAGAAGTATGTCGAAAGCGGCAGCCCGGTTGCCTGGCGGAAGCGATTCTGACCGCCATCACGCGAAAAGTTGTTGATGATCGTATCTGTGCGTGTATCCTGCCAGACGATTGCGTTATAAAGCGGTTCGCCTGTGCGGCGGTTCCAAACCACGGTAGTCTCACGCTGGTTTGTGATGCCTATGCCGGCGAGATCACTCTTCGAAACGCCAAAACGCATCATGGCTCCCTGGATCACCTCGCGAGTGCGCTCCCAAATTTCGATCGGATTGTGTTCTACCCACCCCGGACGGGGGAAGATCTGGCGGTGTTCACGCTGGTCGACGGCCACCACATCTCCAAATGGATCAAACACGATAAACCGGGTGCTGGTCGTGCCCTGGTCGATCGCGGCTACGTATTTCGTCACCTCAACCTCCGTGATGTGTGGATATGGAGATATTATACAGCTTCTTAACGGCGAGGTTGGCGGCGTATTGAAGGAAAATTCGTTTTAATGAGCTTATAGAAGCTGTGTTGAAATTGGCTTGAAAGCAGGGTGCAGGTTGCAGGTTGCACTGAAGCCTGTCCCCTGCTGTCACGTTAAAACTTAGGAACACCTTATAGATCCGGTGGAAAATCGGAATATAATCAATGTTGTCCCATGTTTCGAACCAATATGTAATGCAGGTGGTTTCTGGCAGAACCGATGATGGAAGCCGGCTTCTGCACATCAGGAGCAGCCTCTAGCGTATTATTCTGGTAATAAGGATTCGATCTTATGCCCGCATCTTCTGTGATCCTTCCCTGGGGAAAAGAAAACATATCTATGAACCTGCCTGATTCCTGGCAGATTGCCGGGGTACTCAGGCCCTCTTCCGCTTCGGTCATTACCGATCCAGAGATTGAGACCTACCGCGCGCTGTCGCAGCCGGCCGGAATGCCAAGGTTGAGCGAGCTGGCCCGGCCGGAGATGAAGGTAGTCATCGTGATCGATGATATCAGCCGTCCCACGCCGGTGGCAAAAGTTTTCCCGGCAGTTCTCGGTGAATTGGAACGAGCCGGTATCCCTCGTCAGGCGCTCACCGTTGTACCTGCGTTGGGGCTCCATCGCCCGATGGAAGAAGGTGAAGTTGCCAAAAGAACCGGTGTAGATGGGTTGGCAGTAGAAAACCCCGATTGTGATGATCCGGAAAAGCAGGTTCTGTTGGGTACAACTGCGCGGGGAACGCCTGTTTGGATAAATAAGACCGTTGCCGCTGCCGATCTTATCATTTCGATCGGGTGCATCGAGCCGCACATCATTGCAAGTTTTGGCGGTGGTTATAAAAATATCGTACCGGGCGTCGCAGGCCGGGCTACCATCGCGCACAACCATAAGCTCAACTGCACGCCTACCACATTTAACATGGTAGGTCAGCCCATCGAACGAAATGACATGCGCCTGGATCTGGAAGAAGCCGCTGGCATGCTGGCCAAACAACCGCATCACCCGCAGATCTTTATCATGAATACCATCCTCAACCACTGCCAGGAAGTGGTGAAGATTGTGGCAGGCGATCCCATAGCGGCTCACCGCGAAGGCGTGCAGGTAAGCGCGGGGATGTACGGCGTGCGGGTAAAGCATGCCGCGGATATTGTGATTACATCATCCAGCCCGATGGATTCTGACCTTCGGCAAGGTGTAAAGGCGCTGGCCAATACCATCCGCGCGGTGAAACCGGGTGGAGTGATCATCACCCTGGTACGCGCCGAAGAGGGGGTAGGTATTTTTGGATTGGCCAAACAAAAATTACCCCTCGGTCGCGATGGTTTGCAAACATTGGCTCCGCTCCTCGTGCGCCTGGTCCCGCGTATGAAGCTGCGCGGGATGGGTGAAGAGGATCGTTTTTTTCTATACTTCGCCTTGCAGGCAATGCGGCGCGCTCAACTGCTTATGTATGCGCCGACAATTCCGGCTGAAACGCAAAAAGGGCTGCCGTTTGTGCGGTTCACCACATCTCCTGAGGATGCGCTGGCAATTGCGCGGAAAAAGTTCACCGGTAAGGCTGAAGTGCTGATCTTCCCACACGGTGGGATCACGTACCCCGAAGTTGGATAAACCATAAATCCAAACAGTACCCTGCGGCAGGGGTGGGCGAACAGCCTGCCCCTGCCGCAGGGTTTTTCATCTACCTTTTACTATGGCATAGTGGGTGTCTGCGTGGAAAGGAGATCGTTGTACGCTTGCTCTTCCTTCCCTGGTGCTAGCAGCTTGTGGAAACCAAACATGGGCAGGGAGCGGTACACTTCGCGCCGGCTAAGAAAAAACAACTGTTTTGTCGTGTGGGTCATCAACGAGCCAATGCCAACCGCCGTTTGGTAGCCATTTTTTTCTGCCAGGTCTTTGATCGAATCGTTGGCAATGCCAAAGGGGTAGGAGAAAGATTCCACCGGCACCCCTAACTGTTTTTCGAGCACCGCTTTTGATTCTTTCATCTCATTGCCGATACCAAGTTTCGTTTTGTTCAAATCGGTATGAGTTACGCTGTGACTGCCGATCTCCCAGCCGGACGCAAGCAGTTCTTTTAGTTCAGATTCTTGCAGATAGCCATAGCTCTTGTCTTTTTCCAGCGTACTGGTGATGATATATACAACACCGCTGAAGTGAAACTCTTCCATGATTGGAAAGGCATTCTCATACACATCCAGATAGCCATCATCGAATGTGAGCACGATTGTTTTTTCCGGCAGACTGCCTCCCTGGCGGATCACTTCAGCCAGGCGTGAGATACTCACCGTCTGGTAGCCCTCATCGTATAAATACTGCAATTGCGCGCGAAACGTATTTACATTGATGGTGTAACGCCCGCCGCCCTTATCGCTGATGTGATGGTACATGAGGATGGGGGCAACTACTCGCCCGGCAGGCGCTGTTACCATCCCCTCGCCAGTTGTGGGAACGATGGTTGGGCTGGCGGATGGGGATGGAGAAGGCAGGCGGTTTACCACGGGAGTGCTTGTGAAAGTACCGGGGGCGGGGGCGCTCGATAGCTCGGCATAGGAGGGTGAAGGGACTGCGCTCTGGGCGATCATTGGATTCTGCGGTGTTTCTGCTGGCGTGCTGCTGACCTGGCAGGCGGTCAGGAACAGCGCCAGGCTTATTACCAGCAAACACCGGCGAAGAGCCATCCCGGCTGTGTTCGGGGTCGGTACATTCATGCTGGGATTATTTTTCCTTTCGTATAACCGGCTGCCGGCAAGCCGCGATAAAAGCTGCCAGGCGGCTGCGCCGGGAGACAGTGAATATTTTCGGCAGCTACAGCAGCGTCACACCGCAGATTGTGACCACGGAGGTGTGGTACTGGTCAGCGGGGCAAACCGCATAGCCCTGGTTCTGTCCTTGCAGGGGTGCGAGCAGCCGAAAGGTTAAATAAATCGGTGAGACGCCGCAAACATTATTGCGGTCCTCCACCCGTCGAATCGAACTGAGAAAGTCTTCCGCGCTGCCGCTGCACATGGCAGTCACCAGCTCATCATCTGAATCTTTCAGCAGTATCAGCTTGCCCGGATCGACCGGCTCGGTATCGAATGCCGGTCCAACATGAGCCAGGTCACCTGCGGCCACGACAACAACGCGCCTTCCCTGCGTTTCCTTTTTAAGGGCTGCCAGCATGTTTTCGAACACCACCGGTTCACTGCCATTCGGTATTGAACCGGTAAGGATTGGCAGCAGGTGGACGGGCCGCTTATTACGCATGTAATGCAGCCAGACGGCTGCCAGCTCGATCGAATGTTCTTTGCGGTGGTGCAGCTCACCGGCAAATGCTTCTTCTATTCCAATGACATCGGCGAGTGCATCGACGATGCGGGTGTCGGTTGGCAGCACACCGAATGGCGTTGCATAGTTCTGGCGGGTGAGACTGACCGGGAACCCTTCGCTGAAGTGATCGGTGCCAAAAATGATCACCAGATCGGCATCGCGCACCGCTTTGGCAGATTGGCTCCATACCCTGGCATACACCGGGCCGCCGCGTTCGTAATCGATGTGCGGGCTTACGATGCCTCGTATGGGACCTTTTACCGGTTGCAAGCTGCCGTTTACCTGGTCGAGATATTTTTGAAGGTAAACACCCAGTTTTTGCGGATCCTCGGGATAAGAAGCGCCGGCGCTTGCCGGAGCGCGAAAAGACTCTTGCCGGAACTGTGCCTGG
>Ga0105092_10001773_pt1 | contig 11566 bp, 7 predicted proteins | sample PPLLak2March2015_FD_87021 | JGI IMG/M metagenome (GOLD analysis project Ga0105092, IMG submission 87021) | Freshwater sediment microbial communities from Prairie Pothole Lake near Jamestown, North Dakota, USA - PPLs Lake P7 Core (1) Depth... | ecosystem: Environmental > Aquatic > Freshwater >... | reverse complement strand
GGCGGCGACCAAGGACCGTCGCGGCCTCGTGATCGGCTTGTCCATGTATACGCTCGGCGCACCTTACTTTGCCGCCCAGAGCAAAGCGCTCAAACGGAAAGCCGAGTCCCTCGGGATCACCGTAATCGATACTGAAGCCAAGGACGACATGAACAAGCAGTTGGCGGACGTCGAGGATCTCCTGTCACGCGGGATCCACCTCCTTATCCTCAATCCCAAGGACCCGCAGGGGCTCATCCCGGCTACAAAAGCCGCCACCCGCGCAGGCGTGCCGGTTATCATCATGGACAGTTCCATCGACGCCTCGGCAGATTTCGTCACCACCGTCCAGTCGAACAATCAGGCGAACGGAGAACTGATCGGCGAGTGGTTGGTCAGGCGGATGAAGGGCAGGCCCCTGAAGATCGCTCTGCTCAGCGGGACTCCCGGTAACCCTGTCGGCAAAGAGCGTCGCCAGGGAGTTTTCCGAGGAATCATAGAGGAGCAGTTGCGCACGTCTAACCGCGTGAACTTCGAGATTGTCTCCCAGGGATGGGGCAACTGGGCTCACGAAGGCGGACTGAAGGCCATGGAGGACATCCTCGTGGCGCAACCGGATTTCAACGTCATGCTCGCTGAAAACGACAGCATGGCCCTGGGCGCCCTGAAGGCCATCCGCGAGAGCCGGAGAAAAGACATCCTGGTACTCGCCGCGGCGGACGGCCAGAAAGAAGCGCTGGAGTTGATCAAGAAAGGTCTGTACGGCGCGACCGGCATGAACAATCCGGTTCTCGTGGCCGAGACGGCGCTGGACATGGGACTGAGATACCTTGACGGAGAACGCAGTTTTCCGCGAACGACCTATACTCCGGCTGTCTGCATCGCGGCCGGCAATGTGGATAGATACTACTCCGCCTCGGCAGAGTTCTGACCCGAGGGGCAGGGTTGATCCGATTCCGGGCTGCCCGATGCTTGTCGGGAAGCCGCCGATTTGAACACATGACCGACCATCCCGCCGCCGAGATGCTCAACATCAGGAAGTCCTTCGGCGGGATCCACGCCCTCAAGGATGTCTCGCTCGAGCTCAGGGCCGGAGAGATCCATGCCCTGGTCGGAGAAAACGGCGCCGGAAAATCAACCTTGATGCGGATCCTGGCGGGAGCCTGTCAGAAGGACGCCGGGGTCGTCAAGATCCGGGGACGCGCCGTGGACATCCGGCACCCCAGCGTGGCCCGCAAACTGGGCATCGGCATTATCAACCAGGAATTCGCCCTGGCTCCGGAATTGTCCGTCGCGGAAAACATCTTCCTGGGCAACCTGAGCGAGACAAAAGGATGGGTCAACCGGCAGCGTCTGTGTCGAAAAGCGGAGGCACTTCTTCAAACCGTCGGGTTTGGAATCGATCCGCGCTCTCCCGTCAGCGAGTTGAGTGTGGCACACCAGCAGGTTGTCGAAATCTGCAAGGCGCTGTCGGAAAATCTTTCCGTCCTGATCCTGGATGAACCGACCGCAGTGCTCTCCTCACGAGACGTCGACTCGCTGTTCGAAATCCTGACGGTCCTAAAACAAAAAGGCGTCGCCATCTGTTATATCTCCCACCGCCTCGAGGAAGTGTTTCGGATTGCCGACCGCATCACGGTGGCCAAGGACGGTCGGATTGCCGGGTCGGTATTGCCGCACGAAGTTTCGCCCGACGAGGTTATCAGGCTGATGATCGGCCGGAGCCTCACGAGCATGTACCCGGTGCGGGACTATTCCGGAGGCGCGGAAGTTCTGAGGGTGCAGGGAGTGACTTGCGGCCGAAGCGTCGAAAACGCCTCGTTCAGCGTGCGGGCCGGGGAAGTGCTGGGCATCGCCGGGCTGGTGGGCAGCGGACGAACGGAGCTGGTCCGCGCGATTTTCGGAGCCGACGGGAGGGATTCAGGCGACATCTTCCTGCACGGCCGACGGGCGAACATCCGCTCGCCCCGGGATGGGGTGTGCCAGGGGCTCGGGTTGCTCCCCGAAGATCGAAAGGAGCATGGGGTGCTTCTCGGCCTGTCAGTCCGCGAAAATCTAACCCTGTCCAATCTCAAGAGCGTGGCAAACAGGCTGGGCTTCCTGCAGATCCAAAAAGAGAAAAGAACCGCAAATGACCTCATCGGTCGGCTTGGCATCAAGGTCGGCAGTTCGGAGCAGGCCGTCAGTGAGCTGAGCGGCGGAAACCAGCAGAAGGTCGCGCTCGCGAAGTGGTTCCACGCCAACTGTTGCGCCATGATTCTCGATGAACCCACCCGGGGCGTGGATGTCGGCGCCAGGATCGAGATCTACCGGCTGATAGACGAGATGGCCCGCAAGGGGCTTGCCGTAATTGTGGTTTCATCGGATCTGCTCGAGATCATCGGGATGTGCGATCGGGTGATGGTCATGAGCCAGGGACGAGTTGCCGGTTTTCTCGAAAAACACGAGTTATCCGAGGAGAACATCATGCGGCTGGCGATGGCAGCGACTGCCGGCAATTCTACGCGAGCGGGTGGTCATGGCTAACAGAGTGCACGAACCCGCGGATCGAAAGGCCATGGAGCAAAGCCCGGCAGAGCAGTCCCCACCTCAGCCCCTTTGGACACGGGCGCGCAGGTCCCTCGTGAAGTACAACACCATTGTCATTTTCGTCGTGATGTTCCTGGTGGCGGGTTGGGCATCCGACGCCTTCTTCACGGAGAAGAACCTGTTCAATCTGCTCCGGCAGGTGGCTGGTCTCGGCATCATCTCAATGGGCATGCTCTTCGTGATCTTAACCGGCGGGATCGACTTGGCCGTGGGATCGAACGTGGCCGTGGGAAGTGTACTGAGCGCTTATCTCCTCGGGTACATGCCGTTGCCTGGGGCGCTTGCACTGGCGGTGCTGATCTGTGTCTCCCTTGGTGCTGCCTCCGGCTATCTGGTGGCCGGCCGGAACATGGCGCCATTCGTGGCGACGCTGGCGCTCATGACGATTTCACGCGGCTTGGCATTCATCATTTCCAAAGGCTCACCGATCATTTCCACGAGTCAGGGGCTCAACGATTTTGGCAGCGCCTACTGGCTGAAAATCCCGTTGCCGGTCTTTCTGATGCTGGTGGTCTCCGCGCTCGTGTTCATCATCCTGCACTACACGGTTTTCGGACGCCTCGTGATCGCAATCGGGAGTAACGAAGCGGCCGTGCGGCTTGCCGGCATTCGGACTGCTTACTACAAGTTTGCGGTTTACTGCATCGCGGGCGGATTGGCGGCACTGGCCGGAATCATCAGCACCTCGCGCACGGGCGTCGGATCCCCCATCGTCGGAATGGGGTTTGAGCTGGATGCGATCGCCGCGGTGGTAATCGGCGGAGGCAGCCTGAGCGGGGGACGCGGCACAGCCCTTAACACGCTGCTGGGAGTCTTCATCCTTGGCATGATTGGAAATGTTATGAACCTGATGAATGTGGCGAGCTACCCGCAGCAAATCATCAAGGGCCTCATCATCATCGCGGCGGTCTTACTCCAAGGCATGGGGAGAAGGAAGTAGTCCTGTTAATCCTGTCAAAGTACGCTCTTGACAGGATTGACAGGATTAACAGGATTAAGGCTGAATCAGGACTTTCAGCGCCTCCGGGCTCCGGCTGACTCGCAGTGCTTCAGCAGTCTGGTCGACCGCGAAGCGGTGGCTGACAATCCGGCACGGGTCTACTTGTCCAGCCGCAAGGGCCTGGATGGCCCGCTGGTGCGTAAACGGGTTAATGAACGAACCTACGAGCGTCAGTTCCCGCAAGAAAATGTCATATGGCCGGATACGAGCCTGCGCCTCGGGCCCCGAGACTCCGAACAGCAGCACGATTCCTCCCCGGCGCGCCGCCTGGACCGCCTGCTCGACGGCCTTTTCGTGGCCCGCACACTCTATCGTCAGGTCTGCGCCCCCGTCGGTTGCATCACGCAGGGCCGCGGCGGCGTCCGGCCCGGATGGATCGACGGCCATGTCTGCCCCGAGGTCGACAGCCATTTGACGGCGATACCCGTTAGGTTCACTCACTGCCACTGTCGAGGCCCCGCCCCGTCTGACCAGCTGGAGCATCAGCTGACCGATCGAACCCCCTCCGACTATCAGAACTTTCGCTCCGGGCGAAAACCGGGCGCGATCCAGCCCATGGAGACAACATGCGAGTGGCTCCGCAAAGGCGCCGGCCTCCAGCGCCAATCCGTCCGGCAGACGATACGCCTGTTCGGCTGGGGCCAGGCAGTACTCGGCAAATCCTCCGTCCCGATTCACGCCGATTGCCGTCAGCCGTTCGCACAGTTGGATGTCGCCGCGGCGACAAAAGGTACAGACCCGGCAGACGATATTGGGGTCGATCGTCACGGGGTCGCCGACCTTCAGGTGTCGGACCTGCACGCCAAGTTCCTCGATCGTCCCGGAAAACTCGTGGCCGGGGACGACCGGAAAGGTGACCGTGTGTTCGCCGTGGAAAAGCCGACTGTCGGTGCCGCACACCCCGCAGGTATGAACCCTGATGAGGACGTCGTCAGGCCCAACCTGAGATTGCGCACGTTCTTCGATTTTCAATTCCTGAGGACGCGTCAAAACCGCAGCTTTCATGGCTGAAGGTCTCCTCGGTGAAGTGCCGGATTATTTCTGGGCGCTGCTCAACTGTCAAGCGTAGCTTCGTTCCCAGAAAGGACCTCAAGGACCTCAAGGAGACCAAGAATGAGAAGAACCTTGCCGTTGTCTTCCTGGTGTCTTTGAGGTTCTTTGAGGCCCTTTGCTTTTAACTTGATCCTCCTCTGGCTCGGTGATAACTACGGCAAATGCGTCTCACTATGCGCCTGACCGCAGCAATGGCCTTCTTCTGGGTGATTGGCTTGTCCACGGCAGCGGCTCCGAACGCTCAGCAGGAAGAACTGATCCAAAAGGCCGGGAACACGGAGGACGACCGGGAGCGACTCGTCCTGCTGCGACAGCTATGCGCTCTGCCCGGTCTTGAGCCTTCGCTGCGGAGGGAGGCCGAGGCGCTGACCCGCTTCACCGAGCGGTGGCTCGACGACCCACGCCTGGAAAACTGGTGGGATCAGCCCATTCTCCAGAACTTCCGAGCCCCGTTCGCCGTCGCAGCCGATTCTCCCCTGTTCCCTCTGGCCGAGTTTTACCGGGGACGGATGATCACGTGGGCCGCTTTGGAATACGGAGGGGTACGCAACGACGACAAGCGTCGACGAAGCTTTTTCGACGAGGCTCGGAAGGCGTTCTCTCTGGCTGGTCAGGCGTTCCCCCAGAACCGTCTTTGCCGTATGTACCTGGGAGAGCCGATCGCTTGGGAAAAGGCTCTTCCTGCTCCCGCAGACGCGCCGAAATGGGCCGTGCTCGAACGGGAGTGCCTCGAAAGGCTGTCCGATATCGTCAGCTGGTGGATCGACAACCGGGAGAGGAAGGACAACAGCTACGGTGGCGGCTGGAATGACGACTGCGAGATGTGGAGGTGGTGGGCGCCTGTCCTCCTGGGTTTCGATGAGCCCAAGTTTATTCGCGCTCAGGAACGGCTCTCGAACGCGCTGCTGGGCGCTCCCCACATGACGGGCGGCTACACGAGCAAGCTCGATGACGTCGAACATACGGCTGAAGATTCGGCCGACACCATCACCCCACTGATGTTGCTCGCTCCCGAGGATGAAGCGTCAATCCGGCGGGCGCGCCGCCTCCAAGAGCTTTTCGGCGGCTGGACTGGCACCAACAATCAGGGTCGCCGGCAATTTCGCAGCTTCCACTTCAGCTCCGAAGCCGTCTCGCCGGACTCGGTCTTCGCGTACGACACTCCGGCCAACGTGCGGGCCATCCAACCGCTGCTGGTGTTCTGGCAACGCACCGGGGACCCGACCGTCGGCAAGCTCGTCACCGAATGGCTGGATACCTGGGTCGAAGCCTCGGCGGCGGGCCGGGATGGCAAACCCGCCGGGGTCCTGCCGAACGCGATCCATTGGCCCGATGGACGTCTCTCGGGCGAGACAGGGAACTGGTGGGCGCTCATCCGCGAGCCTGATCGGATGTGGTACTACTACGTCTTCCCTGAAGCGGTGGCCGAGATCGCCGATGCCCTCCTGCTTTCGAGGCACCTAACCAGGGAGGATCGGTACCTTCAGCCGCTCCGTTCCATGGCGGACATCCGCCGGGTGTGGCTCCGACAACCTGCCGGACAGCCGGCTCCCGCGCCAGGAACCAGCCTCTGGGCGGCCCGGAATCTTGACGACCTTGCCGGGACTCTGGCGAAGTACAAGCTGCTGACGGGAAGCTCCGAGTTCGACGACGTGCTGGAGCGCGACTTGCCCGAATTTTCGGCTGGGGCGGGCGGTGACCGCACCAACCTGGTTGCCGCGCTGGAGCGGGCGGCCGCGTCACTTCGCGTGAACTGGGCCGGCTACACAAGCGAAGTGCGCTACACCGATCGGGTGCTGAGCTTCAGCTCTCTCTTCAGCCGTTCCGACCAGATGCTGCCCGGCAAAAACGACCCGAAGATCGTGGATTTCAGGTCCCTCCCTCTGTACGCTGCCGTGACCGGAGATCCAAGCCAGGTCATGGGATCGTTTCCGCTCAACGGTGTCCGCTGGCTCACCTCGCCTCGTGATATTGCCGCCCTCGTGGTGACCAACAGTCCGGTTCGCTTCAGTGCGGAGCTGTACCACTTCGGCGACGCTCCCCGGCCGATGGCCGCCCGCCTCCAGCTTCTCGTCCCCGGACAATATTCATGGATCCTGAAAAGCGGAGACGGAAAGATCTCGGAGGGATCTTTCGTAATGCAGCCGGGGAAGGGGGAAGTACGGTTTGAACTGCCTCCGAAGACCCTCTGTTTCCTTGACGTGATTCCGGCTCGTCCCTGACCCATTATGAAACTCTGGAAGACATCCTATCGTGGAGCGCGCGGCTGCCCGATTACCGGCCGCTCTTGAGCTTGACGGGCCCGGCGTTCGCGACATCCTCCCAGCGAAATACCAGGAAATTGCGGGGCCCGCTGTTCATAGCGACCATCAGCCCATTGGGGAAGTTGGCTCCCGCGGCTTTGGAGGTAACCTCCAGGCCGTCGGTGCCATCCGCGCCACCACGCACCACTTTCACCACCTCGGAGTGGTCATGTGGATTGCCGGGCGCGCCTTCACGCCGGAAGATGCGGTATTGGCTGCTGCCATCAAGTTGATCTGTGCAGAGGATGTAGCCGGTGCCGTCCGCACGCGCGTATATGGCGATGCCTTCCCGGTCCGCCTGGAACCCCTCGGTCCCAAACCGAGCCAGCTCGACGGCAGCCTGGGGATGGTCCGGGTCCGCGTGGTACTTGTGAATGCCGTCGGCTTCGTCGGCGTAGTAAACATAACCCAGCGCGTCATCCACAGCGACGGCCTCGATTTCGCCCTCGCCTCCACTGAAGGTGCCGAATTCCCGGACCTTCTCGGCCTTCACTTTGCCTGAGCCGTCGTCCAGCAGTCGGTACTGCCACAGGTAACCTTGAGCCGGGCCGGTCTTGGGGGCAACAATGGCGAACACCGCGCCGTCACGGGCCCGCTTGTAAAGACTGATTCCCATCGGTTCCGCAGCCTCGCCTTGACGACCCTCGAGGACCTTCAATGCCGTCGCCGAGCCGACATCCGACAGCATCCCATCCGCCCCGATCGCGAACACCCGCAGGCGGTGTTGAAGGCGCTCGGTAAGCACTGCTATGTCAGTGGGCTGGCCGCCCAGTACAAGGCCGTACTCCACGTCCACATTGTTCGGCCTATCGAGGTTGTCGATCGTTTGGCGAATCTTGCCGTCGAGCCCGAACACCACGAGGGCGCCCTGGGGCGCACGGACCTTATTCGTGCCGAGGATAAGACTCTTGGCGGGATCGGTCGGATGGATATAAATCGCCGGATCGTCGGGATCGTTGGGCACCGTAGCGGTCGTGACGACGGGTACGACGTCGTCCGGCTGTATGGGCGGCAAAACCGCGAACCACATCAAAATGAGCAACCCGAGCATCATGACTTACCTCCCTGCCAAACGTTTCACGGCAAAAACAAGAAACCGCGACTCTTTCTGAGGATAGCTTGCTTTTATACCGGCCGAAGCTATGCCAAAGCGGATTTGCTTGTCAAGGAGCACACGTGTAAATTAGGCCCCACGGTTCTCACGGAAACAGGCGGAATGGTGCGGCCTATGAAAGAAGTTCCCGCAAAAAGTCCGGAGTCCGAGGGTCAGGCCTCCCCCCCCGCCGTTGGGCGACCCTCAGGCAGCCGACGCATGGTCACTCGCCTGTTGCGGTTCTTTGCAACTGGCGCGGACCGCCCTCGGTTGACGGATCCCGGCCTCGTCGATCGGCTCTATCGGAGCAACCGGCTGAAAATTATGTCCGCGATCACCGTGGGCTACGGAATCGCCTACACTTGCCGGCTGGGCTTGTCGGTCGTGAAGAAGCCGCTGATCGATGGCGGCATTTTCACGGCGGACGATCTAGGCCTGATCGGCTCCGGAATTTTCTACGGTTACGCGTTTGGCAAACTGGTGAACGGCTTTCTTGCCGATCATGCCAACATCCGGAAGTTCCTGACCGCCGGCATCCTCTTGTCCGCCCTGGCCAATGTCGCCATGGGGTGGTCCGCCGTACTTTGGGCCTGGGTCGCCCTCTGGGCGCTCAACGGCTGGTTCCAGGGGTTTGGCGCACCGGCGGGCATCGTCTCGATGTCCCAATGGTTCAGTAATCGGGAACGGGGCAGGTACTACGGGATCTGGAGCACGGCGCACTCGATCGGCGAGGGCCTGACCTTCGTAGGGTCGGCAGCCCTGGTTTCCTATTTAGGCTGGCAGGCGGGTTTCCTCGGGCCGGGCCTCTTGTGCATACTGGTCGCCGTGGGGATGTGGTTTCTCCTCCAGGACCGCCCCCAGACGCTCGGGTTGCCGTCCGTGGCCGAATGGAGGAACGATCAGGCTGCACCGGTCGCCAGCAAGCCCGCCCAAACCACATGGCAGACGCAACTTTCCATCCTCAAGTTTCCTTCTCTCTGGGTGCTCGCGCTGGCTAGCGCGACGATGTACATGACCCGCTACGGCATGAACAGCTGGGGCATGCTCTATCTGCAGGAATCGAAGGGCTACTCCGATTTACAGGCAGGGGGGCTGCTGGCCCTCAACCCGCTCGCCGGCCTCGCGGGTTGCGCGACGTACGGGTTCGTTTCCGACAAGTTGTTCGGCGCCAGGCGACCTCCGTTGAATCTGATTTGCGCCGTGATGGAGATCCTGGCCCTTTCGATCCTGTTTTTCGCCCCGCCGGGCCACCCGGTCCTGCTCGCCGTGGCGTTCCTTATGTATGGGTTCTCGATCAACGGGCTGGTGACTTCCCTGGGCGGGCTCTTCGCGGTGGACATCTCGCCGAAGAAGGCGGCAGGAGCCGCGATGGGTTTCATCGGAGTCTTTAGCTACGTCGGCGCCGCTATTCAAGAGCGCATCAGCGGCTCACTGATCACGAGCGGGACGACCGTGGTGGAGGGAGTGCGGCACTACGATTTTCAGTACGCGATCATGTTCTGGCTGGGGACTTCGATCGTGTCCATGGTCTTGGCAGCCTCACTGTGGCGTGCCCGAATGCGTGATTGACGAGCAAGGCAAAGAATGAAAAACGATTCGATCTACGACGTGGTCTTTATCGGCAGTTACACCAAAGACACCGTGGTCTCGTCGGGAAGGACGCGGGTGGTTGATGGCGGCGGGTTCAACTACGGAGCCCACGCGGCGGCGCTCATGGGCCTGAGGACGGCGGCGGTCACGCGACTGTCCGAACAGGATGCCCACGTGGTCGACACGCTTGTTCGTCTGGGAGTCGAGGTGTTCGCAACCTTCACCCCTCACTCAACCCATTTGAGGCTCTATTATCCGACGGCAAACGTGGACGAACGCGTCATCACCGTGACGCAGACCGCGGGCTCGTTCGCTCCTGAACAGGTTTCGGGGCTGGAAGCCCGGGCGTTCATTATCAATACCACGTTGAGGGGAGAGGCAGGAGAGGACGTTGTCCAGGAACTGAAGAACAAGAAAGGACTGCTTGCCGGAGACGCCCAGGGCTTTATCCGCGCCATGGCTCCGGACGGTACGTTGGCCTATGCCCCGTGGGCCGAAAAAAGGCAGGTTCTGGCTCATTTCGACATCCTGAAGACGGATGCCGTGGAGGCGGAAGCCCTGACCGGACTAAACGATATCCGGGAGGCGGCTGCCACCCTGGCCGGCTGGGGGCCGAAGGAGATCGTGCTGACGCACCGCGAAGGCCTGCTGGTCCTGGCCGACGGCATCTTCCACAAAGCGCCCTGGTGTCCCCGAGAGATCATCGGACGAAGTGGGCGCGGCGATACGTGCCTGGCTTCCTACGTGGGAAAACGCCTGAGCGCGTCCGCCCGGGAAGCGACCACCTGGGCGGCGGCGCTTACCAGCCTGAAGATGGAGGCCGAGGGACCGATCAAGAGGACCGTCGAGGACGTCGAGGAATTGATCGGCCGGGCTTACGCCAAATGAGACCGATTGGTGCCCGTATTTGAAAAAATTGTCGCAGCCGCTCATGGGAGTTCTGAGCAGGCGCGAACTGCCGAGTGGCACAGAACCGCAAACGTAGCGCCTTCTGCGGAGTGCGCGGATTGTATCCGTAAGCGACGCCTGGCCGGGAGCTGGTTGCTTCCGGTGACAATCCGCGCACTCCGCGAAAGACGCTCCGTTTGCGGTTCTGTGACGCTCGATAACCCGATTGGTTCCGACCGAAAGCACGAATTACTGGGTCCGGAGGGTGACCTCCGCGCGTCTTAGCCCATCGGCTTCAGCACGGAGAATGATCGAACCGGATCGGCCGTTCAGCGTGCGCACGATCACGAGGCAGAGGCCGTTGAACACACGGCAGTCCTTCGCCTGGAAAGACTCCAGGCGAGTAGGATCACCATTGTCGACCCCGATGATTTCGCCCGGACCTTCCAAACGGAAGTGCACGCGATGGCCCGCCCGAGCCACACGGTCGCCGTCTTTGTCCAGGATGCTGACGGTCACGAACGCGAGATCCAAGCCGTCGGCGCGCAAATCACGGCGGTCGGCCTCGAGCGCCACCGCCGCCGCTGCGCCCGCTGTGCGCTCGAGGCCCGTTGCCCACTCCCGGCCCGCCTTGTAGGCCACGACTTTCAGCTCTCCGGGCTCGTAAACCACCTCGTCCCAGCGCAATCGATACTCTCGCGGGCCACGCTTCTTGCGGCCCAGCGAGCGCCCGTTCAGGAAGAGCTCCGCCTCGTCGCCGGAGGTGTAAACGTGAACCGGCGTCACCTTCCCTACCCGGTCGGGCCACGTCCAATGCGGGAGGACGTGCGCCATCGGCAACTCCGGACGCCACCGTGCCTGGTAAAGGTAGAACCTGTCTTTCTTGAAGCCGCATAAATCCAGGATCCCAAAGTAGGAGCTGCGGGAAGGCGAGAGGCCGCCGTTTTTTTCAGTGGCGGCAACGACTCGGCGACGGTCTTCCGCGTCCTTGTTATAAGTCAAGTACCGCGTCGGATCGAAGGGCGTTGGCTCGCCAAGGTAATCGATCCCGGTCCAGACGAACTCGCCCAG
>Ga0105092_10001772_pt1 | contig 11567 bp, 14 predicted proteins | sample PPLLak2March2015_FD_87021 | JGI IMG/M metagenome (GOLD analysis project Ga0105092, IMG submission 87021) | Freshwater sediment microbial communities from Prairie Pothole Lake near Jamestown, North Dakota, USA - PPLs Lake P7 Core (1) Depth... | ecosystem: Environmental > Aquatic > Freshwater >... | reverse complement strand
GTTCTAAATCAAAATGATTAATTGAGATATTTGAACATCGTACATTGGAAAAAATTCCGGTAGTTACTTAAACGTTTGACATTGCTTTCTTCTTGCAAGAGGAGATATCGTTTTTTACATTCTCAACCATTGAATCATGCTCTGACTGTAAGTTTTGTTTTGATTTTCTAAAGTATTCAGCGATTATATCGTTGTCCATATTACTTGCCACCATCAATATGCATTGTTTTGCCTATTCTATATTCTTTTTCTTATCCAGAACCACTTTCACTTTTTTGAGTCTTACAAATTCTTCTCTTTCACGTTCTTCCAATGTTCCCTTAATGAAGGATATGGCATTCTGATACTGCGGAATTATAACAAATTCAAGTGCATTGATTAATTTTTGTGTTTTTTCAAGTTCTTTGGCTAGACTAAAGATGGCATTTTCATATTCTGCGGCTTTACAAATCTGTGGAAGCATATTCTTTATCAGTTTGGATGCCTTGTCAACATACACGTTTGTTTCCGAAAATCCATAAGAAAGCTCTTGACCGCCTTTCTTGGTCTTTATCTCTAGAGTAGGTATCTTGACATCAACGATTCTTCTCACATTCACGTTCACTTCCATTATACCTGGAGTCGAATCTGAAATTGATTCTAACGTTGATGTTCCAAGAGACATGTATGAATCATAGACTGCAGAATAAATATCAGAAAGTGGAGACCAGATATCCCCTCTTGTCTTGTTAGCCTCTTCTATCATCTCGTCAATTTTTTTTAGTAATACTTCCCTTTTATCATCAAGTATTTTGTGAACCATGGTACTAACTTGCAACGATCTTCTTATCTTAATTAGTTCAATTTTTGTTGCAGTAACATTTTTGCCAAATGACATTTCGATTTCGATGAACTTCTAAATTACTTGTTTCCTTTATAATATTGCTGAATGTGTTTGTCTTTGATCTTGGTCAGTTCGCCTTCTGGTAAAGTTGCTAATATATCCCATGCTCTACTTAGGGTTTCGTCCAAATTTCTATTTTCATCAGGACTTTGTTTTAGAAAGTGAGTTTCAAAACTATCACCAGCGTCAAGATATTTCAAATCAACTCCGGTTAAACCTGCCTTTCCTACAATTTCTGCTAGTGCTCGGACTTCTTGGGCTCTTGAATATGCGTCGTACATCTGATTACCAACTTCCATGTGATCAGATCTAGTTTTTCCTTCACCAACACCATCTTTCATTAATCTGGAAAGAGACATCATTACATTAACAGGTGGATAGATTCCTTTTCTGAATAGATCTCTTCCTAAGACTACCTGTCCTTCCGTAATGTAACCGGTCAAATCAGGTATTGGATGTGTAATATCGTCTGCCGGCATTGATAGGATAGGCATTTGAGTAACACTTCCATTTTTTCCCTTAATTCTGCCTGCCCTCTCGTAATTATTTGCCAAATCGGTATACAGATATCCAGGATATCCTTTTCTACCTGGAACTTCTTCTCTTGCTGCGCTTATCTCTCTAAGAGCTTCGGCATAATTGGTCATATCGGTTAGTATCGCTAGTACATGCATTCCAAGATCAAATGCAAGGTATTCAGCTACAGTCAGAGCGACCCTAGGTGTAATGATTCTTTCGATAGCAGGATCATCTGCCAGATTGACAAACAATACACTTCTTTTCAATGCACCTGATTCTTCCAAGCTTCTCTTGAAATATTGAGCTTCGGAGTATTGGACACCTATCGCAGCGAAGACCACAGCAAAGTCTTCATTTGTTCCCACCACAGTGGCCTGACGTGCAATTTGCGCTGCTAAGATGTTGTGTGACATTCCGGAACCTGAAAAAATAGGAAGCTTTTGACCCCTGACCAATGTCAGCATCCCATCAATTACAGATACTCCAGTTTGGATAAATGATGTTGGATATTCTCTGCTCTGAGGATTCATAGGTTCTCCATTAACATCAAGGAATTTATCAGCAACAGGATCAGGTAAACCATCATTTGGTCTTCCCAGACCATCAAATACACGTCCGAGCAGTTCTTGAGATACTGGCATGGTCATAGTTTTTCCAAGGAACTTTACTCTTGTACCAGTAATGGCCAACCCTGTTGTTCCTTCAAAAACCTGAACTACCGCTTTGCCGTACCCTATTTCCAGAACTTTGCCTAATCGTCTTTCACCATCATTTGTTTCTATTTCTACAAGTTCATCAAACGAAGCTGTTGTTACACCATCTACTATCATAAGTGGCCCTTTTATTTCGGCTATTTTCGTATATTCGATCCCAGTTGTTTTAGACAGAAACCTTTACCTCCTCAATGTTACCTTTGAACGAATCAGATAGCTGTTTATCTATTTCTTCTAATTTTGAAATTTGCTCATCTGTAACTTCGAATTTTGCTTTTAGTAAAGTGGTAATTATTGGCAAGGCTCGAATATCTGCTAATGATTTTCCTTCCTTAAGAGCCTTTTGTGCTTCTTTGTAGAACTTTACCATGAGTCGAACCAATTTCAGTTGTTTAGCTGGACCGCAGTAAGTATCAACCTTATCAAAAGAGTTTTGCTGCAAAATTCCTATTTTTAGCATTCTAGCTACTTCTAGAACGAGTTTCTCTTCATCCGGAAGTGCTTCAGGTCCTAACAGTCTGACGATTTCTTTTAATGTATCTTCACGCTGCAATATGTGATATGATTCAGCTCTCAAGTCATACCAATCAGGGCTTACGTTTTCTTTCCACCATTTGGATATGTCTTCAAGATAACCAGAGTATGACTGCATCCAATTGATTGATGGATAGTGTCTGGAATATGCTAATCTAGTATCAAGTGCCCAGAAAGTCTTGATAAATCTAATTGTGTGGGTTGTTACTGGTTCAGTAAAATCTGCTCCTGACGGAGATACCGCACCAACAAGTGTCACAGACCCAGAACGATCCGGTGAACCAAGTGCTCTTATTCGTCCTGCTCTTTCATAAAATTCTGCCAGTCTTGACGCCAAATACGACGGATAACCCTCTTCTGCAGGCATTTCTTCCAATCGACCTGACATCTCTCTAAGTGCTTCTGCCCATCTACTTGTAGAGTCAGCAACGAGAACTACATCATAGCCCATATCTCGATAATACTCCGCCATAGTAACACCCGTATAGATTGATGCTTCTCTAGCGGCAACAGGCATGTTACTCGTATTTGCAACGAGGACTGTTCTTTCCATTAATGGCCTTTGAGATCTGGGGTCAATTAAATGTGGAAATTCTACAAGAACTTCTGTCATTTCATTGCCGCGCTCTCCACAACCAATGTAGACTACAACCTTAGAGTCTGCCCATTTAGCTATCTGATGTAATGTCACAGTTTTTCCTGTACCGAATCCACCTGGTATAGCACCAGTTCCACCTTTTGCAATAGGGAAATATGTGTCAATAATTCTCTGTCCAGTAACTAGTGGTACTGAAGGATCGTATCTTTCAGCATATGGACGTGACTTTCTAACAGGCCATCTGTGATACATCTTTAATTCAATCTTGTCTCCGTTCTTGCTACTAGCATGCCCAATGACATGCTCTAAATCATAATCTCCCTCCTTGGCAATTTCAGTAATAGTTGCCTCAGGATAATTTGGTGGAACCAAAATATTATGAGTTAAAAGAGGAGTTTCTTGGACTGCCCCGAGTATAGTTCCTCCAAAAATAGTGTCATTTTTTTTCACTGATGGAGTAAACTTGTATTTCTTTTTCATATCAACAGGGCTAGTTGTGATACCTCTACCAATGAATGCTCCCGACTTTTTGGCAATATCATCCAACGGTCTTTGTATACCATCGTAAATCTTACCGATAATTCCTGGACCAAGAAGAACTGAAAGTGGTTGACCGGTACCGATTACCTCTTCTCCGGGCTTTAGACCAGATGTTGATTCATAAACCTGAATAAATGCTACATCTCCAGTTAATCTGATAACTTCTCCAATTAGTTTGGACTCACCGACTTCTACTGTCTCATACATTTTTACAGTTGACATCCCATCAGCCCTTACCGCCGGACCGCTAACCCATACTATCTTTCCTTTTGCTACCATCTACCTGTTTTCGCCTCTAAGCAGTTGGACTATGTCTTTCCTTATTAAAGGTTTGAGGGTTTCAATATTAGAATCAAGTGTATTATCTAAAGTCATTGTTCCATCCAAAGAAGCTGCTTTTATTCCACCAATAATTTCTATTGCCTCGTCTGATACCGTTATTTTCATTTTCTTATCGGATGATTCTTGTGACGATATCTTTTTTACCAGTTTCAAGTCAGCGCTGTTGCATTTTACTATAATTTCAGAACCTAGCTTTGCAACGCTATCTTGTATCATTCTGGTTAATAATTTTTCATAATCTTTCTCATTATTACCTTTTGCAAGTTTTTCCTTCGCTTTATTAAAAATTTCGTCAATAGCTGATTCAATAATAACTAGTTCTTTATTCCTAGCATTTAATGTGCTAGATCCTATTATTTGCCGCTTTAGATTCTCAGCCTGTTTTTTTGATGATTCTATAATGTTAGCATATTCAACTTGTAGACTGCCTTTAGAAGTTTCTAAATTTTTCAACGAATTTTGAAGTGCAGAGTCGATCTCTGAGATTAATGCAGATTCTTTTTGCGAAAGAACTTTGTCAATTGTTCTTTCTAAAGAATTTAGACTCATTCATTGATTTTTCAGAACTACGTGATTTTAATCTTTTGATAGCAAGATTTCTTCAAAAATAAAATTAGGATAACTCATCCCAATTTTTTACATCGAATATTTGTAATTAGAGTATTAGTCCCATACTAATCTGTTCTTGATATGACTATGACTACGAGCCTCTACATACTTCGCAGGTAAAAGTACCTTCAGAATACATTAACACATCTGACCATTCGCCGCATTCATCACAGAAACCTGAGATAGCAGATGCGGGTCTACCAATTTCTCCTCTAATCATAGCAGCCTTCTCTGACACTACATCCACTAATTCTGGAGTAACAGCAATAACGTCAGAGCTAGAAATAATTCCAGCCAATCTGTCTTTATAAACAACACCTAATCTCTTGATGTTATTTTTTCGTAGTATGCGTGCAGCCTCAGTTATACCTTCTCCTGCTTCTACAGTGTGTATTGTTTGCATTACTTTTGCACCATCAACCGATGATGGATCTAAATTGCTTGCCACTACCTTTGATACAACATCCCAATCAGTAACAATTCCAACTGGTTTTTCATTTTCGGTAATAATTACACTGCCAATATTATGATCTTTCATTTTACTTGCAATGTCGACAACGGTATCGCTTGGTCCAGCTGTAATGACAGGGCTGTTCATAATGTCTCTTACTAGTACTCGTGTAGTCATGTTTGCATCGGTATTTTCTACTAGTCTTTTTGCCACAAGATCATTTAGATAGTTTGGTTTAATTATCTTTCGAATCTTCGTTGTATAGAGGAATGAATCACAAGAATAAGGATCACCTGCGTATCAAAAGTTAACCAATCTTAACATCATTCACCGATTGGCCCCTTTCAATATGTTCTATCTTGGATTGTCCTGTCGGCAACATTCTAATAAAATCATCCAAAAGTACTTTTTTTAAATAATCCGCTAAATCAGAATCAAATTCAGAAATTACTCTTACGAATTCACTTTTTATTTTCTTGGCCAAATTCATCGGATCGGAGCCACCCGGCAACAACGAAGCAAATACCAAACTTCTCTTTTTGATGGCGTTTAACGGTCCGGAAACTATTGTGTATCTATTTTCAATTTTAACCAAACCTATCGATAATTTTAGTTCAATGCCCTTGCAAAAATTTCTTTTGCCTTCAATGACAAAAGAGCCTTTTGGAAGAAATTGACCCGTAGGAGCACCTTTCTTTACCTGATTAGGGAATACCCAATATGCATCTCCACTTGACAATCCATCCTTCCACGCTCTACTGAATGATACTGTGGCTTGAGCCGTCTCCTCTATTAAGTTGGTATTCTCGTTATCTTGATTTCTCGCATTCTTTATGAGAAAAAAAGGAGACCCATGAATTTCTGCATGAAACACGATATCGTCCTCAGTCATGTGTTTGCGAATCACTGCTGAATTCGAAGATGCATCTCTCCCACCAATAACTAGGTGGCCGTCAGTAGTAACGAACCAACGATATCGCTCATACCATTGTTTTGATTCTAATGCATTGAATTGAATTTTTTCATGAATTTTTTGTGTTTGACCCTGCAGTTTTTCAATTCTTGATCTAAGTTCTTCACTTGCTTTATCGATATTGCCGGCACCACGTTCTAATTCTTTTGCTCTAGAAAACAGTTGTGACGAAAATTTTGGAACACTTGATTCTAACTTTACTCTTTCATTTAGTAAAACCAGATAGGTCAAACCATTTTCGAAGACTATTTTAGAATTATTTTTTTCTAAAAGAGTTTTGACCGAATTATCGTTCATATCTTGGATACCGAAAGATGAGAGCTTCATTAATTCATGGGCAACGCTTCTAAGACTTTTTGATTTTGAAATTACACTCATTTTTGCTTTGTTTTGTTCTTCCAAGTCATGTTCTAATTCCAATATTTTCCTGTCTGCTTCTTCTGTTTTCAGACTCCTACCGATAGATAAAATCTCATTACTCAGTACTTGATCTATCGCCTCCATGTATGTCTCAACTTTCTTTGCATTAGATTCTTTTGACATCGATATAGGAGATGCGTCTATTGCAACACCCATCTTATCCACAATAACTGATGGTTCGTGATTTTTTTCATCTAGTACTTTATCAGTTATTTCTTTGGTCTTTTCATAAATAATTTCTATGTCCTTATTGCTAAGCTGGTTAGCAAACTTTGTATTATTTCCCGATTGAAATAGTATTTCTTCAACATATTTCCTCGGTAAGGATGTAGATTTTCCCAACCATTTTACCACTTCTATATCATCAGGTAGTGGACTGGCGCTATCCATCATACTTTCTACAGTAATATGTAAAACGTCTTCACCTCTATTAGGTGGGAGAACATAATCTGATCCAGTCTTGAGAGTTCTGTGCCTTACTTCTACTGGATTCAGGATCCAAAGTATCTTCATTGATTCATCGCATAAAATGATATTTCCCTTTCCGAAGATTTCAACTAACAATATCCTCACTTTATCGTCTCTATTTACAAAATGGACTAAAAAAATTCTCTCGCTACCAGGCTGCGATATAGAACTTATTTTTGCCCTTTCTATTTCCTTACTTAGTGCCTTTACAAATTGGTTTTCTTCTACTTGTTTGTATTTTTTATTTGTTAACCAAATCCCCTTGGTAGAAACCATAAGCATAATATCAGGTTCTATTGGATGATGCAGTTTCAAAAGAATAGAATTTTTAGTAATAGAGGAAATATTACTCACGTAAAATCCCGATGATACCTTTGAATTTATCTTTGTCACAAGATAATGTAGCTCTATCCCTGATAATTCCATATGAATGACTGTAGACGAGGATGAATATTAATTAAAAATTCAAATAGCAATCGAAAGGAATTAAACCTGCAATTTATGTGAAGAAAACAATTGGACCTACTCGATAAGATATACTATATGAGAGCGTTTTTAGGAGTTATGTGTGGTATTATCCTAGGTTTTATCTTAAATCCTTCCAACTATTCAGCGTCTGTACCCATAATTATCGCACTTGCACTATTTTTCTATATTATTTCGTATGTTATTGCAAAAAGAATTGGTTTGAGATTAAAAACTGAAGATAGAAAAAAAATTTCTACTAATGGTGTTTTTCCATTTATCTTTTTGCTGATAATGTTCATAATTGTTACATATACGGGCCTCAACGCATGAGAAATAAGATCTAAAAGAATTTAATTTCAAGGCATATTATGTAGGCATGATGATATGGAACTATTTAACGCCAGGCATACCCGACGAGCTGTTCGAGCGCTCAGAGATTGTTCCAATAACCAAAGAGGATATTCGTTCAATAGTCCTGAGTAAACTACGTCTAAGAAAAAATTATTCGGTGATTGATGTAGGATGCGGCAGTGGAAGCATTACTGTAGAGATATGTCTACACGTAAATTCTAAAAAAGTATACGCTATTGATTCGGATAAGAATGCCATAGACTTGACAAAAAAAAATCTAGATAAATTTGGTGTTTCTGCAAATTTAATCCACTCCAAAGCTGAAGAGGTCTTACCATCACTACCAACAGTTGATGCAATTATTGTCGGCGGAACGAAGGGTAAAACTGAAAAAATCATAGAGCTTTGCATTTCTAAATTAAAGAAGGATGGAAGACTAGTTATTGATACCATACTCATAGAGACAATGTATAAAGCCCTGAAGACGGTCAAGAAGCAAAAAATGCGCGATATTGAGGTTACTCAAGTCACAATAGCCAAAGGAAAAAGCATGTCAAGTGGAACTATGCTTATTTCCAGAAATCCCATATTAATTTTGTCTGCTACAAGATAGTGAATTCATGTTTGATGTTAATTGACGTGGATACTCACAATTTGCTTCTGGAACTCGATTGCTGGAAGATTCTTTTTACTTTAAATATCACAATTTTTACAACTCAAATCATGAAGCTTTCGTGTATAGGTTGCGGACCCGGAGACCCGGATTTACTAACGATAAAGGCTGTGGATAGAATCAAGAAAGCAGATGCCATCTTTACCCCGACCTCAAAGGAAGGTAAGCCCAGTATAGCCTTATCAATAGCTAGAAAATACATAAACGAATCAACCACTGCAATTACAAACTTAATATTTCCAATGATAAAAGATAAAGATTTACTCAAAGTACAATGGAAGACTAATTCCCAAATAATAGCAGACACAGTACATTCTGGAAAGAATTGCGTTTATTTGACCGTAGGAGATCCCTCCTTATACAGTACATGGAATTATATTCATAATGAATTGAAGAAAAAGCATGATGATATAGATATTGAGATCATTCCTGGCGTTCCATCTTTCTTTGCATTCGCAGCTCAAGCAAAAATGAGTCTAGTAGAGGGCGATCAAACACTTGGTATCGTTCCTGCATGTTATGATTTGGATAAAATAAGACATACGGTCGCATCTTGTGACTCTATAATTTTTCTCAAAGACGGCCGATATTTTGACAGTGTGATTGAAATACTATCTGAAACTGGTTTTAGCGATAATTCCGTTATTACTATTGCTCAAGATGTATCCGTGGATGAAGAAATTTTAGAAACAAAGAAATTAAAAGACTTGCGAAACACAAAAAATCCAGCTGGAAAATACTTTTCAATAATGGTGGCTAGAAAGAATGATTGAACCCAATACTATTTACTTTGTCGGCTCCGGTCCAGGAGATCCGGAGCTCATAACATTAAAGGCAAAAAAATTATTGGAAAATGCAGATGTCGTGGTTTATTCAGGATCGTTACTCAATCCAAAACTACTTGAATTTGCTAAAAAAGACGCAACTCTTCATGATGCGGCTCTTTTGGATAGAACTAAAATTTATGAAATATTAAGGGATTCCACAAAACAAGGAAAACTTGCCATACGTTTTCATGATGGAGATCCCGCGTTATTTAGCACTATTAGGGAACAAATTGATAAGTTAAACTTAGATGGCATAAACTGTAAGGTCGTTCCAGGAATAACCGCAATTTTAGGTGCAGCCTCTTCATTGAATTTAGAGTTAACTCTTCCCGGAATTACTCAAACACTCATTATCACAAGGGCCGAACTTAGAACTCCAGTACCAGAAGGAGAAAGAATTTCTAACTTAGCAACTCACGGTGCTACTATGGCTTTCTACCTCAGTGTTCATCTGATAAGAAACATAGTGGATGAATTAATTAAGGGGGGTTCCTATCAAACCTCGACTCCTGCGGCTGTGGTATACAGAGCCACGTGGGAAGATGAAAAAATAATAGTTGGAACTCTTGGTGATATTGTGGACAAGGTGAGGGAAGCCAAAATAACCAAAACCGCAATAATTATTGTTGGAAATGTTATTAACCCAACCAGCTACGAGTTTTCAAAAGTTTATGATCCACAGTTTACACATGGCTACAGGAAAGCAGACAAGTCAAAATAGTATTTTATAGGGTAACAGGACTGGATTATTTGGTATCATGGTATCGTTCTGTCGTTCGCTTAGAAAATTTCTTCATCCTTCCGCATGCCGCCTAGTCCAGCCTTTACCTTTGATGCGCATTCGATACAAATATCTTCTGAAAAAGGAAAACTTTTCGAACATTCCTTACAAACGGGTTTTCCACAATCAGGACAGTCCTTTGTAGAAGTCTCTGAATTACATAAGGAACAAATATTATTCTTCATCACTATAATTAGTGGTCTTGAAGGCTAAAAGTATATCGCATATTCTTAGCCTTCTAATGAATTACAACTGCGTGGAAATCTAAATTCTAAGATTATGGGAAAGAATATTGTCTAAATTTTTGACACCATGTCTCTTATTTATTCATGGTAATGGAATTCTTGATATTTCCTTTTGACTAACATTTGACCAGGCCCCCATCACATTATCTATTGCTTCAGCCTGATTTATTGTCTGATTTATACCCGTTATTTCACTAATAATTATTTCAGTGGCGTGCATTGGAGGCCAGGCCATTGCAACATATTCACCAATATTGCCAGTTTTTTGTAAGGAGGCTGGAATTAATTTATTGTCTGCAAAACCCAATGAGGTAAGTTTATGCCTTATAGAGTCTATCAGATCCCGTTGTCCATGTACAATCAAATGTACAGCTTTACCATAATCAATAGTCGACATTTTCCCATTAGTTTTTCGATCAGTCAGTCCTATAAAGATAATTATCTATATGGTATTGTTGATTGATTTTTGATGTCACATATTGATCTCCATATGACTATGATTCTCCCTGAGGACATTTCCGAAAGGATTTCTTCATTCATCTCAGGAAGATTGGACTTTCCTTTTGTAAAGAAAGACGAATTAATTTCACTCTTATACTTGTATGGAAAAAGTAATGCAGTATTAGATCATCCTGAGAGAGTTCTTGCAATTGCAAAGAAAACCGTTGAAACATTAGAAAAGAGTATCGAAAAGTATAGGAATGGTCCTAAATCTTTTTTTGATTCAGAATATTTACGAAATAATTACATTCGTAGACAGTTACAGATAACAGTTGATAAAAATAATAACACTGAAAATGATAAAGATGCACCTGATATGAATAAGAGGAGAATCATAAATGATCCTGTGATATTATCTGAATGTTTTTTGCAGCATGTAGCCTTCTACGATCAGAAGTATTCTTTCTTCTTCTATGGTCCCTTAAAGGAGAATGAATTGACATATGACATTCGCAACTTGTTATCTGGTAAGATAGTAATGCTGGGTTACAATAAAGTTCAAGACGAATTGCCATTCGATCATCCTATCATTCCCTTATACGTTTGGGCTAAAGATAACCTCAGAAATAATGACTAGATAATAATATACACGATAATTTTCATTTGATTTAACCGTTCTATTCAATTATGGTTTTTAGTCAGTTGTAATAAAGTATGTGAAATACTTCATT
>Ga0105092_10001771_pt1 | contig 11569 bp, 11 predicted proteins | sample PPLLak2March2015_FD_87021 | JGI IMG/M metagenome (GOLD analysis project Ga0105092, IMG submission 87021) | Freshwater sediment microbial communities from Prairie Pothole Lake near Jamestown, North Dakota, USA - PPLs Lake P7 Core (1) Depth... | ecosystem: Environmental > Aquatic > Freshwater >... | reverse complement strand
GCCGAGGAAGCAGCCAAACCCAAAATCGAGCCACCAGCGGCGGTTGAGGTGAAAGCCGTAATCCGCTAGTTTGCGGCGGTCTAAAAAGCGGGCCACCAGCCAAAGGGTGATCAAGCCGCACAGCGCCATCGCGGTAAGCAGCAGCGGCCTCCCGGCGATCATGCGCGCGAAGTTGTTCACGCGGGTGAGGTAATCGGGCGCAGTCTCCGCGACCGGGAAATTGCCGGTGGTGCTGACATAGTCCGCGATTTTTCCAGTAAGCCCGGTAGCGTCGCTGACCGTATTGCAGATGAGAGTGGTCAGCCAGGGGAGCAGAGACAGCAGGGCAAAGTAAGCCAGTCCCTCGACCCAAATCCGCCATCCGGCGCGCAGGCGGCGCTCCTGGTGGTTCCAAAATATAATCAATATGTTTTTCCTTTACCTGAGTTTAGAGTTGACAAGTTAGCGAGATAAAACAGCACCTTAACAAAAAGTGGAATTGCTGGTAAAAGCAAGTCAACCAAGACGATGCTAATCCAACAATTCCGAGAAGCAGTATACCAAAGTATCCTCAAGCGCGCAGATGCATTTCTGGATCTGCTGGATGCGCTGACCGTAGCCGGTCATGTCGAATCGCCCGTAGCATTGAGTGAAGAGCAGCCCTTCCGCCGGAAATTCAGTTCGATCTTCGACACTTTGCTCCAATGCGAATTTGATTTTGACCACCTGATGAACAGCTTGCACCGCCACCAACCCGCCGATAGCGAAACGATCGCTGGCTATGAAGTGTATGCGGTGGATAGCACCCCCAACGAACGACCGGAAGCGGAAACGCTGGAAGATCGCGGCTCGCTGAAAGCGCAGAAAGATGAACCGGTGCGCTATGGACATAAGTATTCCTGGGTAGTGCGCCTGATCCGCTGGGGCAGTTCGTGGGTCGCTCCGGTGGATGTCCAACGGGTGGAAACGGCCCTGACCGATAACCAGGTAGCCGTTATTCAGATACAAGAGCTGGATGCGCGCAACAAACAGCCCAAAGTAGTGGTGGCAGACAGCTTGTACGGCAATCACCTATTCTTGGCGGTTTTCTTGCTAGTCAAAACGGTGGTAGGATTGGTGCGGGTGCGTGGCAACAGCGTCTTTTACGAGCGTCCCAAGCCGCGCAAGAAAGGTCAACGGGGCGCACCAGCCAAACATGGGGCCCGCTTCAAGCTTTCGGCACCCGCTCGACCGGCGGATCGCAGTGAAAGCTTCCTGCTGGGGCAGCAAACGGTGGTGCTGAACGCCTGGCACGGCTTGCATCTCAAGAAACTGCCCGAACTGGTGGGCCTGGTGCTGCGTGTGCAGTTTCTGCGTGCCGATGGAACCCCGCGCTATCAACGCCCGATGTGGCTGTTCTGGACCGGTCCCGAAACGGTAGCGCTCAAAAACTTGTGCTGCATGTATCTCTGGCGCTTCGCAATTGAACATTTTTTTCGCTTTGCCAAGCAGCATCTCGGATTGAATGCCAATCAGTCCACCCAAACCGTCTCGACTGATCATTGGATGTGGCTGTGCGCGCTGGCTTTCTGGCAGCTGCTCCTGATGCGTGAAGGCGTCGATATAGCTGTCCCGGCCTGGTATCCCCAGGCAGCCAAACGAGAAGCCGCCTACCGAACCCCAGGGCAAGTACAACGCGCAGCTTTTGGATATTTAGTGAAGTTGGGTTCACCAGCCCATTCACCCAAACCCGCTGGAAAAGGAAAAGGTCGCGCGAAAGGCGTCCAACCACCGCCGCGAAAGCGCTTCCCGATCGTCAGAAAGGCGAAAACGGCCCTGGATCTCGCTTCAGCAGGCCCGTAAAGCTGTTTTTGGTCTTTGCTTCGATTGTTAAGGTGCCAGCGTCATTGTGACGCTTTGTTCCGCATTTCTAAACTCAAGTATTAAGGACCGTCCAAATATTATTTCTGGGCGGTCCCTTTATTTCTTAAGATATAGGATGCCAATTGTGTCCGGTCCGCAGTGGCTGGCGATGACGCTTCCAGCATCGGTGATCAACACTTCCTGAATAGGAGCCAGTTTTATAATTTCCTGTTTGAGGTATTCCGCGTCGGCACTACACCCGGTGTGGGTAATAAAAATACGTGAAATGTCAATTTCTGCCAGGTTCTCGCCAAAATCATCCAGTATGGACTGCAGTGCTTTTTGGCGCGTGCCGCGCGTGCGGCCTTTGATACCTAACGTGCCGTCTGGCCTGACGGCAATCACCGGGCGGATGCGCAGCAGGCTTCCCATTAGATTTTGCATGGCCGTGCAGCGCCCACCCTTATAAAGAAAATCGAGCGTTTCGATGACAAAGGAAGTGCGCACGTTCGGAACCAGCGCGCTGATCTGCCGGTGGATCTCGACTGCTGGCAGCCCTTTATCGCGCAGCTCGGCCGCTTTCAACACCAGCAGGCCAATGCCGGTTGAAAGATTCATCGAGTCAATAATATATATCCGCCCTGGCGCGCAGTGCTGGCGCGCCAGCAGCGCATTTTGCAGGGTGGCTGAAAGCTGGCTGGAAAGGCCAATATAGACGGTATCACCGTCCTGGTTGAAAAATTTTATAAAGTCGGGTACCGATGGCGCCGAGGTTTTGGGGATCTGACCGGTTTTGGCAACCGAGCGCAGCAGTTCTGGGGTGCGGATGGCAACACCATCCGCATAGGTTTTACCAGCAATATTTACATATAAGGGGATGACCTGAATCTTGAACTTATCTGCCAGCGCTGGTCCCAGATCAGATGTGCTGTCTGTGAGAATATTCACCATTATTATTTTTTATTCCTTTCAGCCGGCTGCCAGGTGGTATTCCCGAGAATGGAGGGCTGTACGGCAGGTGCAAAAGAATGGGAGAAATTCAGGTATTTGCAATAGCTGAATAAATTATAACAAGGAAAGCATCACGTACTGGCCTGTACGCAGTTGGCGCTGTTCGATCCAAAATCGCATGATGTGACGGATTAAAACCAACCTCGTCTTTTAAAAAATAAGAGCATCGCAACGGCTACGGCAATGCAAATGCCCCAGAAAAAGACAATTCCAAAGCGCCAGTCATAATTTGGCGCCTGGTAAAGAAAGTTCATCCCATACACACCTGCGATAAAGGAGAGTGGCAGGAAGATCGTCGAAACAATGGTGAGGGCTTTCATGACTTCGTTCAAGCGCAGCGAAGTTGAGTTCAAATAAATATCCATTGTCCCGCTGACAATATCGCGGATGGTGTCGGACAAATCCTGGATGCGTACAAGGTGATCGTATATATCGCGGAAGTAGATGCGGCTTTGCAGGTCGATCATGGGAAATTCGTCCCGGCTGAGACGATTCACCACCTCGCGCATGGGAGAAATGATTCGCCGAAGTGTCATGATGCTGTGCTTGAGATTGATGATGCGTTCCATCGTCTGCGGGTTTGGCTTCGAAATGACAAGATCCTCAAGCCAATCAATCTCATCTTCCATTTTGTCGATGATCGGCATAAATTCATCTACCAGGGCATCGAGCACCGCATGGCAAAGAAAATCTGATCCATTTTGCGCCAACCGCTCATCTTTTTGGATGCGGTTCATCACAGTCTCAACTGGCAGCGATTTCTCGCCTTGATAAACAGTTACCAGGAAATTCTTTCCCAGGAAAAGGTTTAGTTCTTCGGTTTGTAAATCGATCAGGTGGCGGTCGGGATGTGCGGAATGGACGATCAGGAAAATATATTCTCCAAAATCATCGACTTTCGGAGGCTGGTAGCCCACGCTCATACAGTCTTCGATGGTCAGTGGATGAAAACGGAAGATATTGCGTAAAATGTCGAAGTCCGATTCATCTGGATTTTCCAGGCTGACCCATAATAAAGAACCCGGATCGGCCAAATATTTTTGGATTTCGGTATTGGTCAGATTGAACCGCGGCTTCGCGTGATCGGGAAAATGGATAGAACGGATCATAAGCAGCCTCCCCTGGCGCTTTTTGGGAACATGAGAACCCAGCGCTAGTATATCGCCCATAAGTGAAAAGATCAACGGAGGCCGGCAGCAAAATCTGTTATGATAGGTGCCGGTGGTTTTTAGATATGGTCTTCTGCCGTTTGATGGGCGGTGCTGCTGCCCAGCTGCAAGAAGGCCAGAAATATTTACGGATGGATGGGAGGTTTACGTGACAGAAATGAACTTACAGCTTTTGATGCAGCAGGCCATCAACGCCTTTCAACCAGAAAATGCTGCGGGGATTAATGCAAAGGTGCAGTTTCATATCACCGGCAACCAGGGTGGGGATTGGGTAGCCACGATCCGTGATCAGAAGCTTGTTGTTGAAACGGGGGTTGCTACGGATTCAAATCTAACCATTTCTGCCGATACGCAGGACATCTTCAATCTTGTGGGTGGCAAACTGAACCCAATGCAGGCATTTATGCAAGGCAAAGTACAGGTCAAGGGCGATATGGGCCTGGCAATGCGGCTGATGAATATATTTAAACGCCCATAGGAAGCAAAACGAGGGCCATCCAAACCATTTTGGATGGCCCTCGTTTTTTTCTCAGGGGGTTAGTAAAGACCCCAGTCTCCCCCTAATCCTTCTTCCATCATCGAAAAGTCCCACATATCCATGCCCAGATCCATGTGAGCGGGCATTTTTAGCGCCTCTTCTGCTTTCTGGCGTGTGGCTTCGAGCATTGCCGGGCCGTAAGGGCAGAACGGCGTGGTGAGAATCATTTTCACCACGGCGCTGTCATCCTCAATACGCACATCACGGATCAGGCCGAGCTGGATAATATTCAACCCGATTTCTGGGTCAATGATCTCGCGCAACGCATCAGTAAACGTTTCGACCAGTTCGGGATGGGTGTTGTCAATTTGCCAGGTGGGGCGATTGCTGTTCTCTTCACTCATTTTAAATTCTCCTGGGCGGCAAGATCGGGGATTACATATGTACAGTGCGAGTCACCGTGCAGCAGGCAGTTGATTTTATGTGCCGGGATGGATAAAACCTCAGAAATCAACGTCTGGTCTACTGTGCAAACTTCAGGGTGTGCCTGCCCTACGTGAAAATAGGGACACGATATTTCATGGATTAAGTATTCCCCACCCTGACGCTCCCACTCTACAGAGAAACCTTCTTGCGCAAGCAGGTTTTTTATAAAATCCAGTTTCCCTTCGATCGTAAGGGACTTCACTTGCTGAGCATAACCAGAGGCAATATCTGAGGCCATGGAAGTAAACAGCTTGTTGATCACAGCCGGGGGCATTGCCTCTTTCATCTGGTCTAGCAGGCGATTTGTCAGACGCAGGTAACGAGTCGGGAACCGCTCCAGACCACTCTCGGTAAGCGCGTAAACTAATCGAGGACGCCCTACACCGTGACGCTCTTCCTCAGCCGCTACCAGGCTCTCAGCCTGTAGACTGGTCAGGTGGTGGCGCACGGAGATTGCATTTATACCAACGGCCTCAGCCAGATCGTTGATGGTTGACCTTGGGTGATTCAATAGGGTTTGTAGAATCCGTTCACGCGTGCTTTTCATAAGATCCTAACGTCAAGCGAGAAGATGTTGAATAAAGTATGTCCTTAACCAGCAAAGATCACCATAAAGGACGAAAAAAAGACCTATTTGGTAGTATATCACAGGCAATTTAATTTTGTCAATATATTAGATTTTTATGTTAAATATTGGTGTTGAAAACGATCAGGATTTGCTTTGAAACCTTTTTACTGCCTGAGTGATTTTTTCTGCATGGCCTTTGCAATCCCGAAGCCCTGCCAGGCGCACAGGTTTCCGCAGCCCTTTCAGATAAACGATCACATCGCCGGCCCCATAAAATCGCTGCAGCCCAGAAGATTTACACTTTATTTCCTGCACCTGGTCGAGTGGAATGCTGCGTTCTTTGTGGCGAATGCCAACCGTAAAAATTGCAAGGCGCTGGTTGGTCAGTACGTAGGTGGTTGAACCGGTACGGAAAATTGCTGCAAAACTGGGAAAAGCAAGCAGCGCATACAGCACACCAATAATAATGAATTCCCATGGACCAAAGTGAAAAGCGACCGAGGCCAATAGGATCACAAATATAAACCCGATTAGGGTTAGATTTTCCATATTAAGGATCATTGGCAGCATCAAGGGCTGAAATTCATGTAAGATTTTTTCTTTACCGGATTTTTCAGATGTGCCGGTCACGATGGCTTTTGTTTCCATTCATTCTCCAATGATCAGTACCTGAGCTATGGGGAACCGGGTTGGCTTCCCGGTCTTTCGATGATGGTTAAGAAAGATCAAGGATACGAGAGAAATGCAAAATTGTCAATTGACGATAATCCTGTATGGCAAGAGTATTAATTTATAAGATATTTATAGTAAATATTGACCTATCTCACTTGCTATGCTATAATAATCCCGATCTGGAGGCGGCGGGAATAATTATGGCCCTTACAGGAATATACAAGGTAATTTTGATAAATATTGACATAATTCCCGCTGCATGTTAAACTAACCATGAGTGCGCCCGCATAAATTCTTACCTGAAATGAGAGCTGCATTTTTGAACGATTTCTTAACAAGGAGTTCTGCATCCATGTCGGAGCTGACAATTCGTAATCTTCATGTGAGCATTGATGGCAAAGAGATCCTCAAGGGTCTTGATTTAACCGTGGAAAAAGGCACAGTGCATGCCATCATGGGCCCGAACGGCACCGGAAAATCGACCCTGGCGTATGCTTTGATGGGACACCCATCATATGAAGTAACCTCTGGTGAGGTGATTTATAAGGGCGTCAATGTCCTCGAGCTTGAGCCAGATGAGCGTTCTCGAATGGGCATTTTCCTGGCCTTTCAATACCCTGTCGCGATCCCAGGTGTCACAGTAGCAAACTTCTTGCGTACAGCCATTAATGCCCGCAGGCGGGCTGCGAACCCTGAAGATAAGGGCATGCCAATCCCTGAATTCCGCAAACGCATGAAAGAGCAGATGGAATATCTCAAGATGGATCACTCATTTGCGGGGCGCTATTTGAACGAAGGCTTCTCGGGTGGTGAGAAGAAACGCGCAGAAATTTTGCAAATGGCCATGCTTAAACCAGAAATTGCGATCATGGATGAAACCGATTCGGGTCTCGACATTGATGCGCTGCGGATCGTTTCTGAAGGGATCAACGCTCAGCGTGGCCCAGAGCTTGGCGTAATGGTGATCACCCACTACCAGCGCATTTTGAACTACATCAAGCCCGATTTCGTTCACGTGATGCTGGGTGGCCGGATTGTCGAATCTGGCGGCGCTGATCTTGCACTGCACCTGGAAGAACACGGTTACGATTGGGTGCGTGAGAAGTATGAGGAAACACCTGCATAATCCCCCCGATTCTCGGGTAGGTTTATGCACCAGATAAGGCCCCTGGAGGTAATTATGGGTGGCAAGAGCGAAACCGAACTTTTGCAAGGTATGGGAGATTATCGTTACGGCTTCAGTGACCCTGAAACGTACGTTTTTAAGTCCCGCAGGGGACTAAACCGCGAGGTGGTCGAGGAAATCTCGCAGATGAAAGACGAGCCGGAGTGGATGCTCGAGTTCCGTTTAAAGGCACTCGAACATTACATGAAGCGCCCGATGCCCAATTGGGGTGCGGATCTTTCTGGACTGGACCTCGAAAACATTTTTTATTACGTCAGACCGATGGATGCCGAAGGCAAAACGTGGGATGACGTCCCCTCAACGATTAAAGATACATTCAGCCGCCTGGGGATTCCTGAGGCGGAACAGAAGTTTCTGGCCGGTGTGGGTGCCCAGTACGAGTCGGAGATGGTGTACCACAGCATCCAGGAACACCTGGAGAAGCAGGGTGTCATCTTCTTGAGCATCGAACAGGGTCTGAAACAGCACCCAGAACTTTTCAGAGAATATTTTGGCACGGTAATCCCGATTGAAGATAATAAGTTCGCTGCTCTGAACAGCGCTGTTTGGTCGGGTGGTTCCTTTGTTTACGTTCCCAAAGGAATTAAAGTTGACCTGCCCCTGCAGGCTTACTTCCGCCTGAATGTGGCCAACATCGGCCAGTTCGAGCGTTCATTGATTATTGCCGATGAGGGTGCCCAGGTCCACTACGTTGAGGGCTGCACAGCGCCGCAGTACACTACCGACTCTTTCCACTCTGGTGTGATTGAGATTGTGGTGAAGAAGGGCGCGCGCGTGCGCTATACGACGATCCAGAACTGGTCGACCAATGTTTACAACCTGGTTACCCAGCGCGCGATTGTTAATGAGCACGGCACTATGGAATGGGTCGATGCGAACCTTGGCTCGAAGGTTACGATGAAATATCCTTCCTGCTATCTTGTGGGTGAAGGGGCGCGTGGCGAGATCCTTTCGATGGCATTTGCAGGCCCAGGCCAACACCAGGATGCGGGTGGCAAAGTGATTCATTTTGCGCCGCATACCAGCAGCAAAATTACTTCGAAGTCGATCAGCAAAGGTGGCGGCCGGGCCTCGTACCGCGGCCTGCTCAAGGTCTACAAAGGCGCATATGATGTCAAATCAAATGTGGTTTGTGACGCGCTGCTGCTCGATCCAAAGTCTCGTTCTGACACTTATCCTTACATTGAGATTGATGAAGAAGATGTAACCATCGGCCACGAAGCATCTGTATCGAAGGTGGGCGAGGAGCAGCTCTTCTACCTGATGAGCCGCGGATTAAGCGAGGAAGAGGCCACAACCATGGTTGTCTCTGGTTTCATCGAGCCGCTGGTCAAAGAGCTGCCGATGGAATACGCCGTTGAAATGAACCGCCTGATCCAGCTCCAAATGGAAGGCTCGATCGGATAAGAAAATTCGATCAATCCGCCGGCTCCAGCCGGCGGATTGATCGCCTGGGGAACGATCTATGAAGGAAACACCACGAGTTGTCATTACCCGAAAAGAACGGGCTGAAACACCCGCGCCAGGTCCGCGCGCGTTTTCATTTACCGAGCAGCAGGTGCGCGCGCAGGATGTAAGTGAAGGGCTGCGTGTCTTTCGGCAGCACGCCTGGCAGGTCTATCAATCACTGCCCCTGCCTACTCCGCAAGAAGAGGCATGGCGGCGCACCGATCTCCAACGCCTGCGCGCCGATGCATTCAAGCTGCCGGCGAATGAAGCGTTTTTGGATCTTCCAGATGCACCGGATTATCTGCTGGAGCCGCTGGTCGGTGACGAGCATGGTGGTCAAGTGATCTTGATGCCCGGTGGGGTGAAAACCTATCTTGCACCAGAATTTGTGCGGCAGGGCGTGATCTTTACCGATCTGTGCACTGCTGAACGAGAGCACCCTGAGCTGGTTGAACGCCTGATCGGTAAAATTGTGCGCCCCGAAGATGGCAAGTTCGCTGCGATGGCCGGAGCGTTAGCGCAGAACGGCGTGGTGCTTTTTGTGCCGCGCAATGTGGTGATCGAACAGCCCCTGCACAGCTTGCTTTGGGGCCCTGGAACGAACCTCGCCCACATCTCACATATTCTGGTATGGCTGGAAGATGGGGCATCTGCTACTTATGTGCATGAATCGGCATCGCCCAACGAAGAGGGCCAGACGCTCCATTCAGGGATTGTTGAGCTGCATGTTGGCGCTGGAGCAAACCTGCGTTTTGTCGAGCTGCAATCGTGGGGCGAAGGTGTATGGAATATGACCCACGAGCGTGCCGAAGTAGGGCGAGATGGCAACCTGGATTGGATCTTTGGCGCCATTGGCAGTCACATGACCAAGAATTTCTCGGAATTGAATCTGGCGGGTGAGGGCAGTGTAGGCCGCATGTCGGGCTTTTACTTTACCGATCACGACCAGCATCTGGATCATGATACTCAGCAGAACCATCTTGCTCCACATACCACCAGCGATCTGCTCTTCAAGGGCGCGCTGACCGACGAAAGCCGTTCTGTCTGGCAGGGTATGATCTACGTGGCGCCGGGCGCTCAGAAAACGGATGGCTATCAGGCAAACCGCAACCTAGTGCTCAGCCGCAAAGCGCGCGCCGATTCAATCCCCGGCCTGGAAATTCTTGCGGATGATGTCCGCTGTACACATGGCGCGACAGTCGGCAAGATTGATCCCGACCAGGTCTTTTATTTGCGCTCGCGCGGTATTCCCGGGCGGTTGGCCGAGCGCTTAATTGTAGAGGGCTTTTTTGATCCGATCATGCAGCGCATCCCCTTTGAAGGCGTGCGTAATCGCTTCCAAAAAGCGATCGAAGAAAAGATGATCGCCTTTGCTGAAGGTGCTGGCGCAAGGGAATAGATGGCAGGCAGCCGTGGCTGGTTTGCGCTTTCACTTTTGTCAACGCAAACCGGCTGCCGGCTTTGTTAAAATCAAACCCGCGCTCCTGTGATATAATTCTACAAATATGCTTTAAACCGCCCACGCGGATGTTCCTAGAAAAAGGCAAAGAAAGATATGGCACAGTATTCGTATATGAAAGCCCCTGACCCCGATTACTCCTTTGAAGTTGGTGATATCGTCGAGGTTTACTGCGATCATGAAAAGGCGGGCCAGCGCGTGCGCGGTTGGCTGAAAGGAATCGTGGTTCAGGTGGATGCGAAGATGGTTGCTGTGCAGTTCCGGTCAAACGTCTTTTTGACCGATGGCTGGATGGTTCCCGATCACATCTTATGGTACCCGGTAAACTCTCCGCATATTCGCTTTCCAGAACGAAAAGCCAGCCGGTCAAGCATACCGCACGACGATTTTTAGAATACCGTATTCATTCGAAAAACCTATCAGGTGCCGGGCGCTTCAGGACCTTGATCTGCGCAGGAGACAGCCGTTGGAGACGGATCAGAAACGCGCTTATCAATCCCCTGAAATGCCCGGCCCTTTTGTTTGAAAGAGAAACGAAATTATGGAACGCACTCAACCGACTGCAATCGATATCAACCGCATCCGCGCTGATTTTCCCATTCTGACACGCGAAGTGCGGCCCGGCGTTCAACTGGTCTATCTTGACTCGACTGCCAGTTCGCAAAAACCTGCTGCCGTTTTAGAAACCATGGATCGCTATTACCGCAACTCGAATGCAAATATCCACCGCGGTGTGCATACTCTCGCTGAAGAAGCTACTGCGCTGTACGAGGCAGGCCGGCAGAAGGTGGCCTCTTTTATCGGCGCCAGGATGCCTGAAGAGGTGATATTTACCCGCAATACCACCGAGGCGATCAATCTGGTGATGTACACCTGGGCGCGCAAGATCCTTCGCCAGGGTGATGTGGTGCTGCTGACCGAGATGGAACACCACTCGAATATTGTGCCTTGGCAAATGCTTGCGGAAGAAAAAGGTATTGTCATTCGATACGTGCCCATCACAGATGACTATTTGTTTGATATGCAAGCCTACCGCAAGCTGCTTGAGCTGGGGCCAAAACTGGTCTCGTTCACGCATATGTCAAACATGCTCGGCACCATTACCCCTGCCAAGGAAATCATCCGCCTGGCGCATGAGTCCGGCGCGCTGGCGCTGATCGATGGCGCCCAGTCGGTGCCCCATTTTCTCGTAAACGTGATCGATCTGGATGTGGATTTTATGGCTTTTTCGGCGCATAAGATGTGTGGTCCAACCGGTATCGGTGCGCTG
>Ga0105092_10001770_pt1 | contig 11572 bp, 12 predicted proteins | sample PPLLak2March2015_FD_87021 | JGI IMG/M metagenome (GOLD analysis project Ga0105092, IMG submission 87021) | Freshwater sediment microbial communities from Prairie Pothole Lake near Jamestown, North Dakota, USA - PPLs Lake P7 Core (1) Depth... | ecosystem: Environmental > Aquatic > Freshwater >... | reverse complement strand
TGTTGAACGGGGTACCCGCCTGCTGGTCGGTCGGCGTCCCCGTGAAACCGGCGACGGTGCCGCCCGCGGGCGACTGTCCCGGCAGGAGCACTTGCAGTTTGGCAACCGGGCCCGCGTTCACGACGAACGAGTTACTGGTTCCGGTATGCGGCGGCGACGAAAAGTCGGAGACCGTGAAGGACACCGCGCCGCCCGCGCCGCGGAAGACCGTGTTGCCCTGCCAGACGCCGTCCGAGAACACGATCGACTCGGGCGATATGCTCCCGGGACCGGTGTTGGGGATTATGATGGCGTTACCGCTGTACCCCGGCACGGTGTTTCCGCTGACATCGGTCGCGCGAATGCGTACCGACACGGGGCTACCCGCCGTCTGTGGCGACGAAACGGGATCGACCACGAAATGGTGCGCCGAGTTGGAGATCACGGGAATGCCCGCCGACGTCATGCCGGTAATCGAGCCGTTGGTCTGGTCGTTGACCGTGAGCGTTCGCGTTCCGACGGTGCCGAGCGAGAGCGTGAAGCTACGGAACCCGTTCGACAAAGCGCCGCTCACCGGCGTGCTAGCGGCCGGGTCGCTGGACGTGATGCGAACGACGTCACCGCTGGGCAGCGGATTCCAATACGAGTCGGTCGAGTACACCTGGACCGAGAAGGTCTGTCCCGCGCTCTGCGACGCCGGGCTGCCCGTCAAGCCGGTGACACTGCCCGGTGCCGGGTCCTGACCTGGCACGATGAGCTGCACCTTCGTGAACGGACCCGGGTGCACGGTGAAGGGATCGCTGGTGCCGTTGATCGACGGATCGGCAGCCAGATAGGCTTCGATGTTGACGTTGCCGCGGTTGATCGACGTCTCGTCGGCGCGATACATGGTGACGTTGCCGGACCAGATACCGCCGGAAAGCGTGATCGTCGACGGAGAGATGCGACCGAGCCCGTAGCTCGTGATCTGATTCAAGCTCACCGGTCCCGAATAGGCGACGCGCGAGCCGTTGGGGTCGACGGCCTCGACGTCGATGGACATCGACTGACCCGCGTACTGATTTTTCTGCGTGATGCGCGAGAACTCGAATCCTTGCAGCAGCAACGACACCACCGAGGACGACGTCGCGAGGGGAATCGTCGGGTCGGAGTTGTCGTCGGCCGTGAATGTGAACTGGCCCGCCGCGTTGAGCGTGACCGATACCGTCGCGACACCGCTGGAGAGGGAGAACGACGGCGGGAGCGTGGCGCTTCCGTTGGTCGACGTTAGCGTGATCGAGTTGGTGACGGTTGTAACCGTCGCCCACCCGCTGACGCACGCGCGCACGGTGACGCTGAACGGCACGCCCACGGTCTGGCCGACCGGGGAGCCCGATTTACCCGTGCCCGTCCCGGGGGCGGCTGCCTCGCCGGGAAGCAGAACCTGGAGTCTCGTGTACGGTCCCGCCGCAGCAAGGCGTGGTGCGCCCCAATCGGACGCGATGAATGCACACGCGCAAGCGAGCCAAACGAGCCGAGTCAGTGCCGTTCGCACAATGATCACCTCGCGAAAAAATGGAGGGTACGCGGCGAGAACGTATCGCCCGCGATCCGCCACCGTCGTCTATCGACGGTAACAATGGTTCCTGTCGCGATATCCTATGGTGCGAACGACGTGCCAGTGTCGCAAGCCGCGAACGCGCGTGATTCCTTTGCGTCCCCCGGGTTCCTCAGCGTGTCCAAGCGCTCCGCATCGTTCCTGGCTCACGGACGACCATTTGGGTGTGCTCGCAAGTTGCGAACGATGCAAGACCCGAGTGATTCTCGCGGCTTGCCGTAGCCGCTGGGGAGTGGCGGTGGTAGGATGCGTCTTTGGTGGAAGAGGAGGCCCGATGAGCGAACGCGACTGGATTGTCTATATAGTAGAGTGCGCCGACGCCACCCTCTACGCCGGCGTTACCACCGACGCCGAGGCTCGCGTCGCCAAGCACAACGAGGGATTAGGGGCGAAATACACCCGCACGCGACGTCCGGTCGAACTGGTGTACGTCGAGTCCGCGGCCGACCGCAGTGCCGCGCAGAAGCGCGAACACGAGATCAAACGCATGTCGGCCGCGGAGAAGCGGGCGCTGGTCGCCGGTGCGAAAGGCCGGGTGCTTTCAACATGAGTGACCCGCAACCCAAGGTTGGCCTCTCGTCGACCGAAGCCAGGGGGCTCCGCGATCTACTGCAGTACCAGGAACACGCGGTCGTGAGCCGCGTGTTGTTGAAGAACAAGGGAGGCTCGGTCACCCTCTTCGCCTTCGGCCAAGGAGAAGGCCTGAGCGAACACACGACTCCCTTCGACGCGTTTCTCATGGTCGTCGAAGGGGAGGCGGAGGTCGAGATCGCTCGTGCGAGGCACCTCGTGCGAGAGGGAGAAGCCATCATGCTGCCGGCCAAACGACCGCACGCCGTTACGGCGATCCGTTCGTTCAAGATGCTGCTGGTCATGATCAAGGAATGAGCGCAAGGGACCGCGAACGCGTCGAAAGGGGCAAAGCGCTGGTAACTGCCCGGTCGAAGCGGTAAGATGGCGGCATGCCATTCACCCAACTCAAGCTCCATCCCAATCTGGTCAAGGGTCTCAAAGACCTCGGATTCGTGCGACCGACACCCATTCAAGCCGAAGCCATTCCGCCCGCGCTCGCGGGCAAGGACGTCCTCGCCTGCGCGATGACGGGGAGCGGCAAGACGGCGGCTTTTCTGCTGCCGATCGCGCACCACTTGATCGGACGGCCCCGTGGTGCGACGCGCGCCCTCATTCTCACCCCCACGCGCGAGCTCGCGGCGCAAATCCTCGAGGACCTGAACGACCTTGCGGTGCACACGCCCATCTCGGGCGCCGCGGTGTACGGCGGCGTCGGGATGGGACCGCAGGAGCACGCGTTCCGCAGCGGCGTCGACGTCATCGTCGCGACGCCTGGGCGCTTGCTCGACCACTTTCGCTTCGGCTACGCCAAGCTCAACAGCCTCGAGTTTCTCGTTCTCGACGAAGCCGACCGCATGCTCGACATGGGTTTCATGCCCGACATCAAGCGCATCTTGCGCCACATCCCGACGCGCCGGCAGACGCTTTTCTTTAGTGCGACCATGCCCGCGCCGATCGCCGAGTTGACGCGCCAATTGCTGAAGAACCCCGCGACCATCAACCTGCAGCGCACGAGTGCCCCCGCCGTCGGCATCACGCACGCCGTGTACCCCGTGTCCCAGGAGTTGAAGTCGTCGTTGTTGGTCGCACTGCTCAATCGCGGCGACATCCACGACGCGCTCGTGTTCACGCGCACCAAGCACCGCGCCAATCGCGTGGCGGACTTTCTCGTGCGGCAGGGCGTGCGCGCGGAGCGCATTCACGGCAACCGGTCGCAGAGTCAGCGAACCCTCGCACTCGCGGGCTTCAAGAGCGGGAAGCACCAGGTCCTGGTCGCGACCGACATCGCGGCGCGCGGGATCGACGTGCAAGAGCTGGGACACGTCGTCAACTTCGACGTGCCGAAGGCGCCCGAGGACTACATCCACCGCGTGGGGCGCACCGGGCGCGCGGAGATGACGGGCGACGCGTTCACCTTCGTCTCGCCGCAGGAAGAAGCCGACATGACGCGCATCGAGCGCGCGCTCGGCAAGCGACTCCCGCGCATCACGGTGCCGGATTTCGATTACAAAGCGAAGCCGGAAGGACGCTTGGAGCAGACCAGTGCCGAACGTCGCGTGGAATCGCGCGCAAAGCGACCGAGCCACGGAGCGCGAGCGAGTTCCGGCGGCGGCTCCCATGGGGGACGCCGTCCGAATCGTCCCAAGGCGCCGTCGCGTTCGCCCTCGTCGCCCACGCGCTCACCGGAGGCGCCGCGGCCTTCTTCCGGCGGTTCGCGCCCGCGTCGGCCGGGTCGTTCGCGGAGGAAGGGACGGAGTTGGTAGGGCGATGCTGTACATGATCATCGAACGATTCAAGAACGGCGACCCCGTTCCGGTTTACCGACGGTTCCGCGACCAGGGGAGACTCATGCCGGAAGGATTGAAGTACGTCTCGAGTTGGATCACGCCTGATATGTCCATATGCTACCAAGTCATGGAGTGCGACGACCGTCGTCTCCTCGACGAGTGGATGGCGAATTGGTCGGACGTGACGGACTTCGAAGTGATCCCGGTCATCACGTCCCCCGAAGCGCGGGAGCGCATCGCACCCAGGTTGTAGTCGTCGCGACGCCACGATGACCCATCGCTTGACGATGGCGCGCGTGCGGAGCTATCATACCCGCCGAGGACCAGGGCCGCTGGTCGATCCCTCTCAGTACTGCGCAAACTCCGAGGCGTCAGCCCGCCACACTAGTCCCCTTCGATTGCTTCTGAATCGCAGTCGGTCGCCTTGCAAGGCGAACCAACTCGCAGACATTTGACGATTCCTACGCAGGAGGTGCGATCATGAAGAACGTCGTTCTGGTCCATGGCGGCTTTGTGGACGGTGCCGGTTGGGAGAGTGTCTACAAGACTCTGAAGAAAAACGGTTACAACGTCAGCATCGTTCAAAATCCGACGATTTCGTTGGAAGACGACGTGGCGGCGACCAAGCGCGTGCTCGCGGCTCAAGACGGGCCCGCGGTCCTGGTCGGTCACTCGTATGGTGGTGCCGTGATCACGGAAGCGGGTAATGATCCAAAGGTGGCCGCACTCGTGTACATCAGCGCTTTTGCACCCGACAAGGGAGAATCGGTCGGGTCGCTCATCAAGGATCCCCCGGCGGGTGCGCCGGTCCCGCCAATTCTACCCCCGCAGGACGGCTACCTGTCGCTCGATAAGGCGAAGTTCTCGGCCGCGTTCGCGGCCGACGTCGACAAGGACAAGGCCGCCTTCATGGCCGACTCCCAAGTCCCGTGGGGTGTCGACGCGCTCAGCGGCACCATCAGCGAACCCGCGTGGAGGAACAAGCCGAGTTGGTACTTGGTTGCGACCGAGGACAAGATGATTCCGCCCGCTGCCCAACGCTCGATGTCCAAGCGCGCGGGTGCGACGGTCACCGAGGTCAAGGGAAGCCACGCGATCTACGTGTCACAGCCCGACGCTGTCGTCGAGATGATTGAAAAGGCGGCCAAAGGTGTGAGGTCAACCGCCGAATAGATCCATCGGCGCGAGAGGACATCGGATCATCCGGGTGCTGGCGTCGCGATAAGGGCGCCAGCATCCGGCTTCGCCGCGTGACGGCGCCACGTTAATCCTCTATACTGCGCCATGACCAAGAACCGGCTCGAGGCCTTCAGCGACGGCGTCTTTGCCATCATCATTACGATACTCGTTCTAGAACTGAAGGTTCCCCACGGCTCGGACTTTGCGGCGCTCCGGCCGCTCTTGCCGGTGTTCTTGACGTACATTTTGAGTTTCGTCTATCTCGGCATTTACTGGAGCAACCACCACCACATGCTCCACACCGTCCACAAGGTGAATGGAAGGATTTTGTGGGCGAACCTCCACCTGTTGTTCTGGTTGTCCTTGATTCCGTTTACGACGGGTTGGATGGGGGAGAACCACTTTGCGTCGGAACCGACGGCGCTCTATGGCTTCGATCTCTTGATGGCGGCGGTCGCGTATACGAATCTCCAACGCGAGATCGTGCTCCATCACGGCAAGGAATCGCTCTTGGCGACCGCGATCGGGAGCGACTTGAAAGCGAAGCTTTCGATGCTGTCGTACATGGCGGCCATTCCGCTGGCCTTCGTCGAGCAGTGGATCTCCGACGCGCTGTACATACTCGTGGCACTCGTGTGGCTGGTGCCCGACAAGCGAATCGAATCACGACTAGAAAGTTGATCGAGAGGAGCGAATCATGGCCAAGGTACTCTGTGTTCTCTACGACGATCCCGTCGACGGATATCCCACGTCGTACCCCATCAGCAGCATTCCGAGAGTCGATCACTATCCCGGCGGGCAGACGGTCCCCTCGCCGAAGGCGATCGATTTCAAGCCCGGCGTCTTGCTCGGCAGCGTGTCCGGAGAGCTGGGGCTGCGCAAGTTTATCGAGGAAAAGGGACACACGCTGGTGGTCACCTCCGACAAGGACGGGTCCAATTCCGTTTTCGAACGCGAGCTGCCGGATGCGGACATCGTGATCTCGCAGCCGTTTTGGCCCGCGTACCTGACCGCGGAGCGCATCGCGAAGGCGCCCAAGCTGAAGCTCGCGATCACCGCGGGCATCGGGTCCGACCACGTCGACCTGCAGGCCGCAATGGATCGCGGCATGACGGTCGCAGAAGTCACGTACTGCAACAGTATCAGCGTGGCGGAACACGTCGTGATGATGATTCTCTCCTTGGTGCGCAATTACATTCCGTCGTACCAAACGGTGATCGACGGCGGGTGGAACATCGCGGACTGTGTGGCGCGCTCCTACGATCTGGAAGGGATGACGGTCGGCACGGTGGGAGCGGGGCGCATCGGCTCGGCGGTGCTGCGAAGACTCAAGCCCTTCGACGTGAGACTCCATTATACGGACCGCCACCGCTTGCCGGCCGCGACCGAGCAAGAGTTGAATCTCGTGTTCCACCCCACGGCGGAGGCGATGGTGCGCATCTGCGATGTTGTCACCATCAATACGCCGCTCCATCCCGAAACCGAGCACATGTTCAACGATGCGCTGATCGCCAAGATGAAGCGCGGCGCCTACCTAGTGAACACCGCGCGCGGGAAGATCTGCGACCGCGACGCGATCGCGCGCGCGTTGAAGGACGGACAGCTGGCGGGTTACGCCGGCGACGTGTGGTTTCCGCAGCCCGCGCCCAAAGACCATCCGTGGCGAACGATGCCGCACCACGGCATGACGCCGCACGTCTCCGGAACGAGCCTGTCGGCGCAGGCGCGCTACGCCGCGGGCGTGCGCGAGATTCTCGAGCGTTGGTTCGATCGGCGCCCGATTCGCGACGAGTATTTGATCGTCGCCGACGGGAAACTGGCCGGAACGGGTGCGCACTCGTACAGCGCGGGCAATATGACCGGCGGCTCCGACGAGGCAGCGCGTTTCAAGGGCAAGAAGTAGCCGCGCTGCCGCGAGGCTTCAAAAAGAAAACACGACACCGACTTCGGGTGCCCAATCGGTCGCCTTGGACGTGACGCCGACCGCGCTGTTCAATTTGACGACGATCTTGTCGGTCCGAATGTGCCACTGCGCCTCGGGAATGAACTCGAGTTCGTCCTGGTTGCCTTCGAGGCCGAGGTAGAGGCGCCACGTCGGTGAGAGCCGGTTCAGGTACTCAAGCGCGTATTCTCCTAGTTCGAATACCGACTCTTCCATCTCGTACTCGCCGGCGAGGCGAAACGTCATCGTTCCGAACCCGAAGCCTCGGACGACGCCCGCGCCCAGCTTGTACTCCCAGTCGGGCGTGCCGATCAATACCTTGTCTTCTTGCTGCGGTGAAACGGCCTCGAAGTAGCTGAAGAACTCCGGCCGGCTTTCCGTCTCGCGCGCGATGCGCACGCGAAGCTGTCCCTCCACGTCCCCGGTGCCCGATTCCTCGATGACGCTGGGAACGCCGGTCGGATCGTCGGGCGACGTTTCCAATCTCGCGTCGATGTATACCGCCGCTTCGAGTTCGACCGCGAGCCACTCGGTGAAGCCGTAGGCGACGAACAAGAGATACTCGGACGCTCGATACTTGCCCCGGTAGTCTTCGTCGAGTCCGTAGCCCAGCTCCTGGGGCGAATACTCCATGTCGTCGTCGAGGTAGTACTCGAAGAACGGGTAGACGAGCAGCTCGCCGTCGTTGATGTAGGTGCCGAACATCGACGTCGGCTGGCCGGTGCCGCGGTCCTTCAAGTAGGCGGGAAGTTCGCCGGACTGGGCGCGAGTGGGGATGGCCGCCGCGGAAACGACCAACGCGGGAAGCAGCATGGAACACACGAACTTCGACATGTCGGACTCCTTTGTGATTCTTCTCGATGGAACCGACATCCCGACCGATTTGTGACACCGGATGGGGTATACTGTCGACTTTCTGGAACGGCACAATCTCGGAGGAGGATGAGATGGCGAGCACGGACCTCAAGAGAACGCTGTTGATCGGAATCACGGCCGGCATCGTGGCCGGAGTTGTGGTGGCGCTGGCGTGCTCGAAGAAGTCGGACGAGGCGTCGAAGCCGCCGCTCACGCAAGCGCAGCGCGACAGCGCCATCGCTGCCTCCAAGCTCCCCGGCGCGGGAGTGGTCGGCAGGGCGCTCGAAGTCGCCGATTCCGCCGAGGCGCGGTCCAACAAGTCGATTCCGGAGCCGTGAGCTTTCGCATCCAGCAAGGAGATCACCATGAAAATCGGAATTCTCGGATCGGGCGATGTCGCGAAGGCGCTCGCCGCGGGTTTCTTGCAGCACGGACATGCGGTCACACTGGGCACGCGCGATCCCTCGAAACTGTCGGCGTTCACGGCGCAGAACAAGGGCGCGCGCGTGGGGAGCTTTGGCGATGCGGCGCTGTTCGGCGAAGTGCTCGTGCTCGCGGTCAAGGGGTCGGCCGCAGCGGATGTCATCCGCGACGCGGACGAAGACAACGTCGAAGGCAAGGTGGTCATCGACACCACCAACCCCATCGCCGACGCGCCGCCGTCCAACGGCGTTCTCGAGTACTTCACGCACGGCAACGAATCGTTGATGGAGCGGTTGCAGCGCGAATTCTCCGGCGTCCGTTTCGTCAAGGCGTTCAGCTGCGTGGGGAGCGCGTTGATGGCCCACCCGAAGTTACCCGGCGGACCGCCGACGATGTTCATCTGCGGAGACGACGGCGATGCGAAAAAGACCGTGGGCGGAATCCTCGATCAGTTCGGCTGGGACGTGGAGGACATGGGCGGGGCGGAAGCCGCGCGCGCGATCGAGCCGCTGGCGATGCTCTGGTGCATCCCGGGGTTCCTTCGCAACGATTGGATGCACGCGTTCAAGATGCTCCGCTAGAGCGCTCTAGCCTACTTCACCTTCCAAGGGGGATCCTTGGCGCATCGAAAGCCGATGTAGACCCACCGTTTTCCCGGCGAAGTGTGCTCGCGGTTCGCGCAGCGAAGGTACTTCGAGAACGAATTGAACGAACCGCCGCGGTACACGCGCCGTTCGTGGCTGAATCCGGGGTTGCGGTCGGGGACTCCCTTCGGCAAGACGTCGCCCGCCTGGCGCGGATACGCCTCGTACCACGCATCGACCCACTCGGCCGCGTTACCCGCCATGTCGAGACACCCGTAGGGGCTGGCACCAGAGGAGTAGAGGGCGATCGGAAGCAGTCGCTCGCCGTTGTTCGCGAGCGCGCGGTCGAAGCGGTTGCCCCACGGAAACACCCGGCCGTCGGTTCCGCGCGCCGCTTTTTCCCATTCGGCTTCGGTGGGTAGGCGCTTACCGACCCATTTCGCGTAAGCAGCCGCCTCGTCAAACGTGATGCTGATTACCGGAAGACCGTCCTCGCCCAGCCCGTAGTTGCCGTCGATCCAACGGGGCGGGGCCTCCACCCGGGTCGAATCCAGGTAGTGCTTGTACTGCGCGTTGGTTACCTCGTGGATGTCGATATAGAAGTCGTCCACCCATATGCGCCGCTGCGGAAACTCGTCGACTTCCGCCATGTTCTCGACCTGCTGCGAGGTGCTTCCCATGATGAATTCCGACGCCGGCACGAAGACCATCCCGCTCATCTCGGGGATGGGGTCGGGTCGAAATGGCTCCGCACCCGCCGCCGGGGGCTCGACTTGTGCGCTCCCGGCAAGCGCAAGCGCGCCGATGACGAGCGCCGGGACGGATAACAGGACGAGAACAACGCGCATAGGTAAGGGATTGCTCCGGCGATGACCTCCGGCGGGGGGAGAGGATGCCGATGAAGCCCACTCTACGCCGGTCCGCTGGAACGAGTAAACCTGAATTCGCTTCTGACGTTATGGAGTCGGACCGGGAGGCACGAATACGCCCGGGTGGCGAGAGGCAAAAAATATCGGGCTCCCCGGATGGGGAGCCCGTGGTCGACTCGATGTGATCGGGACTGAATGTGGTGGAAGGCAGCCCGTCTTGCGACGCACTGCCTTCCTCTGGTGGGGACTGAAGAATGGCGCGTTCTGGGACTCTGGGACTAGGTTCGCGCCGCTTCCTCTTCCTGCTTGCTTTTGCGGATAAATTCTTTTGAAGCCGATACCGTTCGCCTCAACCCATCGTCCGAACGGTTGCCGCATGTTCATTCCCGCGGTATCGGCTTCCGCATGAATATAGATTCGGTCTTGCCATTCGTAAAATAGAAAATGTATATTAGCGTCATAACTTAAACATATGGCATCTTTCAACCTGAATCACCTGCACTACTTCTATGAGGTCGCCCGGCACGGGAGCTTCACCCGCGCGGCCCGCGAGCTCCTGGTGTCGCAGTCGGCGCTGAGCGTGCAGATTCGGGCGCTGGAGACGAATCTCGGGTCGCGGCTCTTCGACCGGCGCAGCGGTGGCGTCGTCCTCACCGACGCCGGCCAACGCGCGTTCGCGGTCGCGGAGCGCGTCTTTGCCGACGTCGACCAATTGGTCGCAGACTTTCGCCAGAGCGACCGCGTGCTATCGGGTGCGGTCGGCGTGGGGACCGTCAACAGCATCGGCATCTACGTCCTTCCCGACCTTCTCACCGCCTACCGCGCCAAGTACCCCGACGTCCGCATCCACATCGACTTTCGCGAATCGGAGCGCGTCATGGAGCAATTGATCCAGGGCAAGACGGACCTCGCCATCGTGCCGTGGGAGCGGTCGTATCCGGACTTGAACGCGGAGCCGCTGACGCGGCAAAAGTTGTTCATCGTTGCCCCACCCGACTACCCGCTCGCGCGCGGCGGGCAAGTGAACCCCCGCGATTTGGAAGCCTACGCGTTCGTGGGCTACCACGAAGGCATGCACACGCGCGCGATGATCGACGCACTCTTCAAGCGAATGGCGATCACGGTCCAATACGCCGTCGAATCGGCCAACGCGGCGACCATCAAGCACATGGTGCTGGCGGGCATGGGGCTCGCGTTTCTGCCGGAATCGGTGGTGGCGGCGGAGATTCGGCGCGGGCAGTTGGTTCGCCTCGATGTTCCTCCGCTCATCATGAGCCAGGACGTGACGCTCTATACGCGCAAGAATCGCACGCTGCCGCGCGCGGCACTGGGCTTCGTGGAATTCCTGAAAGAGTACTTCGCCCCCAAGAAACGAGGACGGGAGGGATCGCAATGACACTCAAAGGCAAGGTCGCGATTGTCACCGGCGCGTCGTCCGGGATCGGAAGGCCATCGCCCAACTCTACGCGCGCGAAGGCGCCGCGGTCGTTTTGTCCGACCTGAACCAAGAGGCGGGGGAGATCGTGGTCGGAGAAATCCGCCAGGCCGGAGGCGAGGCGATGTTCGTGGTTGGGAACGTCGCGGTGCCGGCGGATTGCGAACGCACGGTGAACGCGGCGCTGAAACAGTACGACCGCCTGGACTGCGCATGCAACAACGCCGGCATCGCCGGCGAACAGAAGGCGACCGCGGACATTTCGATCGAAGGCTGGCACCAGGTGATAGCGATCAATCTGTCTGGCGTCTTCTTCGGCATGAAGTACCCAATTCCGGCCATGCTGAAG
>Ga0105092_10001769_pt1 | contig 11573 bp, 6 predicted proteins | sample PPLLak2March2015_FD_87021 | JGI IMG/M metagenome (GOLD analysis project Ga0105092, IMG submission 87021) | Freshwater sediment microbial communities from Prairie Pothole Lake near Jamestown, North Dakota, USA - PPLs Lake P7 Core (1) Depth... | ecosystem: Environmental > Aquatic > Freshwater >... | reverse complement strand
GTGTAGGCGCGGCCGGTGCCTGGTTCTGTAATCTCACGAAATTGACCTTCTGGGATGATGACGACCTCCCCAGGAAAGAGCAAATCCAGAGTCTGGATCTGAGGATTGGCTGCTCGCAGAGAATCCAGGGGGATGTCACAATTGATGACGATCAGGCTCACACTCTCGCCGTTCTGTACAATCCATCGATCCCCACATTGGTTTCGCCCTTGATCTTCAGTATCAAACTCGCGATAGTCCCGTCGCTCGGCCTGAACTCTTTCAAATTCCTGCCGGGAGACGAAGCGCCGGTTAGCTGCTTCAATCGCGATCGGATTGAGCCCGGTGGCTGGAATTTGCTGTGTGGGAGATACCGGCTGAGTGGGTGTAACCGTTTGGGTGGGGGTAATTTGTCCGGTCTGTGGCAGTCCTTGGGCGGTTGATACAGTCACCGCAAGTGCAAAAGCGCGACCTGAGACCGGATGGACAATCTCTTCGAAATCACCAGCGGGAATAGAAATCACCTGTCCTGGAATAATGGTATTCGGATCGATAAGCACAGGATTAGCCGCCAGGAGACTATCGAGTGGGACGTCACAATTGATGACGATTACACTCAAGGTTTCCCCGCTTTGAACAGTCCACTGGGCTCCACATTCGGCCTGGCCCTGTTCGGCGTCATCGTACTGGCTGTAATCGCGTGGAGTAGACTGTCCGGCGCCCGGTGTGGCCTGGAGAGCATATTGCGCTTGCCTGACATCTGGCGCCCCTTGTGCCAGAACAGGGACCATGAACGCTGCGAGGAAAGCGATCGCGCAGCCTAAAGCGATCAGGCAGTAGCGCTGTAGAGTATATTGACCAGGAGAGGATGCTTTCATAGGTAAATCTCCTTCAGTATCGTAAATGGGGAAGAGCAGTCATGCTATTCATCCAACAAATTGTCTATACAAATCATTATGGAATACACTAAAACCAGAATCAACTAGGGAGTGCACTCATATCGAATGGGGAATAACCCTACCATTAGATTTTATTAATTATCCGTACAATAACTGTGCAAAACATTGACAAACTATACAAAACATGTACAATATGTCTACATTGTTGGTTACAACAAAATTTACAACATAGGAGAAACATTGTGAAACGTCTAAGCTTACTGTCTGTATTGGTGATCGCTTCCCTGGTATTGGCTGCATGTGCCCCTCAGGCAACATCACAGCCGGTTGAAACGGTCGAACCCATGGCCACTCAAGCGCCAACTTCTACCTCACAGCCCGCCCCCACTTCCCAGCCCTCTCCGACAGCTGAGGCCGAAGTGCCCGATACGGGTAATCAAAACATAGTAGAGCTGGCGGCCGCGGATGGTCGCTTCACCGCCCTTGTAGCTGCAATCCAGGCCGCTGGCCTGGAGGAAACCCTGCAAGGTGAGGGCCCCTATACCGTTTTTGCTCCCACCGATGATGCCTTTGCTGAGCTGCCGGCAGGAACGGTTGACGCACTGCTGGCTGACCCTGAACAGCTTTCGAACATCTTGCTTTACCATGTCATCCCGGGCAAGGTAATGGCTGCCGACGCAATGGCCCTGGATGGCCAGGAAGCGCCGACCGCCCTGGAAAGCCAGAGCCTGAGCATCTCAGTGCGTGATGGCAATGTGTACCTGAACGATACGGCCCAGGTCATCACCGCTGATATCGAAGCCTCCAACGGGGTCATCCACGTGATCGATGCCGTGCTGCTGCCCAAGGCTGATCAGTCAGCCAGTATGGCAGAAGGCCAAGAGATGGACATTGTCGATACAGCTATCGCTGACGGGCGCTTTACCACCCTGGTGACTGCCCTGGAAGCGGCTGGACTGGTCGAAACTCTCAAGAGTGAAGGGCCATTCACCGTATTCGCCCCAACCGACGAAGCCTTCGCTGCCCTCCCTCCTGGAACGGTTGAAGGTCTGCTGCAAGATATCCCACAGCTTAGCAACATTCTGCTGTATCACGTCGTACCTGGAGAAGTCATGGCCGCGGATGTGATCGCGCTGGACGGCCAACAGGTGGAGACGGCTTACGAAGGCCAGAGCCTGAGCGTCTCGGTGCGTGACGGCAATGTGTACCTGAATGATACGGTGCAGGTGATCGTGACCGATATCCAGACTTCAAATGGGATCATTCACGTGATCGACGCTGTCTTGCTTCCCGCTCAATAAAACTAACCTGTTGTCATTCGCAGGAAAATGAAAAAAACACACCCTGGATAGTATCCAGGGTGTGTTTTTTTGCCAAACACAGCTGGCGCAGATGGTAATCGATTTTTGGATGGAATTCTTCCGTCCCCGATGGGGCGAGTCACGCCTCCACGGCTGAGTGGAATGCTACCAACCGGGTTGGAAGGCGTTATAATTCAACGAATTAAAATGGAAGCATCTAATAGATGATGAGGTACAAGCTATGGAGATTTTCATAGGAATTGTCGCTGGAGTCCTGGTCCTGGCTGTGGTGCTAGGGATTTTGTATGAATACCGGATCCGCCAACCAGATGTGCTGGTGCTTTATGAAAAGAATGGGCAGCTCTCCATTCGGAGCGGCCTGATCTACCCACGTCATTTTAGCCTCCCGCTCAAGCGCACGACTTGTCCGATCCAGCTTGCAGTTCAGGCAACGGCCGCGGGTAACCTGGGCGTAAACGTCAAGCTGGCCGGGTCAGTTGCACCGGCGCTGGAGAACCTGCAGGCTCTGATCCGCGTCGGCGGGTGGAACAGCGAAGTCGTCGCCCGCGCTGCGGCCGAAGCCAGCATCCTCCTGGAAGGATTGGTCAAAGAGTATGCCGAACGTTCTGAGATTCGCACCCTTTCCTCAGCGGGGATTGTGGAATTTCTGAATGAGCATTCGGCGCTGTTAAAAGAAAAGTTCGGAGTCGAGCTGATCTCGCTGGTCGTGCAATCACTGGAAGCGACGGACGCGGAGATCGCAGATGCACTGCGCCAGCAGGAACAGGCGCGTCTGCTCGAACAAACAGAGCGGTTGAACCACCAGGCCCGGGTGGCAGCCGCCAAAGCGAAATACCAGGCAGATGAAGAAATCGCTGAGATGGACCATACCCTGGAGCTAAAAAAAGCCGGGTTGAAAAAAACTTTGCTCGAACAGGAATCCGCCCTGGCGCAGCAGCGTGTTGAAGATGAGCTGTGTCGCAGCCGTCTGCGCCTGGCGTTTGAGAAGGAGGAGCTAGAGATCCTCAAGAACAATCCTGAGCTGTTGGTGCTGACGCCGCAAGCTGCCCGCCTGGTGGAAGCCAGCCAGGGTTTGAAGAACGCTCGCACGATCATTTCACTAACGCCGCAGGAACTGGCGCATGGGTCGGATCTTTTCACCCTGTTCCAAAACCTGCTTGAGAAGGCCCTGGAATCTAAGAAGAATGGATAATGTCTCCTGCTGACCCCCTGAATTTCTTTCGCTTGAAACAAATTCGGGTTGCGCGAGTCTCCGAGATCAGTGAAACGACCGCAGCCGCTCCGGTTCCGAATGAGGAGCGGGTCAATTTTCATATTGGGAACCCATTGCAGGACTCGAAGCTCTCTTCTGCTTTCCTGCGCATCGCCCTCGGCATTGACGTCCACCGGCAAGATTTGAGGGATACCGCCCCCGATGAGGTGCTGGAATACCTGGGGTGGGAGCCGGCAGATAAGCCAAAGCTCGAATTCCTGATCCGCACCATCCAAAAGAGCACTCCCTATATGCCGCGCGGCGGTTATTCCCGCAAGGCCCCAAATGCACTCATCAAGGCTTTCTCGAACTGGTTGGAGACGCAGCGGGAGCCTTTGCAGTACGATCTGGGCGAGCAGTCCGCCAGGCGAGAGATCATCCTTGCTTCCGGGGGTATTCATGAAACGCTGCGGGTGATACTATGCGCATTGTCTGATTACCTCCAGGTCACGCCGGCGCGCGTCTTGTGCTTCCACCACGAAATTTCTCTGCCGGAGAGCTCATTCCCTAACCTGCAAATCACCCGCCTGGCAGACAACGAGCGAGCCGCACGCGAACAGGTGGAACATTTCTTAACCCACCAGCCAGATGTTCCCACGTTCTTGTTGGTTGGAAGCCTGTTAGGTGAAGATACACGCCGAAAGCTGCGCTTGCTAAGCACCCAGGCGCCCCTGTTCTTCATCGAGGCAAACAATGCCCCCAACCACCTTTCACTGGCCCGCGAAGCGAAGCTGGTCCAGCGCGTCATCCGCCTGCTGACCCCGGCAATCTTTGCCCCTCGCCTGGATAGCCTTTCTCCGGTATTCATTGTTGGCAATGCAGATTTCCTGAGTGTGATCGAGAATGTCCACTTCAAGCTGAAAGGTACCCCGTCCGCCTCCGAAGTGGAATTTCTGAGCTTCCTCCTGGAACAGGATCTGGCTGGGCCCCAGATCGAGCACTCCGATGAGATACATCCGGAAGAACCCGGGATGAATGGGTTGGAGCAAGGCAGCAGCGCCGAAACCACGCTTTCTGAGCTGGCAGCCCGGATCGGAAACCGAGTCGAACAATTAGTAGATAACAGTGCCCGGCTGCCGAGGCGCTTGCTGGCTTCCCTGGACGAGAGAACGGTCATGATCTCTGGGATCGTCGAGGACCGATGGACAGCCGGCCTGTATGATGAGTTCGCGAACCTGGACAGCCGTGAGCTGCTCGAGCAGCTGGTTGAGAACGCCCACCAGCCGGCCTGGCGCCAGGCGCTGGAACGGAGTTTTTTGTGCGCTTTCGTGAAGCACCAGCCTCAATACCGGCCTGAAGCCTGCCTGGTCGCAAGTGGTTCCTCTCGCACGGCGCTGGGTATCCTGGGTTTTCAATGCGGGATCAGCGATGTGGTCATCCCCGACCTGAGCTGGTCGTACGAACAGTGCTTTCCGAACGTGCACGTCGTCCCATTAACAGAGACACTGGCGTTAGATGTCGAGGGGATTACCGGCAAAATAAAGCAGCTATGCCAGGAGGACCCGCATTGGCCGGAGCGAGGGGCCGTGGCGATCAACAATCCGCATAATGCGACCGGCCGGATTTTCGCCGAAGAGGCGCTGTGCAAATTGATTGCCTACTGCCTGGAACGCAATATTTATGTGATTGATGATCTGGCGTATCAGAACGTGGCGCCGGTTGACGGGCTGCCGGAGATTAAGACCGCCAGGCAAATCGCTGCCGAGCTGGTGCATTCCGGGACCTTGAGTGAGGCATCTGTCGATCGGTTAATCACGGTCCATTCGATGTCCAAGACCGACTGCCTGGCTGGCGCCAGGTTAGCTGTGGTGGAAATTCGTGAGGAAACCTTACGCCAGCGTTTTCACACGATCAATGCCCAGGTTCAACCTAACCTGGCGGCTATTTTTATCTGTTATCTGTTTTACCGGGGTTCCGTGCAGGCCGCGCGGACTTATTGGAGCCTGCGGAATTCATTGTTTAGGGAACGCACCCAGGCCTTAATGACCGCGGTAGAAAATTTACCGCCTGACCGCAATCCATTCGGCCTGGCAATCATTCCGCCCTCCGGGAGTATGTACCCGTTACTGCATATCAAACATTTGCCTGCCGGGTTATCCCTGGATTGGCTGGCTTCGTCGCTGGCGCGGCGCGGAACCGGTCTGCTGCCCCTGGCAACCTTTGCCCGCACCGAAGAGGGGTTCGATACCGGGCGGAGAACATTCCGCCTGACATTGGGTGGCTCGGACCCGGCTGAGGTGCTGCTGGCAAAAACCCGGCGTCTGTTGATCGACCTGAACCGCATGATTGCCGAGGAAGATGCCTGTTACAACCGCAAGCAGCTGGATTTTCATATTCCAGCAGGCGCGCCCGGGCGCTCTGCAGAACGGTTGGCCCGCTGGGAAAATATTACCCGGCAGGTTCTCCAGCAGTTCGAAAACGAACGGAATTTCACCCAATTGGCGAAACTGCCCCAGGTAGATGGCAATTACCTGCGGGGAGATTACTTAAAGACCTACCTTCCAGAACGCCTGGAGGTTTTCCGCACCCGGCTGCTGGACCGGGCATTCATCAGCGACGAATTGATGCAGCGAGCACAGCGAGATGGTGGAGATTGGCTTGGCAGCCGGCTGGAACAGGAATTCATGAAAGATTCTCTTCAACGGCGCCAGGAGCTGTTCCGGATGCGCAGCTATGATCGCACCGTTCATCCAACGCAGAGGTACTCGCTGCAAACCGAAATGGCCTTCGATGCCATCCTGAGAGAGCTGGTTGCGCTTCAACCGGTTGCGCCATCACTGATTAAAATTGCTGCCCGAGAGCTCCTGCAAGAATATCTCGGTGGCAACGTGAGCATCAACTCGCAGCTTGAAGCAGACGAAATCTTGCTGGACTTCGACGCGCTGGTCGCTGCCGAGGCCTATACCGGGCTGTTTGCGGGCGCCTCGTTGTCCCCTTTCTTGTCCTTTTGGAGCGATTGGGACGGCAGCAACAGGCCTTCAGGCCAGGGACACCGCCTGATCGCCTCGGTGGTGATGGAAAATGTCCGGCGAATGGCGCGCATTCTCAATTTGCTGCGGCAAACCGATCCGCATATCGAAATCGACCCCGAGTTATTAACAGAGATTGAGCTGCTGCCTCAACGAAGCAGGCGCTTTACCCGGCTACTGAATAACATTACTCTTTTGACGCACCAGCTGGAACAACGCTACCGGGGTATCTTGCCATTCTCGGTCGATGCCACCCCGTTCCGGCGGCTGGCAACCCGGCTCCACCTGCGCCCCGATCCGGCGCGAGTGCTCTGGCAGCACAATGACCGCTATGAACAGAATATGCGTGAGCTCAGGTGGCAGCGCCGGACCATGCTGGAAACCTATTTCGCGCTGAACAAACAGCTGCGCAAACAGCTCCATGCACTGATACCAGCAATCCAGGCGAATCGCACAGCAGAGCCTTTGCTTAGGGAGGTCGTCGGTTTTCGCGATCTCTTACAGCGAACTGTGATTACCCCACGAATCCACCAGGGAATGATCACCGGGCGCGACTCATTTGCAATTGATACCACCGTATACAACATGCAAGAGATCAACGCCATCGCCGGGAAATATGGCAACCCAGGCATGACCCTGGGGCTGCAAATCAGCATGTCCACTAAGCCAGAAGCGCTGATCTCATTAGATCGAAAGATGAGCATCCAGGCAGAACAGGTGCGCAGAGAACATCCTGCAATAGAGCTTCCTTCGATCTGGTTAATCCCCCTGTTCGAAGATATCGAGGCGGTGGGCAACATCCCGGCCTACCTTGACCGGGTCTGGGATTATGCCACTCAAAGCCGCCACACGTCGCAATCACCGCAGAGCCGTTTTGCGGAGATGTTCGCAGAAATTTTCATCGCTGGCTCCGATCTGAGCCAGCAGATCAGCCAGGCGCATGGTGGGTTCCAGTACCTCAAAGCCAAGTATGGCATCCAAACGTGGCTGGCTGAACACGGTGTTGCAGAAGCAGTGCGGGTCAAATTCGGCAGCGGCGAGCCAATGCAGCGCCAGGGCGGATATTATTCAAGCGTTGCCGGGCAGCCTGCTTTTCCCCAGTTCAAAAGTCACAAGCGCCGCTTTTCCGCACACCTGCCTGAAGCCGCTCAGAAAAGCACTGCCTATGCGGTCACCCCACTGCAAGGCGTATTCCTTGGGGGAGATTTGCGGACTTTCCAGAGCAGCCTTTCTGAACAGCTCCGCTATCTGCCGGTGAGCGAGTTCGCCAACCTGCTTTACCACGTTCGAGAAACACAGCAGGTCTACAGGGGAAACCTGGTTCGAGCTGCCGAAACGATTGCAGAGAGCCGCATGGGCGTGCAAAACCGCAGTATCCAGGAGCTGGAGCGCCTGACGATTGGAGTGAATGAAGCGATCTACGATGGATTTCTACAAGAGCTGACGGAGCATTTTCGCCATATCCTTTACGGGCGCATCGAGGATGTCATTGGCATCCACATCATTTCCTATTTCATCGCCAGATCGATTCCCCAGCTGCGTGACCGACCCACCTCCCGGCGCAGGTCTGCTGCCGGCGCAGAGCGGGGGCAGCAAATCCTGGCGAACATTGCTGAGATCATCCCGCTTGCCAACCAGGGCAGCCTGCTGCGCGCCATTGCTCACAACCAGGCGCAAACAAGCGTACTGGGCATCAACCAGCTCACCACTGGATTGTTCCGCGCGCTTGAATACTACGCCCAAAAGAACTTCCCAGATGCCGAACGCGAGAGCATGATCGCCGAACGCATCTTGCCGCACTTGCCGGTCTATGAAATTCTGCACACCCTGCGGATCTACCAGGATTGGAAAGGTGAATTCATCAAGGGGATTGAAACGGCATTTCCAGCCGGCAATTCGGCCTTTGTTGCTTTGCGCGAAGACAGTGACGCCATGCAGCGGTTGATCCCGCTTTTCCAGCAGGAGCTGCTGCGCCGCCATGGATTAAATGTCAGTGACTTCCTTGCCAATGGGGTTTTCATTCCAGAGCTCCTTCCCACCTTACGTCCAGATCTGGCGGTTCTGCTGCAAAAAAATCTGTTCAATACCGCCCCGGATCTTCTGTTTGAACATACGACCGGAGCGCAGGACGGTGAATGGCGAAAGCAGGCCGCCCAATTACTACAGCTGCCAGAACACATCCGCTACTGGCGCTCGCTCATCTGGGATGTAATGGGAGAATCCATTTATCAGCGCGTCCAAAGCTTTACCGAGCTGGCCACCGCGCTGTACTCTTTCTCTGCCACACGTTCATTCGAGGCGCCGCTGGCGGCCGCGCGCGGGCCAAAATTGTCTTCGGCGCTGGCGGGTTTCATCCGGACGGCTCGTGTGGACGATGAAATGCGCCAGTTCCTGGTGGAGGCGGTGGAGTATCTCAGCTCATTTTCAGAGGGCAGCATTGAGATACCGGTGAGCATTATCCGGGCTCTCAATGACGTGGAGCGCATTGCACTGATCGAAGAAAGCGCCCTGCCTGCTGCAAAGCAAGATGTTCTGCGCTGCGCTGTGCTGCAAATCGCCCGCCTTGCAGGCGATAACGGGTAAGGAGAAAACTATTATGTTAGCCAAAAGCAAAAAAAGCGCTATCCTGATGGCATTTATTTTCGGGATACCCGTTGCAATCATTGCATTTGTAGTGGGTGAGATACGCTACTATCTGCTTCCACCAGCAGACCAAAATCCCAATGTTGTGAACGGCTTTGCCGGTATTGGCCCTGCTCTGATGGCTGTGGCGATCCTGATCGTGAGCCTTGGAATAATATCGTTTGTCATTTACCAGCTCAACGAATCGCATTACGGTCGCCAGGGGGCCATTCGTTGGGCTATCGGGGGGACAATCTACGGCCTATTGCAGCAGGTGGTTCTCACGCCCATCCCGCCTGACTTTGACTTTGAGGCCATATCGATCCTAAAGCAAATCGGTGGTGATCTGTCATGGAAAGTGTTGACGCTCGTTTTTACCTATCTTCTTGTATTCCCGCTTGTTTCACTTGTTTCTAATTGGCGTCGTAAATCGGCCAGAGCATAGATCGTTTTTACAACTTTGACAGTGTTCTCTTTCATCCACATCAGCGACCACCATCTTTTTGAATCTGAAAATCTATTTGAGTATGGATTTTCGACCGTTTATGCTTTTCGACAAGTACTCCGGCATATCTCCAGTAATGTGGGTCAAAAAGCCGATTTCTTGGTCACCACGGGTGATTTGGCCAAGACCCCTTCTGCTAACACATACCAATATATAGTTGAATTACTGCAAGCTCGAAGCACACCGGCATTATCGCCTGGTCAGCTGCTCATCTCGCCCGAAGGTTTGCAAGATTTTCCGATGTATGTTTTGCCAGGAAACCTGGATGACCGCGACAACTTTTACCGCCATTTGTTGCCCCAAACACCGCACATGCCCCTTATGAATTTCTTTTTTGAACATAAAGGGATCCGTTTTGTTTGCCTGGATTGGGGACCTCAGGCCAAGGCCATTGGCTCGCCCGAGATGTTTGATTTTCTTGCGACGGCTCTTCAAACTGAATTGCCATTGATCCTGTTGATGCACCATCACATCACACCCGTGGGCTTCCAGTGGATGGATGACTTTTTAGCTGACAACCTGGGCGATTTTTTCTCGCTGATCTCCGGAAAGAACATCCTGGGTATTTTTTGTGGGCACACGCATTGTACTTATGAAACTACCGTGCAAGGCATTCCTGTTTATGGTGTTCGTTCGACCGCTCCACAATTTGTTCCGCAAGCAACACCTTTGCTATGCCTTGAAGCGCCCCACTACCGCCTGGTCAACGTGAACAACGGCGTGCTCACAACTCAAATTTACGAAGTCCCGCTTTAGGAATTGTTATTCATACCTGCAGCATTCTGCCTACCGGTCTTCACCCAATAATTCACACCTGCCAAAAAATGCATGAGCCTAGATTCTTCGTGAGCGAGTCCTTGCTGCAAGCCAATTCACTTTGAATCACAAATACCTGGGAAATTGATCTTATACGCAGGGTAATGAAGTATATATATTAGTTACCTCACCGGCAATTTATATTCATCGTGAAACGGTCTTCGATATGACACGGCAGAGTGGCAAGAAGCTTTCACAAGTAAGGGCATCCGCTCCTGGCTGAAGCGAGAGGCCAAATAATCGCCGCTGATTCGCCTGCATTATTGCCATTTGCGACCAAAGGAGATTGAAATGCCAATGCTTACTGAAACAGGAACTTTTTGGCATTATATTGTAGGCTCTGTCAATCGCATCCTGGTATGCCTCAACGATCTATCAGAAGAAGATCTTAATTGGCGACCGTTGGAAAATGCCAATAGTCTCTATGTGCTGGCTATACATACGATGGGGAATATAGAAGTAAACATCCTCGAAGTCTTGTGTGGTCAGGCTGTTCACCGGCAGCGCCAGGCCGAATTTGCTGCCCGAGGAAGTTCTCCCGTGGACCTTAACCGCCGGTGGAGCGAGCTGCAAGCCTGCATAGTTTCTGCATTGGATCAGTTACCGGCGGCTGAATTCGATCGAATGCATGATCATCCTCGCCGCGGGCAGCTGACAGGGCGAGAAGTGATGATCGTTGTTGCACGACACGCGGCCGAGCATATGGGACAGGCGGAATTGACGCGCGATCTGCTCTTAACAGCGCGAGGCCGGACACTGCCGCCACGGGAATATTGATAGATCACGAAGACTAACTCTAGCACTCAAATCAGGAAAAAATAAATGGAACAGAAAAGAGCTCCTTTGCTTTCGCCCATAATGTACTGGTTTTTACTGGCGATGATTCTGGCGAATATTGCTGGCAGCATGTACCAGCTTCTCACCCCCATTTACCTGACGGAGCTCGGCGCGAGCGTGACACAGGTGGGGCTGGTGTTCACCTTCACCTCGGTGGTGGTGCTGGTGCTTCAGATCGTGGGCGGGTGGATCTCCGACTCAATCGGCAGGCTGCGGGCGATTGCGATCGGCTCGGTCGGCGGAGTGCTGGGCTTTTTGGCTATGCTGTTAGCCCCCTCCTGGCCCTGGATGCTGCTGGCGATGGCGATCACGCTGGCCATCTACGGCTGGATCACCTTCGGCGACGTGCTGACGTTCTCGATCCTGTTCATG
>Ga0105092_10001768_pt1 | contig 11580 bp, 8 predicted proteins | sample PPLLak2March2015_FD_87021 | JGI IMG/M metagenome (GOLD analysis project Ga0105092, IMG submission 87021) | Freshwater sediment microbial communities from Prairie Pothole Lake near Jamestown, North Dakota, USA - PPLs Lake P7 Core (1) Depth... | ecosystem: Environmental > Aquatic > Freshwater >... | reverse complement strand
TCATGTCGATGCCGCCGCCGCACTGCGAGGCGATCAGCCCGGCTTGTTTCGCATGGCCGAGATATTGAGTCTTGAGCGCCACGACTGTCATCAAGCGATTGCCGCCCTCAGGCGGGCACCAGACGCCGCACACTCCGGGTACGCCGGCCTTTTCCAATTGGTCCCAGATCATCCCGGAACGCAGATAGACCAGGAACCGATTATCCTCGTGCGGCGGCTTGCCCTGCGGACAGCCTAAAATGATCGGCTCGTCACGATGGTAGATCCGATGAATGCGCACGACACGCTCTTTTGCGTAGCCGTCCTGATAGTAGCCCATCCATTCGCCGTAGGGACCCTCTTTGGTAAATTCGTCCGTCGTAATGAAACCCTCGAGAGCGATTTCTGCTTTGGCCGGAATTGGCAGGCCGGTGAGTTCCCCCTGAATGACTTCAATGGGCTCGCCGCGCGCGCCGCCCGCCCAGTCCAGCTCGCTCTGGCCATAGATGGGACCCTCGACGCACGCAGACAAAAACAGCAGAGGATCGGCGCCAACGACAGTGACCAGGGGGCAGGGCTGTCCGCGCTCCATATATTTTTCCTTGATGATGCCGCCGTGGTGTGGCGGCGCGGCGCGGATACCGATGGCGTTTTTGTCGAACACCTGATTGCGATAGGTGCCGACATTGATACTGCCCGTGTCGGGATCGCGCATGATATTGAAGCTCGCCGTACCGATGAAGCGGCCGCCGTCGCCCGGATGCCAGATCGGCGCGGGGAAGCGCGTCAAATCAACCTCGTTATCGCGCAAAATATTTTCCTGAACCGCTCCGTGTTTGACAAGCACCGGCGGAATCGGCGCGAATCCCTTCAAACGCTCGCGCCAGAATTGTAACAATCGATCATGGGAGGCTTCGACGGGATCTAATCCCAAGGTCACGGCTTGCCGCTTGGTCGACCCCATGCTGTTGACCATGACGCGGTAGCCGGGCTTGAAATTCGGAATCTCATCGAAGAGCACACAAGGACTGCCCTCGGTATGATCGAGCATCTCGGTTATGGCACCGATATCTTCTTCGGAGTTGGCGCCTGTGACTCGCCTCAGTTCACCGAGCGAATCCACCCGCGCGAGCCATTCGCGCAAGTCGCGCCACCTAGTATCAGCGGCTTGGGCTTGCAGCGGCTTTGCCATCTATTTGCCTCCTCTTATATACGCCAGGTCTCCTTCCGATAGCGGCCTCACGTAATCGCCCGGGTTCATGCGCGCTTTCACGGTAGGCGGAACGCGGGTGGCGGCAGGGAATGTTCCGGCCGACAGAGGTCTGGTGCAATCAAAAATAAGCTTGGTTTCAAGCGTGCCCTTCTCATCGCGTCGATAACCATAGGTCGGCGGATTTAACCGGCTACCGATGGAGTTATTGATAACGACTAGATCTTTGTCGGCTTGGAATCGAGTCGCCAAGGCCCAGAGTACATCTGCTTCATTCGTGACGTCGATGTCATCGTCGACAATAAAAACGTGCTTGGTCGCGGGACTATAGGCCATGACGTTAAACGCGGCAAGATGGGGCTCGCCGTCGGCGACTTTTTTCATCGAAATATAGGCGTGATTGCGCGCTACGCCGGAGATCGGCAGGTAAAGATTTTTCACATTGGGGCAGACGTCACGCGCGCGGTTGAGCAAAAACCCCATGCGCGCTAGTCCGCCGATCGCCGAATGTTCGCTACTGGCGTTGAACACATCGACATAGATCGGATCGCGCCGCATGGTGATCGCCGTCACTTTGATTACTGGGTAGGGACCGACGCCCGTATAATAACGCGGGTATTCTCCGAATGGACCTTCCTCGCGCATGTTTTCCGGGCTTGGATCGAGCACGCCTTCGATTACGATTTCTGCGTGCGCGGGCACGTCGAGATCAACGGTCTCCCCCGGTACAACTTCCAGTGGCTGTTGCAAGAGTCCGCCGGCCACTTCCAATTCGCCGCCCATGCCGGGGGGGTTTGTCGTCCCCGCTAGCAAGAAGCACGGATGATGTCCGATCGCCATCGCCACTTGCATCGGCTGCTTGCGCTCGCGGTGCTCGACCAGAATATAGTTTCCGCCTTGGAACGCGCCCGTCATGAAACCTACTTCCTGTGGACCGTGCAGCATGGAGCGATAGATGCCGGCGTTTTGCACGCCGGTTTTCGGATCGCGCAGAATAAAAACCGCAGAGGTGATGTATTTACCGGAGTCGAGCTCCTGGTGGCGCAGTATGGGCAGCTTGGTTACATCCGCGTCGGCTCCTTTCCACACCACTTCTTTTACCGATGCCTGCGATCTATCGACCCGTTTGGTGGGAATCGGTGAATTCTCGCGCCGCCCGAACTCTTCCACCATACCTTGAAGATTTGAGTCGATCGCGAGAGCCAGCCGTTCATAGGTGCCTTGCAAATTTATCAGCAGCGGGATTGACGATCCTTTGATATTGCGAAATAGCACAGCCGGATAGTTAGGATAGCGACCATCAGTTCGCATCTGATCGACAATCGCCGTTGCCTCGAAGACCGGATCGATCTCTTTGTCGACGACCATCAACTGTTTCGGATCGTATTCAATCAGCTTTTGCAGGTAACCGCGCAGATCTTTTGGCGCCGCTAAGGCCGTGTCAATCCGCGTTTCACTCCGGGCCGCTAACTCTGTCAATGCGGGCTGTCGTGCCATTGCAGTTTCTCCCTTCGCTTCTGCTGAAGCAAAATTCATCCGGGTTACCGCCTTGAATTCTCCCGGAACGAGTCAAATCCCCTCATCGCTGCGCGTGGCTAGCCACTTTCTCCGATGGCTCTGATCTTTCAAGCCGCACTCAGCTTATAGTTGATGGGGATCTTCTCACCGCCGTAAAACTTCTGTAAGAATTCCTCCTGATTGGCGTAAGGCTGGTTGGGCACGAGGCGGCCCTCGAAGGATAGCTTCAGAGGATTTACGTCGAAGGGGAAAGGACGCACTACCGCGTCGGTTTCGTTCAGAACGTCGATCGTCAGAGTGACGTTCGGCTGTTCGGGGGAAACCGGCACGGACATCCCGCTCAACGTGTTTGTCGGACCATTTTTTCTGGCCTGACTATTAAATGGGTAACGGTTGCAGACGAACTGCGCGAACTGGTCGAAAACCTCCATCAGATTGAAATTTGTCCAAACGTGCTTCTCGGTGGTCACAGCAGTCAATGCTTGATTTTTTTGCAAAATCGGTAGCCATCCGGCGCGCAACTCCTTTTGCTGGGCGATAAACTCCTGTACCTCGGGGTCGCCGGTATAGTCGGGCATGGACGGCAGCAGGCCCATGCCTTTTGTCAACAACGCCTGGCCATGCATCGATACAAAATAGGCGGCGTAGAGATCCCGGGTCGCCAGCCGCTCAACGGCGCGGCGATAGAGATCCAGCCACACGCCTTGCCCCAGGTGTTTTATGCTGCCGATGTAATCGGATGGGTAGCCCTGCTCGTTGACGGACGGTTTGATTTCCCAGTCCCACCATCCGCTGTCGTGCTCTTGGGCCGCGAGCACCATCGAAGCGAATGGATTGACGCGCGCGAATTCACCGTTTCCCCAGTGAGCCGCCAGCAGCCCCGCTACGCGTGAGTGATCGGTCTGCAAGATCAATAAGAGATGGGACTCATCATACGGACAGACCATCATGGCTCGATCCTTTCTTTGGCTGGCTGAGGTCTACTTTAGAAGTGTCCATGAAATTCAACTACAGAGGACGGAATCATTTGTCTAATATATAAATTTCATGGTAACCATAGAAAAAAGGATATAGTTAAAAGCGCTAGACAATTAACCCCTATGACTCTCCATCAGCTAACGATCTTTGAAGCAGTGGCCGAACATCTCAACATTACAAAGGTGTCACGAAAGCTCCAAATCAGTCAGCCGTCTGTCTCTAAACAGCTCAGGCTCCTTGAGCAGGAATACGGACTGAAGTTCTACGTGAAAAGTGGACGTGGAATCACACTTACACAAGAAGGGCAGTTATTTCAGGTTGCAGTCAAACCTATCCTGGAGCAGATGGAGGGACTCAAAAGAACGTTCAAGAATAGAGTCGCTGAGGGAAGAGCTAATAGCCTCATAGTGGGTAGCAGTCCCAGCCCCGCTGCATTTTTCCTTTCTGCCGTGCTGAAATCGTTTGTCGAACTCCACCCTACTGTCCACCCCACATTGCGAACAGGGTACCCTCACGCCATAAAAGAAATGATTCTCAATGCCGAGGTTGAAATTGCGCTCACCATTACTCTCCCTGATCATCCTCAGATCATTGCCGAACCAATTCATTCCGAAGAGATCGTGGCCGTGGCCTCCGCTAGGCATCCGTTGGCTAAGAAAGGAAAACTCAATGAAGCCGAACTAGCCCAAGCCCCTTTTGTTATAATGAAAGGAGGTAGGATCGCAGAAGAAATCGAAAAAATGGGACTTAAATTGAATGTTGTAATGTGGTGCGACTCTGTAGAGCCCATAAAAGAATATGTGCAAGCCGGTCTTGGTGTAGGTCTTTTCTACCGAGGAAGCGCAGAGGCCGGTTTAAGGCAAGGATACTTTAAGGTCATCGAGATTCCGCGATTAAAAGACATTATGGTCACATATTTCGTCATATACAGGAAAGACGTGAGTCTTTCGCCCAACGGACGAGATCTCTTGATGCTCTTGCGTCAGTGGTCAAGAGAGCCCGCTGATCGACGCGCGTAGCTCATCGACCGGCAAATCCGATTCGCCTGGCCGCAGATCTGCAATGAGTAACAGCCTCTTCTTGCCTATTCGGCTCTGCCTGAATGCGTCTTTCCCCAGCGCGCACGCATAGTTTTAAGAGTATCGCCTTCGCCCAGCGAAACGCGGGTTTGGCGGAGCTTCTCCCAAACTTTTTCATGTTCGCTTTGGGCGGCGAGGTCGGCTTCCTGGGCGAGATCGTCGGGCCATAATCCCATGAGATAGCCATGCCACGGTTCTTGCGGATGTAGCTTCGGTAGTCCCAGCTCTTCCCATATCTCCCGGGCGCGCACCATAAATTCTCTTTTCGGCAGCGACAACGGCGGAAAGTCCGCTTTGCGCGTGGCGTCGATCAATACCGATGACTCGCAGTTGTCGTAGCGGCTCGACGGGTGGGTCGCCACCATGCCGATGGGTGTGGCGCCGAAGGGGCGGTCGCCGATGATCTTGAAATCCTTATGAGGTTGAGAGCGGTGCGTAATCGCCCAGATAACGGCGACGGGGTCCTTGACGTTGATGTCTTCGTCTACCGCAACGACCATTTTACCGACCCGGTCGCCGTAATCGAGAATGGCCTGCATGACGTCCCAGGGTTCCTGGTCGCTGCGCTTCTTCAGTCTTACCGCGACATAGGGCCGGAGATTGACCAGGGGCTCGATCAGATGAACCTCTTCTACAGTGTCGAAGCCTTTTTTGACCAGATAGCGTTTGATCAACGTGCCCATGCCCATCGCTTTGATTTTGGAGCTTTCACTGGGCGTCACCTGACTGATGATTGACACCCAGATGGGGTCCTTGCGGTGGGTGACGCACTTGAGCTCGAACACCATGCTCAGGGTGCGCGGATCGATATAGCCCATCGATTCACCGTAGGGCCCTTCTTCTTCCATGTAGTTGGTCGGAATAATGCCTTCGAGCACGATTTCCGAGGTCGCCGGCACTTCGAGGTTCACGGTCTTGCACTTGATCATCTCCACCGGCGCGCCCATGAGACCGCCGGCGAGGGCGATCTCGTCGACGTCGGGGGGAACTTTCTGAGTCGCCGCGTAAGAAACCGCGGGGACGGTGCCGATCACGATGGCGACTTCCAGGGGAATCCCTTTGCGCCGGCATTTTTCCCATTGGTTGGATAGATCCTGGGGCGTGCCTGTCATGAGTCCGCTGCGGTCCGGGCCTTTAATCAGGCCGCGATAGTTGCCGACGTTGCGCTGGCCGGTTTCGGGGTCCTTGGAGATCCAGTGGCCGGCGGTTATATAAGGTCCATTGTCGAACCCCGGCGTCGACATCGGAATCGCAAATTCATTGATACCGCCATGTTCGAGCAAGGCTGCTCCCATGTGCACTTCTTCCTGGGCCGGCCCATGATCGACCATCACCGGCGGTATCAAATGATCGAGGGCATAAATCCAACGGTCCGGGACTTCGTCGGGCTGGCACTTCAAGCCCATACTATAGATCTCTTCAGAGCTCGACAGGCCGCCGACGAGCACCCGGCAGTTATACTTGTGGTTTTTGCCGTCGGTGACGTTTTCGAAGAGAAATCCCCGGCGCGCTTCTTCCGGCAAGCCTCTAAATTGCCAGCGGACAAGGGGCTGAAGCTCGGTGTCTTTATTAATTTCGCGCTGGATGCGGTATAATTTTTGATTCGTATCCAGCGCCGCGATAAACTCCCGAAGGTCCTTGTAGGGTTTTGCGAAATTCATAAATTTTTGGTCTATGCTTTTTTCCGCGCTTTGGCAAGATACGCGCGCAAACGGGTTGCAAATCAAGGTTCGATCCGCAACAATTTAAGCCTCGCCCATGGCCCTCAAGATTTTCAACACCCTGGCCGGAGAAAAACAGGAATTTGTGCCGCTCACGCCGGGCGAAGTGCGCATGTATGTCTGCGGCGTGACGGTCTATGACTCGTCCCATATCGGCCACGCCCGTTCCTTGATCAGCTTCGACGTCATTTACCGGTATCTAAAGTTTCTCGGCTACAAGGTCGAGTTCGTGCGCAACTTCACCGATGTGGATGACAAGATTATCAATCGAGCGAATGAGGAGAAGATCGGCTGGGATACACTTACCGCGCGTTATATCGAGGAATTTCACCGGGACGGTGAAGCCCTCGGACTCGTCCGCCCCACCGTTGAGCCGTGCGCAACCGCCCATATTCCGGAAATTATCGCCATCATCGAAAGCCTCGAAGCGAAAGGGCTGGCGTACCGGATCGGCGGCGATGTTTATTATTCCGTCCAGGCCTTTCCAGGCTACGGCAAGTTGTCGCGTAAAAAAATTGACGAGTTGGAGGCCGGGGCCCGGGTCGAAGTCGACGAGCGGAAAAAATCGCCCCTGGATTTTGCCCTGTGGAAGTCGAGCAAGCCCGGCGAGCCGGCCTGGGAAAGCCCCTGGGGGCTGGGGAGGCCGGGTTGGCACATAGAATGCTCGGCTATGAGCACTAAATATCTCGGACAACCTTTCGATATTCACGGCGGCGGCAGAGATTTGATGTTTCCCCATCACGAAAATGAAATTGCCCAGTCCGAAGCAGCCTCGGGCCTGCCGTTGGCACGCTATTGGCTTCACAACGGTCTGCTTACAGTAAGCGGGGAAAAAATGTCCAAGTCTTTGGGCAATTTTTATACGATTCCAGAAATCCTCGAAAAAAACGACCCGGTGGCGCTGCGCCAATTATTTTTGGCCAGTCATTACCGGAGCCCAATGGATTATTCTCCAGAATCGTTGGACGAAGCGGGCAAGGGCGCGGATCGCATCTACGAGACCATCGAGCGCGTCGGCCGCGGGCAGCGTCAAAAAAATGACGTCGGTGAACCGGCGCTGATGGACGCGTTTCGCCAGGAAATGGACGACGATTTCAATACGCCCCGGGCGCTGGCTTTGATCTTCGACGAAGTGCGAGCCTTGAATCGACTGCTCGATGAAAAGAACGCCAAGGGCCTGGAAGAGCGCGCCGCGGCTTTGCGCTTGATGTGCGGCACCTTGGGACTGCTTCAAGAGGGATACTTTGAACGAAAGAAACAGCGTTGGCTCAAAAAAGGATTCGTGTCGTTGCATGAAATCGAAGAACTGATCTCCCGTCGGGACGGCGCGCGTAAAGAAAAAAATTGGCAGGAAGCCGATCGCATTCGCCTGGAGCTACAGTCAAAGGGCGTTGTGCTCGAGGATACTCCCGGAGGGACGATATGGAAAGTAAAGTAAATTGGCTGTGTAGGAGCGCGGTGGTTTTGCTGCTGTCGGCGCTGCTCCCCGCGCCTTTCAGCACCGCTCAAGAGAGCGCGAAGCAAACTAATGAAACGGGCAGCGCGGAAATCAGTCTGCGCAGAGCCATCGGCGCGCGGGAGTACAAAGGGAAAAGCATCGAAGGCGACGAGCGCGAAGTGCGTTCCGGCGATACTTTGTGGCACATCCTCGTGAGAGAGAAGGGGCTGGCGGGCGAGCGCTTCAAAGAATACTTTGTTCTCATCCGCGGATTGAATCCGCAATTGACAACTCCCGAAGCCCTTCGCGTCGGCGATAAAATCTTCATTCCCTTGAAACCCAACGAGGTGCTCGCCTTGCAGGCTGCTTCGGCGCCGGCGGATGGCGCCGAAAAAGCACCCATCGGACAGGGCAAAATCCAAGATTATATCGTCAAACCCGGTGAACATCTCTACCAGATTCTGCGCACGCAACTCGGCGTCCTCGAAGATAGAAAGTTATGGCAGTATTTCGCCCTGGTAAAAGACTTAAATCCGCAGAGAACTAACTGGGATGTCATCGAGAAGGGAGAGACCATTCGTCTGCCGGCGGCCGACGGCGAGTCCGAAAAAGGGACCCTCGCTTCGAAAGCCGCGCGGGGGGCAAGCGGTACCGAGCCGGTCAATGTGGAAACCCACATGGCGTTGATACCGACCGCGCAGCCGAGACCCGCTGGTGCTCGTCCGGCCATCGGTTTGGATTACGCGCAACGGCTTTCCGCCAGGGAGAATTTTTCTCTGATCGGCATGGTCGCCGAGAGCCTGGGGAATGAAGTTCAGCGTAGCGGTGAGGAAGTCGTGGCGATCAAGGACGGCGCCATTCGGCTCGATAAGAATCGGTTTCCGGTGGTCTATAACCGGGTCCTGGACCAGAGGGTGATCCTGGACGGCGAAAATAATATTCCCGAGTCGGTGCGCGTCAATCTCAAGCAGGCAAGCGTAAACACTCCGGTGGTGTCAGTCGCAAACAGTACGACGGTCCAGGAAGCGGTCGGTCAGTTGCTGGCGCGGTTGGGTTACCAGCCCTTGCCTTCCGAGCGGCCCGTCGTCATTCAAGAGGCCGGCGTTTCTGTCGAGGCTAAGGGTCAATGGGCGGTGATGGCACCGCAACAGAACAACAAGCCCCATGAAATTATCGTGATCAATCTGGTGGACGGATCCGGAGAGATTCCCGAAGAGCTGAGAACGCACCTGGCTACGCAGGGTTTGCATCTCAAGAACGTCGCGCTCGGCGAACCCGCCGCGCGCGCCGAGGAGAGCGAAAAGCAAGCCCCGCTACCGCCCGGAAGGCAAATCAAGGCGCTGCCCGCTGAAAAATCCGAGTTGGTCGACGCGCTGCTCGATGCATACCAGGTTGCGTTCGGGGTCAAGGGCACATTAGCCGCGGAGCTGCACAGCGGTTTGAAAGCGGAGATTTCGGCCGACCGGACGTTTGAGTTGCGCGGCCGTAAAACCGCGCTGTTTTTTCGAGCCATCGATCCCGCGATAAGAGCCGCTCTCGAAACCAAGCAGGGCATGAAGGCGATCGAGTTGGATTTTACGGCGCTCAAGTCCCGCGAGATCGCCGCCAAATTGCTGGGCGAGTTGGGTGAAAAGGCTGCCTATAAAGAACATCGCTTTGCCGCCGCCAAGGGCTCAATGCAGGACCGTCTGGTGATGACCGCCGCGGGGTTTCTCCTCCCCGGCCGCTCGTTATTCGTCACAGATCGAGAAATTCCCCTCCGATTTCAGCCGATCTTTTTTGAAAAAGGGTTGGATATAGTATATTTTCAGTGAGCCTCGGCGCCGAAGGCGCGAACAGATTGGAGTGTTGGAGCAATGGGTCGCGAAACAACCCAGCACTCCATCTCTCCAGTACTCCCGTCCTTTTGTGGCGCTTGAGCGCAACAACAGAATGTGTGAAAACTCCATCGATGGTTCGACTGGGCTCACCACGGACGGATCTCAATCATGACAGATCAAGCATTTAGCCGTTCGCCCTGAGCTTCGTCGAAGGGTTCCTAAAGATTTTTCACACACTCTGAGATAGCATATGAGTCTCTTTCGGCACCCTGGCAGCGCCGCAAGCCGCGCCCGTAGCTCAACTGGACAGAGCATCAGACTTCGGATCTGAGGGTTGGGGGTTCGAATCCCTCCGGGCGCGCCAAATAGTCTCAACCACTCGGCGCAGTCGCAATTCTCCCCTCGGCTGTATCGTCCTGGAATTAAAGTTCGTTTACAAATTAACGAGTCTGAATCCGTCATTCCCACCCTTCGGCCTCAGGACAAGCTCCAGCGGGCATCTCGTAGGGGTGGGTTTCAAACCCGCCCTTACCCTGGATTCCAGGTCGCGCCTCCTCGCGAAAGCGGAGATCACGCCGGCTTGCCCGGAATAACGATTGAAATATGTAACGAACTTCTGCTACAGGACACTAGCCTGACACTATAGTATTTCGAACGATTAAAATTTTGCTATGATTAGTTGACCCTTTATCCATTAATGGAGAACCCAAACATGTGCGAGTATTGCAGCAAGAGTGAAACTACCGTTGAAAAAATGCCATCTGACGAACAATTCCCCTGCGAGTGGATCTCGGAGGAATTTGGCCCCGGCGCGTGCGCGGAGTTGGCCACTTTCTCCGTATCCGATTGGTTTGTTGAGGATCATTTGTGCGAAACTCACAAGCGCGCAACGGAAAAGGAGATGGAAGAAGAAGGTCTGGGCGAGTTTTTAGAGAGCGCGGGGTTTCGTGCTGAATTCGAAATCCGGCCGATCGAACAGGAAGAGGAATGTGACTACATGGATCCCACCGCGATGGACTGGACACCCTGTGGTAAGAAGGCGAGTTACGCAAAGTATATCCTCGATACCTCTTTGTATTGCGCAGAGCATGCCGCCGAGGCCGGCAGTGGTACAAAGAACGAATGATCTCCAGCGACGCTAGTATGAATTAGAGGTCAGCTTGCACGGATGAATAAACACCGAGCATTCACTTAAGCAAGGCTGACCCTCTAGCTTGTCCCCTGTAATTTCTCATGCCAAGGAAAAATCATTGAATGGCACGTTTATAGTACAAACCCAATTGTTTGCTACACCAGTCGGAAGAGAGCAATTTCCGAAGGAGATTAGTGAGCTTCATCCCAGCCACTACGTATGCAAACCGGAATTCATGGAGTTTATGGGAAGAGTCTATTAAACGCTCGTGACTGAATCGCCGGGTCTGCTGTAAAGGCCCTGCCGTCCAGTTTCGGAGCGCCATAGCCACTCCGCAGTCGATGGTGAAATGCTCAGCCCAGTATTTTGTCGAATATTAGCGTGGTCACGTGTACCTTCTCCGGATCAATATTCGCTTCCATCGCCGCTCCATGGAGATCCGGAAACAAGCTGCGTGGCGTAATGTTCATTAGGCGAAGATCCCGCATGGCATGGGACGCCGCATCTAGAGAAATGTCGTAAGCAGTCAAGTTCTCGATCATGCCACGGCTCTCGAAGTACGACTCAATATCGGCGTGCTCCTTGGACCTTAGACGTGTAAACAGACCAGACTGGGCGAGCTGGCGGGCGGCATCAATGGGAGGACAGGCACTGACGATTTCGAATTCTCCAGGCATCTCCATTACTTTTTGAACTGCCATGGCC
>Ga0105092_10001767_pt1 | contig 11587 bp, 10 predicted proteins | sample PPLLak2March2015_FD_87021 | JGI IMG/M metagenome (GOLD analysis project Ga0105092, IMG submission 87021) | Freshwater sediment microbial communities from Prairie Pothole Lake near Jamestown, North Dakota, USA - PPLs Lake P7 Core (1) Depth... | ecosystem: Environmental > Aquatic > Freshwater >... | reverse complement strand
TATCCCAGCCGCCGTCATCGCGCCGGCGAAACGCCACGTGATCGACACGCTCGGCGTGGCCATCGGCGGAACCCAGATGGGACTGGCAAAGCCGCTTGCGAAAGTCTTATCGCGCGGCGCCGACGGCGAGTCATTTTTGTGGGATGGCACCGGACGGACGGTTGCCGGCGACGCCGCGTGGATCAACGGCACCCTCGCCCATACACTGGACTTCGACGATGGCGGGGTGGCGTTGACGCCGATGCACCCATCGTCGCCGGTGCTGCCTGCGGTCTGGGCGCTGTGCGAGAGCGCCGACCGGTCGGGACAGGATGCTCTCGCCGCCTATGTTCTCGGGCTCGAAGTAGAATGCAAAATCGCCAGCGCTGTTTCGCTCACGCACTACGATCACGGCTGGCATTCCACGGCGGTGTTGGGGGCTTTAGGCGCGGTAGCCGCGGCGAGCTGGCTGCTGGGCCTCCCTCCGGAGCAAATTCGCACCGCCATTGGCATCGCCGCTTCCATGACCGGCGGCCTGCGCGCCAATTTTGGCACCATGACCAAGCCCCTTCACGCCGGCCTCGCGGCGCGCAACGGCGTCATGGCGGCGCGCTTGGCGCAGGCGGGCTGGTCGGCGAATCAAAGCGTTTTAGAGATGAAGAAAGGCTTCTTTGACGTCTTCGGTTGCGGCCCTGTGGGCGAGCTGAAGCTCGGCAAGCCGTTTCATTTCGAATCGCCGGGAGTTTCCCTGAAACGCTTTCCTTCCTGTTCGGCGACCCATCATTGCATCGAAGCGCTGCTCGCCTTGAAGCAGGAACACATGCTTTCCAGCGATCAAATCGATAGCATCCATTGCGGCGTCAACGTTATTTCCCATCAAGCGCTGCGCAAAGAACCTCAAGCAGCGACTGCAGAAGAAGCCCGATTCAGCCTCCATTTCACGATGGCGATGATCCTCTTGGAGGGATCTGTGGAGCTCAAGCACTTTGCGCCGGAGACCCTCGCCAGAGGCGATGTTCGCTCCGTTATGCAGAAAGTCGCCGTCGGCATTCATCCCGAACTCGCAACATTGGAATCGAAAAAAAGGGACTTTGGCGAAGTCACGGTAACACTGAAAGACGGCCGCAAGCTCACGCATCGCGCGACCCGCGTGCGCGGCCGCGCGCCGCTATTTCTGGCCGACGCCGATGTCGAAGCAAAATTTCTCGGCTGCGCCGGACCGGCGCTCGGCGAGTCGAAGGCCCAGGAACTTTTGGCTTCGCTCCGCCATCTTGAGACGCAAAAATTTATACGCCCCTTGCTGCCGGCCGCTTACGGAGTTGCAACCTAGCCCGACTAGGGCTAAGTATCGACTTCATCGGATTGAACGGTTTGAACCATAGCTCCCGTTGAATCGAGCGCACGATCTACCATCAAAGAAGAACTTTCTTGCGAGCAGAATCATTATTTAGGAGGGAAAATTCGTGGCAACTCTGAAAGAACATGAAACCGATGTCTTAGTGATCGGCGCGGGCAATGCGGCCCTGGTAGCGGCCGAGACCGCTTACGATGCCGGGCTCAAGGTCACCGTGCTGGAGCGCGCGCCCAAGGAGCGGCGCGGCGGCAACTCGGCATTTTCCGGCGGGCTGTTCCGGTTTGCTTTCAAGGATTTCGAGCATGTCAAAGAAATCATCAAGGACAGCCCCGGCATCGATTTCAAGGACGTCGACGTGGAGCCTTATCCCACCGACATGTTCTACGGCGATCTCATGCGCGTCACCGAAGGTCTCGCCGACCCGGCACTCTCGGAAATGCTGGTGACAAGATCGGAGGAAGTCGTCACCTGGATGGCTAAACACGGCATCGACTGGGAACTGCACATGAGCCACGTCGCCAAGGTCAAAGGCAAATATATCTGGCGCTCGGGCACGATCCCGGTGTCGGCCCGCGGTGGCGGCGCCGGCCTGCAGCAAATGCATTTCAAGCATGTGGAAAGCCGCGCTATCGAAGTCCTGTACGGCGCCCGGGCGCTGGAATTTTCCCAGGATCAAAGCGGCGCGGTGGATGGCGCGCTTGTCTCCACGCCCGGCGGCAAACAGCTCGTCAGGAGCAAGGCCGTCGTCCTCGCCTGCGGCGGCTTCGAATCCAATCCGGAAATGCGCGCGCGCTACCTGGGACAGAATTGGGACCTCGTCAAGGTCCGCTGCACCCGCGACAACACCGGCGACGGCATCAGGATGGCGACCGATATCGGCGCCAGCCCCTTCGGCCACTGGAGCGGCTGCCACGCCTCGGTGATCGACGGCGACAGCCCCAATGTCGAGGCGGCCACGGACGAAAGTACGCGCTACTCGTATCCGTACAGCATAATGGTAAACATGCTGGGCGAACGTTTCGTCGACGAAGGCGAAGATTTCCAGGTTTACACCTACGCCAAAACCGGCCGTCGCATACTTGCGCAACCCGGCCACATCGCGTTCCAGATTTTCGATCAGAAGACCGTGCCGCTCCTGCGCAGCAATTACGTGCGCAGCCGCCCCGTGGTCGCCAATTCGGTTGAGGAGCTGGCGGCTGGCTTGGGCATCGAACCGGCCCGCCTGCGCCGCACGATTGACGGATTCAACAAAGCGGCGGCGCCGGTGGAATTCGATTTCTCCAAACGGGACGGCAAATGCACCACCGGTCTAAATCCCGACAAGTCTAACTGGGCGTCGCCCATCAACTCCCCACCTTACCAGGCCTATGCCGTCGCCTGCGGAATTACCTTCACGTACGGCGGGGTGAAGATCGATCCGCAGTGCCGGGTGCTGACCGCGGATGACGAAGCGATACCGGGCCTATGGGCGGCGGGTGAATTGACCGGAGGATTCTTCTACCATAATTATCCGAGCGGCTCCGGCCTCATGCGCGGCTCGATCACCGGCCATGTCGCGGCCGCGGAGGCGGCGAAGTATATCAAGGGACGATAAGTATCGGTTTTGAGTTCCAGGTTTCGGGTTTCGAGTGGGCGGTGCTGGTCTCCAAATCGCAACGCGAGCGTCACTTTTTCCCTGAGAACTCGAACAAAACGTTGGCGGTTTCTTTGGCGGCAACCTTTACCTTCTGGGTCTGATTGCCGAGTGTCTCATGCCAGACCTCCACGGTGTGCTCGCCGGCTGGGACATCGGCCAATTGGAACATGCCATCGGCGCCGCTGACCGTGAAATGCGCCTGCTCCGTAACCACGATCCAACCGCTCATCCAGCCATGCACGTCGCATTTGACTGAAATAAATTCCGGCTTTTCGAAAGTGTGTTCAAATTCCTTGAGATATTTCGGCTGCGCTTTGTTGAAAGCTGAATTAATATTGCTGAAAGTGTGGACGTTATGCAGAATACCGTCGTTGTTTCTTATCTTCACGGTCGTCCCCGCTGGGATAACCAGCACGTGCGGCGCGTATTCGCATTTCACTTGATCCAGAACCGCTTCTTTGTCCGGCGCCGGCTTGCCGGCGCTGCCGGCAATTTGAATCACGCCATTTTTCACTTCACCCTGGGCGCCCACGAGCAATGCCGGATCGGTTTTCGACGCGCCGCAGACTTCCTTGTCTTTGCCAATGGTTAGGATTCCGGGTTTATAGGATCCCGTGAAAATAACCTTGCCGCTGATCGTGCCTTTCCCCTGGGTTGAGTCCGACTGGGCCGGCGGCGCTGCCGGTTCGCTCTTGGCCGAGCTTGTTTCCACGGCGGGTTTTTCCTGTTCCTTGGAACAACTTGCCAGCAGCGCGCCAGCGATGGACAATGCCAACAGACATCCTTTTATTTTCATCCCATTCCTTCCCAGAATTCAGGACCGCATCGCGCGCGTGGATTGAAGTCATTCATCGGCAGTCAGGCTGGAACCCGCGAAGCATCTCTGGTTACGACCTTTGGAAATATCCGAATCTCAAAACATTGAACCTTGAACTTTGAACCCGGAACTTTGAACCGTGCTTCGCGCTTACCAATGCTTCTCGAGAACGCCGATGCATAGCTCCAGCGCCCTTTCCGCATCCTGGGTGTTGCCGGCGCCGCCGGTGTCATCCAATTCAACCCTCGCAAGATGCAGCTTTTGCAGACGCACTGCGTCCAGCCGCGTTACCAGATCTTGCTCAATCGCCCGGCTGAGTAGTTCGGCTAATCCCCGCGAAGACCAGGGACGAAGCCCTAACCTGCTCTTCAACCAATCTTCCATGCCTTGCTCGCACAGCACCAAAACGTCGAGGACTCTGAGATTGCCCGCCAACCAACCCGTGAGCCCGCGGCTGAAAGTTCTGATTGCCAGCCCCTCGGGTGAATGATGGCCTTTTAGTTTTTCTTTCTCAGCAAGATTCGCGAATATTTCTCTAAGGTCAAACGCCATGGCAACCATAATTCCATCGATATCGCTTTCTTATAGCATGGTTCTCTGTGGCGCCGTAACTTCCGGATTCAGCTTGTCCATGAATTTCTTTGCGTTCTGTGTGTGCTTTGTGGTTAAATCCCTCCAAACATTTTGGAGGTGACGACATGGAACCACTGCCCAAGGGAGCAAACTTTCAGCGCGCGTTGATGCTTTGGGAAATCGGCCTGCAGATCGCCGGCAATCCTCTGACCCCCTATTACGGACCGCGCGACATGTGCATCGCCGTGGGCAGCGGGTCCAACGAAACTTTTAAACCCTGGCTGCGCATGTCCACCGGCTCGCCGATTCTCGCCCACGCTGTCTGCCGCAATGAGCTGGAAGCGGCGATGATCAATCCGTCCGGATTGCTCACCCAGGCTTATCGGGGTACGGGCTTGTTTTCCGCGGCCCTCCCCGTGCGGATTCTCGCCACCTATCCTTCCTTAGACCATTTTGTCTACGCCATTCACCCGCGCACGGGGCTGAAATCGCTGGCTGAGATCAAAGAGAAAAAGTTTCCGCTGCGGCTTTCCATTCGCGAGGATGCCACTCACTCGACGCGCGTGTTGGCGGATCAAACCCTCGCAGCCTATGGCATGACTCTCAAAGACATCGAATCCTGGGGCGGGAGCCTGCAGTTGAACGGCGGTCCCGGCGATGCGCGGCGTATGAAAGCGATCGCCGACGGCACCATCGACGCGGTCTTTGACGAAGGCTTGGTTCTCTGGCTGAATGCAGCCCTCGACTCGGGGATGCAGCTGGTGACGCTTGAAGACTCGACGTTCAAGCACTAGACCGGCCTCGGATGGCGCAAATACACCATCAAACCAGGCCGTTATAATAGTCTCAAACACGAGCACACTTGCATCGACTACAGCGGCTGGCCGCTCTACACCCGCGCCTCATTGCCGGATGACGACGCCTACAAAATCTGCGACGCCATCATGGCGCGCAAGGATCTAATATATTGGGAAGACTCCTACACCGGAGTGGGCCAGTTAGGAGAGGAGACCGATGCCACGCCGCGCGACGTGCCGCTGCATCCTGGAGCGGTGAAGTGGTACCGCGAGCATGGCTTCAAGGTTTAACGACGCCGCTCGTGCCATCGGATATTTTCCAATCAGCAAGTTCTCTCCCCATGCCTGGCGCTCGACTCATAAGAACCGTTTGCGATCCCAACTGCCACGCCAGCCCGCGTTGCGGCATCACCGCGCACGTGGAAGCGGGACGCATCACAAAGATTGAGCCCGGCACTTTTCCACTCCCGGAATACGACCGAAGAGTTTGCGCCATGGGCATGGCGCGCTTGGAATACCAGTATCACCGGGATCGCTTGCGCTTTCCGCTGAAGCGAACCGCAGCCCGCGGCGAAGGCAAATGGCAGCGCATCAGCTGGGACGAAGCCTACGACGTCATCGCCGAAAATCTGCATGCAATCGCGGCTCGATACGGAACCCGCTCGCTGGCTTTCATCGCCGGCAGCGGCGCTGCGGGAGTGCTCACCAGAGGCTCCGCGCACCGCTTCGCCGCGGCTATCGGCGGAACGGCGTCCAGAGCGGGAGGCGTCGATTACGGCGTGCCAAAAGGATTGGAATACATGTTCGGGGTTCCCGCCTCTACCTATTTCCGGCCCGGCGGGCATGAGTTCTCGGACGCGGTCAACTCCCGCTTGATCTTGCTCTGGGGCGGCAACGGTGCCGACACCCGGCTGGTCGATTTTCATTTCATCGCCGAAGCGCAGCGCCGCGGCGCCAGAGTCGTCTGCATCGATCCAAACCGCACTGCCACGGCCCAAAAAGCCGATCAATGGATTTCGCTTCGCCCTGGCACGGATACGGCGCTAGCTGTGAGCCTGCTCCATGAAATTTTAGAGCATGGCTGGCATGACGACGATTTCTTGCGACTCCATACCAACGCGCCGTTCCTGGTGCGCGGCGATAACAAAGCCTTGCTGCGGGAAGCGGATGTCAGAACGGGCGGAGGCTCTTCTTACATGGCTTGGGACGCCGTTTCCCAACGGGCGGTTCCCGCTATCATGACCAGCGCCGCCGCGCTGTTGGGGAGTTATCGCTTGACTCTCGCCGGTGGAATCACCATCGACTGCGCGCCCGCTTTTCAGTTACTTCGAGATTTTGCTCGCGAGTTTCCGGTGGAGCGAGCGGCCGAAATCACAGGTATCCCGGCCAAGGTCATCGGCGACCTCGCGCGGGAGCTTGGGTCGCGCAAACCCGCTTCCATTCGCATCGGTTACGGCGTCGACCGCTGGTATTACTGCGATTATACCGCCCGGGCGGCCGCCAACCTCGTAGTCGCCACCGGCAACATCGCTGTCCCGGGCGCGGGCATCAGTGTCCATGACGGAACTTACGCCGCGCCGTTGAATCTGAACGCCTTTCGCGCGCCCGCCGGCCGGGAAGCGGCTACGCTCGATGCGATTTCGCTCATGCAGGCCATCGAACATGGCACGCCGTATGCCGTAAAGGCTCTCTGGCTCTCCGCGTCGAACTTGTTCAACCAGACTTCCGCCAACCGCGCCAGAGTCATGAGCACCGTCGTGCCCAAGCTCGATCTGATCGTCGTGGTCGATCACTTCATGACCGACACCGCCGATACCGCGGATATCGTGCTACCAGCGTGCACGATCTTCGAGAAGGATGATCTGGTTTCGGGTATGTTCTTGCAAATGCAGCGCAAGGCCGTGGAACCCGAAGGCGAGAGCAAGGCGGACTTCGAAATCTTTGCCGGGCTGGCGCGGCGCCTGGGATTGGGCGAATATTTCGATCAAAGTCCGGATGCTTATCTTAGAGTAATGCTCGAGAGCGGCCATCCCCTGCTCGAAGGCATAACCCTCGAGCAGTTAAAGCGCGAGGATGCCGTCTTTTTGAACCGCCCGCGGGCCCCCTATGTCGCTTTCAAGGACCTGAAATTCAAAACGCCTTCCGGACGCATCGAGATTTACAAAGAAGAGTTGCTGGCGCAGGGCGCCGAACTACCCTATTACCGCGAGCCCATCGAAGCTTCGCCGTAAAATCCGCTCTACCGGCGCTATCCATTCAACTTGCTCTTTTCGCACAGCCGCCACCGCATCCACTCGACCTTTGCCAATATGCCGAGATTCAAGCAGCTCGAACCGGAGCCCGTGGTCGAAATGCACCCCGCCGATGCGGAGAATCGCAAGATCAACGACCGGCAACTCGTTCGGGTTTATAACGATCGCGGCACCGTCCAAATCAAATGCCGGCTCAACCCCGATCTCCGCCCCGGCGTCATTGTGATCCCGGAAGGCTCCTGGGTCAAAGACTTTCCCCAAGGAGACCCTTACAGCCTGACCCACGAGCTGGTCAGTCCAACTTCGGAAAATTACGCGTTCTTCGACACCCTCGCGGAAGTTGAACCAGCTCACACGGAAACCTGAAAAAAAACAGGAAGAGTTACCATGGAGCGATTTTCTGCGACGGTCATTGCAATCTTACTTTTGCAGGTCGCGCCCGCGCTTGGCGCTGCTCAGCCAAAACCGGGCTGGGAAGAGGAATGGAAACGGACGCTGGAAGGAGCCAAAAAGGAAAACACCGTGGTGGTTGCCGGTTCTCCCGATCCGGTAATGCGCAATGAGATCATCCCAAAATTCACGGCGCGATTTGGCATTTCCGTCCAGTACATCGCCGGCGGCGCGAACCAGATCGTTGCCCGCCTGAGCACGGAACGAAATACCAGGCTCTATTCGACGGACATCTTCATGGTAGGCATGAATACCGCTGCTAACGTTCTCTACCCCAACAAGATGCTCGATCCCTTGCGGCCTACGTTCATTTTGCCGGATGTGGTTGACCCGTCTAAATGGCGCAAGGGAAAACTATGGTTCCAAGACCCCGAAGAAAGCTATGTGCTGCGCGCTTTCAGCAGCATTGCCAGCCTTTTTTTCATCAACGGCGATCACGTCAGGGCGGCGGAGCTTCGCAGTTCGAAGGATCTTTTGAATCCCAAATGGCGAGGAAAACTCTCGGCCGAGGATCCACTCCTGGGCGGCGGCGGAGCCAACAAGGCCGCCCGGTTCTATGCCGCGTTGGGCGAGGATTTCGTCAAAAGATTGTACAAAGAGCAAAAACCAGCGCTGTCCCGCGAGCGCAGACAGCTAGCGGATTGGCTCGCCCGCGGTACTTATCCGATTTGCCTTGACTGTCGGGCCGATGACCTCAAAGCGCTCAAGAAAGAGGGTTTCAATTTTTTAGAGTTTTTCGAATTGACGGACATACCGGGCACGCTGACCAGCGCGCCCTGGCTGCTCACCCTGCTAAACCAAGCTCCTCATCCTCATGCGGCGCGCGTTTTCGCCAACTGGATTGTTTCGAAAGAGGCCCTGGAAATCTATTCGCGCGGGTTTGGTTACGCCACGCTGCGCAACGATGCGGATGAGTCCTTCTTGCCCCCTGAAACCATCCCGCGGCCGGAAGTCAAATACTTCGACGATGCCGATTGGCAATGGGCCGTCAGTGGCAGGGTCGAAGTCAGGAAGCGGATCGAAAACATTATCAAGGCGCCTTGACGCGGGAGAGAATTACGCTAGTGCGGCAAAAACCATTTGGATTTATGAACGGCTACAGACAGCGCGCGCTTTTACTATCGCTGCTTTTATCCTGCTGTGCCTCCAGAGCATTCTCCCAGCAAGCCGCGGACCCTCTGCTGGCGAAGTTAAACGCCCTTCCCCTCGATGAAAGGCGCTCCGCCCTCGTCAAAGGCGCGCAAAGCGAACGCCTGGTGGAATGGTACGCTACCTTGCCGGGCGATCATTCAAAACCCCTCATCGATGCGTTTCGCAAACACTATCCATTTATCGAGATTAAGCAGACCCGCGCCGGCGGAGGTCGACTGGTCAATCGAGTTATTACCGAGCACCGCGCGGGCCTCAACCAGTTCGACGTACTGGGCGGCACCAGCACTTCCCATGTCGTCTTGATGAAGGCCGGTCTGGTCGCCCGCAACATGAGTCCCATTCGAAAAGAGCTGCGCGACGGATTTAGCGACGCCGACGGCTACCGCGTCGCGCCGTTCACCTACGCCCTGGTGATCGGCTTCAACCATCGAGCCGTGCGCAAAGACCAGCAACCCAGGTCTTACGAAGATCTTTTGCACGCCAGGTGGAAAGGTCAGATAGGACTCGAAGCGGCCGGCTACGAATGGCTGGCCGCCCTGATCGATACCATGGGAGAGGACAAGGCGCTTGCGTTTGCCCGCAGGCTGGCGACCCAAGAGTTGAGAGTCCAGCAGGGCAGCTCGTTACTCGTGCAGCAAATGAGCGCAGGCGAGTTCAACGTTTTGATCGACGCATTGCATTACCAGATCGAAAATCAAAAACAGCTCGGCGCGCCCATCGACTACGTTATTCCCGACCCGTTGCTCATCAAGGATCCCAGCGGCCTGTGGATCGCAAAGTATGCGCCTCACCCCCACGCCGCCGCTTTGTTCGCCGATTTTCTCTTCACCCGCGAAGCGCAGGAAATCTTGGCTCGGCAGAATCGCCTCCCGGCGCGCAAAGACATGGAATGGCGCTTGGCGCAAAAAGTGCCGGACCGAATGCATATTTTGTCCGTCGACAAGTGGGCGCCGCGTTACAACGAGCTGATCAGCACATTCGACAAAATTTTCCGTTAGCTCGAAGACCCATGATTCCGTTCAGTATCCTCTGCTACTAGAAAGGTCGCTTGCTTCGGGAGGGAGTTACAACCGGAGTCGATTTATATAATCGATCAATAAATCCCGAGCTGTCCAATTCCCTGAGAAAGGTTGAGTTGATGAACTGCTCCGGCCGCGCCGTCTGGGCCTGAGGGTATTTGACCGACAATTCCCGAAGCATGACTTGGATGCCGCGAAGGGTTGGATATGGCTTCTCTGGAATGAGAGCCAGCCCTATACCCTCGTAGGTCTCGAGGATGGCGTCGGGGTCGTTGATCTTGAGACGCTTTTGCAGAAGCGCTAGAGCTTCATCGCGATGGCTCTTGTAGTAGTGAATACCCTCCACGTACGAAACTAAGACCTTCCTTACCAGATCGGGACGCAACTTGACCATCGATTGCGTGGCTGCCAGCACCGTCGCCTGGTATTCAAGTCCCAGCGATTGCAAGTCGGTCAGAACCGGGAAGCCCATTTCCTTTGCCTTTAACGTAAGCGGCACTTCCAGCATTACCCCTTGAATTTTACCGCTTCTGAGGGCCGAAAAGCGATCCGGCTGGTTACCGATTTCAATGATCGCCACGTCCTTAGCGGGAACCAGACCATATCTGTCGAGCGCGTAGCGCGTGGCAAAATCTGAAGAGGAGCCAAATCGGCTAACGGCCACAGTCTTTCCCTTGAGTTGATCGGGTCGTTTGATTTCTTTGCCGACGATGAACTGGTAGTTCATCGTGTTGAGAAGCCCGGCAAGAATCGCAATCCCGGACCCCTGAAGGCTGCTTTCGACCACTGGCAGTCCGGAAACCTGACCGAATTGCACTTGCCCTGAGAGCAATGCTTGCACGCCCGTAGCGCCGCCTATGACGCTTACCAGTTCAACCTCCAACCCGTTCTTACGGAAAAACCCGCCCTCATAGGCTGCCCAACCCGGCGCCTGGTTGCCGGATAATCCAGCGTACACGATTCTGATCCGTTCAAGCGGCTGTTCGGAAATTCTCTCAGCTGTGTAACCAAGAACGGGAAAAAATAGCAGTAGCAAAGCGATAACCGCCAGTCCTCCACATCTGCGCACACAGTTCGGATTAGCCATCTTGCCTCCCGATAGCTAATTCAAGCATCACCAAGAAGTTGAGTCACGATGTCGTTCCTTGTTCTCCTGTACCAAGGCGCCGGTTCCAAGTCAAAATGAATTTCTTATCCCCCACCACTCGCTCATCTTAATGTTGTTCCGCCGTTCATGTTACGGTATTTAACAATAATTCGAGGTTGTAAAAACTGCGGGCGTGTCACAAAACGGACGCCCGAAGTGATGTCGGCGCGGACGGAATTGGTTCCGGTGGTCCGAACCTATTCGGCATCGGACCTTCCCTATCCGCCCGCTAACGCGCGACTCTACGGTGCCGCTCTGGTAGCATAGCCGGGATATTTTGCATGGTTTTCGAGGCTGCATCACAATGTCGCTAATGCATCGCTTGCTTTCTTGGCTTGCCTGCGCCGGTTTGGGTCGGGGCTACCTGATCAGCCTAATCGTCGTGAGCGGCATCGCGGCGACGCTGGCGCT
>Ga0105092_10001765_pt1 | contig 11588 bp, 11 predicted proteins | sample PPLLak2March2015_FD_87021 | JGI IMG/M metagenome (GOLD analysis project Ga0105092, IMG submission 87021) | Freshwater sediment microbial communities from Prairie Pothole Lake near Jamestown, North Dakota, USA - PPLs Lake P7 Core (1) Depth... | ecosystem: Environmental > Aquatic > Freshwater >... | reverse complement strand
GGGCTCGATCTGGAGCGCGTTGCCCTGCGGCAGCCGCGCGGACCCGTAGGGGACGGGAGGCTGGTCGAGCGCGACGCCTTCCTGGTACCAGAAAGCCACGCTCGACATCAGGTCCACGCGCTCGCCGAAGCCCGACTTGACCGAGCCGTCGGCGTTGAAGGTCCAGCCCTTGTGCTCGATCTCGAACTTGAGCGACTTCTGGAACGGCACCGGGTCGAGCAGGTGCCAGCGGTAGGCCGTCATGCGCGAGCCGAGGCCGGTCCCTTCCGCCACCGTGACGCCGTAGTACGGGCCGTCGTTCACGTGCAGGCCCCAGGCGTCGTTGAAGTAGTCCTCGCTCCCGGTGCCTTCGATCGACGGCCTTTTCGCTCCGTCGACCCAGAAGAACTCGTCGCCTTCGCCGAACCAGCCGGCCTCGGCCTGGACGACGGACAGCACCGTGCCGACGTAGTGGCCCCGGCCCTTCACGTTCAGAAACTCGTACATCGAGCCGTCGCCCGGAGCCGGCAGCGACTGGCGATACCGCGCGTGGAAGTACGGCGTGTTCTCGGGAAGGGAGGGAAGCTTCGACCAGTCGACGTGGTAGTAGAGGTTCGAGACACGGCGCCGGCCTTCGTTCGTGACCGTGATTCGGCAGGACTTCCGGAACGGCATGGGCCAGTAGCTGTTGCGCGCCCGGCCGTCGGAGCTGTCGACCACCATGAGCGACTTGACCTTGCCCTCGAAGCCGTGGCCGACCGCGAAAAAGTCGCCGATCGGCGCGTCGACGCTCGGCACGGGGTTCCCGTCGTAGTAAACGCGGAGACGCAGGAGCCTCGGCCACCCGTACTCGCTGTCCGCAATCGTGATCCACATGTGCGTGACCATGCCGGGGCCCTGCAGGTCCGCGAGAACCGTCGTCTCCCCCGGGATCGGACGCTTGCTGTCGTCGTTCGAGCTCCAGTCCTCGTTGTTGGACGTGGCGCGAAAGGCCTCGAAGTTCTTGGGCTCCGTCAGCCGGAACGGATCGGGAACCCCGGGATTGATGCTCTGCGAACGCGCGGCTGCGGCGGCGAGCACGGCCGTCGCGGCAAAAGCGCCGAGGAGGCGACCCTTCGTCATGGCTTCGCTCCTATTCGTGTCAGGGCTGGGCGGGCGGAAGCGCGCTCCAGTTGAGGATTCCGTTCCACAGGAACCGGTAGTCCGAGTGGTTCAGATCGCGGTGGATGGGATTGAAGTTGAAGGCGAGCACCCGCCCCTTCCCCGCCGGCAGATCGAGGATGGCGGGCTGGCCCTCGAGGTCGTCGCCCTTCTTCACGCCGCCCGAGACCACGAACGTCGGCGTCGTTTCCTTCGGCTTGTCGGGTTTCTCCGCCGCGGCCGCCTTTTCGGCGTCCGAATCGCGGTCGCGCTTGGGGAGCTTGGTCCCCCACTGGAGGACGACGAAGCGCTGGTATTCGGGGCGGACGGCGTATGTCGGCATGTCGGACCGGAAGGCCGAGGTGATCTTCGGGTACCCGTAGGCGAGGGGGTGGTCGGGGCGTTCGAACTTGACCGTCAGCTCGACGCCCGGGGTCTCGACGCTCGTCGTGCGGCGCACGTTGCGCGCGAGACCGCCGTCGAGGGCGAGGGCCGAGCCGTTGCCGAGCGTGATGAGCAGGCCGCCGCGATTCAGGAACTCCTGCAGGTTCGCCATCCCGCCCCAGCCGATGCCGCCGGTGATGTCCTCGGAGGAGTCGGGAACGCCGTGGCTCGGAAACTCCGGGGTCTTCGTGTAGGGCATCGGGCCCCACTTCGTGTCGATGCCGAGAACCTGGTCCTTGAGGTTCAGAGACGTGTGCCCGTAGAGGATCACGTCGTACTTTTCGCGCAGCCGGCCCCCGCGAATCTCCTCGTCGCGAATGTAGTCGTACGGGACCTTCTCCTGATCGAGCGCCAGCCGCAGCCATCCGACGGACTCGGTGTCGGCCCAGGTGTGCCAGACCGCCAGCCTCGGGACGGGCGCGTCGTGCGTCTCGACCTTCGGGGCGGCCGCGACGCCGTCGAAATCCAGCGAGAGCTCGCGGGCGACGGGCTCGAGATCGGCGGAGACGAGGCCGTCCTGGGCGGGAAGAATCCACGAGCCCGCCGGATAGGTCGTGGACCCGACGGTGAAGGCCTTCTCCGCAATCGAAATCTTGAAACGCGACAGGCGGAAACGCGCCGCGAGGAGCGCCTCCTGCCCCGTGTCCTTCACGAGGTAGACCGGGCCCGTCCCGGAGACGCGGCCGGGCGCCGGCGTCGCGGCGGCGATGGCCTCGATCCGGGCGCCCCGGATCTTCTCGTCGTCGATGCGCGTCGCGGTCAGGCCGTAGTGCACCGAGAGCGCCCACGACACGTCGTCGTACGGCTCGTATGGCGTCTCGGTCGGGAACTTTTGAGGGACGAGGAGGTCGACGGCGTAGTTGCGGTACGGCTGGTCGAGCATCACCACGTAATCGCCCTTCGCGAACGAACCCTCTTTGACCGTGACCGGCTCCGTCAGCCGCACCACCTCGATCCGATGGCCGCGGAGGACCTCGACCATCTGAGCGACGCGCATCCGGTCCCCCTGGTCCTGCGGGATCACGAAGGCGTAGGGATTGCCCTTCACGCCCTTCTGCCAGGAGTTGTGGCCCTTGCGGTAGAAGTTGCGGAGCATGTCCTTCGAGTTCTTCGAGGCCCAGTCGAGGATGGCGAGGCAGCCGGTCTGCATGTAGTTGGTGTTGTTGCGGAGCGACCAGAGGAACTTCTTCTCGGGCGGCCACGGCCGGTACCACTCGCGATCCGTGACGGGGGTGTTGACGTACCGGTTCTCCGCCGGGCGGAGCGTTCGCTGGACCGTCTCCGCCGTCGCGTTGCCGAACGTTTCGTAGCCGCGGCCGAGGGAATTGTGGTTCGAGGCGACCGAGTCGAGATAGTGCAGTCCCCACGATTCGCCGAATCCCCACGTCCAGACGCCTGGCATCCCGAGCGCGGTGAGCGCCTGGACCTCGTGGAAGGACGTTTCGAGCCACTCGCCGATCGCGATCGGATCGAGGTTGACGTTGTAAGGGCCCGTGCCGTTCCAGGTGTGGAGCAGCGGGATCGACTCGTGCAGGTCGTGGACCGCCGTCGGGTGATACTCGTAGAACATGCCGTGCACGGCCTGCGTCAGCGCCAGCGCCTTCTGGTGGGTGTCGCGGTTGTTGTCGTGGAAGACGTAGTGGCCCCAGTAGGGAGGCGACGTCTCCGGGAGGTTTTCCCAGTCCGTCTTGCCCTTGAGGAACCGGTAGAACCATTCGACCGTCTTGTCGCGCCCGTCCGGCTCGGAGACCGGGTTGATCAGCACGATCAGGTTCTTGCGGATGTCCTTGATCATGGGCTGCTCCGAGACGGCCAGCCGGTAGGCGAGCTCCATGACCATCTCGGGGCTGCCGGTCTCCGTCGAGTGCAGTCCGGCGTTGAAGTAGTAGATCGGGCGCGCCGTGGCGATGATCTTCTCGGCCGCCTCCGGCGTCGTCTTGCGCGGATCCGCGAGCGCCGCAGTCGCCGCCTTTAGGCGGTCGAGGCTCGTGATCCCTTCCTCGTCCGCCACGGCCACGAGGAGGATGTCGCGGCCTTCCTCGGACTTGCCGATGACCTCGACGCGGACGCGCGGTGTGGCCGCGGCCAGCGCCCGGAAATAGCCGTAGATCTGGCTCGTCCGCGAGAGCTCGCCGGGCGCACCGACGACGTGGCCGAGGAATTTCGTCGGCGACGGAACGGTCGACGAGGCGGGCACGTAGGCGACCCACGGGCTGGAGAACCGAGGCTCGGTCGTGAACTTGGCGATCGACTCGATCGAGCCGGGCTCGGCCACGTCGGGCGAAACGTCCTGGCCGAATGCGGCGCCTCCGCACAGGAGCACCGCCGCGACGGCTGCGAATCGGCGCAGAAAACCACTCATCCCGACCCCTCCTCGACCGCGCGCCGACCTGGAGCGCGGAATAGATCGCCCAAGCCGCGCGTAATCTAGCAGGTTGCTGAAAAAGGGTGTGGGATGGCGTTACGAGCGCCGCGGGGTCAGATGCAAGGAAGCGCGACGACGGCGATGCTTTGGCATCGTCGAGGAGCGATGACGCCGCAGATGGCCCCGCGCCGCCGTAACCCGAAGGGTGGCCGGCACGTAAACGCCGGCAGAGCCGGCGTTTTCTACTGCCGGGGGCCTGCCTTCGGTGGTTGAATGCCGGCGCCCGCCAGCGAGTGACGTCGGTCCGAGTCGCGACACAGGGGGAACGGGCGCCGGATGCAAAGTGCAGGACCCGACGCCCGCATCCATTTTTCAGCAGCCTGCTAGCAGGTTGCGGAGGGGGTGGCATGCCGAAGAGCGCGGAGCGGATCGCAGGGACCCCATGAGAAAAGAACTCGTAGTCACGCTGCTCTTCGCCCTCGCCGCTCGCGGGGCGTGGGGTTCGAGTGCCCAGAGCGCACCCGTGCGCCCGCCGGAACCCGATCCCGTCCTCGTCGGCGCCGGCGACATCGCCTCGTGCGACTCCGGGGGCGACGAGAAGACCGCCGCTCTCCTCGACACAATCGAGGGAACCGTCTTCACCCTGGGCGACAACGTCTATCCCAACGGAACCGCGAAACAGTTCCTCCAGTGCTACGACCCTTCCTGGGGGCGGCACAAGGCGCGCACCCGGCCGGTGCCGGGCAACCACGACTACCGGACCTCGGGCGCCGCCGGCTACTTCGGCTACTTCGGCGGCGCCGCCGGCGACCCGCGGACCGGCTACTACGCCTACGACCTCGGGACGTGGCGCGTCCTCGTCCTCAACAGCAACTGTCGGCAGGTCGGCGGCTGCGGACCCGGCTCGGCGCAGGAAAAATGGCTGCTCGAGGACCTGGCCGCCCGCCCGGCCCCGTGCACCGTCGCGATGTGGCACCACCCGCGCTACTCCTCGGGAGCGCATGGAGACGACACGGACATGCGGCACCTGTGGAAAGTGCTCTACGACGCGGGCGCGGACGTCGTCCTCGCGGGCCACGACCACACCTACGAGCGGTTCGCGCCGCAGAATCCGGCGGGCGAGGCCGATCCTGCGCGGGGAATCCGGGAGTTCGTCGTCGGCACGGGCGGCCGTTCGCACTACGAGTTCGAGAAGATCGACCGCGACAGCGAGGTCCGAAACAACACGACCTACGGCGTTCTGAAGCTGACGCTGCGGCCGAGCTCCTACGACTGGGAGTTCGTTCCCGTCGCGGGCGGCACATTCAGGGACAGCGGCTCCGGAACGTGCCACTAGCGCCGGGAGGAATAGTATCGGTGGGGCGAGGAGGCTCTCATGCCCGCCGACCCCCACATCGATCAGATCCGGCCCGTCACGCCGAGCGCCCGAGGCTGCGAGGACTGCCTGAAAACGGGCGACCGCTGGGTGCACCTGCGGCTCTGCCTGACCTGCGGGCACGTCGGCTGCTGCGACTCCTCGAAGAACAAGCACGCGCGCGCCCACTTCCACGCGATGACCCATCCGATCATCCAGTCCTTCGAGCCGGGCGAGGACTGGCGGTGGTGTTACGTCGACGACGCGTACCTGTGACACCTGTCTTTCTCGCCGTTCTTCTCGTGGCCGCGCCGACGCCTTCGCCCGGGTCCCGCATCCCTCCGGGGGCCTGGGGCGGCGACGGGATCGCGCTCGACGTCACCGCCTCGGGCGCGCGGATCGAGCTCGACTGCGCCCACGGCACGATCGACGCACCGCTCTCGCTCGATGCCGAGGGCCGATTCGACCTGCCCGGCACCCTCGTCCGGGAACGGCCGGGGCCGGTCCGCATGGACGAGGAGGAGAAGCCCGGCGTGCCGGTCCGCTACTCCGGCCGTCTCGAGGGCGAGACGCTGACGCTTCTCATCTCGCAGCCGAACGCCCCCCGCCCGATGCGCCCCCTGACCGCGGAGCGTGGAAAGAGCCCGCGCCTCCGCAAGTGCGGCTGAGGCCGTAGAATCTCCGCCGGGAAGGACGTGGAAAATCGACCGCGCGGGTTCCTCGAGCGGAGAATTGTCGCGGTTCCGCTTTCCTACCTGTTCTGGGCGGCCTGCGTCCTCATCGTGATCCTCTGGACGCCGCTCGTCGGGGCGTTCCTCCTCTTCACGCACCGCTCGGACCCCAACCGCGACCGCGTCGGCCGCTTTCAGCGCCACTCGGCCGCGCTCGCGGCGAGGATCAACCCGTTCTGGGCCTTTCGGGCGATCGACGACGTGCGCCCCGACCCCTCGAAGCCCCACCTCTTCGTGGCCAACCACAAGTCGCTCGCCGACGTGTTCCTCCTGTGACTACTGCCCTGGGAGATGAAGTTCCTCTCGAAGGAGTCGATCTTCAAGATCCCGCTCCTCGGCTGGCAGATGCGCATGTCGCGTGACATCCCCATCGAACGGGGGAACAAGGAGAGCGCGAAGCGGGCCCTCGACGCGATGCGGGACCGGCTCGGTAGGGGAAGCTCCGTGATCGTCTTTCCCGAGGGGACGCGCAGCGCAGACGGCTCGATTGCGCCGTTTCGGGAGGGCGCGTTTCGTCTCGCGATTGAGCTCGGCGTCGACGTCGTACCCCTGGCCGTCGCCGGCACGGAGAACACGCTGCCCAAGCACTCGCTGGTCTTTCGGCCGACGAGGGCGAGCGTGACAGTCCTGCCGCCGATCCCGGTGGCGGGCCTGACCGCCGAGGACGCTCCGCGGCTCGCCGAGCGGGTCCGCGGAGACATCGGCCGGGCGATCGGCGCGCCGGTCTCTCCCGCCGCATGAAGCCCTCGCCTTCGCTCGACCTCTCCCTCGTCGACGAGGCGCGCCGTGCGCTCGAAGGCCGCATCCGACGGACCCCCGTCGAAGAATCCGGCCCGCTCTCGGAGATCGCGGGCGCTTCCGTGTCCCTGAAGCTCGAGTGCTTCCAGCTGACGGGCTCCTTCAAAATCCGCGGAGCCTTCTTCGCGATGACGCGCCTCTCCGAAGCCGAACGGTCCCAGGGCGTCGTCACCTGCTCCGCGGGCAACCACGGGAAGGCCGTCGCCTATGTCGCGCGGGAGCTCTCCATTCCGGCCGAGATCCACGTGCCGCGCAACGTGGACGAGGCCAAGTACGGCGCGATGCTCGCGCTCGGCGCCGTCGTTGTCCGTTCGGCGACGGACTCCTTCGACGAGACCGAAGAGGTGGCGAAAGGCGAGGCCGCCGCCTCCGGACGCGCCTATCTGACGGCCTTCGACGACGACGCCATCCTCGCCGCCAACGGCGGCACGCTCGCGGCGGAGGTCCTCGAGGATGCGCCGGAGGCCCGGACGTTTCTCCTGCCCGTGGGCGGTGCGGGCCTCGCCGGTGGTTTTGCCTTTTACGCGAAGAGCCTCCTGCCCGAGGCGCGGATCATCGGCTGCCAGCACGTGCTCTCGCCCGCCCTCGCCCTCTCCCTCGCGAAGGGAGAGGCGGTCGTGCGCCTGCCTCCCGTGGACACGACGGCGGGCGGCGTCGAAGGAGGCATCGGCCGGACAGGGTTCGCGGCGCTCAAGGATCGGATCGACGGCGTCGCTCTTCTGAGCGAGGAGCAGATCTTCGGAGCCGTCCGGTTCATGCTCGACCGCCACCAGATCCTCATCGAGCCCTCCTCCGCGGTCACGATCGCCGCCATCCTCGAGCGCCGGACCGAGCGCTTCACGTCCCCTGCCGTGGCCGTCGTCTCGGGCCGGAACGTCGCCCTCGCGACGATCCGGAGAATCCTCGGATGATGCGCGTCGTCGGCCCTGAGGAGATCGGGCGGTCGATCGACTTCGCGGAGACGATTGCGGCGATGCGCGACGCCGTGATCGCGCAGTCCCGGGGCGAGTGCGACACGCCGATGCCGATGCATCTCGATCTCTCCCCGGGCGGCGGCGGCGAGGTCCACATCAAGTCGAGCTACCGGAAAGGAGGCTCCCGCTTCGCGCTCAAGGTCGCGGGCTCTTACGCGACGCGGCCCTACGGCTCGATCGTTCTCGTCTCGGTCGAGTCCGGGGAGACGGTCGCGTATTTCGACGACGGCGGCTACCTCACCGACCTGCGCACGGCCGCCGTCGCCGCGATGGTCGCCCGGGAGCTGGGACGGGACGACCACGTCATCGGCATCCTCGGCACCGGCGTCCAGGCGCGGCTCCAGGCCGAGCTGCACCGCGCGGTGCTGCCGCTCTCCGAAGTCCACGTCTGGGGCCGCAACCCGGAGCGGGCGGCCGCCTGCGCCCGCGAGATCGGCGTGCGGCTACCCGAGGTCCGCGTGGTCGTCTCGCCCTCCCCCGCCGAGGTGGCCGCGGCGGCGCGCCTTCTCGTCACCGCGACGGCCGCGCGGGCCCCCCTGCTGTCCGCGGGCGCGCTGCAGCCGGGGACCCACGTCTCGGCCGTCGGCGCGGACTCGCCCGGCAAGCAGGAGCTCGACCCGGAGATCCTCCGGCGCGCCGCGCTTCTGCTCGTCGATTCTCTCGCTCAGTGCTCCAGGCTCGGCGAGCTCCAGCACGCTCAGGAAGAGAAGTCTCGCGCGATCGAAATCGGGGCGTTCTGCGCCGCGCCCTCCGCCTACGACCACGCGGGGATCACCGTCGCGGACTTCACCGGCCTCGGCGTCGAAGACCTCTTCATTGCCGAGGCCTGCGCGGCGAGGCTGGGTCTGGTCCCGAGATGAGCCGCTTCCTCTGGATCTGCCTCGGGGGCGCCGCCGGAACCGGTGCCCGGTATCTCCTCTCGGGCTGGGCGCTCGCGGCGTTCGGCACGTCCTTTCCCTACGGCACGCTCGCCGTCAACGTCGTCGGCTCGTTTCTCGTCGGGCTGCTCATGCAGGTCGGCCTCGCGACGCCGATCCTCTCCCCGACGCTCCGTCTCGCCCTGACGACCGGCGTCATGGGAGGCTTCACGACCTACTCGACGTTCAACTACGAGACGATTCGCTACATCCAGGAGGGGGCGTGGCGCCTCGCCCTCGGGAACGTGGCCCTGACTCTTGCCCTGTGCCTCGCCGCGGGCTTCGCCGGCCTGGCGCTCGGCCGCTCGCTCTTTGGAGGGTGATCCCATGCGCGTCCTTGACGGCGAACAGGTCCTCATGCGCATCTTCATCGGCGAGTCCGACCGGTGGCACCACCAGCCCCTCTGGATGGCGCTCCTCCAGCGGCTGCGCAAAGACGGCTACGCCGGGGCGACGGTCTTCCGGGGCATCGGAGGCTTCGGCGCGCGAAGCGTCCTCCATACGACCATGCTCGAGCGGCTCTCGCAGGACCTGCCGCTCGTCATCGAGATCGTCGACACCGCCGAGCACGTCGAGCGGCTCTTGCCGGTGCTCGACGAGATGGTGTCGGAAGGGCTGGTCACGATCGAGACTGCCCGCGTCCTGAAGTACTCGCCGGGAAGCCGGCCCCTCGACGAAGGCGCCGGCTAGTTCCGGGAAGAGGATTCGCCGGAGGCGACGGCTACGCCCAGGGGGCGATCGAGACGACTTCCACCGACCCCTCGGCGAGGTTCAACCGGTCGCCCGGATGCGCGCCCAGAAGGCGCTGTGCGAACTCCGACTGGTACGAGTAGATCGCTTTCTCGGGCTGGGAGTCCCACGGGCCGAGGATCACGATTTCCCGCTCTGCTCCGCCCTCGCCCCGAAGGCGGACCCGGGTGCCCACGCGCACCTCGCTCGTGTCGATGCGCGTCGGATCCAGGGAGCGCGTCCGCGACAGCTCGTCGGCGAGCGTGGCGATACGGGCCGAGAGGTACTCGTGCTTCTGCCGCGCGGCGTGGTACTCGAAGTTCTCCGAGAGGTCGCCGTGGTCCTTCGCGGCCTTCATGGCTTCTCCGTTGGCGGGAAGCTCGACCTGCTTCAGGTGCAGCATCTCCTGCCGCCGGGCCTCGATCGAGGCCGCCGTGGCGTAGAGATACTCGCGGGCGGGCGCCCGCAGCTCCGGGAACTTCATGAACAGGGCTTCCCGCACCGTCGCCCGGCGATGCTCCTCGAGCCCCGCGACGCGGTCGAGGGCATGGAGCAGGTCGCGCGCCTCCTCTTCCGAGGCGGCGAGACGCACGAGCGCGACCGCGAGGCCGCCGGGCTCGAACAGCTCCTTCATCCGCGCGCGCAGGCTCGAAAACTCGTCCATCCGCAACGCGTCGGTGAGGGCGACGAAGAGGGCGGCCGAGTCCGCGCGCCCCTCGGCGTGCATCCGTTCGAGCAGCCAGACGAAGGCCCGCGGCGCGGTGCGGGGCGAGCGCAGGATCTTTCGGCTGAGATCGGCGGCCCGGTCCCCGAGCGCGGAGAAGAGGACGCCGAGGACGCGCGCATCCTCTTCCCGGGAGATTTGCTCGACGAAGATCTCCGCCCAGTCCGGCCGGGAGGCGCGGGCGGCTTCGAGTGCCTTCTCGCGCGCCTGGTGGTCGCGGATCTCGGAGAGCACCCGGCGCAGGTCGGCCGACGCCAGTAGCTCCTGGGCCGGAAACGCTTCCGGCGCATTCGGGGCCAGGCGCGCCGCCGCCTGCGAGAGCTCCCACGCGAGAGCGGGTGAGCCGCCTGCGGCCCGGCGGGCCTCGGTCGCGAGCGATTCGGCCATGAGGGCCGCCAGGGCCTTGGAGCGCCTTGCGTGCTTCCGCGCGAGGTCGATCTTCGCGGCCGGCGCCGCCTTCTCGAAGGCCGTTCGGACACTGTCCTCGGCGGCATCGGCGCTTTCGGTCCAGACCACGGCGGCCGACTTGGCGCTGCCCGAGACCAGGAGCTGCTTGTGCTTTCGCGCAGACGACCAGAAGGCGGACCACCGCTCGTCGGGGACCAGGCCCGCGAGATGGTCCCGAACCTCCTGCACCGTGGATCGACCGCCGAAGCTCGCGAGCAGCTGCCGCACCGTCTCCGCTGGGTCGGTCTCGGCGAGGGCGACCAGGGTGTTCGGATCTTCGACCTTGCGGCGGAGGAAGTGCTCCGCCGGCAGCTCCACGAGGGTCTTCTCGGCCGAAACCAGCGAGAGCGGAAGCTTCGCGCCCTGCACCTCGAGACGCATCACGTCGAGCGCGGGCTTCATCTCGACCAGCCGGCCCGCGCCGCGGCCGGGCATGAAGTAGATCCCGCCGGGCGTAAAGCGCAGCCAGCGCGCGATCCGCCCGGCGACCTCCGAGGGGTCCGGCGCCGATTCGATCGGGAACTTCGCGACGACCGCCGGGAAGGCCGGGTGGGATCCGAAGCGCGCCTTGAGCGACGCCGCGAGCTCCTTGCGGACGTCGGCATCCCGGGGCGACATCCGCGCCACCTCGAGCAGCGTCTGGATCCGCCCCTCGCTGCCCTCGTCGTGGTAGTCGGCCAGGAAGCGGAGGAGCTTCAAAGCGACGGCGCCGCTGCCCTTCTTCTTCACGGCCGCCGCGACGCCGAAGAAGACCGGAAGGGCGTCGGCGTTCTCCTCCATGCTCTTCGTCCAGAGCGACTCGAGCGCGTCGAACTTCTTGCCCTCGACGAGCTCGAGGAACTCCGGCGGGATCGGCGTGGCGTCTCCGGACATGAGCCGTTGATAGTAGCGTAGCCGGGTGCCGGAGAATGGTGTGAAGCGGCGTTACGAGCGCCGCGGGGTCAGATGCAAGGAAGCGCGACGACGGCGATGCGGCCGCATCGTCG
>Ga0105092_10001764_pt1 | contig 11593 bp, 8 predicted proteins | sample PPLLak2March2015_FD_87021 | JGI IMG/M metagenome (GOLD analysis project Ga0105092, IMG submission 87021) | Freshwater sediment microbial communities from Prairie Pothole Lake near Jamestown, North Dakota, USA - PPLs Lake P7 Core (1) Depth... | ecosystem: Environmental > Aquatic > Freshwater >... | reverse complement strand
TCGATGTTAGCTACCACTCTACTCAATCGCTACCACCTGGAGGCTGAGCTCGGAAAGGGAGGCATGGGCACTGTATATCGCGCCCACGATACCTTGCTCGACCGGGACGTGGCGATCAAAGTACTAACCGACCCAAGCCTCGGGTCGACGGTACGCTCCCGCCTGATCAGCGAAGCGCGCTCGGTCGCCCGCCTCAATCACCCCAACATCATCTCCATTTATGATGTCGCGGAAGCAGACGCAGGCAAAGCTGATTGGGAAAACGTGGCTGAAGGCAACTCCACAATCGCCGAGGGATTGCCTTTCATCGTCATGGAGCTGGCCCAGGGCGAGACCCTCGACCGGCGCAGCCCTGGATCGCTGGCTGAGTTGCTTTCTATTGCCCGCCAGATCTGTTCCGCGCTCGACCACGCTCACGACCACGGTATCATCCATCGCGACCTCAAGCCTGAGAATGTGGTCATCGCTTCTAACGGGATGGCCAAGCTCATGGATTTTGGCCTGGCGCGTCCCCTTTCCAGCGGCGAGGTGGAGCCGGAATTGACCGGCACTGTACTTTATCTCGCGCCAGAACAGGCGCTCGGGCAGGTGGTAGATGCCCGTGCGGATCTATATGCGCTGGGGGTACTGCTCTACGAAGCCTTCACCGGCCGCCCGCCTTTTCTGGGTGATAACCCGGTGGCCATAATTTCCCAACACCTGAATGCGCAGCCAACGCCTCCCCGTGCGCTGCGGCCCGACCTGCCGCCTGAACTCGAGGCCATCATCCTAAAATTGCTCGCTAAAGACCCCGACGAGCGCTTCGCCTCGGCGCGTGAGGTTAGAGACGCTCTCACTGCCATTCCCAGCGATGGCCGGCCGGTGACGGTGCCTCACAATTTGCCAGCCGAAGTTACCCGCTTCATTGGCCGGGAGAAGGAACTTCCCGAAGTCCGGCGCTTGCTCGCCAGGACGCGCCTGCTCACATTTACCGGATCGGGCGGCACGGGGAAGACCCGCCTGGCGCTGCGCCTCGCGCTCGAGGCACAGGGCGATTTCTCGAACGGTGTTTGGCTGGTGGACATGGCCCCATTGTCTGAACCAGAGCTCGTACCTCAGAGTGTAGCCGGCGTCCTGGGCGTACGGGACGAGCCGGGGGAGCCGCTGACCCGCCGCATCGTAGAGGCCCTGCATCACAAGAACCTGCTGCTGATCCTCGACAACTGCGAGCACTTGATCCAGGCTGTGGCTAACCTGGCGGAAGCGCTCCTGCACGCCTGTCCGGACATCAAGCTGTTGGTAACCAGCCGCGAAGCCCTTGGCATTTCTGGCGAGACCGCTTATCGAGTGCCATCGCTCAGCCTGCCTCCCAATGATGCTCAAGCGCCCCAACAAGCACATGTTGCATCACAATACGAGGCGGTGCGCCTCTTCGTCGACCGCGCCAGGACCGTACGCCCTGACTTCGACCTCACCGATGCCAACACCGCAGCGGTGGTCCAGATCGTCCAGCGGTTGGACGGTGTGCCCCTGGCGCTGGAGCTGGCCGCGGCGCGCGTGCGCGCTCTGAGCGTGGAGCAGATTGCTGCCCGTCTCGACAATCGCTTCCAACTCCTGACCGGTGGAAGCCGTACGGCTCTGCCCCGCCAGCAAACCCTGCGAGCCCTGATCGACTGGAGCTGGGATTTACTGTCTGACGAAGAGAAGCTGCTTTTTCGGCGACTGGCCGTATTTGTAGGGGGCTGGACGCTGGAGGCGGCGGAGTTCGTGTGCGGAAGTTTGGAGGACAGCAACTCCACACAGCTCTCGCAATCGCCTGCACTGGAAGTGCTTGAGCCTTTGACTCGCCTCGTCGATAAGTCTCTAGTTGTTGTCGAGGATCACGATGGCGCCATTCGCTACCGGATGATCGAGACCATCCGCCAGTACGCCCGGGAGATGCTGTTGGATGCAGGTGAAACAGAGGTAAAAGGTGTACGCGGACGCCAGCTCGAATTCTTCCTTAGGCTGGCCGAATCGGCAGAGCCGGCTTTACGCAGCGGCGAACAGCTTGACTGGCAGTCTCGATTGGAGGTGGAACACGATAACCTGCGTGCTGCGCTCAAATGGGCAGGCGCCGCTGCGTCACCGGTCTATTCTCCCGAAACGATGCTGCGGCTGGCGGGGTCGTTGGCGCGCTTCTGGTACCTGCAAGGTTACTGGAGCGAGGGACGCGCCTGGCTGCGGCAGGCGCTTGCCGAGCCGCTGCCTGAGACGGCTTCGGACAGCCTGCGACAGGCGCGTGCCTGGGCGTTGGCTTGCCTGGCATGGTTAATGGACGAAAACGGCGAGGATTTACCCCTCTATGAGGAGAGTCTGGCTTTATACCGGAGGCTAGATGACCGTTGGGGCATGGCATTTGCGCTGCGAGGCTTTGGGGTCAGCCTGATCAATCGAGGCGAGCTGGAACAATCACGCTCTCTCCTGGATGAAGCCCTGGATCTCTTCCGCTTGCTGGCAGATCCGTGGGGCATCGCTGTAGTTCAATTCAACCTGGGCTGGCTCATTTCCTATAAAGACGATGTGGCCGCCGCAGAGAGGAGTTGGGAAGAAAGCCTGGCTGCATTCAGGCAAACGGGCGACCGCTGGGGAATCGCGGTCGCGCTTAGCGCTCTGAGCTATCTCGCCCGGCGGCGCGGCGAGTATGCCCGCGCAGTGGACCTCTCCGAGGAAAGCCTGGAGTACTTCCGCCAGGTCGGCGACAAAGCCGGTATCGCCACCTCGCTCTCACGCCTGGGCAACATAGCATTCCGGCGCGGCGACTACCGCCAGGCGGTGTCGTTGATCGAAGAAGGTATCCCGCTCAAGCGCGAGCTGGGCGAGCAGGGCGGACTGGCCAACGATTTCGCACTACTCGGCCTGATTGCCGCTTATCAGGGCGATTATGACCGGGCGAGGGCCTGGTTGGAGCAGAGCCTTGCCCTGGCGCGCGAGGTCGGAGACAATTTCATTGCCGCCCAAGACCTGGCCTACCTCGCCCACACGAACTATTATGCCGGAGATCTGGAACGTTCGACCCATCTGTGGCAGGAGAGCATGGATCAACTTCGCAAGAACAATGACCGGTTAGGGACAGGATATGCTCTTAACGGCCTCGGCCTTGCTGCCTGGCGTCATGGCAGTCTGGAAACAGCCCAGGCTCAGCTCGAAGAAAGCTTACGCTTGTACGAGGAAGTAGGTGACAAGCGCTATATCGCCACGGCATATAAGGACCTGGGGCAACTCGCCCATGCCCGGGGGGAAGACGCAAAAGCCTTCGAATTGTGCCGTAAAGCGCTGGGCATGTTCCGTAATCTGGGCGACCGGCTGGGCCAGGCCGAGTCTCTTGCAGCGCTGGCTGCCACACTCGCTCCAGCGCCGAAGGCTGTCCGTTTGTTTAGCGCAGCCGAGGCTTTGAGGGTGAGCTTGGGCGCACCCCTACCGGCTGTGGAGCGCCCCGGCTATGATCGGGGCAAGGCAACTGTTCAAGAGGCGTTAGGCGAAGATATATTCGATGCAGCCTGGCGCGAGGGACAAGCCTTGCCATTCGAGCAGATATTGGACGAAGCCCTTGAGATACCATCTGAGGAGAAGAATTTATGTAAGTCGGTAAACGGAGGCTGATTATGCATGATATCATCGTTATCGGCGGCGGCCCGGCAGGAGTGACGGCTGCCTTGCGGGTACGCGAACTGGGAGCGAAGGTCGCCCTTGTAGAACGAGGGCAGATGGGCGGTACCTGCACCAACGACGGCTGCGTGCCTACCCGCGTGCTGGCCAAAGCAGCCCGCTTGCTGCGTGATGCCCAGCAGTTCACCGAATATGGGTTGGTTGGTGAGGCGCCTCGCGTTGACTTTGCCGGGGTGCTGGCAAGCGCTCAGCGCACCGTTTACCAGATTCACGAGAAGAAACAACTGCTCAACCATTTGGAGCAGGCAGGGGTAACCGTCTACCCCAACGCCGGGCTGGCACAATTCACGGATCCTCACACAATCGAGCTGACGGACGGCCATGCGCTGCAGGGGAAGAAGTTTATCGTGTGCGCTGGAGGCCGGGCTCACCGCCTTACCTTCCCTGGGAGCGAACACGCCCTGACTCACAGCGATGTGTGGTCGCTGAAATCTTTCCCTGGTTCAGTCGTGGTCGTAGGCGGCGCGGCTACAGGGTGCCAGCTGGCAACCGTTTTCGACACCTTCGGGGCACAAGTCACCATACTGGATGTGGCGCCGGGAGTACTGGGACGCGAGGACGAACTGGTGTCCAAGGTTATGGAGGAAGCATTCCAACGGCGCGGCATACGGGTGATCACAGGAATCGAAGGCATAGAGCGGATTGACAAAACAGGCAGCGAACTGTCCTTGTCGTATTCCAAAAGAGGCGAAAGCCAAACTATCACCGTCGAAGCCGTGATCCTGGCTACCGGTTGGCCGAGCAATGCGAATGGATTGAACCTCGAGGTGTCCGGCGTACAAATTGAACGCGGCTATGTGGTGGTTGACGATTACCTGCGCACAACTGCTGAGCACATCTTTGCCGCCGGCGATATCACCGGGCGTATGATGCTGGTGCAGAGCGCCAGCTACGAGGCGCGCATCGCTGCTGAAAACGCAGTGCTCGGTGTGGGCCTGCCCTATGCCCATCACATTGTCCCCCATGGAGGGTTCACCGATCCGGAATACGGCAGTGTGGGCCTGACTGAAGCTCAAGCCGAGTCCGTTGAAGGCGGCTACGAGGTGGCGGTCGTACCCTTTGCAGAAATGGACCGGGCGGTCATCGATGGGCGCACCGAAGGTTTCTGCAAGCTGATCGTTTCTAAGGAAACGCACCGAATCCTGGGAGCTCACATCGTAGGGGAACAGGCTTTGGAAGTGATCCACCTGGTGGCGGCGGGCATGGCTGCGGACATGTGGGTTGAGCAGCTGGCTGAACTCGAAATCGCTTATCCGACGTTCACGGCAATTGTGGGCCTGGCAGCGCGCCAGATCCTTCACGACCTGGGAGTGGTGCCGCTCTCCTCCCAATGGCGCACACTTGGTAAAACTCCCGCTGCCGAGTGGGAGCGCAATGATGCCACAGGAGACTGGAGGTCAACCGGAGATTCCACTTCACCATCATAAAAAAATTATCAATAAGGAGAATCAAATGACTACTGAACTAACCCAAACAAAACAAGAACTTCAGAAACCAAAAGTGATCGTCCAGGGCGGTGGATCAGATGCGGTCTATGGATTCGGGCTTTTCGGAGCGTGGGTATATTACTTCAAGCGTGCTAACACAAACCAGGAGCGCATCCAGGGATTCTTTAAAGGCTTCGTCTGGCCGGCGATTTTGGTCTACAAGCTGTTCGGTTTCCTGGAAAAGTAATCAACCTGTTCCCTCACCAAGCTAAGAAAGCGTCGCTGTAATCAGCGGTTGTGCTTTTCACCTAATCCTTTCAGCCGGCTGCGCACATTCTCGCCCTGTACGAGAGCCAGATTCTCCGCATTTTTACGCACCACTGCGTTCATCAAGCTGCTGAGATACACCTTGTGCTGTGCAAACTGTTCGGGGCGCACAAAGGCGGGTGCAAATAGTTAAGACAGGTGAGGCATACAGATTGTGACAGCTGCTGAGTTGTCGTGCCATTTTATGTGTTATCGTGTTCCACAGTGATAACGACCTTTCCTCGAGCATGTCCTTCTCCGAGATACCGGAGTGCTTCCGCGGTGTCGATCAATGGGTAACGCCGGTCGATCACTGGCACGACCTTGCCCGCTTCAAGCAGCTCTTTCATAAAAACCAGATCCTTGGGGTTTGGCTTCGCTGATACGTTTCCCATTTTCTTCCCTCCGGACTTTGACAACCAGGGTCCCAGGAGCGTAGCCTGGAAGATTTGAGCCGGGGTGCCTCCGGCCATGACATAAATGCCCTTGGGGACTAAGGCACGCCTATAAGCTGAAAGCGGATGATATCCGTTCACGGCAAGGATCAGGTCATACTGCAGACCATTTTGGGTGAAATCCTCTTTGGTGTAGTCGATGACATGGTCGGCGCCAAGCGAGCGGGCTTGATCCACATTCCGGGTGCTGCATACGGCGGTGACTTCTGCGCCAAACGCTTTGGCAAGCTGCACCGCAAACGTCCCCACCCCACCGGACGCCCCGTTGATCAAAACCTTTTGCCCTGGGTGGATTCGCCCCTGATCGCGCAGACCCTGCAAGGCGGTAACAGCTGCCATAGGGACAGCCGCAGCTTCCTCAAAGGATAAATTAGCCGGTTTCAACGCCAGTGCATTTTCAGGAACAGATACATATTCAGCAAAACCGCCACTCCCAGATGCGGAGATATCCCCAAACACCTCATCCTCCAGCCGAAACTGCCCGGCTTTGCTGTCGTTACTGCCCACTGCTTCAACCCGCCCGGCGATGTCAGCGCCAAGTATCGGGTTTTTGGGTTTGAGCAGCCCCATGCTCAGGCGAACCAGGAATATATCCGCGGTCAGCAGATGCCAGTCATAGGCATTTACGGACGCCGAATGAACTTTTACCAATACTTCACCATCCTTGGGAACAGGCTTTTCTACCTCCTCAAGCCGAAGAACATCCGGTGGTCCGTATTTTGAGTATACAATCGCTTTCATTTGGATAACTCTCCTTTTTTCCCCCTGCAGGCAAAATCAATTTGCGTAAACAGTGATGACGACATTACCCTTTTTGTGGCCTTTGTCCACATACCGGTGAGCCTCGACGATTTGATCCAGCGGATAGACCCTGTCAATAACCGGTTTTATCTCACCTGCTTCGACAAGCTCACTAAGGAAAACCAGGTCTTCGGATTTCGGAGGTGGTCCCCCGCCTACGAGTTTCCGGCTGCTTGTCAGTGAACTCCATTTCATACGCAAGCTGATTCCCGGCGCAGACACCGCTTGAAGATAGGTGCCATCCTCCTTCAACGATCGAAGGGAACCGGAATAGGAAGCCTTACCCACGGCGTCAAAAATCACGTCATAAGTCTCACCGTTCTGGGTAAAGTCCTCCTGGGTGTAATCGATCACCTTATCGGCTCCCAGGGACTTTACCAATTCCAAATTTGCGGTACTACAGACCCCAGTAACTTCTGCGCCAAAATAACAGGCAAGCTGCACGGCAAAGGTGCCTATGCTTCCTGAAGCGCCGTAGATCAACACTTTTTGTCCAGGCTGGATATTAGCTTGTCGAAGAAAATATAAGGCTGTCCGGCCTCCAATCGGAAGAGTCGCAGCATCCTCACAAGTCAACTTTAGCGACCTTTTGACCAATAACCCATCTTCCGGAAGACATCTGTATTCGGCATAGGAGCCAAAACCGTGTTCAAAAGTAGAGGCAAACACCTGGTCACCTTTCTTGAACCGCTTGACGTCTTTACCGACTGAAACGATTTCACCGGCTAATTCCGCTCCCAGGATGGCCTGTTTGGGCTTTCGAATCCCCAGTGCAATGCGGGCAGGGAGCCAGTAAGAGAGCGGCACGGTGAAACCTCGTACTCTCGAATCGGCTACGGTTACGGTTGTCATCAATACTTTTACCAGCACCTCATTGTCTTTTGGCGTAGGTTTTTCTATCTCTCGAAATTCAAGCACCTCGGGTGGACCATATTTTTCATAAACTACTGCTTTCATCATTACCTCCTAAAAAGTTATATTCTGTATACCTGGTAAATTTTAAAATCTTGCTGGTTACCTGGATTTGGATTCATCATCGTAAGAAAACACCTCCTCGAGCGGCACGCCAAAAACTCGCGCAATGCGAAACGCCAATTCCAGGGAAGGGGAATATTTTTCTTGTTCCATAGCGATGATGGTCTGCCGGGTCACGCCTACTTTTTCAGCCAACTGCTGCTGGGTCATCTCGTCATGGAAGAAACGCAATTTCCGAATGTTATTGCTGATCAGGCTTTGGCCCATCTTAGAATCCCTTCCGGTAGAGAACCAATCTTGAAACATCGCCAACGATCTGCGCCACAACTCCAAAGAAGATGAGCAGGCTGAACATCACCAACGGTGGCTGGCCCAGGACAAAGGTGAGCATTGCAAGGAAAGCCCCGATTGAGGAGACAAAATAAGTTATCTGCGTCCCTCTCAGATCAATCAACCTGTCTCGCTCATCTGCAAAGTCTTCGATTTTGGGGTTTTCTTCACCCGTTTTGATAGCCTGGACGATCGCGGAGAGGATATGGGTAAGGATGGTGGCGAAAATCGTTACCAAGACCGCAAGTGCGATGACAATTCCCCACAGGCGAAATACATTGGTCGAATTGAAACTCCCACCCTGGATCATTAGAAATAGGCTGATTAAGTAGATTGTCAAAATCAGGCTGAAGTTCGCCAGGGATACGGTAATGTTTTTTTCTTGAAAGGACATTTTTTCCTCGTCTTGTCTGTTAGTTTTTACTTTTCGTAATGTACAACGAACATATTGTAATACAAGTAATACATTATGTCAAGTATATCTTACATCTAATTGCGCCTAACGAACTCACAGTTTGCGAATTCAGTTTGTGTCCTTGGGGATGCCATTTTGGACCAGGCTCCAAACACCTTCATGGAAGACATCGTATTCGGGAAAACAACTGCTGGATGGTTATGGTTCGGTGGAACTGCTCTCGCCCGGGCGCGCAAATATCCCAATGTTGATTAAGTATCGGTCTGGCAATACATGTTTCAGTCGGGCCGCCTTTCCACCAATCCACTCAGTGGAGTAACCCTCCGGCATTAACTGGATCCCATCAGGGGTGCACTGGCATCCAGGTCCACCAAAACGGTTGTCCAGTTATACTGAACAGCAGAGATGGCAGCCAGATTGGCAGAAAGGAGGGTCTTGCCCACCCCGCCCTTCAATTTGTCATCCGGTGGTTTTAAGGTTCGGTTTTGCACCAGAAACTAATAAATTTATTACAGGAATAATGCCGATTGACAAACGGACCTTTTTCGATCATAATCCTCTGAATTCTTAAAATCCATCGCAATTTACAAAGGAAGCAAAATGGACTGGAAGCTCCTGAAGTTACCAGCGGATGCGAGCCTTTTACTCACATCTGCGCCGAGTGTTACCTTTGCCGAGAACATCGAGCAACTGATCGACATAGCCTGCGGTGGCCCGGGCAGCAACAGCTTTGAAGTGGCTTACGATGTCCCGGGGTACGGCCGTGTGGTCGAGGCTCAGGTCGTACGAGTCCGGAACGGTGTTTCTGCCAATTACCTGGATCCATATATGCGCCGGCGAGACCCGGATTGCCTCGTGATCGGCGACGACTCGCCTTCGGATAAACCGCGCTTCCGCGATTCCTTCGATACGGAATTTGACTCGCTGCGCTGCCAGACCTTTGATTGGCTGTCGAAACAGGATCTGGTCTGCTTTTTCTTCACTGCCGGCCAGCCGGATATGGGCATCGATGCGCTGGCGATCGTTCCGGCCAATGCTAGTTTCTTTGCCCTGGGCCTGGCGATGCTGCAAGGTTTGATTGCCCCGCAGGACCTGCCGGCCAGCTTTGCCCCCAAGGCCGTTATCTACACAGCTCCAGTCTTCCGCCTGACGCATTTTGGTGGTCGTCAGTTTGTCGTCCACAACCGCACCCCCGATTTCTATGAAATGTTCTCCTACAACCTTTACCCGGGTCCGAGCGCCAAGAAAGGGGTCTTCGGCATGCTTCTGGACCTGGGCGAGCGCGAAGGCTGGGTGACGGCGCACTGCTCCACCGTAAAGGTGATGACTCCCTATGATAACGATGTAACCATCATGCACGAGGGAGCCAGCGGCGGCGGTAAGAGCGAGATGCTGGAACAAGCCCACCGTCAGGATGACGGGCGTTGGGCGTTTGCCAAAAATACGATCACCGGGGAAGAACGGTATCTGGAGCTGCCACGCACCTGCGCGCTCTACCCTGTCGCCGATGATATGGCCATGTGTCATCCCAGCCTGCAGAACGGAAACGGCAAGCTGCGCCTGGTGGATGCGGAAAAGGCCTGGTTCCTGCGAGTAAACCACATCACGACCTATGGCACCGACCCTTACCTGGAGCGCCTGACCGCCGTGCCTGGAGCGCCGTTGTTGTTTTTGAATATCGATGCTGTGCCAGGCAGCCGCGCTCTGATCTGGGAGCATATCGAAGACCAGCCGGGCAAATCCTGCCCGAACCCGCGCGTAGTTGTCCCTCGGACAATTGTGCCCAACATTGTCCATGAGCCGGTTACGGTGGATATCCGCTCGTTTGGGGTGCGAACACCGCCCTGCACCCGTGAAACGCCCAGCTATGGCATCATCGGATTGTTCCACCTGCTTCCCCCGGCGCTAGCCTGGTTGTGGCGTCTGGTTTCACCACGCGGCTACGACAACCCCAGCATCCTGTCCGACAATGGAATGAGCAGTGAAGGCGTCGGCTCCTATTGGCCTTTTGTCAGCGGGCTGCGCGTGACCCAAGCCAACGCTCTTCTGGAACAGTTTGACTCCTTCCGCCGCATGCGCTATATCCTCTGCCCTAACCAATATATCGGGGCCTGGAAGGTTGATTTTTACCCCCAGTGGATTGCCCGCGAGTACCTGGCCCGGCGCGGCAGCTCGCGCTTCCAACCGCAACAGATCCGCCCCTCGCGTTGTTCACTCTTGGGCTACGCCATGCACCAGATCCAGGTGGAAGGTCAACAGATCGCACGCTGGTTCCTCCAGGTCGATACCCAACCTGAGGTTGGGGCAGAAGCATACGATCAGGGTGCAAAAATGCTGGAAGATTTCTTCCGAGATTGTTTGAAGGATTACCTGGTGAGTGACCTCGCCCCCCTGGGACGGGAGATTATTGAATGCTGCATGAGAGGTGGAAGCCTGGAGGATTATGAGAGATTGATTCCAATGTATTAACGAAGAGGGTGAATACAATGTGCACGGTAAGGTTTTTCCGTATTTGACAGGTAGGGTAAAGGTATACAGATAGATTCGACCCCCCTTTACTCATGAGGTCGGACTGCTATCAACCACCTGGTTATATGTCTTTGCTTCCGCCCTTACCAAAATCATCCTCGTGCGGCACAAAATATCTTGTAGGGTTTGCTTTCGCTTCGTAAAGAGCATTATCAACGAAAAAGCTAACAGCAGATAATCTCCTTGACCTCATTTAAATTGTAGGTGGGTAAATAATACTGGATGAGTTGAATGCTCAGAAACGATTCTTTTGCATCTTCATAGATCTGGCGGCTAATCATCTTTTACTTATTGAATTCCGGTCCCTCGATCGAGGCCATATTATTCTTGATCCGGAAGACCAGCTCGTATTCTGCCAGGAGCATTTTCAGCCTGGGGAGCTCATTCTGCAGCATCACGGGAGAAATGCATAGCTCATCGGCCAGCGTGGCAAAATCTATCTGACTGCGCTTGAGCAGGAGTTTTTTAAGAGATATTTTCTGCGATCGTCCGAACTTTTGAGATAAGACTGCTGGTTGTCGCGCTTCAGGATGACTGCCAAAGGAACCGGTGTAATACACATTGGTTTAATCTCCTACTGCAGATGTGAGTACCTGGTATATCTCACTCACGCCGGCTCCGCTTGTTTGGAGTTTTTTGATTTGCTCCGTACCTATTCGATCGACTAT
>Ga0105092_10001763_pt1 | contig 11595 bp, 12 predicted proteins | sample PPLLak2March2015_FD_87021 | JGI IMG/M metagenome (GOLD analysis project Ga0105092, IMG submission 87021) | Freshwater sediment microbial communities from Prairie Pothole Lake near Jamestown, North Dakota, USA - PPLs Lake P7 Core (1) Depth... | ecosystem: Environmental > Aquatic > Freshwater >... | reverse complement strand
CGAGACGGGAGCATGGCCTAGGTCTACTTCGTCGAATAGTGCAACTATGATGGTATCCGGCGAGCCCGCGGCAGGCGATCGGATGGCACACGGTTCGAGTGGAACCCATGTTCTCGAACTCGGTGGCACGGTCTTCGGCTTCGGCCCGCACCCCAACGCGGCGGCGAGAATGATGGCGCCAATTGCGCCGACTATGGAGGGAACGCGCATAGGAGAGGAATCATTCCAAATCCCGTATCACAGGCTGAAATAACGATACTGGAGCGAGATGTGTCAATGCCGACCGCGGCGACGACGCGAGCGCCGGACGCCCACCGGTACCAACGGTTTGCATTCTGCGACCGCTATAATGAGGGGCCGTGGCGCGCGCTTCCTCGTGACGGTCGAGAGCGCCTCACGGTTCCCTCCCGAGAGGCACGAATGATGCACCCACGCCCCTGCCCATGGAAACCGCCGCTACCCATTGGAAGAGCCTCCGAAACGGCGTCGTCGTCTCGGTGGTCGTGCTCTACTTGGTCGAACCCGCAATGAAGGTTGCGGTCGACATCGCCCCGCAGTTCGGCGGGCGCTTCTATCGCATGGTGTGGGATCGAGCGGCGATGCAAGCCGCGATCGGCGGGGACTACCTGGGCTTCGCCACGTTCGCGATTCTCTTTTCGGCCATCGTGGGTGCGTTCATGGGGCGCTTCGGGGCGGGTGCGGCGTTTCCGCGAATTTTCGGGCGCAAGGGTCGCAAGAGCACGGATTCGACGTGGGTCCGTTGGGAAAAACGCCTCGTGATGCTGCTCATGTTGTTGGTGGGTCCCATCGCGGCCACGACCCTTTTGGTCGACTTCGCCGCGCAGCAGATGCAGCTCTCGTTCGACCGTCGCATTACGGTGCTCGCGCCCGCCATCACCGAGGAGTCCGAAGAAATGCTGCGCGCGCGTTTTGCGGATCTCACGGGCCGCGCCGACTATCAAAGCCTTAACGACGAGATGGACCGGCTCGCCCTCGAGTCCCGCGTGAACCTCCCCGATCCGCTCCTCTAGAAGCCTCCAAAAAACAACTGGCGGCTCTATTGAGCCGCCAGTCGCGACGCCCTACCGGGTGGACGAGCTTGCTGTTGCCGAATCAGTCAAATGACCCGCCCACCCGGGCAACGTCAGACGCTGCCCCGGCGCATGAGTCCGAGGAGGAGCGTGACCACGAAAATGATCAAGAACACGAAGAACAGTATCTTCGCTATCCCAATGGCGCCGGCTGCGATGCCGCCAAAACCGAACAGCGCGGCGACGAGCGCCACGATGAAGAAGATGAGTGCGTATCTAAGCATGATGAACCTCCGTTAGTTTGGTTATCGGTGGGAGCGACGGACCGCGCTGTCATGGTGGCAATTGGGTAGCCACGAGTTGACAATCGCGGTCCGCCGCCCTTGGCAGGCCGAATTGTTACGCTTCCGGTTCCTCCGGTTGAACGGTGGTGAGGAACTCCTCTACCTCTTTCTCGACTTGCTCGCGCGTCAGGTCGTACTTCACCTGCAGCTTTTCGACGAGCCGATCGTAGTTACCGCCGATTTGTTCCAGCTCGAGCTCGGTGAGCCTGTCCCACCTGTCCTGGACGCGACCCTTGAGGTCGATCCAACTCTTCTCTACTTCCGTCCAACTGATCGATTGCGATCCTTGTTCTCTGTTCATTTCTGAACCTCCGTTTGGTTGCATGGTCTTGGGTCATGGGGGGGTCATTCAATGTCTAGAGATTGAATAGAAGTCCGCCGGTGACCATGTAGAAGTCGTCTTGGGTGTCACCCGCGCCCGGTACGGTCTCGAAGTTGTAGTCGAGATAGACGTACCGTAAGTCCGCAGTGAATTTCATGACCTCACCCAGCGGCAATTCCAGGCCACCACCAAAGTGCCAACCGAACTCCTGCTGAGTGTCGTCACTAAAGATGACCGAGTCATCATAGTCGAAGGTCGTGTTGTACCATCCGGCACCCACCGCGGCGTACACGACCGATAGCGGGTAGAAGAGCCCGGTCACTTGCACGGGCCAGCTTCTCATCGTGCCCGTATCACCGGCGAACTCCTCCTGGCGGTAGTTGATCGATCCCTCGAGCCCGAGTGCGGGCAGGAATTTGACGCGGAGCGCCGCACCGTACAGCGCCTTCGCGTCGGTATCGGACGACTTCGAGAACCCGATTTGGGGTCCGAACGATACCGCGCCGGCCGCAAACGCCACGCTCGAGCAGAGTGAAAGCACGACGAAAGAGACTATTACCTTTGTGCTACGCATTTGCTGTCACCTCTTTTCACTTTCAGACTTACGACTGAAGAGTGGTCCGAAACTCGGACAACTCGTGTTCTGCCTGAATCAGGGTCAATCCGTACTTCTCTTGAATCTTTCCGATCAGGCGATCATAGTTTCCGGCAATTTGATCCAACTCTTCGCGGGTCAGCTTGTCCCATCTTTCCTGGACACAAGCTCTGAGAGCCTTCCAATTCCTTTTCACGTCTTTCATCTTCATATCTGCACCTCCGCTGAATCGCGTGATAACACGCACCGTCGTAAACCCGTTCAGGAAAGCGCGAGCTCGGACAATCCGTCACGCTCATGGATACACATGTAGCGCTGATGGATGTCGAGCCATCCCTCGCGGCGGAACGCCCCGAGTGTTACGTTGATGATTTCTCGCGTCGCTCCAACGATGCCCGCGAGATCCTGCTGTGTGAGCAGCACATCTACTTTGGTCCCGCAGTCCAGTGCTCTTGGGAACTCATTGCACAAGCGCAGTATGACGCGGGCGGTCCGGCACGGTACTAGACCGGTCGTCATCTCGTCCAGCCGCTCCTCCACTTGACGGAGACGTTGCGACATGACTTGGCTGACGGCGGACAAGTACTCGGTGTTGCCAAGGACGCCCTCGGCCTGCTTCGCGAGTACGCGACCCACGATACTGGGCTCGAGTGCGACGACCGTGGTGGGGTCGTCGTCCGCTTCGGGCTTTCCGGAAACGGGTGCGCCGAAGACTTCTCCCGGTTTGACCAGGTACAGCAAGGTTTCTCTACCGTTGACGTCGGTGCGTGACACCTTGCCGGCGCCCTCGATCAGAAAGTGGATGTATTCGGGCGCCGTCCCCGGACCCAACAGCATTTCGCGGCTGTTCACTTTTCTGAAAAGTGTCGCCTCCGCCAAATGGTGGAGCTCCGCGTGGGGCAGGGTGCGGAAGATATCTACTTGCCGCAACGATGCGCACGCGACATCGTTCCGCGCGTCGCGCTCTGAAAGCTTGGTCGTATTGTTCTCGGTACTGCTTGCGTGTCGGGCGAGTCCCATGTTGATCCCCCTTGGATAAAGAGTTGACGGTTCAGGTCCCGACGGATACAACGTCAAAACAATGTCACACACTCTTGGTGTCAGAATGACTGCGTGCAAAATGCCTCGAAGACAAGCATAGCGCGAACGTCTCGACCGACAATTAAAATGGGGATGAGATTACTTTCATCTCGGTCTTAGGCCGGGTGGCTTGTAAGGAGCATGACACAGATAGCGCCGTCTCAACGGTGCTATAATAGAGGCCGTTGGCCCAATTCCGTTTACCCCGGAGTACCTCGATCCGCTTCGTGTGGGTTGTACTTGTACTGCTGCTCCTTGTCGTCAGCTGTGACGATTCGTCGACCGACGGCGTCGCCACGTCTCAATGCGAGGCGAACGCCCCTGCCCAACTCGCTTCCAAGGTCGACGACGACGACGGCGACGGCAAACCCCTCGACGAGGACTTCCCCGTCATCGACGACGAAGACGACGACATCGCCGACCACGCGTGGATCGAGGATCGCTTCGGCATCTACCACCTCTTCTTCCACAGCGAGAATCTCTACCACCCGAATCAGATCGAGCACTACACGACGCGCGACTTCCAGCACCTCGACTATGTCGGCGTCGCGCTGACGGTGAACCCCGGCGCTTGGGATACCGACGCGCTGTGGGCGCCGCACGTCGTCGAAGACGACGGGACCTACTTCATGTTCTATACCGGTGTGACGGGAAGCGGCGTCGACGCGATTCAGCGCATCGGGCTCGCCACTTCGACCGACCTCGTGATGTGGACGCGCTTCCCGGCCAATCGCTGTCCGGGAACCAACGGCGACGGCTGCATCTACGAATGCGATGAACCTTGGACGACGTGGGGCGACGCAGGCGGCTCGTACGACCATCAGTGCCGCGATCCGTTCGTGATGTGGGACGCGGGCGCGCAGCGCTGGCTCATGTTCGCGACGGCGAAGAGTACGAATCAATTCGGGGTGGTGACGGTCGCTCGCGCGAGCGATTTGTCGGCCTGGGCCGGCGAAGGGTTCATCGACGCGACACGGCGTCTCGCGACCGGCACCGGCGCGCAAACGACCGGAGGTCAGGCGGAGAATCCATTCGTGGTGACGAGCGCCGGCTTGAACTTTTTGCTATTCACCGATTGGGAGGATCCGCAGGACAGCGTGTCGGTGGCGAACCCGCGCACGATCGCGCAATACGCGACGTCGCCGTCGCTCTCGCTGGACGCGAGCGGCAGCGCGGATTGGACCTACCGCGGTTACCTGCCCGACACGGGCGTGAACGCTATCGAAGTGATCGAACTCAGACGGCAGTCACGATGGTTCATGTCGCAGAGCATCTCGAGCCCCATGGCCGGGTATCCACGGACGCAACGGCGCACGCTCTTGATCCGATGCGCGACCTGGGGCGCCGACGGCTCGGTGCGGACGTCCAACTGGGGGCCGACCGGCGCGTCGGGCTTACGACAAATGAGCGATTTGGTGTCGCCCTAACTGAACTGTGGTTGGGGGCGGGGCGGTCAGGTAGTCAGGTTGGGATTCCTCCGTGAGGTCACACCGACGAGTACGCCCCCCGCTATCAGGGCAACGACTCCGAGAATGGGCGAGATTGGAATGTGCTCTTTCTCTTCCGTCACGATCTCGATCGGGCCGATCTCGGTGACGTCGCGGTCCTTGATAAAGGTAACTCCGCCCCAAATGACCCCTACCGCCCCGATGACAATGAGGAGAATTCCGATCGTTCTTGCTGTCGACCTCATGGCTCGCACTCCTTCACGAACGAGAGCTAGCGCCGTACCGCCCCACGCTTCCCCTCCAAGGTCCACGTCGAGCGGTACGGCCTTCCAGGTGCTTTGCGAATTACGATCGTCCGCACAGAAGCGTATCCTCGCCCATCGACGCATGCTGTGATATCCATCACACGCCACATCGAACCGGCACGGCAATTCACGCCGTTTCCGTCGTCCGCTTCAACTCGCGCGAGTGCCGGTACAGCTCTTCCAGATTCATCCGCTTCAAGAATACGAAGCCGCGAGTCGCGCGGATCAAGGCGCTTGGGTGTTCGTCGAAGAATTCTCTCCCCAGGCACTTCTTGATCGTTTGGTATTGCTCGACTTGGATCTTCTGCGCCAGCTCCGAGAACGGGCCGTCGTGCTCGTAACTCGGGAATGAGGCGTCGCGCTGCGATACGAACGTGTTCATGAAGGCGCTGTGCTGCAACGCGAACATGTTCAACGACACCGGCACGAAGAGGTCGGCTTCGCTCGGGTCGAAGCGATACCAGACGTTGCGATAGCCCAGCACCGCGATTTCCGTCAAGCCGGTTTCCTTCTCGTAGATCTTGAGCGATTCCGTGATCGCCTGCAGCGCCTTGTAGTGCGTGTCGGGTCCGCTGGCCTCGGGATCCAGCGCCAGTGTCACGACGTTCGGCTTCGTCTCGCGCAGCAAGTTCGTGATGGGCGGCGTGTCGCGGTCCCGGGTCGGTTCGCCGGTGAAGACGTCGCCGGTGTAGAAACCCAGGCGCAGGTGCCGGACCGATTCGCCCTTCCACCCGAAGTAACCCCACAGGCACTCCGCCTCCCATTCGCGACACATGCCTTTGAGGCGCTGGATGTAGTCGGGGTCCTTTTTGCCCGGGTACGCGGTCTCGAAATAGTCGATGAGCTCCTCGACACGATCCTCGATCTTCCCCGCGTCTTTCTCGCCGAATACTTCGGCCACGTTTCGATACAGCCGCCTCATTTCGCCCTCGTCCTGCATCGTGCGCCGTCCCGCGGCCACCCCGTCGAGGTAGTGCCACACGTCGGCGTCGCGGAACGTCGCGTCGCCGGGGTCGAAGTAGCCTTGCGGCGCGAGCGTCTTGAACATCGGCGTCTCCAAGAACTCCAACAGCTTGTCGCATTGCTCCAGCATGAAATGATTCGTCACCGCGGTGAATCCGCTGGTGAGTGTCGCGAAGCAATGGCGCGTGCTGTGTTCGCGGAAGTGGCGAACGATGAGCGGAAGGCACCCCAGCATGAGGTCGTCGTGGTGCGGTTCGGTATGGAGAAACGACGCGCCCCGGAACACCTCCGTGCCCGCGGTGATTTTCTCCTTCAGCCGCTGCACCGTGCGGCCGCAAACCTGCCCTGCGCTGCCGAGCCCCTTTGCGAGGAGCGCCGCGGTGGCGGGATTCTGCTGAAAATCCGCGTCGGTCAATGCCTCGATGCGCTTGCCCTTTTCAATCGCAAGGTCGATGACGGCCTTTTCGACCAGCGCTTCGCTCACGCGCTCGGTCGCGACCAGCACCGCGAGCTGCCGCGCGTCGAGCTTCTTGGCCGCCCCTTGGGTAAGGTAGAAGCGGGCATTGGAGAGAGTTTGCAGCGCGGTCGCGGGGTAGCGGACGTGGCGTTCGTTTTGAATCGCGTCGCGCACGATACCGGCCTTTGCTTCTCCGGCCGCGATGATGATCGCCGTGCAATCGCGGTTGTGCGTGATGGTCGAGAGCCCGATCGTAATCACGAGCCGTTTGCGCGCGATCTCGATGCCACCGAGGTCGGTCGCGGCCGCGGCTTGCGTCTCGTAGTTCACGGCCGTCAAGCGTGTCGCGGAATACGGATCCGACCCGCGCACGTTGAATCCGATGTGCCCGTCGGGACCGATGCCACCCAGGAAGAATCCGAGGCCTCCGAGCGCGCGAATGCGTTCTTCGTACTCGGTGCACCACTCATCGATCTGCTGGATGACGTCTCGCTGCAATTGCTCGAGCTTGGATCCCGCCATTCGGTAACGCAGCGTCAAGTCGACTTCGTCGTCCGGCCACAGGTCATCGAGTGATTGCCCGGGCGCGAGCCCGATGCGGCTGCAATCGATCAGCATCGCCTTGGCCGGGTCGAGCCCGAAGCCTTCGATGTAGTATTGATTGACGTAGTGGTAGAAGCTGTTGTGATGCAGCGGATTGATGGGATAGAACTCGTCGATCTGTACGAAGTGCAATCCCTTCAGCGCGCACTTGCGGCTCGGGTCGATCCCGCGTTTGGCCAGTTCGCTCTGAATCGCTTTGCGCTTCCACCCGCCGAGAAGGCGTTTGACCTCTTTGATGAAATACTCGGGCGTCTTTCCGGTGGGAAGGGCGACCACGCCTTCGGGATTCGACTGCACCCATTCGATGAAGCGGAGTGCGGCGAGCGTGCCCAGGGCGGGGAAGGAATCCACCACGATCACGCCCAGCTTCTCCTCCGGGGCGTAGATCAGCGGTCTTCCCGCGAGGGCCTTCTGTTCGACTGGTGAACTCATTCGCTTCGTGGGACGGTGCCGCAACACGCGCGGCGGCAGAACTATAGCCCGTCGAAGGAAATCGCAATAAGCGCGTTTTCGGGCCCTTCAGGCCGTCCCCGGACCGGCCGATTTGGCCCGCGGGAAGGCCAATCGTGCGCGAATCGCCGTCCCCAAGCCCCTTTTCGACCCCGGGATACCGCCTAGGAGGGGATCGCGGAATTCCTTTGAGAATGGCCCCTTTTGGGCTATTCTCCGAGGACTCGGATGCCCTCCCCCCTCGGTTCGCTTCGCGAGAATTCGTACCCGCTGGTTCGATAGACGGTTCGGAGCGCTTATTCCGGATTCGTCGGATGAATCAGTGACCGTGCAGCGTCGCCTCGACGTATGACGGAAAACAAACAAGGAGCAAGCGTGGCAAGACGGACAAACTACAGTTTTGAGAAGCACCAGAAAGAAAACAGGCGAAAGAAGAAACAGGCTGAAAAGCTCGAGAAGAAGCGGTTGAAGAAGGAAGGCGCGGTCGCCCCGGAAACGCCGGCCGACCCGCTGGCACCCATCCCGGCGCCCGAAGAAGCGGGAACCGCCTGACCTTGGTCCTCTCTACCAGAAGCATGTCTAGCACAGCCTCCGGCGTACTTGAGATCCTGAACGGGCGCGGCGGTTTCCTGCGCAACGCCGAGCGGTCCTTCCAGCCCGATGGGAAGGATCCTTTCGTCTCGCAACAGTTGATCGGCCGCTTCGGACTCTCGAGCGGCGTCGTCGTTACCGGGCCCATGCAAGCGGACAAACAGGGCCCGCGACTCGCCGACGTGGAGTCCATCTGCGGCATGACGCCGCAGGCCTTCAAGTCGCGCACACCGTTTACCGAACTTGCGGCCATCAATCCGGACCGTCGCTATCATTTGGGAGTCGGCGGCAACCCGTCGATGCGGATCGTCGACATGTTCGCCCCCATCGGTCGCGGAACGCGCGGGCTCATCGTCGCCCCGCCCAAGACCGGCAAGACGCGCCTGCTCGAAGAACTCACCATCGCCATTCACGCCGACGCGCCCGAGGCGCGCATTGTGGTGTTGCTCATCGACGAACGCCCGGAGGAAGTGACGCATTTCCGCCGCCAGGTACCCGCCGAAGTCCTCGCGAGCAGCAGTGACCAGGCCATCGACACCCACGTCCGCCTCGCGAATTTGTGCATGGCGCAGGTCCGCTGCGAGCTCGAGTGCGGCCACGAAGTCGTCGTGATGGTGGACAGCATCACGCGCATGGGGCGCGCCTTCAATCAGCATGGGACCGGATCGGGCCGCACCATGAGCGGCGGGTTGGACTCGCGCGCGCTGGAGATACCGCGCAAGTTCTTCGGGATGGCGCGCAACGTGGAAAACGGCGGTTCCGTCACCGTCATCGCGAGCGCACTGATCGAGACGGGCTCGCGCATGGACGACATGATCTTCGAAGAATTCAAGGGGACGGGCAACAGCGAGATCGTCTTGGACCGAGCCCTGGCCGACGCGCGCGTGTTTCCGGCCATCAATCTGAGGAGCACCGGGACGCGGCGCGACGATCTTCTCTATCCCGCCGCCGAGTTGAACGCCATCAACAAGATTCGCCGGCGCATCATCGAGATCCCGCCGCAACAGGCCATCGAAGAACTGCTGAAGCTCCAGGAACGCTATCCCACCAACGAAGAACTCCTGAAGAACATCCCCTGATTGCGAGGGTCGAACCCTAAATCGTGTTCGACCGCGACCACAGGTAGAGCGCAATCGCGGCGGCCGTCGCGGCGTTGAGCGATTCGACGCTTCCGGCCATGGGGATCGCAACCGCGTGCGCGCGAAACCGGGCCGGCAGTCCGGGCCCTTCGACGCCCGGCAAGAGCCCGAAGCCTTGCGGGAACTCGAAACCGGCAACGTCCTTCCCTTCCTGCGACAGCGCGACGATGGGCAGTGTGGCGGAGAGGTCGTTGACGGACGGACCGCGAAACAACGCCGCCGCGAACACGGCGCCGCCGGAAGCCCGCAGCGCCTTTGGGTGATACGGATGGGCGGACTCGGCCAGCAGGATCACGCGCGCCGCGCCGAACGCGACCGCCGAGCGAATCACCGCGCCCACGTTCTCGGGATCCTGGAACGGGACCAGCACGCTGCACCCGCGCACGAAACCCTCTTCCGGTCGCCACGATGGAATCGACGGCGTCTTGATCAGCAAGAGCGGCGCGCCGGTTCCGGAAATGTCGAGTTTCTGAAAGAGTCGCGACGAGAGTTCGTACCACGCCGTGCGCTCCGGCAGCGTGGCAGGCGGCGGCGGCTGCTTGGGAGTGCTGATCCACGCCTCGCACAACTCCGGCGACGCCCGTAAAACATCCGCGACCATCTTGGAGCCGGAAATAAGAGCCGCGTCGTACTTGCGAATGCCGCGGCCGGTCAGCGTCTTTTCGATCTGTTTGAAGAGGCGATTGTCTTCGCTCTCGATGCGGCGGACGGAATGGCGAGTCGTCATGCGGGGGCTACCTCGAACGAGACCATAGCAACGGAACGAGTGCAAGCGCAACGCGCGATCTGCCTCTATTGTGACGCTGCGTCGCCTGTTGTACCATGGGTCGCATGCCCGCACACGAGAACGTGCGCACGCACGAAGACGCCGAGCTTCCCCTTCCAGCGACGCGTCGCACCGTATCCATCTCGTTTCTACTTCTCATGGCGCTCGGCGCCGTCGGCCTCTATTTGGGCTGGAAGCTCTTCTGGTTTCTCACCGACGACGCGTTCATCGAGTATCGATACGTCAGCAATAGTGTCCGAGGCTACGGCTACGTGTGGAACGCTGCCCCCTTCCTTCCGGTGGAAGGCTATACCAGTTTTCTCTGGCTGGCCGTCCTCGATGTGGTGTGGAGAATAACGGGCGTAGACCCGCCCCGCAGCGCGAATGTCATCTCCCTCGTGTTTGGGTATGGGAGCCTCGTCCTCGCCGCCACGATGATCATGCGGATTCCATGGACGCGGTCTCTGGACCGATTCAAGCCGCTGTTCCTCGCGCTCTTCCTGGTCGGCGTCCTGACCAACCGTACCTTTCTCGCCTGGACGAGTTCCGGTCTCGAGACCGCGATGTTCAATTTCTACGTGACGCTGTGGATATTCGTCGTGCTCCTGGAATCCTCGCCGCGCAAGAAGATGGCGTTCGCGTCCGTGGCGTCCGCGCTGATCGCGCTCACGCGCCCCGACGGGCTGCTCTTCGTCCTCGGCACCTGCGCGGTGATGCTCGGGTTGGCGCGCGCGGCCCCCGATCGCAAGTCGGCAGCGCGGATGCTATGGATCGGTTCGACGCCCCTCGTCGCCGTGCTGGCGCACTTGTGGTGGCGGCACGGCTTCTACGGCGCGTGGCTCCCCAACTCCTATTACGCGAAAGTCGTGGAGCCGTGGCCGTCGAACGGGATCCGCTACGCCGCGAGCTTCGTATTGGAGTATGGCCTGTGGTTGCCCGTCGCGGTTTTCGTGGCGGCCACGACTCGCGCGATGCGTCGCCCGTCAGCGATACTTCGCCGCGCCGCGTCGGCGTGGGCGCAGGGGGACCAGTCGGGCGTCGTTGCGGCGATTGCCATCGCGGTACCCGTACTCCACCTCGCCTACTACACGTTCGTGGTCGGGGGCGACCACTTCGAGTACCGGGCGTACAGCCACGCGGTCCCGCTCCTTTTCGTCGCGCTCGTGTATGCGATGAACCGCCTCGATCTGAAGCCGCTCGCGGCGGGGGTGGCGATGACGGCTTCGGTGCTGGTCTCGGAGCCCGTCCCCTGGACCCACTGGGCCATGACTCACCACCTGCAGACGCGAAAGGAGACCTTTCGCATGTTCGTCCCCATCGCGCCGGCCTGGCCGGAACCGTTTCGGTGGTACGCGGGCCTATTCGACGGCTGTCAATCGTGGTTGAGGGACCGCTCGACGTGCGTGCGGCATCAGGAACACAAAGCGTTCTGGCAGTACCAAGTCGAGACTCATCCGTCGAGCGAGGAAGGCAGAAGGGTTTCAGGAGACGGCATTACCGT
>Ga0105092_10001762_pt1 | contig 11598 bp, 7 predicted proteins | sample PPLLak2March2015_FD_87021 | JGI IMG/M metagenome (GOLD analysis project Ga0105092, IMG submission 87021) | Freshwater sediment microbial communities from Prairie Pothole Lake near Jamestown, North Dakota, USA - PPLs Lake P7 Core (1) Depth... | ecosystem: Environmental > Aquatic > Freshwater >... | reverse complement strand
TTCGTGTAAGGAGCAGGGCCCTGACCTGGACTTTATACGCATCTCGGGACTGCCGTAAGCTCACAGAGCCGCGCACGGAGCGAACGGGCGTCAGCCCCTAGCGCAGTAAGCGGACCACCCAGCGCGCCGCTACTGTTCGCTGGGTGGTCCGCTTACTGCGCTCCGGGCTGACGCCCGTTCGCTCCGTGCGCGGCTCTGTGAATACTCCGAAAGAGGCCTTGCCACCGGCTTCGGGGTCACTTCAGAGATACGTCTTGATAGATACCCTACTTCCCCGCCAACTCCTGCAGCTTCTTGATGCCGTTGGCATTCTCGGGATTCAACTCAATGGAATGGGCGTAATTCTTGATCGCGAGCGCCTTCTGGCCCTTGGCTGCGTATCCCTCCGCCAGGCTGTCGTAAACGTTCCAGGCCTGCGGAAATGCTTCAACGTTCAGATTGAAAATCGCGATTGCGTCGTCCACGCGATCGCTGCGCAAGAGGGCGTAGCCGAGCTGGTTTATCTCTCCCTGCCCCAGATCATACTCTGCGGCGTTCTTCGCCTTGATATCCCGGAACTGCGCGATAGCCGCCTCGACGCCCTTTTCCCTGATGGTCGAATTCAGCGTCCGGGCGATGGACCTCTTCGGAAGCTGCGGCTCCCGGCCAAAAAGAAGATCGCCGATCCCCTGGGCCATCGGCATCAAGGGCGCTCCTCCCGTGTTATTCAGAAGCACGATTGCGATCTGATCTTCGGGAACCCGGACGATCAGGCTGCTGAAGCCCGGTATCCCGCCCGCGTGCTGGATAACCTGGCGCTCGGCTTTCCCCGGACCGACGGGGGCCTTCAGCACAAACCAGCCGTAGCCGTAATTGCCGGATCCCGGCGTGAAAATCTTGCTTTTCCCCGCTTCGGACACCAGCTTGGTGCCGTACAACGCCTGGTCCCAGATTAAGAGATCCTCGACCGTGGAATAAAGCGCGCCGGCCGCATGCGGCAACGACATGTCGATAAAATCCGCATTGCGCAGGCCGTTCACGCCGTTGTCATAGCCGGAGGCCCGGTGACTGATGACGCTTTCGGTGTGGTCGTACCCCGAAGCCTTCATACCCAGGGGCTCAAAGACCCGCTCCTTCAGCACCTGCTCGTAACTCTTACCGGTCACCTCCTCAATCACGGCACCGAGGATCACGTATCCGGAGTTGTTGTAGACGAAGCGACTGCCAGGCTCGAACTCCAGGTCACCGCTGCACCACCTGGTGAGGAGATCGCGAAGTGAAAGCGCCTTCCGGCCGTGCTCCTTGAGAATATTGGGGATATTCGTGTAACTCGGGATCCCGGAAGTGTGGTTGAGGAGGTGATGAATGGTTACCTTGCTGCCCGTGTGCTTCCGATAATAAGGCACCCGGTCGGCAAGCTTGTCTTCGAGTGAAAGCCGCCCTTCCTCGACCAACTGCATAATGACCATGGAGGTGAACTGCTTGGTCATCGATCCGATTCTGAAGCGGGTGTCCGTGGTATTGGGGATTTGCCATTCGAAATTGGCCATCCCGTAGCCCTTCTTCAATATGACATCCTGACCGCGGGCGACGAGTATCGACCCATTGAACAAGCTTCGATCAACATAAGTCTGCACAAATGCATCGATTCGAGCCGCGGCGTCCGGCTTGGAAACGTCGGATGTAGCGGCAAGAACAGCATTCAGGAAACCGCAGAGTAATGCGACTGTCAGGAAACTGGCACGTCTCATGATTCACCTCGATTGGAGATGTCCTTCATTCGCAGTTAATTAGTCGCGTGAGCAGGGCCAAAAATTAGCAGGCCTACAAAAAAGGGCGTTCGCGGTCAGAAATCGCCCATCGCCACGCGGAGCGGATACACGGCCGGAACAAAGCCTTTGAAGCTGCGCGCCGAGTCGTAAGGGTCAGCAAAGAGACCGCCCGCGACGAGCTCCCGATTGGCAGTGCCGAAGATGTAGTGCCAAACCCAGTAGAAGTTACGAGGCAGCGGCACCCCGGAGCGGACGGGGGACAGGACAGCTAGTTGCCGGCTGGCTTCCGGGTAACGGTCTTGAAGCCATTTCAGCATGATCTCCCGCCCCATTTGGCGGAGTTGTTTGACCACGGCCCTGTCGCTCTCGGTTAAGACGGTAACCGCAGCCCTGTAGCGGTCGCCCGAAATTGAGACGAATCGCAGTTCTCTCAGCAGGTTCAGTACCGCTTCCGCCTCGTTTTCGGTGATTGATGCGGCGGCTGCCAACTGCTTGAGGTCCTTGTCGCCATCCCGCAAGGCAAGCATCATTAGACCGGCTCTCCGGCGGATGAGCTCGTCGGCGGCTTTCACCATCACCTTTTTCACAGGAGAAGGCGCCTCCATTTCGTTCAGCGAGCGTCCGAGGTTCCACAACAGGTCGGGCAGCGTATGCCGGGGGAAGGCGTCGTGATCTCCGAACGAGGTGAAGGCAATGGAGTCATGCATGTTGTGGCTTCCCCAGTAAAGTCCCCGAACAGACCCTCGGCCGCCGATTTCGTAAGCCTCGGGCGCCAGTTTTCCCTTTTCCGGGTCCGCCAGGTAGCACTTCTCCCGCAAGAGATTCAGGCCGTCCCAGTCAAGCGATACGCAACCGACGATGAAGAACGCCACTTCTTTCCAATCAACTCCTGGTTGAGGACGGCTCGTCAGGAGTCGTTCGATTTCCGAGCGGTGAGCCAATACTTCCTTGGCAATTACTGCCCCTTCCACTTCAGCCAGAGCCCGGATTTTATCGAAATCGCTGCCCGTCAAGAGCGGAAACGAAAGGGTGCACTTGTTGCCTTTGATCTGAATAAGTGTGAGGTCTTGGAGAAGCTCCGGCTTCACGTCGGTCCCCTTTAGAGCTTCCTCCACCCATGCACGATCCCTAGGTTCGGCGGCAATATCCAGAAGCACCCGCTGCACCTCCGGGTGCTCGATTGCCTGATTGAATTCCCGCCTCGACGCACCAGGTTTGCCGCTGCCACTGCAGCTGTATTCGAGCAGCGGAGTCAGCTTCGTTTGTGAAAGCGTGAATTCGTCGAGGGCAACAAGAATCAGAAGAATGGAAACGGCAATCGAAGCTGGCCGGCGCATGGTGCTTGCCTCCGTTGTCTGACTGATGAAAACGAACGATACAATCGGGGGTTCCAGCGGTCAAACGAAAACGGCGTGGGAGCGCGGGCATCCTGCCTTCGACTTATCCGCGGCTTACCAGATATTCCCGGAGCGCAACGGCTTGATTGAATTCGGCGTCTTGTGCGGCGAACAGGAGCGTTACCCGTCCCTTCGCTGCTTGTTCCATGAGCCGACCGACGGCCTCCGGGTTGCCGTCAAGCTCGTCGAAGTAACGTCTCCGGAATTCCTCCCATTTGGACCGGTCGTGACAGAAGGATTTCCGGAGCTCGGCACTCGGTGCTGCCTCCTTCAGCCAGAGCTCGGCACTGACTCGCTCCTTGGTCATTCCGCGGGGCCACACTCGATCGACCAGGACCCGAAAGCCGTCATCCGCGTCCACCGGCTCATAGACCCGTTTCGTTCTGATGTCCATCCGCAAAGTCTACTCCACGGTGGCAACTATGTGCCCGGGCGGGATGAAACCTTACGCCATATCGCCCGTCTAACTTGACAAAGGGGTGCAGCCCGCCATAAGGAGGAGTGGTATGAAACGCGTGGTCATTCTTTTTCTGGCGTTGTCCAGTTTCAGCCTTGGGCAGACGTTGGATGAAGCGGTCATTCCCCGTAAAACTGAAATCTTCATCACGCTTGAGCGCGCTATCGACACCCGGACCGCCGCTCCCGGCGACAGTTTCTTCGGGTTAGTTGCCGTCCCTCTGACTCAGAACGACAAAATCATCGTTCCGGCCGGGTCTTACGTGAAGGGCCAGGTCGAAACGTCGAAGAAAGCCGGACGAGTCAAGGGAACCGGTGAGCTCACGCTTCGATTCAACATCCTGATTCTCCCTGACGGGACGACTCGCGAGTTTCAGGCGATGGCCAGTTCGGCCGAAGGATACGAGACAAAGGGCGGCAGCGAAGAAGGAACGATCAAAGCCGAAGACAAACAGGCCTCGGACGTCGGCAAGGGAATGGCGTATGGCGCCCCGATCGGGGCGTCGGTTGGAGCGGCGGTCGGTGTTCGGACAGATAGCGACCGCCGCACCGTCTACTCTGGAGTTCGTACCGGAGCCTTGGCTGGTGCCGGTGCAGGAGCTGCGGTCGGTGCTTTGGTAGGCTGGCTGTTGCGAAACGAAGAGGTCAACCTGGCCAAAGGAACTGTCATCACCGTCGTCCTCGACGGGGACGTCCGCTTCGTGAAGCCCGAACCGGAAAAGCCGAAGAAGCCGCTGTAGCCGCAAGCGGCTCCATGGCCCCTTGTCTTCAACGTCCAGAGCTATTCGAAACGACTTCTGAGTCTTGCGGCTCTGCACGTAGGACGTGACGCTGTTTTTTGAGACGGGCACGATCGACGAGACAACAAATCCGCCTTCATAGTCTCTTTTTAGGAGTGCGGTGGCAACGAAAGGCCGACGCTTTATCAGGCCTTGAGGCGACACCGCTTTGGTATGTGCAACATCGAGCCGAAACACCCAGGGGTCTGCCACCTACCAAAGCGGTGTCGCCTTCAAGGCCTGGGATTAATCGCCCGGCCCGACGGCACCCAGACTGCAAAATGCTCGTTAATCTGCCTTGGTCCGCCTGGATGGGCTCCCCCCTCCGGTCGTTTCACCCACGATCGTGGCGCGCTTCTGATTCTGCAGGTTGTAGGCGAACTCCTCTGCCGCAGAGAAGGTGCGCTTCGCGTGGAGTACAGAAAAGGAAATTTCCCGTATCCGCCGGGCTTTCGCCCGGCTGCCGGACTCTGGAGAGTCCGGCCACAATAAAAAGCCACTTCCCCCTACGACACTCTTCCCGGTGCCCGCATACCCTTACCTGGCCGGTCCTTGTCCCCCAGATCCTCGCGCGCCTGATCAGCCAGAGCGGATAGACGAGCGACGATGTCCGGATGGTGATCTTTGACGTCCCGGGTCTCGCCGATATCCTCTTGGAGATCGAACAAGGCCAGCCCCGTCTGGCCCTTGGTGTACGGTCCGGGGAACCCGTCCCGGCCGGGCTCGACTCCCTGGTAGGAGCGGTATTCATGGGGAAGATGGAGCTTCCATCGCCCGTCATAAACCGCCTGCAGCTGGTCGTACTCTCCCCCCTGGCTGTAGTAGAAGAACATGTGGTCGCGCGGCCTTGCCTCAGGCTCCTTCTTCAACAGCGACAGGATGTTCACGCCATCGATCTTCCTGGCCGGCAGCGAGGCGCCCGCGATACCCGCAAATGTGGGGAGAATGTCCAGGTTCGCTGAAAGCTGATCACACACAGTGCCAGGAGGAATAACCCCGGCCCAGCGCATCAGGCAAGGAACACGTTTTCCGCCTTCCCAACTGGTTCCCTTCCCTTCGCGCAGCGGACCGGTGCTGCCCGCGTGATTGCCGAAGTTGAGCCAGGGCCCGTTGTCGCTCATGAAAATCACAAGGGTGTTTTCTTCCAGTCCGTTGCGCCGCAGTGCCGCCACGATCTGCCCGACCGACCAATCGATTTCCATGATCACGTCGCCGTACAGCCCCTGTTTGCTCTGACCTTTGAATTTTGAAGAGGCAGCAATGGGAACGTGAGGCATCGAGTGCGGGAGGTACAGGAAGAAAGGCCGGTCCTTGTTCTTCTCGATGAACTGAACTGCTCTCTCGGTATAGCGAGTCGTCAGCGTCGCCTGATCCTCGAGCGTCCAGATCTCGGCGACTTTCCTGTCGCCGTCAATCAGCGACAACGGCGGGTATTTTGCTGCGTTGGCGGGCTTCGGGTTCGGGGTTCCCTCCAGCCTCTTCCCGTCGTAGCCGACCGGCCACATGTCGTTGGAGTACGGAAGGCCAAGGTATTCATCAAACCCCTGGCGAAGTGGGAGGAACTCGGGGCGATGGCCGAGGTGCCACTTGCCGAAAATCCCTGAGGTGTATCCTCGCGTTTTCAAAAGGTCTGCGATGGTCGTTTCCTCGGGGTTCAACCCGACCGTCGCGGAAGGCATCAAAGCTCCCCGAATGCCTATTCGGTTGGGGTAACAGCCGGTCAGAAGGGAGGCACGGCTGGCGCTGCAAACCGCCTGGGCGGCATGGAAATTCGTAAACCGCATTCCCTGGCGGGCGAGGTTGTCGAGATTAGGGGTCTCAAATCCCTTGGCGCCAAAGCAGCCGATGTCGGCATAGCCCTGGTCATCGGTCAGAATAAGGACGAAGTTTGTCGGCTTGGCGGTCTTGGCCCTTGCGAGCAGGCTGGTTGCAAAAAGACCAAGCGGGGTTCCAGCGAGAAAATCACGTCGATGCATCATGGGCGAATCATAAGTCTTTACGGCGTTGCAGCCAAGCATCATGGGGCATGGACGACTTGGACGATGTGGACGAGGCGGACAAAAAAGAGAAATTGTCCACTTCGTCCACGGCAGTCCACTTCGCCCATTGTCTTCGTCACCCCGAGGCGCTACTCTTATCCGCCGACTGGAAGTGAGTTCAAGGGGACGACGAGGAGCTGACCATGCCAAAACGCCAGGACATTCGCAAAGTGATGATTATCGGGTCCGGTCCTATTGTGATCGGGCAGGCCTGCGAGTTCGACTATTCGGGAACCCAAGCCTGCAAGGCACTCCGCAAGCTCGGGTATCAAATCCTGCTTGTTAACTCGAATCCCGCGACGATCATGACCGATCCGGGCATGGCCGATGCCACCTACATCGAGCCTCTGACGCTCGAGTCCCTTTCCGAGATCATCCGCAAAGAGCGACCTGACGCACTCCTCCCGAACCTTGGCGGCCAGTCCGGACTCAATCTCTCCTCGGAGCTCGCGCGCTCCGGCATCCTCGAGGAATGCGGCGTTAACGTGATCGGCGTGAACATTGATGCGATCGAACGAGGCGAGGACCGCCAGGCGTTCAAGGACACGATGGCCCGGCTCGGGCTTGAAGTCCCAAGGAGCGAAATCGCTCACAGCGTCAAGGACGCCGAGAAGGTCGCCGAAAAGCTCGGCTTCCCGCTGGTCATCCGCCCCGCCTACACCATGGGCGGCACCGGCGGAGGCATCGTCTATAACAGCGAGGAACTTGAAACGATCGTGAGCCGCGGGCTTTCGGCGAGCCTCGTTGGCCAGGTGCTGGTCGAGGAGTCGGTGTTGGGCTGGGAGGAGCTTGAGCTTGAAGTCGTTCGCGACGCCAAGAACCAGATGATCACCGTCTGTTTCATCGAGAACGTGGATCCGATGGGAATCCACACCGGGGATTCGTACTGCACTGCACCGATGTTGACGATCGCTCCCGAGCTGCAGGCACGCCTCCAGCGCGATTCGTACAAGATCGTCGAGGCGATCGAGGTGATCGGAGGAACGAATATCCAGTTCGCGCATGACCCGTCAACGGGACGCGTCCTGGTCATTGAAATCAACCCGCGCACCTCCCGTTCCTCAGCCCTTGCTTCAAAGGCCACCGGCTTCCCCATCGCCATGGTCTCCTCGCTGCTGGCCGGCGGATTGACGCTCGATGAAATCCCCTACTGGCGAGACGGGACCCTCGAGAAGTACACGCCTTCCGGAGACTACGTGGTCGTGAAGTTCGCCCGCTGGGCCTTCGAGAAATTCCGCGGAGTGCAGGATCGATTAGGCACCCAAATGCGGTCGGTCGGCGAAGTGATGAGCATTGGCAAGACGTACAAGGAAGCTTTTCAAAAGGCGATCAGGTCGCTCGAAAACGGGCGAACCGGGCTTGGGTTTGCGAAAGACTTCTGCAACAAGCCCCTCGATCAGCTGATGGGAATGCTGGCCGAACCGACTAGCGAACGCCAGTTCATCATGTACGAAGCGCTGAGGAAGGGTGCGAGCGTCTGCGAGCTCCACGACAAGACCAAGATCAAGGCGTGGTTCATCCAGCAGATGAAAGAGCTCGTTGAGCTCGAGCAGGAATTGCTGAAGTACAAGGACGGATTGCCGCCGAATGCGCTGCTCGAGCAGGCCAAGAAAGACGGCTTCTCCGATCAGTATCTTGCGCGCATTTTGAAAACGCCCGAGGTCGCGGTGAGGTGTGCTCGCACCGCGGCTGGAGTGGTTGAGGGATGGCACCCGGTCCCGGTGAGCGGGGTGGAGAATGCGGCCTATTACTACTCCACCTACAACCAGCCTGACGCCTCGGCGGCCGCCACCGGCCGCAAGGTGATGGTGCTCGGCGGCGGGCCTAACCGGATCGGCCAAGGCATTGAATTCGACTACTGCTGCGTTCACGCCGCATTCGCGCTGCGCGACGAGGGCTATACGTCGATCATGGTCAACTGCAACCCGGAAACGGTCTCGACCGACTACGACACCTCGAACAAGCTGTATTTCGAGCCGCTGACTGTGGAAGACGTGCTGGCCATTTACGAAAAGGAGAAACCGGAGGGCGTGGTCGTCCAGTTCGGCGGTCAGACCCCGCTGAACCTGGCGGCCGATTTGGCGGCTGCCGGGGTGAAGATCCTCGGGACCAGTCCTGAAACGATCGACCTGGCTGAAGATCGCGATCGCTTCCGGCAGATCATGCGGGACCTTGGGATTCCTCAGCCGGACTCCGGCATGGCAGCCAACCTCGAGGAAGCATTGGCGGTCGCCGCCCAGATCGGCTACCCCCTGATCGTGCGTCCCTCATACGTGTTAGGTGGCCGTGGGATGGAGATCGTTCACGACGAAGAGATGCTGAGAGAGTACGTCGCCGCGGCGGTCGAGATCTCGCCGACACGGCCGATCCTGATCGAGCAGTTCCTGGAAAACGCGATCGAGGCCGAAGCGGACGCGATAGCCGACGGCACGGATGCCTTCGTCCCGGCAGTCATGGAGCATATCGAGCCGGCCGGAGTGCACTCCGGGGATTCGGCGTGCGTTATCCCCCCCGTGACGATTCCACAGCGGCATGTCGACACGATCATCGAGTACACCAAGCTCATTGCAGTGAAATTCAATGTTGTCGGCCTGATGAACATCCAGTATGCGATCGCCGGCGACGTGGTCTATATCCTTGAGGCGAATCCGAGGGCGAGCCGGACGGTGCCGCTGGTCAGCAAGGTTTGCAACATCCCGATGGCCCGCCTGGCGACACAGGTGATGCTCGGCAGACGCCTTGGCGAGCTGAAACTCGAAAATCGCCCCATCCCGCACTGCGGAGTCAAGGAGCCGGTCTTCCCGTTCAACATGTTCCCGGAGGTCGACCCTGTGCTGGGACCGGAGATGCGGTCGACCGGCGAAGTGCTCGGGATGGCCGGCAATCCCGGATTGGCCTACTGGAAGGCCAAGGATGCCGCCAAGCAGCGCCTGCCGCTCGACGGCTCGGTCCTGATTACGGTCGCGCCTCCCGACCGGCCCGGCGCCCTCGAAGCCGCCCGTCGATTTGCGGCGCTCGGCTTTACAATTTATGCGACGAAGGGCACCCGGGCGTATCTGGCCAGGCACGGCGTCAAATCCACCGGGATACTGAAGATGCACGAGGGACGGCCGAACATTGCCGACGCTATCAAAAACGGCGAGCTGCAGCTCGTCGTGAATACACCGGCGGGCAGACTGAGCGCCCACGACGATTCCTACATCAGGAAGGCCGCCATCAAGTACAAGGTCCCGTACCTGGCGACGACTGCGGCCGCGATCGCGGCCGCCAAAGGCATCGCCGCCCAGCGCGAAGGCCGCGGGGGAGTGAGAAGTCTACAGAATTATCACACGGCGATCTGAACTGAGAGCTGGCGGATATCTTACAAGCCGCGCCCGGAGCGCTTTTTAGAGTGCGGTGGCAACGAGAGGCCGAGGTCTTAACAGGCCTCGAGGCGACTACTCCATATTAAGAACCGCTTCGACCCGAGATGCGTATAAAGTCCAGACTCTGGTGAAGCACCCAACGATGTCGCAGATACCAAAGCGGCGTCGCCGGCAGGCCTGATAAAACTTCGGCCTCCCTCTGCCGCCGCACTCCAAAAAAGCGCTCTGTGCGCACACATGCCGGTTTTTTTGAACAACAGGAAAACCCGGTTCGTACTATATGGATAAGGAGGGGGTGTTCTATGCAAAAGCACCAGACGATTCTGGGAAGCATTTTCCTGGCGTTTGGCCTTTTTCACGTGATTGGGATTCTCGTCTTGCTTGTCATCTTCGGCTTTGGCAGTGCGGTCCTCTTCGGAGTCGGCGCGCACGATCCGAGCATTCCCTGGCCGGTCAAGTTCATCCCGGCCGGATTGGGCCTCTTCATCTCCGCCATCGTCGCCCTGACCGGTATCCCAAACCTGGTTGCCTCGTACGGCCTGTTCAAGAAGCGGCCGTGGGCAATGATAGTCGCCCTCATCGTGGGCATCTTCAACCTGCTGCATTTCCCGTTTGGAACGGCCGCCGGGATCTACGCCATTTGGGTCTACTCGAATTACCGGGACACCAACTATCGAGAGGTGACAAACAACAGGGCAGTAGTTATTTAAGGCCTTGCCCTAGAGCTTCTCGTACGCCTCGGTTCGGTTCCTGCGTCTGGCCAGTTCGCTCGAGTACTTGCTGCCCAACTGCCCCGCGTGCTCTCGGGCCCAGTCAGTTAACTTCGTGGTGCCCGCGGGCGGGGAGGAAGTTGCGAGCAGGCCCCGCATGAGTCCCGATATTTCCTGGCGGGTCAGAAAGACATCGCCTGCAAACTTCCCGATGAGCGAAGCGGCCATGTACCCGAGGGCGGGAGGCAGCCCTAAGACCGGCCTGGGCTTGCCGATGATTTGTCCAATCGACTCGACTAATCCGCGAAAGGTGAACGTTTCCGGCCCGATGGCGTCGACGATCGTGTTCGTGGTCCGTTCTGCTTCCCGAACGGCCAGTTCCGCAAAATCGTCGACAAAAATCGGCTGCAGTCGGTAAAGCCCGTCGCCGAACACACCGAACACAGGAAACCGGCGAAGCACCCAGGCGATGTTGTTCACGAGAATGTCCTCTTTGCCGAAAAGAATCGCAGGTCGCAGTATCGAATAAGAAACCCCTGATTCCTGCAGTTCCCGTTCCAGCCGAGCCTTGCCCCGGAAGTACTCGAGATCGCTCGCCTCTGACGGGTTGGTGATACTGACGTGAACAATCCGGCGGACACCCGCTTCCCGAGCGGCCGAGAAAAGCCTGATTGTGTTCTCAACCGCTTGAGCTTGAGTGAACGCTCCGTGATTGAAGCGCACCCAGTAGGTGTTGTAGAGGACGTCAGCGCCGCGAAGGCTTTCAATCAGCCTCCGCGGATCGTCAAAGTAAAACGGGGATGCGGTGACTTTTCCCTGAAATGGGTTCACGCGATCTGGTGAGTTCGTGATCGTGTGAACCTCGTGACCTTGATTCAGGAGGCGAATGGCAATATATCTGCCTGAATACCCGAAAGCCCCGGTTACGACGTCTCGACTCACGCAAAACCCCTGTTCCAGCTTACTACGTGGAACTTTCAGCGAATGCCCACAGACCAAAGCGGTGTCGCCTTCGAGGCCTGATAAGGCATCGGCCTCTCCCGTTGCCACCGCACTCCAAAAAAGCGGTCGGTTGCCAGCCCGACGTCGGGTGCCTCCAAG
>Ga0105092_10001761_pt1 | contig 11600 bp, 12 predicted proteins | sample PPLLak2March2015_FD_87021 | JGI IMG/M metagenome (GOLD analysis project Ga0105092, IMG submission 87021) | Freshwater sediment microbial communities from Prairie Pothole Lake near Jamestown, North Dakota, USA - PPLs Lake P7 Core (1) Depth... | ecosystem: Environmental > Aquatic > Freshwater >... | reverse complement strand
TTGAAGAGACTTAAAGCCACGATAGTCCCTGCGCGTTATCAGGTTTATTACCCTTCCTTCTTTACCGGCTCTTGCGGTTCTTCCAATCCTATGGACATAGTCATTATTGTCCTTAGGAAGGTCATAATTGTAAATGTGAGAGACTCCTGATATGTCCAAACCTCTTGCAGCAACATCTGTGCAGACAAGGACTTCAGCTTTTTTTGCATGGAACTGGTCCATCACAGAGTCTCTTTTGCTTTGTGTCAGGCCGCCGTGTATTGCAACAGCATTGATTCCTTGTTCCTTAAGGCTGTCTGAGATAGAATCAACAATTCTTCGGGTATTGCAGAAAACCATGATAAGCCCTTCATGCTCCTTTTTCAAAAGGTGCGACAAAAGCGAGAACTTCTGGTCATCAGGATTGACTGCGTAATAAATCTGCTTTAGTTTTTTCGGGTCAACATAAGCAACTGTTGATATTTTTACAGGGTCGGTAAGATACTTTTTGGAAAGGTGGGTAATCCTATCGGGCATCGTTGCAGAGAAAAGAAGAGTTTGCCTTTCTTTCGGGCACCTAGATATTATCTTTTCAACGTCAGGCAAAAATCCCATATCAAGCATCATGTCAGCTTCATCAAGAACCAGCAGATTTACGTCCCTAAGGTCAATAGTCCTGCGGTTAATGTGGTCAAGAAGCCTTCCTGGAGTGCCAACAACAATATCCGCAGTCTGCAAGTGCTTTATCTGAGGCATGATTGAAGTGCCTCCATAAACAGCAGCAACCTTCAGCTTTTTGCCGCCAGCGAACTTTTTGATTGCCTCACTAACCTGCAATGCCAGTTCCCTTGTTGGGGTTAGCACCAAACCCTGTACGCCTTGCCCTCTTTGGAGATTTTGAATCATGACTAATCCAAATGCAAGAGTCTTTCCTGAACCGGTGTGAGAAGCGGCAATCACATCTTTTCCTTCCAGAAGCAGAGGTATTGTTTTTTCCTGAATCTCTGTAGGCGCTCTTATCTGCGCCTCTTCCAGAAGAGCTGCGAGCTCTTCGCTTATCCCGATTTCCTTAAAGTTTTTCATAGTTTTTAAGTGTCAGGCCAGATAATGGCCCAAAAATCTTTATTGCCAAATCCTTGTTTCTAAGATTTCTATAAAGATGCTCAAAGTGCGCAGGTTTCCCTGCAGCGCCTTGATATGAGTATAAAGCAGGGCCCTTTTGCCCGGCTCCACACAAACCTACTTTCCTCCCTTTGAGGAGCCTCCTCGGTAAACAGCTCTGATATGAGTGTGCTGCCTTGCTTTTCCTCTCTTGATTTCAGGTGGTGTCTTAGCCTCTTCTTCCCGGTTGTGGTAGCCTGACCTTCCGCCTTCTCTTCGCTCAGACCGGTATTCTCCTCTTTCAGAGCGGTAGCCGCCTTCTCTTCTTTCGCCGCCCTCTTCTCTGCTATGCTCTGAGCGGTATCCTCCGGTTCTTGCTCCACTGTGACCAAACCTTCCGCCGGGACTAGGCCTAAATCCGCCTTCCCTTCCTTCGCCCCTGAATCCACTGCCTGGCTTGTCACCAAACCTTCCACCTCTCCGGTCATCAAGCCTTATAATTCTGACTCTGTCAACTTTTGGCATTCTCACCTCATCAATCTTCATGTCGTGTTCGCTGAGGACTGCCCGGAAATTATCGCCATCTCTTGTCGCAACAAGGTTTATGACCATTCCTGATTCTCCAGCTCTTGCAGTTCTTCCTGCTCTATGGATATATTCCTTAGGCTCCTTTGGAATGTCGTAATTGTAGACATGGCTGACTCCCTTGATGTCTAATCCTCTGGCTGCAACATCTGTGCAGACAAGGACTTCAACAGTCTTAGCATGGAACTTTTCCATTACATTGTCCCTTTTGTTCTGGGTTAGGCCGCCGTGAATCGCAATAGATTCAATCCCCTGGTTTTTCAGGTTTTCGACGACAAAGTCTACGTTTCGCCTTGTGTTGCAAAACACCATTATCATCCCAGGATGTTCCTTCTTTAAAAGGTGGGTCAAAAGCGAGAACTTGAGGTTGTCGGGGTAGATATCATAGTAGACCTGCTTCAGCATCTTTGGGTCAACGTATGACTTAGCGATGACCTGTACCGGGTCCTTTAGGTATCTATCCGAAAGGTCAATTATTTCATTTGGCATTGTTGCTGAGAAAAGCATTGTCTGCCTATTTTCCTCAGGGCACTCTTCAATAATCCTTCCGACATCGTCCAAAAAGCCCATGTCAAGCATCATATCTGCCTCGTCAAGAACGACGATTTTCACGCTGCTCAAATCAATTGTTTTTCTTTGTATGTGGTCAAGAAGCCTTCCTGGCGTCCCGACGACAATATCTGCCGACTCTAAGCTCTTTATCTGCGGGTCAATTGTAACCCCACCGTAAACAGCTGTAACTTTAAGCTTTTTTGTTTTCGAAAACTTTTTTAAAGTTTCGGTAACCTGCAAAGCAAGTTCCCTTGTAGGAGTCATCACAAGTCCTTGGACTCCATTTCCTTTTTCAAAACTCTGTATCATACCCAAACCAAAGGCCAGAGTTTTTCCTGAACCTGTGAAAGAAGCTGCAATCACATCTTTGCCCTGAAGGACAAGAGGTATCGTTTTTTCCTGGATTTCCGTAGGATGAGTTATTTCCTCCTCCTTCAGAATTTCAAGAAGCTCCTCATCTAATTTGAGTTTTCTAAATTCTTCCATTAACTTAGGTTATAAAAAAGCTTTATTAGGGCATATATACCATGATTTTGTAGATAAATGGAGTAACAGGCTATTGAGAAGTATTAAAATTGATTAGAAAGGATTCTGACTGAAACGAAGTTATGGAATTCCATGAAAAGCCGTGAACCGAAAAAAGGCTTGTAAAATGAAATTATTATTCACTTAAGGCGCTACAATGCGCCATATATAAACCCTGCAAGGGCAGAGTAGAATATCACCAAAAGCACATATGCTGCCGTCTTTTTGTTGCCAATGATTTTTCTAATCATTAGCATGCTTGGCAGGCTTAATGATGGGCCTGCAAGAAGAAGAGCCAGGGCTGGCCCCTCAGCCATGCCTTTAGCAATCAATGCCTGAATTATCGGAATCTCAGTAAGGGTTGAAAAATACATAAATGCTCCAAATGTTGAAGCCACTATATTTGCAGAAATCGTGTTTTCCCCAACAAGCCCGGAAATAGCCGAATCCGGAACCAGTGGCATAATGAAGCCCGCAATAAAGACGCCTATGAAAAGATACGGTACAAGAAGCTTTGTAAAGCTCCAGGTTTCATTAAGCCATTCCCGATTGGTTTCCTTAGGGAATTTTAAAAAGGCAATAAGAACCGTAAGAATTGAAAATACTGCAAAGAGGGCGTATTTGAGAGTTGCATCCATGCTAATCCCGTTTACAATCAGTATCATCACCATCGAGAAAAAGAAAAGAACCACAAATGGCCCGCTAACCTTTGCCTTTTCCTCGCTTGAAAATTTCATCTCCCCCTCTTCAGCCTTTTCACGAAAGATTAGGGCCATTGTTACGCCGATTATAATGGAAATAACTATAGCAGAAACCGCCCTTGCAATCCCAATATTTGGGCCAAGAACGCTAAATGTAAGAAAAATTGCAGCAACATTTATTGCTGGCCCTGAAAACAGGAAAGTTATTGCCGGGCCTAGGCCCGCCCCTCTCTTCCTAATACCCGCAAATATGGGAAGAATTGTGCATGAGCATACTGTTAGAATGGCTCCGGAAACTGCGGCAATGGAATAGGCAACATACTTCTTGCTCTTGCTTCCCAGGTACTTTAAAACCGCTTCCTTTTTTATAAAAACCGCTATCGCTCCAGCAATAAAGAAAGCGGGAACAAGGCAGGTTAGAATATGATACCTTGCATATTCTCCGAGTAGCTTAAAGCCGCTCAAAAGTGCATTATCAAAAATCGGTGTGCCTGTAGGCATCAAGTAAAATGCAAGAAACAATCCGATAATAAGCAGGAAGGTATTTCTCTCGTTCATACTTTATTTGCCTTCAGGCATTTCAAAAGCTCTGCCTCATTTTTAAATCTTCCTACATGGGCGACTTTCCCGCCCACAAGCAAAACAGGGCTTCCCATTACTCCAAGCTCAATCAATTCATTCACATCATTGTGGTATTCTATATCAGCTTTTATCTTGCCATCATCTTTTAGCTTCTTAACCATTTCGTGCAGTTCCTTACAGCCAGGACATCCCGGACCAACGATAACCACTTTCATCTGCAAGCCCACCCCATAGATACATATTGACGAATATTAATATATCCTTTTATGCCACATATACAAGATAAATATAATATATCCCCGCCAGAATAAAAACTACTGAGACTAACTGCCTCATTCTCTTTTCAAATTCCTGGACTTTATTCATGATGGTCCCAACTTTCGAAGCGCTTTTTACAAGCACGAGAGACATCAAAATTACAGGAAGGCCAGTAGCAAATGCAAAAGCAGAAGGAATCAGTATGCCATCTGAGAACCTGATGGCAAGAGGAATAAGCATTCCAAAGAAAAGCACTGCGCTGAATGGACAAAAGGCAAGAGCAAACACTGCTCCAAGAAGAAAGCTTCCAATGTAGCCCTTTTCAGACAGGCTTTCTTTGAGGTTGTCTAATCTTGGCCCCGCCACTTTAAAGTCAAACTTAATTGCCTCAAGCATTACAAGGCCAATAAGAAGCATAAATGGCCCAATAAGCTTTTCCCCATAAGCCTGGAGAAAAGCAGATACTCCCTGAACGCTTACTCCAATATAAACAATCATTGAAGCAATGGCAACATAAGTGAACATCCTTCCTAAGGTGTAGGCTAAACCCACCCAGAAAGTTTTCTTGCTATGCTCAATCTTTCTTGAAGTGTAGGCTATTGCAGTCAGATTAGTTACAAGAGGGCAGGGGCTGAGAGCCATCATTATGCCAATAAAGAATGCTGCAACAAGAGGTAAATTGCTTGCCCCCATAGCTTCTAAAAAAAGCATCAAATCCATATTAGTTTCCGGCAAGCTTTTGCCCGATAATCCCTTTCATATATGCTAAATATTCTTCCTGATTTCCTATTTTATACCAAACGGCTGTATCTTCCTCCTTTGAGAAGCTTCCATCCTTCCGGTAAACTCCAATCATGAGTGATGAGCCTGCCGCCTCATATTTGGCAGATATTTCAGCGTTCTCTGGAAGCTCTACATTGATATGACGAAATACAAGCTTTCCTGAATCAATCTCTTTTTGAAAATAGGTTTTTACGGCTAATTCAGTCAAATTTCCAAGCCTTATGCAGGTAGGGCATTGCTGCAGCCTATGGAAGTGATAAACTTCAACCTTTTCTACAGGAGAATTTGCAGTCATATTAGTGGCCTGGTTAGCCAAATCTTCTTTTGCCTGAGTGTTAATTAGGAAAATTGAGCCAAAAATAAGTACAAGCGCAACTATTCCAAGGCACAAAAAGACAGGCCTATTCATTGTCCATCATCTTAATAACTTTGGATATTTTCTTGTCAGCAATACGGTAGTATATCCTTTTTCCGTCCCTCCTTGACTTAACAATCTCAGCATCCTCAAGCTTTCCCAATTGTATTGAGACTGTTGATTGGGTCCTGCCTATATGCGGGACAATCTTGCAGACGCATTTTTCCCCGTCAAGCAGGAATCTAACTATCTTAAGCCTTGTCTCATCGCCAAGGGCCCAAAACTTCCTGTCGGTAGAAACCATATATTAACAAGTGTAAATATATAGATATATGTCTTTGGCATGAGGCATAGTTATTAGTTCTTAAAAAACCTAACCCTTTTAACCTTCCCACCCTCAGTCTCAAGCAAAGTATTTGCGTTCGAGCCAAACCCTGCAGCAATACAAGTCGTCTTTCCCAAAATAATTTTCCGGTAATGCTCGTGCATGTGCCCGCCGATGCATACAGTTGGCTTGTATTTATCAACCATTTCCCTAGCGACTAGTGAGCCATAATGAAAGCCATGCCTCGGGGACGATTTTGCCTCTATTTTGTCAATAGGCGTGTTATAAGGCACATTATGGGATATGAAAATCACGGGCTTTTTTGCTTTCCTGAAAAGGCCATCCATCTCGGTCAGGGTATGCTGGTACTCTTTCATCTTTGAAGAGAGTTCCTCCCTGCTGAAAAACTTCTTGTCCTCATTTGTTTGTGGGTATTCTGGGCCATAGGAATATCCATATCCGATCATGCGAAATTCCCCAAGGTCAGCAATTTTAGCGTGGACATTTTTTACATTTTCAAGCTCGAAGAGTAGTCCGCCAAAAAAATCATGCTTCATAAAATCCCACCGGGACATTGGCTCGGTATCAATGTCGCTATTGCCGGGAACGATATAAACAGGAACATTAAATGAGGCCAGGTACTCAACAATTCTTCTTGCCTTTAGAAGAGATTTATCTATCTTCTGTTTTGCATTTCTCCTTCCAAGAACTTCATACCATGGCGAGAATTCGTACTCAGGATTTTTCATCTTTTTGGCAATCTGGCGGAACTGGATTTTTCTTATAAAATCAGTGTCGCAGATATCGCCAACTGAAATAATTGCATCAAATTTGTCGAAGTGAATGTTCGGCTTTTGCCCATGCAGGTCGCCGATGATTAGAAGTTTCATAATATTATCTATTATGGTAGATAAACATCAGAAAAATCTGAGAAGGAATTTTATTCCTAGACTCATTCTTATCATCCTCGCAGCCATTCCCCTCATCTACTTCAGCCAATTCTACATCCACTTCCAGGCGTACCTGACAGGAAACATCATAAACCAGGTAATAACTCAGCACTGGGATATTGTCATCATCAGCATCATTCTCTTCCTCGCTTTCCTCATTCCGCTTTCATACAGGAAAAAGGCGAACTGGTCTGAGTATGGCCTGGCAACAGCTTTCTTTGTCTCACTCTTTGTTGAGATGTATGGAATCCCTTTGACAATTCTTTTGGCATCAAGATATTTTGCTAGCCCCGCAATGGCTCTTCCTCCAGACGTTTTCTCATTCAGCTTTCTTGGGACAAAAATCGCGATGGACGCGGCAATGGCTTATGGCTCAGTGCTGATGCTTATTGGGATGACTCTGATTTTAGCCGGATGGGTGAATCTTTACAAAAGTGTCAAGAAAAATACGCTGGTTACGACCGGGATATACGCCTATTCGAGGCATCCTCAGTATCTGGGATTTATCCTGATAATTGCCGGCTGGTTTTTCGGCTGGCCCACGTTTTTAACTTTGATATTCTCGCCAATCCTGATTTACAAATATGTCCAGGCCGCGAAATTGGAGGAGGAGGAAATGGCAAAAGTCGTGGATTATCAAAAGTACAAGGAGAGAGTGCCGTTTTTTATATAAGCCATATTATGGGGCAGCTTCCTATCCAGATCTTTGGCCTTCTTAATAGACCCGGGGGTTATGGCAGTAGCGGAATTTGTAATACTTGGGGCGCTCATCGCCCTAATGCCCGTACTAGGTTTTATTTACAACGGCATTTTCATGACCGTTCTGAGGATTGCTATTCCTCTAATGTATTTTTCATATTTTGAGAGTTCAGACAGGCAAGCCACGTTAGGAAAGACTTCGGTAGGTTTAATTGTCACGAGCACAGAAGGAAGGAAAATAACTTTTCTAAATGCCCTAGAAAGAAATATTTGCAAATCATTCTCTGCGCTTATCTTGGGATTGGGCTTCTTAATGATACTATTCACGCCAAAGAAACAAGGGCTTCACGACATTCTCTCAGGATGCCTTGTCATGAAAAAAACAGCGGGATATAAGGAAAAAGTTTCGGATATACTGAATTCCAGCTATAGCCCGGAAACTTATCAGAATAATACCAAAAGTTGGTGACTTCACTCAACCCTCTCAAGCACAACCCTCTTTGAATAATTGCCTTTGTGCTTGACCTTCTTCTTTCTAAGCGCTTCTATCTCTTCTTTAGGCCATTCCTTGTACTCGCTTATTGTGTTCAATACTTCGATTATATCTGCCAATTCCTCCTGGCATCCGACTTCCAAAAATTCCCTGACTTCCTCTTCCAGCTTCTTTTTCAAAAGCGCGAGATACTCATCATCTTTTGCTGTGCGGGTAATCGGGTTCTTTTTCTCCTTCTTTATAAGTTCGGGGACTTTATCCCTGACGAGTTTTGGCTGCGCCATAAAATAACTCGCATTTCCTTATATGAATTATTTGTAGCTAACTTCCAGGGTTCCATCCTTGTATCGATTCTCGTAAAAATCTAAATCTAGTTCCAATGGCTCGTCTGAAAGAACCAGAACCTGGCATCCATAAGCTCAAGTAATCAGGCGCTCAACAAAGTCCCTGATGACTGCTCCGCAATTCTTGATATAAGATATGTCCCTAGAGATAAAGAATCAGTTCTTTCCAAAATCAGAAAGATTGCAGGAAAAAGCGCAAGAGTTGAGGTATTCGTAGATGAGCCCTGCCATACTACGGATAAAAATAATCCTTATGTTAAGCTGATGCAAATATCTATAAGTAATGTTGGATGCGATCCAAAGCTGGCTTATTCGCACTGGGCGTCCGATGTCCGGTATTACACGTCTGCAGGATGCGCTGCGGTCACTTTTGGCCCATCCGGCGAAGGTATGCATTCAAATAATGAGTGGGTAGACATTAGCAGTCTATCCAAGTTTTATGAAATACTCGAGAATTTCCTCTTAAAGGCCAATAATCCAAATCCAGTGGTATAGAGAGGTATTTAAATACTCTGCACATTATTAATTATAGAACAGTTTTGGTTTTAACCAACTAACTGAACTTTTAAAAAAGGTAACTGACTATGGATTATATCAAAGTCGTTGAAGAAAATCTTCCCGATGTAAGCGACGCAAGAATCAATTATGAGGGAAGCAAAATCGTTGTGTATACGAGAAACCTTGCCTTTTTCCTTACAGGGGAAGAGAAAATCAAGGGGATTGTAGACCAGATTAAAAAGAGAATAGAGGTAAGAATCGAGCCTGACACTCTTCCTTCTACAGATGAGACAATCAGGAAAATCAAGGAAATTATCCCTAAAGAAGCTGAAATCGAGGATATTGAGTTCGAGCCGGATTTCTCAAAAGTTATAATTAATGTTCGCCATCCCCAGCTCGCAGTAGGCGAGAGCGGAGAGATTGTTAAAAATATCAAGAAGGAAACTTTATGGATTCCTTTTGTCCAAAGGGTTGCATCACCTAAGTCGGTGCCAGTAGACGCAATCAGAAAGGTTTTGTACGAAAGCTCAAGATTTAGGAAAAAGTTCCTTAACGAAGTCGGAAAGAAAATCTACACAACCGAGCCAAAAGAAACTAAGTGGGCAAGAGTTTCGTGCCTTGGCGGAAGCAGGGAAGTAGGAAGAAGTTGCTTTTTATTGCAGACTCCAAACTCCAAAGTTCTTCTTGATTGCGGCCTATCAACAGGCGCGTCAGGCGAAGACCAGTACCCAATTCTTACAGCTTCAGATTTTGACATCAAGTCGCTTGACGCAATAATTTTGAGCCATGCCCACCTTGACCACTGCGGATTTATCCCATACCTTTACAAGATGGGCTATGAAGGCCCTCTTTACTGCACGCCCCCAACAAGGGAGCTTGCAGCGCTTTTGCAGATGGACACAATCGACCTGATGCAGAAAGAGTACGGCAAAAGCCTTTACACTTCAACGGACATTAAGGAGATGATTAAGCACACGATTCCACTTAAGTACAAGGAAATCACAGACATTACTCCAGATATTAGATTGATTTTCGAAAATGCCGGGCACCTCCTTGGAAGCGCCATCACTCACCTGAATATTGCTAATGGAAAGAGAAATATTATTTACACTGGCGACCTGAAGTATTCCCTTTCAAACCTTCTTGACCCTGCATTTACGCAGTTTATGAGAAGCGAATGCCTGATAATGGAAAGCACTTACGGCGGCCCTAACGATATAACTGCAAGGCTTGAAGATGCAGAAAAGGAGCTTGTGCAGATTATCGAGGAGACAAAAGCCAAAGGCGGCAAAATCTTAATCCCAAGCTTCGCTGTAGGAAGAGGCCAGGAAATTATGGTCATACTTGATAAGTACGGAGTTGATATCCCAGTCTATATTGATGGAATGATTTGGGACGCTTCATCAATCCACTCGACTTATCCAAAGTACCTTGCATACAAATTGCAAAGGCAGATTATTGACGAAAGCAAAAACCCGTTTGAATCAGAAAAATTTATCCATGTTGTCAACTGGAAGGAAAGGCAGCAGGTAATGGAAAATAAGGAGCCTTTTGTGGTTTTGGCAACTTCCGGCATGGTTAATGGCGGGCCAATCATCGAGTACATCAAGAAATTCTCATCTGACCCAAACAGCGCCCTTGTCTTTGTTGGTTACCAGGCTGAAGGAACCCTTGGAAGAAGAATCCAAAGGGGCGATAAAGAAGTTGAAACCCATAGCGGCGATAAAATCCAAATCAACTTCCAGCTCAAGACTCTTGACGGACTTTCAGGCCACTCAGACAGGAAACAATTGCTGAATTATATCGGCCATTTGAAGGAAAAGCCTCAGAGGATTGCTATGGTCCATGGAGAAATGTCTAAGACTGTGAATCTGTCAGAAACGGCAAGCAAGATTTTTGGAATAGACGCATTTGCGCCTTGGAATTTGGAGACGTTTAGGTTTTTGTAGATATCTTAATTTTTTCTGTCAGCAAGAAAAAGAAGCGTTGCATAAGTCTGGACCTTTTCATCCATTTTTAATTCCTGGGCAAGCCCCAACGCTTCCTCTATTCTAAAGTGCTTTTCGTGATAATCTAAAGCTGCTTTCTTGAGTCGGTCTAAGTTTCCTCCGGTTAAGCCAAGTTCCTTTCCAGCTTCAAGCGCGCCGAGGTGGTTTCCTAGTCCCTTTAATTGCTTAAGATGTTTTTTCAGATACCGTGTTTCAGCCATAGTATCTTTAGCCTCTTTTGCAACTCTGGCCGCATTGCCATAATTTTCTGCTCTATTGTACAGGTCCATTGCACTCATGTAGTATCCTAGCGCTTCCGCAAATTTTGCAGCAACAGCCAGCTCCCCTTTTTCCTCGTGGTAACTTAGCGCATGCTCGTATATTTCAGGAAGCCTGTCTTTGAGTTCATTTCTTTCGACATATCTTTCAGCCCAGCCATACTCGTGCTTTTCAAGTATTGTGTTGAGTGCCAGGTCATTCTGGCCAAGAGCTTCTGCAATCTCTACTATCTTATCGCTGTCCCCTAAAACTTTATATAACTCCAGAGCGTCCTGGCATTTTCTGCTGTCTAGAAGTTCCTTAGCCGCAGCCCCCATTATGTCCTTATTTTGCGTCTCCTTGCATTTCTGGATAAAAAAATCCCAATAGTTTCCATTGGTATTGGAATCTCGCGCCAGCTTTGCTGACTTGGAAACGCCTTCAGAGGAACCTGTATTCAAATCACCAAGAATATAATATTCAATTGCAAGTTCATAAAGCCCAAACTCTTTTGCCCTTAAAGCGGCGTAATTAAAATCACCCTCTTTGACATATTTGTCTATCTGCTTCATTCGAAGTGCATTTTCCCTTGCAGTATCACCAGCATATCTGGCATAGTTTTCA
>Ga0105092_10001760_pt1 | contig 11604 bp, 16 predicted proteins | sample PPLLak2March2015_FD_87021 | JGI IMG/M metagenome (GOLD analysis project Ga0105092, IMG submission 87021) | Freshwater sediment microbial communities from Prairie Pothole Lake near Jamestown, North Dakota, USA - PPLs Lake P7 Core (1) Depth... | ecosystem: Environmental > Aquatic > Freshwater >... | reverse complement strand
TGGATGTATCCTCAATGGCATACACATGAAATTACGCTTGACAAAAATAACTGCATAGTATCAATGAAGTATAATGGAGACGCCGAATTTACTCTTAATGACTACGACGCATCAATTTGTGCTACCAAAATATTCGATTCTGCTCCGTAGTTTTATTTACCTATTAACTTCAAAGCTGTACGCTTTAAATAACTCAACTTACTTTAAATAAAAGAATTAAAAAAATAGATTTTGATTGGCAAAACTAATAAATGCGAATTTACTATTCGCCTAATCTCTCTTGAAAGCCTTGGCCTCGTCTTTAGTAACGTTAAACCAGACTTTATCTCCGTCAAATTTTACAGCTTTGCTTCTAGGTAGATAAAACTTGTCTTTATCAACAACTCCTCTTTTCGTTACTACAAATTCTTCGTTTAAGTCTTGGACCTCACCCAAATCGTAGTCATCCAATCCCCTTGCTTCTTTTTTTATGATTTCATCCCAGTTTGTAATTCCACTCATATACAATTTAAGGCAACATCGGATATAAGGGTTAAAATTCCTCCGTCACCGATTCCAAAATGGGTTTCAAAAATGAGGATTTTGAAGACAGCTGACATCCGGTGAGGCGATGTTTTGATAATTTAGTTACTTAATTTAAGGATCATTAAATAGACCATTCATTCCTGCGAGCACATGTTAATAAACTATTTTGTTCTATCTTTCTTAGAATTCTATGAAAAAAATGGTATCCTAGAAACAATAGTTTTTGCTTTACTGTTGTTGGTATCAATTGTGGGGATCAATATTATGACAAATGTTTATGGCCAAGATGAGAAAGATGATATTGAAACAGATAATGAGATATGATCACAGCTAGGTTCCGAACTAGTAACAAATGAAACAGTATCCTTAACTGATAATCAAAATGATACGAGTATGTTAAACTTTATGAGCCGGGGGTTGGAGAATTCGACAATTTTACAAGTCCAATGTTAGGAAACGAACCTTTTGATACCGGATATAAAATTGAGTGATGGTTCAATTGATACTTGGGCGCGCGGTTCAGTAACTGTTACTAATTAGTAATTTGATTGATTAATTCATAGTAACTATACTTACTGTTAAAAATTCGAAGAACCACCAGCACTATATGGACTCCCCTTGATGCTTACTACAAAGTCTAAATCATTTATTCGCTTTAATAAATCAAGATCAAGACTATGACTTACTACCATTTTCGTTCCCTTAAGATAAAAACCTGGTGCCATACCCGTAACGCTAATTACTCTCTCTCTTATTTGTTGGGTATCCTGTTCGGGTTTGAGGATAATTTCTAAGGTATAAATATTCTCCTTTTTTGCTTTTTCATCAAAAATTAATCTGACAACTAATAGTGGATCCACTTTTGAAAAGACGGTCTTGATAGCATTATCGGCTTCTGTAAATTCTTTTACAACTTCCTTAACACCTTTCGCTTCTTGGTCACTCATTTATTCTTAATAGCTTAAAATATTGCTTTAAAAACTTTACAAAAGAGTTATTGCTCAAGTTCTCCCACAACAAAAAGAAAAAGTAATCTCAGAACTCAAGTCTGAGGGAAAAATAGTAGCGATGGTAGGAGATGGAATTAATGATGCACCTGCATTAGCTACAGCAGACTTGGGTATTGCAATAGGGTCAGGAACGGATATTGCAAAGGAAACTGGTGGTATTGTACTAATAAAAGGTGATGTTAGAGACGTAGCCATTGCACTCGAACTAGGAAGGAAAACGGTCTCCAAGATTAGGCAGAATCTTTTCTGGACGTTTGCATATAATACAGGGTTGATACCAATAGCTGGTGGAGCATTAGTCCCCTTGCTTGGAGTAGGAATATTTGGATGGTTACCAATGTTAGCAGCACTTGCAATGGCCATGAGCTCTGTAACTGTAGTAGGTAACTCTATATTGCTTGGAAGGTACAAACCAAAGGTTCCTCTTACGACAGCCGAGCTTCAAAGGACCTACGTTCAACATGATACTTATACGAAAGCGGTAACAAACAACATAATTTCAAAAACCTCTCTCGGCTAAACGGACAAACTTGTATCCAGATCTGTCCAACCTATTCTTTATCTCTTCTCTAGTTAAAACAGATGGGTCAAACTCTATAATTATACTGTCCGTCATGTAATCAAACTTAATACTTTTAACTCCTTTTTCATCTTTAAGTTGCTTTTCTACAATAGGTTTACAACTTATACAATACATTCCAATAACTTTGAATGAAGCCTTTACTGTGTTCAGCTTTAATTATAGTATCAGATATATTATTTACATTTAACTCAATTGGAAGCGACATTTGGATATATCTTGAGACTTTAGTCCAATTGATTCCTAATAAAATAGACAATATTTCAAATATCTATTGAGGGAGTATTCTAAAAACCTTGCCTTGCCCAATAGATACTATGTACAAGTAACCATCTGGACCTACTGTGAGATCAGTTATACCCCCAAATCCCTCTCCGAATACAATATCTCCGGTTCCAAAATTGATTGGGTTCTGAATGTATCTATCTGCAAGAACTTCGGGAAGTACGAGATCATTCCTTTCACCGTTCAATTTAAAGTGGTAAATGCGACCATTGTGAACATCTCCAACAAAGATATCATTTTTATATTGAGTTCCCAATTTGTCAGAATCTAAAAATACTATTGAAGTCAGTCCTGCGCTTCTCTCCCAAACTAATTTGGGCTCACTATATTTTCCTCTATCATCAAATGTTACCATTTCGTCAACATCAAAGTTTTTTGGGCTTGATGAAAAACCATAAACTTTATGCCATCCACTATTAAATCCCGGGTAAATTAAATTTATTTCATCTCCATCTTGTGGTCCGTTTTCCGTATCCCATAAAGAACCTGTTATAGGATCAAAATCCAGCCCAAAACTGTTTCTGATACCATAAGCATAATACAATCGCAAAGGCATAGAATCTCCTAATATTCCTTTTCCTACAGGTTTACCGTCTTGTGTTATTCTTAAAATACCACTGCGTCCATCTGCAACTATTCCATCATCAAAGTTTTGAGTTTGTGTAGCCTCGAAATCAAGTTTAAATGATCCATCTATATCTCCTACTGGAACGTATATGTTGTTGTCAGGACCAATTTCTATTGCTCCTCCGTTATGTCTTGGTCCGGGGTCTGCTGGTAAATCCAAAAGAAGTGTGGGATTTACAAGTTTATTATCAACTAATTCATACTTGTAAACGCGATTACCTACTGGTGCTTTACCTTCCCTATCACTTCCATCTTTACCATCAATTTCAGTAAAGTAGAGGAAAACATTTGTCTTGAAACCGTTTTTGGAAACTGCGATGCCACACATTCCTCTTTCAATAGAGTTTGCTACATCCACATCAAGAAGCGGCATATCTGCAATTGCTCCTCCGTTAACCCTCATTACGGTTCCACTGTCTTTTTCCAAAATCAGGAAGTCCTCAGGACCCAGAAAAGCCATACTTGTAGGTACGTGCAACCCTTCTACTACCTCCTCTACTTTGAGTCGGGGATCAAACACTTCGGGATGGTTTGTACCCTTGTTAAGTATTCGTTCTTTTAACTTTACTTGACCATACGTCTGATTAAAATAAATGGAGAAATTACAGATAATAATAAAGAGAAAGATAAGGATAACATACTTATTCATCTTCGATTGAGAGAGCAAAATTTGGATTCGGGTTTCACAGTAAGCGATGGCAAATATTAATTTTCCTTCTCAATTCCAATTGTAGAGAATATGATTAAATCAGCAAATAATTATTACTTATTTTTCAATTTAATCGCCATGCACATACATCAGGTGCTTGTGCTAGTAGTTATTTGTAACTTCACACCCCAAATGGACTATCATAAAAGGCCGGCCGGCGGAATACTCTACGCATAGATTCTATCTCACGGTCGACTGAATTATCATTTTTAGCATCCCAAAAGTGTCAGTTTCTAGTATCATTTTAGTGCCATTTATGCCAGTTTTTAATCTAGTTTAACGTTTTTGTATAATTTAATGCACATAATTCAAATATTGTGCAAAAAATTTATCATTTCAGTGCCTGCAAATACCATTTTGGTGATTTCTTAATTTTAATTCAAGTTACCGATTGACTGAACTATCCTCAATTGCTTTGGCACATTTATCACAATACTTCTCTATTATTATTGCCCCTTCAGTACTATATTTGACTAACTTTGTCGCGGGTTCTCCGCATCCTATACAGAATCTTGAATTCTTTTCTATGTTTGATGTAAAGGGTTCAATACTTTTCAATGTCTTTTCTAACAATCACAATCTTCTCTAATTATGTATAAAGAATATACGTTATAAACTAATAGTATCGGGAAGCAACTTTTTGTGAGTGACTTGGATTTAAAATCGACTGGATTCCAGAGTAGTTTAGGGCTCGAACTATACCTTCATTCCCAATTGCAGCAGAAATGGTAAAAAGGAGATGGAAGACATTTAGACAAGAATTAGATAAAAGCGAAAGAAAGGGTTTGATGAGATGTTGTCTCATTCACGATTGTATAACGCTTCCAGTCTGATGGCTTGCAAGCCTTTGTAATTATATCCAATCCTTATGTCTATTATATTTCAGCATTACAAGGAATTAACAAATATAGTGATAGAACAAGAATAAATCAAATTCTTCTAATTATCAAATGTATCATCTAATCTAAATTTTAATTTCTATAGTTGTCTTAAGAGACTATAAGTCATGGTTAGTCGATGCACAGATGCAGGATATCGTTTTATCACACTCTTCATGTCGTCCATAAACGCAAGGTCCACATACGGTTTTTATTTTCCCTTCTAGACCGGCTATTCCCTCTTTCTGCAATTCAATTTTCATGATCTAATTGAAACGTTACTCTATATTACTTTGTGCTTGTTGGTGCTGGGTAATATTACGCTTGACCGAAGTATTGATACCTGCTTCGCCCGGCGTATTTCTGTCATCTGGAATTCTAATCTTTCTGGAAAATGGCAGAATTAATAATCCTTCAGACTGGAATTTCCATTTTAATACTTCTTCTAATGTAAGAACAGCATCATACGTTGGCGGTGAGATCATTTGTCGACACTAGAACTCTCTCACCTGTTTTAATTATAACGTTTTATACCAGGTTGTGGTAATTCAGTTAACATTGATGGGTTGAGATCCCTCTTTTCCCATCGATGTTTTGATTAGTTCTGTACTCGGTATCCAATATTCCTCCGATCCGAATAAAGATAATGTTAAATTCCTCCCATAATTTGAAGTATCTCTAAAATCACTTTCAATTGAAGAATCGCTTCCGATAATTAACCAGACCATACAACTATTTTTGAACGGTTAATTTTAGAGTAACAAGAAATATTCGGCAAGTTGGGTATATCGTAATTCATAACTCCATTCCGGTGGGAACCATTAGAATTTCACATCAGTCTGATAAGAGAACTATTAGAGCTATGGGGCTGTCGTTTGTGAATCGGAATTGACACAATTCCTAGACCCTTCTAATTAACGTAAATTGACGATTACTTGCGATGATGGTTCAACTTTGAATGTTTGTTGAACCAACTAGGATGATAAGAACTCTAGTATCAGTCTTATGAGCTACAACTAATAAAACTGTAATTCTTCAGGCCCAATTTTCTTACCACTTATTCCTTCTTTTATTTCGCCGCTTATGTTGCTTAGCACATCTGCTGCACCTATGCCAACTTTTTTAGCGGTCTCTTCTGTCTCGTTTAATATTTCCGAGCCGACTTCCTAGCAGACATTGCTCAAATTCTGTCCAAGTTCCTTTAGTGTAGAACGTACTTCTTCGCCTGTCTTATTCAGTACTGCAGAAACGTTATTTCCTACTTCGACAGCAGTCTGGTCTGACTAAAGCAGTCATATTGCCAGCAGTATTTGAGCCATTTGTAGGTGAGTTTTGAGCACTCAAGTTGTTTGTTGTTGTAGTCAATGTCAACATCGATATTGTAGTAGCAGCAATCATGATTAATGCTCGATTCATAGGCTTCAGTTTGTGCAATTTTATTTAAAGGTTTTAGCTTCTATCAGACCCTAAAAATATGGATGTTAAAACTATACCACAGAATTTATCATACTCTCGGGGTGTCGGGGGATTCTTCACAAGACCATCTGGCTTTAATTGACCAAGCTACTCAAACCGAACTTCAGGTTTATTTCATCATCCCAGAGAAACTTCCTAATTAAGTCTATTCATCATGTCTATTAGGCCGGTTTTTATTTTGTCATCATCTGCTTGTGAGCTTAAAGCACCTAACTCATAACCCAAGCTGTTTATGTCGTCTTTTTGCTTTGTTGTTAAGTTTGGTAATCCCAAAATATCCTTTTGTATTTTTATGAAATCCCGTATCATTGCCCTTGTGTATTCAGAATTTATATCGACCATCATTGGGAACAACAACTGCTATAGGGCTCTTTATATCCGTTCCTAGAGTAAGTTTTCGGTTTGCTGGTATTAAAGGCAGCATTTCATGTACTCCTGGAGTATTTAGGAGTAAGCCGTTAGGACAATGATGACAAGGACAAAGACAAACAAATAATGCGACATTGTTAAATCTGGTTATGAAAGTTGGTACATTCTCCTGTAAACAGTGTAAAATTAAATTTCAATTAATAGGACTTTCGACCACTGATAATCCAAATTATTGTCCATACTGCGGTAACGACAGCATAGATAAGGCTAATGTAATTTATGGATGACGAGTTCTTTGTCCTGTATCCCTGCGTCCTAAACTATGTTGGAGTACCTATCGCTTGCCGCCAGAGAGCATCTGGCATTTTCCTTAGCTCTCTCGACAGAATCGTAGAAACTCAGTCCTAGCTTGTCAAGAATATGACGAGCTTCACTAGTGTCAGGAATATTCTTTATCCTGAAATATTCACCGTTATCGTCATAAAATATTGCAAAAAGACCTGAGATTGCAGCACCAGCCATTGCTGGTTTAATTTTTGATGATAGACATTCATCTATAACTTTCTTGAGGACATCAATTCCCTGTCTTTGTTTTTGTCTCTTTAATTCAACCCTTCCATAGTCTATGAATTCCGTTCTACTAATTTCTTTTCCATCCATAGCATCATTTCGAAGTTTCAATTTTTTTACTAACGGCATTCCTGGAAGTTTAATTGCACGAGTACAATCGCAGGCTTCACATTCCATTGTGCATTTTTCCCTGAATCGAGCATCCCTCACTTCCTCCACAGATTCAAAATATTCCTTGAGAGTAGGTATCTCCATTGCCATGGGATAGAGGCCTCCTTCCAAACAATAGCAAGCCTCAATAAAATGAACTGTATCCCTTTCATCTACAGTCGCAGTTCTCAAAGCAGCTTGCATTCCCTCGTAAAATATTTTTCCCTTTGCTAAGTTGCCCGAGTTTATAGAATTGGCTAACTTTTCTCTTGATTTTGGATTTAACTTGCACTTGATATAGTATCTCACTTACAAGGGATATATGCGCTCAAACTGCTAATAAAGCTAGAGTTCCTAGAACACAGACATCCCAAAATTTGTCATGTTTTAAAGAGGTAGTCCAGTCAACCTTTATGGGTTTTATTTCTATTACTCTTTTTCTTCAAAGTTAGCTCAAGAAATCCGTTCAAAAAAGCAGATTTGAAAATTTTGGTATCTGCTTCAGGGGGCAGATTTATGATTTCATAATAACTTGTTCTTTCACTTTGAGCTTCTATCTCTATTTCGTTATCATAAGCATTAATTTTGATACTCTCTTCAAAAGCACCTGGAAGTTCAGCGATTATCTTTATCTCTTTAGAGAACCTTATTACTTCACATAGAAGTGGTCTTTCTACAAAACCATTACTTTGCTCAATCTGCCTCTCCAATGTCTGAGCCATTTGATTCAAAATCTGAGTAATGTCGCTTTTTGCGACATGATATCCATTAGCTTTTAAAAATCTCCTGATTCTTTCTGCCCCGTCGTCCTCTTCCATTCTAGTCTATCTTCAACATCGTATTTATCGCTTCGATACGAATCATACGACAATTTGGTGTATATAAAGAGTAACATACTCATTATATTTATCTAAATTTAGTTTTATACTACTCATCATTATTTCTCTTCATCTCTCAATAGCGTTGAGAACCAACTTGAACTGTTCAAGCGTTTCTTCATCATAAATACAAAATTCTATTATTTCTAGGGCGCTCCCCGACGCTGGCTTATTGTCCTTGACAAACTTTATCGATTCTTCTACCAATATCTTTGCGCATTTATCTTTAGGAAATCCAAATATTCCCGTGCTTATAGCGGGAATAGATATACTCTTGAATCCATTTTGTTGAGCGAGTATTAGAACGTTATTTATTGCAAGACTAAGTTTATCGTTCTCTTTTGCTTCGCCATTTCTTGGTCCTACGACATGAATGACTGCTTTACAAGCTAACTTACCCGCAGTTGTCATCACAGCGTTACCAACTGGTAGGTACCCTATCTTGTCACTTTCCTCTTGAATTATTCGTCCGCCTTTTTTTACAATAGCTGCGGCTACACCTCCACCATGGCTTAGATAAGAATTTGCAGCGTTTACTATTGCGTCCACGTTTCTTTCGGTAATATCACCCCTAATCAGCCTGAGTTTTGTTTTATTGCCAATTAAAATTTCATTTACTAACGCCATTGTGACCTTAAAAATGGATTTGACACAAGCGCTTTAAAATCTTTAATATCATAAAGTACTTGAGTACATATGGATGCGTTTGAATGCATCGAGACTAAACTTGATATAAGAGAATTCAGTCCAAAAGACGTTCCACCTGAAATAAAACTAAAGGTGCTTGAAGCAGCGAGACTAACAGGAACCGGTCTTAACACGCAACACTGGCGTTTTATATTAATCGAAAATAAAGAGAACCTTGAGAAGCTTGCCAAGGACAGCACAAGTGGAAATTGGGTTGCTAGGTGTAATTTTGCAATAGTGATTCTGACAAATCCAAAGTATCATTTTCATTTGATTGACGCAGGAAGGGTAATACAGAACATGCAACTGGCAGCGTGGAACTTTGGAGTCGGCTCAGGAATATTTACAGGAATCGATGAGGAAAATTTCAGGAAGGATTATGATGTTCCACAGGAATTGAATATTTCGGCCGTAATTGGATTTGGCTATCCCGCAAAAAAATTAACAGGCAAGAGAAAGGACCGCGTACCCCTCGATTCCCTCGTCTTTTCTGAAAAGTATGGCATTTCAAATAAATCATAGGAGCAAATTTGGCTAAAGATAACCGAAACGCCTACCGTTCAAATGAGTGTCTCCTATGCCATCATTCCAGAAATTTTCATATTTCTGATAAGCACGGACAAAGCTATTGTTTAAAGTGTACCTGTAGTGGATTCACAACAAAATAATAGTTATCTAGTTGCATGGATAATCTAATATACTCTTTTGTTTAGTCTTAGGGTAACGAGTATTTCTGTGAGTCTCCTAGTTCTGTCTCATAATCTATAGCTATATGCTTATCCATACCCCATTCTACGGGTGACATGTTGCTCATGACTCTAAACATATTTGCAGTTGCAGCTCCAAACCCGGCATAATGATTGTTGGCGGCTACGATACCTAATGCCTACTTTGAGTTCTTTTTCATCTTTTTGAACTGTTCTAAATCTATCCGACCAATATTTCATTTCTTGTTCTCTGTCTTTCTGAATCTTTCCAAATTCACCTTCTTTAATACACTTCAACGGAGACATTCTCACGATAATAAACTGCTGTTGTGGAGATAGATAATTTATTGGCATAGGCTGCCAATTTGTATCAAAAGAACATTGTAGAAATGTAAGAAATTTTGGCTCCATGTTATCTTCTGACCTTTGAAAGATATTCCGTACAGGCGTCAATTATTACTGCGGTCAAGGTTGTTTCATTATCTAATGCGTATTGTTTTAACTGCTTAACCAAGCTTTTCGGTAAAAGCCAAGTTGTTTTGACTTTCGGTTCATTAGGTGTTCTCCGATTTGACATCAAGTAAAAATCACAAATAGCCATATATACAGTAATACAGAAATGCTTATAACTGCCGTATTACTGTATATACAGCATATTGACAATTAAAGGCTATGATAATTCTGGATTTACAGTTGGCTTCGTGAATGGGTGGAAAGGAGGTAGAAAATGAATTTCTTAAAACAGAGACTGACCGGATTATGGAAGGAAGCACTTCACACAAACAGGTCGTGTAGTTTTGAAGAAATAGTAGGTCATGATGATACCAAACAAATTTTTGTAAAGGCTATACTTTCTAAGAGGCCAGTTCACATTTTATTACTAGGTTCACCTGGTTCAGCCAAGACTATGTTCTTGACCGAAATAATGAGAGAACATAAAGCATCTTATTTTGTAGTTGGTAGCAACACTACAAAAGCCGGCTTGGTGAATCAGTTATTCGAAAGAAGGCCCAAGTTCCTATTAATTGACGAATTAGAAAAAATGAGTATGAAAGACCAGAATGCTTTGTTACACTTGATGGAGACAGGGATAATTTCTGAAACTAAAATTAACAAAACAAGGGAAATGGAACTGACTTCTTGGGTCTTTGCTACTGCTAATTCCTGTGAGAAAATAATCAAGCCGCTTTTGTCAAGATTCGCGATACTGGAAATGCCAGAATACACCTTTGAGGAATTCACTGAAATAGCCGTTATTAAACTTAGGCAAGAGAATGTAGATGTTAGTACTGCTAAGCTCATTGCTGAAAAAGTTTGGAATGAACTTGGTTCAAGAGACACTAGAGACGTCACTAAGGTAGCCCGACTGGCCGATTCTATTGATGAGATACATTTTGTCGTAAAAATGCTGAATAAACAACAAAGGACGGAAAGAGCAAATCACAAATGACACTATGTTTTGACTTTCAAAGGTGGGGGCAATTAGCACTTGTCAGTCCTCACCGTAAATTTAAATGGTCTAACAATCCCGTGCTTATTGTAAGGTCTGAATAGACATAACGGTAGACTTACAACAACGTACATAACGGTACACTTCCCGTCACATCAGGCAGTAGACATACAACACTTCCCGACACCAGGTGTAGACATACAAAACTTGCCGACACCAGGTGTAGACTTACAAAGTACATAACGGTAGACTTCCCCACACATCAGGTGTAGACTTACATAGACTTACAAAGTACATAACGGTAGACTTCCCCACATCAGGTGTAGACACACAATAAAATTAATGCATCCTCATAATACGCGCACTAAATATCGCATTGAAATTCTAGTATGAAAGAATGAATCTGCGCTACTATCGAAGTAAGAAACAATTTATAATTTCCCAACCCATATATTGAATTTTTGCCCTTTCATGTGACTGTTCTTATTATTCATCAAGCATAGTAGAGCTTTTTGCCAATCTTATTCTATCCACATCAAACGGCTTTTTACAAATTTGTCGGCTTTTGTGTTATCAGTATACTTTTCTGACGGCTTTTGGAAACTTGATTTACTTTGGCAGGGACAAGGAGCTTCGCATTGCGATAATTTCAAAAACTTTCTAATCAACTCAGACCTGATTGAATATTTGAACACGTAGTACG